>Ga0265338_10010405_pt1 | contig 10913 bp, 9 predicted proteins | sample 42126metaG_FD_193579 | JGI IMG/M metagenome (GOLD analysis project Ga0265338, IMG submission 193579) | Rhizosphere microbial communities from Carex aquatilis grown in University of Washington, Seatle, WA, United States - 4-21-26 metaG | ecosystem: Host-associated > Plants > Roots > Rhizosphere >... | reverse complement strand
GTGCGCGCACCCCTCCCCCCAACCTTGATCCGCTTCGCGGCTCAAGCCCTCAAGGGGAGGGGGAGTATTAATAGGGCTCATGCCGCTGCTCCCGTCGCGCCAATTTCGAGGCTGCGGAAGCAGGCGGCGAAATGCGCCGGCCCGTCGACCGCTTCAAGCGGCGGCCGTGCCGTGGCGCAGGCCTCGATGGCAAACCGGCAACGCGGACGAAATGAGCATCCGGCATCGAGCCGCGTGAGGTCCGGCGGCTGCCCCTCCACCGGGTCGAGCCGCGCCTGGCGTGGCCGGTCCAGCCGCGGCACCGAGCGCAGCAGGGCCATCGTGTAGGGATGTCGCGGCCGGTGATAGATGTCCGCCGCCGCGCCGCTTTCGACGATGCGACCGGCATACATCACGTTCACCCGGTTGGCGTAGCGCGCCACCACGCCGAGATTGTGCGTGATGATCACCAGCGCCACGCCAAGCCGCCGCGTCAGAGCCTTCATCAGTTCCAGGATCTGCGCCTGGATGGTGACATCCAGCGCCGTGGTCGGCTCGTCGGCAATTATCAATTTTGGCTCGCAGGCCAGCGCGATGGCGATCATCACGCGCTGGCGCATGCCGCCGGAAAGCTGGTGCGGATACTGCTTCAGCCGGCGCGCGCCGTCGGCGATCCCGACCAACACCAGCAGTTCCACCGCGCGCTGATGGGCCGCGGCGCGATCCATGCCGCGATGTTGCTCCAGCGTTTCGGTAATCTGCCGGCCGATGGTCAGCACCGGGTTCAGCGAGGTCATCGGCTCCTGGAACACCATGCCGATTTCGCCGCCGCGCACCTCGCGCATTTCCTCGGGGGATAGCAGCATCAGATCGCGGCCGCCAAACCACACCTCGCCGCCGGTGATGCGGCCGGGTGGGTCGGGGATCAGCCGCAGCACAGACAAGGCGGTGACCGACTTGCCGGAGCCGCTTTCGCCGACGATGGCAATGGTTTCGCCGGGATCGACGCTCCACGAGACGCCGTCAACCGCGCGCACGACTCCTACACCGGTACGGAACTCAGTGTGCAAGTCACGAATAGCGAGGAGTGGCTCCACCCCTTCTCCTGACGTTTTGGCCTTCCCTTGGCGGCTGTATAGGCGATCCATTGCGGCACTGCCAGCGGTGTCGTCGCAATCGCCAACCGGCCGGAGGGGAGGCTGCTCACGCCAGCGTGTAGCCTTCGGCACGATTTGAAACCATTTTGCAATTTGTCATGCGGCAAAAATATCAATCGTGTTGCAATGTCACGGGGAGATCACGTCAATGCCGGCCTCGCGCCTCCACTACCCGCCAGAGGAATTCACGGTCCGCTTACGCGAGCGGATACCGCTGAACATCTGCTTTACCTTTACCAGCGAGCAACTCGAGGCGCTGCGCCGGGTGTTCGGCGACCGGTTCGACGGCGAACATGAAGTCGATGTGCGCGGCCGGCTACACCTGCCCTGGACGCGCTATTACATCGTGCTGCAAGCCGGCCGAGAGCGCCGCAAGCACTTGCGGCGCGATGGAGCCATCAGCAAGCGGCGCACCGCCATCGACACTGCGCTATGCGCCCTGACCATCGCCGGCCTGACGGCTGGCGCCGCGTGGCTGAGCCTGGGAATGCCCTGGTAGCAGCCCGGCGCCGGCTCAGAATGGCGTGTCCCCGCGCACCGTGATGCGATGCATGATGCGGGTCTCGGCCGGATAGTCGTTGATCGCGAAGTGCTGCGTGCAGCGGTTGTCCCAGAAGGTCAGCGTGCCGGTTTCCCAGCGCACCCGGACAGTGAATTCCGGCCGGGTCGAGTGCTGCTTCAGGAATGCGATCAGCGGCTCGCTTTCCTCGTCGGTCATGCCGTCGAAGTGCTGCACGTGGCCGCCGATATACAGCGCCTTGCGGCCGGTTTCCGGATGCGTGCGCACCAGCGGATGCACTGACGTGGTCTGCACGTTGCCGGGCTCCTTGACCTTCATATGCGCCATCTGCCGGTCGTAGCGTTGCGCGCGCGACTGGCCGCCGTGCTGCTTGCCGTTGTCACCGACGCAGACGGTCTTGAGGTCGGCGATCATTGCCTTCATGCCGTCGGACAGGCTTTCGTAGGCGAGGTACTGGTTGGTGAACATCGTATCGCCGCCGGCCGACGGCACTTCCAGCGCATAGAGCATGGTGCCCATCGCGGGCTGCGGCGAGAACATCTGGTCGGTGTGCCAGGACCCGCCGAAGTTCTTCTTGTCCTGCGGTGTCTTGATAATTTCGAGGATCTCGGGATGGTCCGCCATGCCCTGCATGAACGGATGCAGGTGGATTTCCCCCCAGCGCCGCGCGAAATTTAGTTGCTGCTGCGGAGTGATTTTCTGGTTGCGGAACAGGATTACCAGGTTGTCGAGCAGGGCAGCGCGGATTTCGGCGAGTACGTCGTCGGGGAGGTCTTGGGAGAGGTCGATGCCCTCGACGTCGGCGCCGAGCGCACCGGCGATCTTGTGGGTCTCGAGGTAGCGGTATTGCGTGTTGCGCGGGGCATTCATCGGGGAGTTCTCCAAATTGGGGACAATGATGCGCCCGAATGCGGCGATTGGTAAAGCGCCGAGGTTCGTAGTTCGACCGCGGCTAACTGCCGAACAGCGCGACCAGATTGCGGCGGCCGTGCACAACGCGCAGAATCCGAACGTCGGCGCCTGCCACCCGGTAGACGATGATGTACGCGCCAACCGGGAAGCTTCGCATGCCACGACCGAGGTCTTCCTCGCGCGCGCCCGTCCGAGGTGCGGATGGTTGGATAACAGATGGAAGCGGTTGGTGACGGAATTGATCAACCGGTCGGCGATGGTCTCGCTGCCGCTCTCGCGGGCAATGTAGGTCCAGATCTCGTCCAGATCGGCACGGGCTTGCGCTGCGAGGCGATGGGCCATCAGCCTGACGGCTGGCGTTGTGCGGCGAGGCGCTCGCGGCCCCGACGCTTCACGTCTTCGGCCAGCGCCTGCATGGATTCCTGGGTAATTGGAATGCCCTCTCCCCGCTCGAGCGATGCGTCGGCCTCGTCAAGGCTGGCCAGGAATTCGGCACGCCGCAGTTCTCGCTCCTCCCAGAGGAGCAACGCTTCTGCTACGGCGTCTTCGGGGCGCTGAAAGCGGCCGGTCCTAACGGCTTGCTGGACGAAGGCTTTCTGTTCGGCGGTCAGGGTGATTTGCATGGCGATCGCCTTGCTCGAGATTGGGCGCAATGACAAGTAGTTACCATGGTCAACGACCGAACCGCCAGCGCACCTGCCGCCAGGTCGTGGACCGGTTCGTCGATCGCTGGGAAGCCGTCCTGGCAGCCCGGTGGCGGCGGTTTCAAGGGGCATTCATCGGGTGGGCCCTCCTGCCGGGTGGGGGGGAACGAAGCAGGCGATCGGGCCTTTTCGCAAATCTGCGGCGCGGAGACAGCATGCTGGGGTGATTGCCATCATGCCGGGAGCGGTTCATTTTGGTGGCGTGCCATAAGCTTGTGGCACACCAAAGGACTTTCCTGTCATGCCTGCTCTGTCCGGGCGTGTTATGCTCGCAATGTGGCCGCTGGTGGTGGCGTATGCACTACCGGCGCTTGCCGTACCGCCCGGTGGCACGCCGCGTCCGCCACCAGAGTTTACGCCGCCGCCGCAGAATTTCTTTATTCCCCCGCTTCCTCTCACGAGATCGCCCCTCGATGGGGTCACGATATCGAACTTCGTACAGCCGCCGAAGGGCAGAGCCGACGGCGGGGCCGCGCCTACGTTCCCGGTCATCATCGGCGGCGCTCGGCGAGCCTATACGATCGATCTCGACAGCCGGTTCGACGAGCCGTTGGTGCGGGAGTTGCCCGCGCAGTAGCGGTGACTGGATACTCAGGCGCGTGTCCGATTGGTCGCCGGTCGCGGGCGGACAGCAGGGTCAGTGCCTGAGTGTGCCGGCGCGGCGGTCGCGGTGGAGAGACGGGTGGGGGACCCGGGTCGCCTCGTTCTAACTGCTACAGAGCGGCCCGATCACCCTCACCCTCGGTGCTTCGCACCATCGACCTCTCCCGCGAAGCGGGAGAGGTTTTGGGTGTAGCGAGAGAGGTCTCCGTTAGTACATGTGCTGGCCACCGTTGATCGACAGTGTCGATCCGGTAACGAAGTCGGCGTCGTCCGCGGTGAAGAACGCGACGCCGCGAGCGATGTCGCCGGCACGACCCAGCCGGCCGACCGGGATGCGCGACACGATCTTCTGCAGCACCTCGCCTGGCACCGCGCGCACCATGTCGGTATCGACATAGCCTGGCGCGATGGCGTTCACCGTGACGCCGTAGCGCGCGCCCTCCTGCGCCAGCGCCTTGGTGAAGCCGTGGATGCCCGACTTCGCCGCGGCATAGTTCACCTGGCCGTACTGGCCGGCCTGACCGTTGATGCTGCCGACATTGACGATGCGGCCGAATTTCCGCTCGCGCATCGCGGGGAAGGTCAGCTTGCACAGGTTGAAGCAGGAGCCGAGGTTGGTGTCGATCACCGCCTCCCACATGTCACGCGTCATGCGCTGCAACGTCGCGTCGCGGGTGATGCCGGCATTGTTCACCAGGATCTCGATCGGCCCGATCTCGGCGATGATTTGCTCTACCGCCTGCTTGCAGGCATCGAAGTCGCTCACATCACACTTCCAGGTGCGGATGCCGGTCTCCGCCTGGAAGGCCTGAGCGGCCTGATCGTTGCCGGCGTAGACCGCGACGACGGTGCGGTCCTGCGCTTTCAGGGCTCGGCTGATTTCGGCACCAATACCCCTCGTGCCACCGGTAACCAGTGCGACGCGTGCCATGGTGTTTTCTCCCTTAGCCGTTGCCCTTGTGCGGCAAGTCTTAGCACGTCCGGCCTGCATGACCAGGACCCGTGGCGTAACATGACGGCGCGGGGACCGGGCGAGATCTGGTTTGCCCCGCTACTGCATCACATCCGCCGCTGGTCACTTGCGCTGACGCGGCCAGCCTCGTGGGTTTGGAGCGAACCGTGGCTAAGCAATCAAGGGGTTCTCACAGAGTTAGCTGAGTTTCTCACGGAGTTTCACCGAGAAACAAATTTTGCGCGCCGTGCCGCGGGCGTCGGCCGGGCACTTCGCGCGGGCAAGAGGGAGTCATTGGAAGCCGCTTGATCCCGTGGCGGTCGAAATTTGCAGTTTGCGCCAGGAACCGGCGTTCCGATCAGCGTGCCGCAGCGGAACGAGGCCGGGTAGCGCGCGGCACGTGCCACGCTCGCCGCTCATCACCCCACGGCCGACACGCCGACGGTCAAAGAGCAGGGGGTGCTATGGGGGTTGTGGCACCCTCACCCGGCCTCTCCCGCAAAGCGGGAGAGGGGTTTGTAAAAGCGGCAGGGGGGCTCGCTGTCAGCGTTCCAGGCACATCGCGACGCCCATGCCACCGCCAATGCATAATGTGGCCAGCCCTTTCTTCGCGTCGCGCTTCTGCATCTCATGCACCAGCGTCGTCAGCACGCGCGCACCGGAGGCGCCGATCGGGTGACCGATGGCGATCGCGCCACCATTCACGTTGACCTTGCTGGTGTCCCAACCCAGGTCCTTGTTCACCGCCAGCGCCTGCGCCGCGAATGCCTCGTTGGCCTCGACCAGGTCGAGGTCGTCCGGCTTCCAGCCCGCCCGAGCCAGCGCCTTGCGCGTCGAGGGGATCGGACCGGTCCCCATCACCGCGGGATCAACTCCAGCTGTGGCAAACGCAGCGATGCGCGCCAGCGGCTTCAGGCCCCGCTTCGCCGCTTCACTCGCCGTCATCAGCACCAGCGCGGCGGCACCGTCATTGATGCCCGAGGCGTTGGCAGCGGTCACCGTGCCGTCTTTGGTGAACGCCGGCCGCAGCCTGGCCATCGTCTCCAGGTTCGCATCGTGGCGGATGTATTCGTCGTCGCTGACGACCGTGTCGCCGCGCCGGCCCTTGATCGTGACCGGCACGATCTCGTCCTTGAACCGGCCCGCCTTCTGCGCCGCACTCGCCTTCTGCTGCGAGCCCAACGCAAACTCGTCCTGCTGCTCGCGCGTGATCTGATACTTGGCGGCGACGTTCTCGGCCGTGTTGCCCATGTGGTAGCCGTGGAACGCATCCCACAAGCCGTCTTTGAGCATCGTGTCGACGAATTCGAACGGCCCCATTTTCACACCGTTGCGCAGATGCGCGGCGTGCTGCGACAGGCTCATGCTCTCCATGCCGCCGGCGACGACCACGTTGCTCTCGCCGGTGCGGATCTGCTGGGCGGCCAGCGCCACGGCGCGCAGGCCCGAACCGCAGACCTGGTTGATGCCGAAGGCGGTGGCGGAGTCCGGCACTCCGGCGGCACGCGCGGCCTGACGCGTCGGGTTCTGGCCTTCACCGGCCGCCAGCACCTGGCCGAGGATGACTTCGTCCACGTCGGCCGCAGCCACGCCCGCACGCTCGATGGCGGCCTGCAAGGCGATGGCGCCGAGTTCGTGCGCCGACAGTGAGCCAAGCGTGCCGTTGAAGCTGCCCACCGGTGTGCGGGCGGCGGAGACGATGACGATGTCGTCCATGAGCTGTCTCTCCCATTCCAAGAGGGCGTGATCCGGCCCCTCGGCGGGAAAGTGCGTCAGCAGCGAAGCAACGACAAGGGCGGGCGGGCGCAGGGCTGACCGGCGCAGCGCCGGCCAGCCCGTTTCGTGCTATTGCACCAGCGCCGTCGAGTAGCTGGTGGTCGAGACGCCCGGCTGGCTGTAAAAGGCGATCGCATTGACCCCGGAGCAGTTGCTGCTCAGGTAAGTGGCGCCCGACAGCGTGATGTTGTTGACAATGATCTCCGTGCAGGACGTGCTCGATGAGCCCAGTCCGTTGGATCCCTGGGAGCTGAAGGTCGCGTTCGGGAAGTAGACCACGCCGGTCACCAGGAACTGCGGATTGCCTGACAGCGTGACGCCAGTTCCTCCCGTTGGGTCGGTGGTCGATCCGGCCAGCACGACGCCCGCGATCTGCCACGGCCCGGAGGTGCCCGGATCTACCGTGGTGCTCGGTGCGATCAGATTGTAGTTGAACGTATTGGACCCGACGAACGTGCCAGTGGTGAAGATCGTCACGCCGGTGCCGTTATGCGTGGTGTTGTTGGTCAGGCTCATGGCGCCCTTGAACACGTAGCCACCTGCCGCGTAGTTGAAATAGTACGGCCCGCCCGAGCTGACGTTGAAGCCGCCGTAGTTGCCGGGTTTCAGGTAGCAGGTCACGCTGCCGGTGCCCTGGCCGGTGCAATAGGTGCCGTTGATCACGTTGGTGGTCGTGGAGCCCGGGACCGCGGCCCAGCCGCTAATCGCTGTGCTGGCCGTAGTCTGCGACTTGCTGACGGTATAGGTGCCGGTGCCTCCGGTGCCGGAACCGAGCGCGGTGATGGTTGTCCCGCTGCTGACGTTGGTACCGGACAAGGTTTGTCCGACGGCCAGGGACCCGGTCGTGACCGCCGAGACGGTCAAGGTGGTGCCGGAGATGCTGCCGGTGAAGCTCGGTCCGTAGTTGCAATTCTGGTTGTGGCACTCAAGGTTCTGACCCATCGTGCTGCCGGCATTCGCGATCGCGTCCTGCATTGCCGTGTTGGATGCGTACGGGTCCGTCACCACGGACGAACCCCCATGCACAGAGGGATTCGACTGGAGCAGACCGCTGGAAGGCCATGGACTGCAACCGTTGTTGCTGCTGCTGCCGTTGATCGTGGCCCAGCAGGGTAGCGTCAGCGTGGGGTAGGTGCTGGAGGCGACCGCGCCGTGCGCATAGATGCCGGCCACGGTGAAGCTGCTGCCGCCGCTGTCGTTGAAGTTGCTGTTCGACACCAAGGTGCAGCTCGATGCGGTGACCGTGATCGAACCATTGGCGTTGATGCCGGCGGTGCTGCTGGACCCCGTATTCAAGGCGAGCAAGCAGGGCTGCCCGCCCGACCCGCCGCTGGTGGTCGTGGTCGCCACCACCTCGCTGACCGAACTGGCGCCGACGGTCACCGACGATGTCGAGTTGAAAGCCCGCGATACGGTCAGCGGAATGGATTCCCGCACGCTGACCTGCACCGCCGCATCCGAGGACGACTTCACGCCCGTGATGACCTGGGCGGTGATGTTGTTGTCGGTATAGGTCTTGTGGTCGGAATTCCAGCTCGGCGTGCTGGAGCCGGTCACATTGTTGACCTCGGCCAGCCGGGCGGCCAGGGTTGCGGCGGTCTGCGCGGCCGTAGCATTGGTCGTGCAACTGCTGCCAGTGTTGGTGACGGCGTAGTTATAACAGTAGATCGCCCCGGCCCGTGCCGAGGCATCGGCGGCGCGTTGCATGTCGACCTGCGCGCCTGACCAACTGGTAACCTCGACGCCGAGTGCGACTGCGCCGGCGAGTGCTGGCGCGAGCAGGGCGCTATAGATGGCCACCGACGAGCGGCGGCAGAAGAACAGACCAAGACGGATGCGATTTGAGATCATGAGCGTACGCCTGCCGTGGGACCGGGGAAATGCCGTACGTTCCAGGCTGGTCCACTTCCGGTAACAAAGCGGTTTCGCCGGCGTCCCGATCGTGCCGGCCAGGCCATTGGCGCGTGATAACGTCGTCAAACCGTATCGTGAGTGACCGCCCCGGCCCACGCGGCGCTCACAATGCCGCGGGGCTGGGCGGGCAGAAACTATTGTACCAGTGCTGTCGAATAGGTCGTGCTGGAGGTGCCCGGCCGGCTGGTGAAGGCCACCGTATTGAGCCCGGAGCACGTGCTGTTCAGGTAGGTGGAGCCGGATAGTGTGATGTTGTTGACGATGATCTCAAGGCAGGAAGTCCCCGAAGCACCGAGCCCGTTCGAGCCTTGTGAGCTGAAACTCGCGTTCGGGAAATACACCACGCCGGTCACCAGGAACTGGGGGTTGCCTGACAAGGTGATTGTACCACTCGTTGTTCCGGCCAGAACTACGCCCGCCATCTGCCATGGGCCAGCATTGCCCGGATTTACTGTCGTGCTGGGCGCGGTCAGATTGTAGTTGAACGTATTGGATCCGGTGAACGTGCCGGTGGTGAAGACAGTCACCCCGCTGCCGTTGTGAGTGGTGTTGTTGGTCAGGCTGATGTTGCCGTTGAACACATAGCCGCCGGCCGCGTAGTTGAAGATATAGGGTCCGCCGGAGCTGACGTTGAATCCGCCGTAGTTGCCGGGTTTCAGGTAGCAGGTCACGCTGCCGGTACCCTGGCCGGTGCAATAGGTGCCGTTGATCACGTTGGCCGTCGTGGAGCCAGGGACCGCGGCCCAGCCGACTATCGCTTCGCTGGCAATGGTCTGAGATTTACTGACGGTATAGGTGCCGACTCCGCCGGTGCCGGAACCGAGCGCGGTAATGGTTGTCCCACCGCTGATGCTGGTGCCAGACAAGGTTTGGCCGACGGCCAAGGTCCCGGTCGTGACAGCCGTGACGGTCATGGTGGTGCCGGAAATGCTGCCGTTGAAACTGGGGCCGTAGTTGCAATTCTGGTTGTGGCACTCGAGGTTCTGACCCGTCGTGCTGGCGGCGTTCGTGACCGCGGCCCGCATCACCGTGTTCGAAGCGTACGGATCAGTCACCCTCGACGCCCCCCCAAACACGGAGGGGTTCGACTGGAGCAGACCACTGGCAGGCCATGGACTGCAGCCGTTGTTGCTGCTGCTGCCGTTGATCGTGGCCCAGCACGGGATGATGATGGACGGATAGTTGCTGGCGCCGATAGCGCCGGCGGCATAGATGCCGGCGACGTTGAAGCTGCTTCCGCCGCTGTCGTTAAAGCTGCTGTTCGACACCAGGGAGCAGCCGGGTGCATTAACAGTTATCGACCCGTTGGCGATGATCCCTGAAGTGCTGGTCGAACCGGTGTTCAATGCCAGGATGCAAGGCTGCCCGCCGGAACCGGCCGAGGTGGTGGTGGTCGTGACCACCTCGCTGATCGAACTGGCCGAGACGTTCACCGACGAGGTTGAGCTGAAGGCGCGCGAGACGGTCAGTGGCACGGCCTGCTGGACGCTCACCTGGACCTCCGCGTCCGTGCTCGACTTCACGCCGGCGACGATCTGGGCGGTGACCTGGTTGTCGGTGTAGGTCTTGGTCGCGGAATTCCAGCTCGCGGTGCTGGAACCCGTGATGCCGTTGACCTCGGCGAGCCTGGCGGCGAGGGTCGCGGCGGTCTGTGCGGCCGTAGCGTTGCTGAGGCAACTGCTGCCGCTATTAGCGACGGCGTAGTTGTAGCAGTAGAGCGCGCCCGCCCGCGCCGAGGCGTCGGCGGTCCGTTGCATATCGACCTGCACCCCGGACCAACTGGTCACTTCGACGCCGAGCGCCACGGCTCCGGTGAGCACGGGCGCCATCAGGGCGAGATAAATGGCCACGGTGGCGCGTCGATCGTGGCTGAGACGGGCGCGGCGGAGAGTGGATGCGAACATCGGCTTTGGTTCCCTCGGGTCGTGTCCAACGTCAGATAATCACCATAAATTAGACGGCGGTGGTTACATGAGCGCTTCACGCCGAAGGCCCGGAGCAGTTTTATGCACCAAGAATGATACTGGTGGCTTAGTTCGTATCAGTCTTAAGATTCGCCTTGGTTCCACGACGTGGCCCGACCGACAATTTGGCGCCGCCAGGCAGCCGGCCGGCCGCGATCGATCTCATGGATTGAGACTATCTCAGGTAGGGATAGGACCTCGATTGTGGGCCAAGCCGGGAGCGCCCTCCGCCAGCGACAGACCGCAACTCTCAGGTACGGTCTCTGCGGCAATGCCCAGGTCAGCCGGTGCCGCCAATGGCGCCACGACGCGATGCACACGACGCGCGCTACAGGGTGATCGTTAGTGTACCCGGAGCCATCGGTGTGAGGTGGGCATCGCGGGAGGACTCTGCGGCGAGCGATGCCGTTGCGTTGGACGCCCATCGCGAGG
>Ga0265338_10010404_pt1 | contig 10914 bp, 8 predicted proteins | sample 42126metaG_FD_193579 | JGI IMG/M metagenome (GOLD analysis project Ga0265338, IMG submission 193579) | Rhizosphere microbial communities from Carex aquatilis grown in University of Washington, Seatle, WA, United States - 4-21-26 metaG | ecosystem: Host-associated > Plants > Roots > Rhizosphere >... | reverse complement strand
TACTACCCCCACCTCTCCGCCGATGTCACCGCCTCCCAGTCCAATCACCTGTCGCGCATCGGCGCCGGCGCACTCACCGATTCGCGCCTGTTCAACCGCTTCGGGCAAGGGATCGTCCTGTCGCAACTCGTTACCGACGCGGGTCGGACTCCGAACCTGGTCGCCAGCTCCCGCCTGCACGCGCAGGCCAGCGCACAGGACTATCAGCGCAGCCAGTACGACGTGCTGCTCGCGGTCAACCGCAGCTACTTCGACTATCTGCATGCCCAGGCGCTGGTCAAGGTCGCGGACCAGACCGTCGCCGCGCGCCAGCTTCTGCTCGATCAGGTGAGCGCGCTGGCCAAGAACAACCTCAAATCGCAGCTCGACGTCAGCTTCACGGCAGTCAACGTATCGGAGGCGAAGCTGCTGTTGATCCGCGCTCAGGACAGCGTCCAGACCGCGGCCGCGGAATTGATGCGCGCACTTGGCTCCGACCAACCCGCCACCTACCAGCTCGTCGAAGAGCCCTTGCCGCCGAGCCCGTCGCAGAACGCCGAGGAACTGGTCGGGCAGGCGCTGGCCAACCGGCCGGAACTGGCGAGCCTGCGCCTGTCGCGCGAAGCGGCCTACAAATTCGCAGCCGCCGAGAAGGACCTTTCCCGTCCCACCATCGGCCTTCTGGCCGTGGCCGGGTTCCTCCCCTTCATCAACCAGACCTCCACCACCACGCCGATCCCCAAGGAGTACGAGGGCGCGGCGGTGAACGTCGAGTTCCCGGTCTTCAACGGCCACCTGTTCTCCGCGCGCCGGGAGGCCGCTCACCAGCGCGCGCTTGCGTCCGACCAGATGCTGCGCGACGAGCAGGAGCGTGTGGTCCGCGACGTCCGGTCCGCCTGGGCGAGCGCCTCGACGGCGTACCAGCGCATTGACGTCACGGCGCAGTTTCTGCGGCAGGCCGCGCTCGCCCTCAACCTGGCCCAGGGACGCTACAACCTGGGCCTGGCCTCGATCGTCGAGCTGACCCAGGCGCAATTAAACGTCACCGAGGCGGAAGTCGAGAATCTCAGCGCCAAGTACGACTATCAGATACAGTATGCGGCGCTGCAGTATGCGCTCGGCCTTCTGCGATAGGGAGGGCTACCGGGCCGCGGCGCTTTGATCTACCATCGGAGCAGTATAGGTTTTCTGGGCGGAGCGGGCTACGATCGAGGGGCAGATGGGCAGAATCCTCCTTCTGGGATTCCTGGTGACCGTTGCAGGCGCGTCCGAGAGCGGCGCCTCGGGCTCCGCGCGCCTGCGCGCCGATTCGAACCTGGTTCTCATCAACGCGACGGTGGTCGATGGTTCCGATCGCTTCGTTTCAGGCCTCCAAAGGGACGACTTCCGCGTCTTCGAGGGCGGAGTCCTGCAGCACATCGCCACGCTTTCCACCGAAGACGTCCCTGTTTCGGCCGTGATCGTTTTCGACGCCAGCGGCAGCATGAAGCGCTCGATCGCGATGGCGGGGCAAGCGCTGCGGGCCTTTCTCGACACGGCCAATCCCGCCGACGAGTTTGCCGTCGTGACCGTGCGAAGCCAACCGGATCTCAGCCTGCCTTTCGTGCGGGACCCCGAAGAGCTGCTGCGCTGTCTCGGCGGAATCAAGGGAGACGGCCAGACCGCTCTCCTGGATGCCGTGTACATGGCCGCCGGCTACGTGCGGAAAGGGAGCAATCCGCGCAAGGCGGTGCTGGTCATTTCCGACGGAGAAGACAACCACAGCCGCTACACGGAGAGCGAACTGCTCGATGCGCTTCGCGAAACGAACGTCACCTTGTACTCGATCGGGGTGAACGTTCACCCGGCACCCTATTCGCCAGGCGAATCCGCCCAGCGAACGGGTGCCGACATTCTCTCGGAGATCGCCGAAGCCACGGGCGGCAGATACTTCGAGGCCTGGTCCCCCAAGGAGTTGTCCGCCATCATGGCGAAGATCGACATCCGGAGGCAGTACGTGCTGGGCTATTCGCCGGTGCCGCTCAAGCCCGACGGCAAGTACCACCGTGTCGAGCTGAGGCTGGCCCGCCAGGCCCGCCAGCGCCACCTGCGCGCCTTCGCCCGCCCCGGCTACTACGCGCCCTTGATGCAGGCGGCGCGATAGAGTGCCACTACTCGAATCGTAGAGCCCGTATGGGATCCACGCTCGCGGCGCGCCGCGCGGGAATGGAGTTCGCCAGCGCTCCCACGAGCACCACCAGCGCGGCCACCGCTCCATACGTCGCAACATTGCGGCTGCTCACGCCGAACAGCATCGACTCCAGCACGCTCGCCACGGCCATCGAAGCCGCCAGTCCCACTGCCAGCCCGATCGCCACCAGCACCATGCCGCCTGCCAGCACGCGCAGCATGACGTCGCCCGGCCGCGCCCCCAGGGCGATGCGGATCCCGATCTCGCGCGTGCGCCGGCTCACCGCATACGACACGACTCCGTAAATCCCGGCCACCGCCAGAAGAATCGCCACCGCGGCAAACGCTCCGAAGAGCCACGAGCAGGCGCGGCGCGTCCACAGGGAGCGGTCCAGCCATTCCGTCATGGTCCGCACCTGGAACATAGCCAGGCCGGGATCCACCTGGCGGATCGTCTCGCGCACCGGCGCAACCAGGCCGCTCGCATCCACGGAACTCCGCAGCACTAGCGCGAGCCCGATGCGCGGGCTTACCGTGAACGGCAGGAAGACTTCCGGCCGCATCTCCACATCGAGGCCGTAGTGCCTGGTGTCGCGGGAAAGCCCGACCACCTGCATCCACGGCGTCTCGTGCTCGGAAGCGTAGCGGATGCGCTTTCCGACCGGATTCTGTCCGGGCCAGAATCGCTTGGCGAAGGTCTCGCTCACGATCGCCACCTGCGGCGCGTGGTCGGCGACGTCCTGGTCCGTGAACCAGCGTCCCCTCAGCAGCGTCATGCCCATGGTTTCGAAGTAACCCGGCAAAGCGGCTACGGTCAGAATCACCGGATTCTGCTCGTTGCGTCCCAGCGGCGGCGCGCCCTCCGCGAGAAAGAAATTGCCCTCGTGGCCGCCCGCCAGTGGGATGAGGTTCGCGGCGGAGACCGCCGTCACGCCTGGCAACGCCTTCAGCCGGCTGACCAGATCCCGATAAGCCGCGAGCTGCTGCTCCGCCTTGGGGTACTTCGTTTCCGGCAGCTCGAGCCGCCACGTCATCACGTGGTCCGTCCGGATTCCGGGGTCAACGTGCAGCACTTTGCGGAACGCCTGGATCAGCAGTCCGGAGCACACCAGCAGAATACACGCCAGCGCGATTTCACAGACCACGAGACCGCTCAGAATGCGGTGCTTGCCGCGCGACATCGACGATCGCGACGCCTCCTGCAGGCAGCTCAGCGCGTCCACGGCGGCTGCCTGCAGCGCAGGGGCCAGGCCGAATATCACGGCGGCCGCGCCGGTCACCAGAATCGAAAAGAGAGCGAATCGCGCGTCCCATCCGAACCCTATCCAGCGAGGGATGTCGTCGGGCATGAGCGAAACCATTCCGGCCAGGCACGCCTTGCCGGCGAGGACGCCCACGGCCCCGCCCAGAACGGCGATCAACAGGCTTTCCGTCAGAAGCTGCCTGACGATTCTGAGGCGCGACGCGCCCACCGCGGCCCGGATCGCGATCTCGCGGGATCTCGCTTCGCCGCGCACCATCATCAGCCCGGCGATGTTCACGCAGGCGATCAGCAGGACTACGCCCACCGCTCCGAGCAGCACGTTGGTGACGGCCTTGAAATCGCCGAGGTAGCGATCGCGCAGCGGGATCACGGTGGGGAACGTGAGGTCGTTGACGTACGCCTTGACGCTCTGGATCATTCCTTTGTGGACCCGCATCAGGTCGGCCTTCGCCTGGCCTATGGAGACGCCGTGTTTGAGCCGGCCGATGCCGTCCAGGTAATAGCTGCCGCCTTGATTCGGGTCGGCCGCGAGCGGCAGCCAGGCTTCCGCCTCGGGCGGCAACACGGCCTCGCGCGGCAGGACTCCGATCACGGTGTAGGGCTGCTCATCGAGCTTTACAATTCGGCCGGATATGTTCGGATCGCCGTGAAACAGGCTCCGCCAGAGGTCGTACCCCAGCAGGACCACCTTCGCGCCGCCCGGCCGGTCCTCTTCCGGAAAGAAGTTGCGGCCAAGCACCGGCTTCAATCCGAGCACGTCGAGGAGTTCGTGGGTCACTCCAGCAGTCTGGATCCGCCGCGCCAGGCCTGAGCTATCGGAGAGGTTGGCGCCGCCGCCAGAGAAGAACGCCATGCCGTCGAAGCTGGAGTTTCCCTTGGTCCAGGCCACATAGTCCGGGTTGCAGACGCTCACCTGGGTGAGGTTCCACTTGGGCGCGGCCTCGTTCAGATCCACCAGGCGGTCGGGGGCGGGGAAGGGGAGCGGCCTCAGAAACAGCCCGTTGAAGATGCTGAAGATTGCGGTCGTGCCGGCGACACCGAGCGCGAGCATCAGAACCACCGTCAGACTGAATGCGGGATTGACGCGAATGTTGCGGACCGCCACCTTCAGGTCGTGCCCGATGCCGCCCAGCGCGCCTGTGCCTCCGCTGGCGCCCAGGCCGAGAGGCTCGCGAGCCGCGGGCTGGCGTGCGTTGCGCAAACCCTCCAGCAGATCGCTTTCTTCCAGTTCGTCCATCATCGAGCGGAAGGCCTGGTCTTCCGCGGCCCCGCCTGCGACCATCTCCGCGTAGCGGTCGCCGAGGTGCTGGGACAACTCTTCGATGATTTCGGCCTCGCGGGCGCCGTCCAGATTCAAGCCGCGCAGTCGCTCGCGGATCGCTTCGCTCCAATCAGGCATACTCGTCCCCCGTGATCTTCCTGATCGCGTCCACAAACGCCTCCCACCCCGCGCGCCGCGCCGCCAGCACCTTCTTGCCGGCCGAGGTCAGGCGATAGTACCGCCGCCTTCTCTGTCCGGCTTTCTCGACCCACCGCCCTTGAATCAGGCCCCGCCCTTCCAGGCGGTAGAGCAAGGGGTAGAGCGAAGCGACCCGAAAGCTCACGGCACCCTTCGACCGCGACTCGATCAGCTTGCTGATCTCGTAACCATGCCGCGGCCGCGCCTCGAGCAGGGAAAGGATGAGCAGTTCACCACTGCCCTTCTTCAGATCGCGATCCACGGCATCGGGAGGCATATGTTGCTTAACAATATATGCTGAGGAAGGCTATGCTGTCAAATCAAGACCGGGCGCAGGAACGAGTCTCGGCGCCTGGGCATTGCCGCCGGAGCCGGCGTGGACGATAATCTTATCCTATGCTCCGACGCCTATTTCTGATCCTCGCCTTTGCGGCCGCCGCCAATGCGGGCGAGAACCTCCCCAAGCCGGACCGCGTCGCCGCTGACGCGACGCCGGAACAAGTGGCGCTCGTGAAGGAGGGAGTCGCGCTTCACGATGAGGGCAAATACGAAGCAGCGATTGCGAAATACAAGCAGGTCCTGGATCAGAATCCATGGGAAGTGGGTGCGCTGTTCGAGCTGAGTTTCACGTATTTCGCCTCCAAGCAGTACGAGCAGTCGCTTGAGACCGCGCGGCTGGGCGCGCAGTGCAGGTCCGCGAGTCTGCCTGGATTCTACGTCGCGATGGCCAACGCCCTGGACGAACTCGGCAAGGGGAAGGAGGCCATAGAGATCTATCGGGCGGCAATCAAACAGGCGCCGGAGAGCAGGCTCCTCTATTACAACTTCGGCATCGCTCTGGACCGCGCCGGCAAGCGGGCGGAGGCCAAGACGGCCGTCGAAACAGGGCTCCGATATGAACCGAAGCACGCAAGCAGCCACCTCAAGCTCGGCGAAATATACGCCGGGATGGGCTACCGGATCCCGGCGATCCTGGCATACTCGCGATTCCTGGTGTTGGAACCGGATTCAAAGCGGTCGCCGCAAGCGCTCGAGAAGCTGCCGCAGTTGCTTACCGGGTCAGTGACGACAGGCAAGGACGACAGCCACATCAATATCAATATTTCGGACAACAAGGGACTGAAAGACGAAGGGGACTTCATGGGAGCCGAGATGATGTTATCCATCGTCGTGGCTGCGGACTTCATGGTCAAGTCCAAAGAGAAAGTGAAAGAAGTCACGTCACCGTTCGAGAAACTCGTGTCGCTCTATGACAGCCTCGGCGAATCTCTCGAGAATTCAAAACCAAAGGGAGGTTTCGCCGCGACGTACTATGCGCCGTACTTCGCGTCGCTGGTCAAGGCCGGTCACACTGAGGCATTTGTCGCTTACGCGTGGCAGGCAGCCAAGATCGAGGGGGCAGAAGAGTGGGCCAAGGCGAACGACGCGAAGATCAAGGCGTTCCTTACCTGGACCGAAGCGTTTCCGTGGCCGGCGAAGTGATCGCGAGCCCTGGCTGAAAGCCTTCGGCTTTCAGCTGTGGAGTCTCCGTGCGATGACGTCAACTTGACGGGAGACGGCGGGTGTTGCGAAGACTCTTCGCCACCATCTAGTGCTGTGGCGCCGCAGGCTGCGGCTGCGCTCGCGCCTGTTCCTCAATCTGGCTGATCTGCGTCTTGATTCTCTCGGAGTCGGGAGAGTTCGGGGACCGCTGGATGTAGCTTCGCAGCAGAGTCAGGGCGCCATCATAGTCATGCTTGTCCAGGAGAATAAGTCCCAGCACGTACTCCGCGCGCTGCACATGGTGGCCGGTGTCCACTTTGATCGCTTCGCGCGCGCTCTTCTCCGCCGCGTCGAGTTTGCCCAGGCTCTGATTGGCCATGGCATTGAAGAGATACGCCAGGGGATAATCGACCGGATCGAGCCGCGTAAGGGCCGTGGTCAGGTCCACTGTCTCCTCCCAGTTCTTCTCCTCAAAGGCCATCATGGAAAGGGGAAGGTACGGTTTGAGGTAGCGGCGGTCCGCTTCCAGGGACTTCCGAAACGCATCGCGAGCCTGGGGCTTGTTCCCCTGGCGCTGGAGCGCGGTGCCCAACTCGAACCAGGCCGCGGCGTACTTCGGATACACTCCGACCGCTTTCTCAAACTCGGCCTGCGCCTCCGGCCATTTCTGCTTTTTCTCCGCGTCGAGGCCCTTGTCGTACGCCTTCTTGGCGTCACGCGGAGCGTCGAGGCTGGTGGCGCTGATGCTGGTGCCTTCCACGTTGCCGAGCCGGTGCAAAACCATGGTGCCCACATCCGGTTCGTCCATGTACTTCCGCAGGCCGAGCTGCACGACGTCGGAGCGGTAGCCGGGCAGCACCGCCAGCAGTTCGCAGCCCGCGAGCTCGGGGCCGATGGTACCAGACGACCGGTTCTGCTGGGTCGAGCTCCCGAACGGAGTGCCGAGGGCCGTGTTGCTGTCGGCGCCGATGTCCGTGCTGGCATCCGGGAGGACGTTCATGTCGTGGCCCATCTGGAAGCTGAAACGACCTTTGGAGTCCGTGTAGGCCACGGGCTTGTCGGTGGCGCCACCGCAGGCCCGCTGAATCGACACATTCGGCGGCGGTGCGCTCCCGTCGTCGAGCAGGATCTTCCCGCTCAGGTACCAGCCCCGGTTCACCGTGTCCCCGCCAATTGCGCCCGGCTGCGTCGTGCTCGTGCCGCCTCCGGGCTGGCTCGGTCTTGAGGGAGGACCGCCGGCGCGGCCCTGTGCCAAGGCCACTTGCAGCGGGAGGACGGAGCCGAGAATCAGGCCCGTCAGGGTGATGAAAGATGCAGGGTGCTTCATGGCTTTCCCCTCTACTGGTCTTATTGTGTCACGGAAGGCCTTTGGCCTTCAGCTGTCAGGTGTCAGCCTTCAGCTTTCAGCTCCGGACTCCGGACGAAACTCAGCGGCGTGATCGGCGGCCCAGTCGTGGAAGGTTCGGGCCGGGGCTCCGGTGAGCTCTTGAACGGTGGATGTGACCAAGGCGGGTTGACCGATGGCCGCCGCCCAGGCGTCGAGCAGCATGTTGATGCCAGCCGCTGGGATGACGGGGAGCAGTTCGGTTCTCGCCTCTTCGGCGGAGATGTCTTCCATGCGCAGCGGGTGGCCGATTACGTCGCCGATGATCGCCAGCTGCTCGGACTGGCTCAGGGACTGAGGGCCGGTGAGAACGTATTCCGCTCCGGCGTGTCCTTCTTCGCATAGGGCGCGGACCGCGACCGCGGCGATGTCCCGCTCGTGGATGGGGGCGGTGGGCGCGGCGGCGTGCGGCCAGCGCACGACGTCGGCGCCGGCGCGGATCTGCGGGGCCCACCAGGCCAGGGCATTGGCGGCGAACATTCCGGGGCGCAGGAAGGTCCACTCCAGTCCCGAGGTCTCGATGAGCTGCTCGATTCGCACGCCCAGGGCCCGGAGCGGGCTGGGCTGCTGGAAGAGGGGGTGCGCCGTCTTCAGCGGAGCGGAGAGGTATACGATGCGGCGTGCGTGCTTCGCGATCCGCTCGAGGGCTGGCGCGACGGCGGGGGGCGGGGCGGTCCACACCAGGAAGACCGTATCGACGCCGGCGAGGCATTCATCCAGAGTGTCGGGGAGGGTGAGATCTCCGCGCAGCACTTCGACGTGAGGCGGCAGGGCGGCGGTGGGCGGGTTGCGGGCGAGGGCGCGGATTTGAGGGCCGGTGGTTGGTAATTGAGAGACGACCTGGCGGCCGACTGTGCCGGTGGCTCCGATGATCAGGAGGCGGGGCATCGAAGACCATGATAGCGGGCCAGCCCACTCGAGGATGTTCTGGCCCGCGGGAGTCCGATGCGATCAGTCTTCCTTCGGCGGAGCGGTCAGCCGCGTCGCGGCGTGCGTGAAGCAGCCGATCGAGATCGAGGCGCCCGTCGCATCGAAGTCCTGTATGGTCCCCGATGCCGTGAAGGTGCTTCCGTCCTGACCGAGCTCGATCGAGTCGAGAGATTTGGCAAACGATGCGAAGGTGCCGTCCGGTTTGTAGCGGAAGAACCAGTAGGTCGCGTCGAAGTTCTGGTCGTGGGCGTGGGCCCAGCTGCCCAGGCTGCTGCCGCGCAGGAAGGTGTTGGCGGTCTCCGTGAAAGCGCCGTGATGGTCGAACATCTGGATGCTCCGGACGGTCCGGATGAGGGCGCCGGTCTGGCAGTTTGTGACCGTGACGCTGACATCCCACACACCCTCCAGGCCCGGCTTGTCCTCGGCGGACAGGAGCATCGGCGAAAGCGTCAAAGCCAGCGCGGAAATCGCGCAAATCTTGAAAATAGTCTTTGTCATGTTAGTCTCCCCCCAAGTGTGAAGTTGTGAGGCGGGCAGCAGCTCCCAGCGCTTTCTGCCATCCTCTTCGCACCTGTAGGCGCAAAAGGACGGGCGGAACTGTCATCGGCTCAAAACTATTTTTGGGTGCGTCTACGCGCCGCTGATTTCCGACTGCAGCCAGGAGCGGGCGAACTTCCAATCGCGCATGACGGTTTCCGGAGACACCGACAGCACCTCGGCGGTCTCCTCCACGCTGAGGCCACCGAAAAAACGCAACTCGATGACGCGGGCCTTGCGCGGGTCCATCTTCGCCAACGCGTTGAGCGCGTCGTCGAGATGGATCAACTCCCTCGCGCGGACCGCGCCGGCGTCCGGCAGATCATCGAGGTTTACGCGCTCGGCGTCGCCGCCCCGCTTCGCCGCCAGCCGCCGCCGCGCCCGGTCGAGCAAAATGTTCCGCATGACTTCGGCGGATACGGCGAAAAAGTGGGCGCGGTGCTGCCAGTCCACGTTGGTGATATCGACCAGCTCCAGGTAGGCCTCGTGCACCAGGGCGGTGGCCTGGAGGGTGTGGCCTTCGCGCTCGTTCTGCATGTGGTGCCCGGCGATGCGGCGCAGAGTGCGGTAAACGTGCGGCATGAGCCGCTCGAGTGCGCTGCGGTCGCCGCCGGCCCATGCGCGTAGAAGCTGCGTGGTTTCGGAAGTCGGGTCGTCCATCCTCTCAGTCATGGTTGCGGCACGCCTGCCGTCACCTTATTATTGAGGCATTCGCATGAGTCCGGAGCGGTTGCGCCAAATCGAGGAACTGTACCACTGCGCCCGTGAGGAGGGCGTGGGCGTTCTGGCGGGCGTGGATCCGGAGCTTCGGCGGGAAGTGGAGAAGCTGCTGGCGCAGGACTCCGAAAGCGGCGGCAAGCTGCTGGACCAGCGCGCCGCGGACCTGATCGCGGGCGAGTCCGGTCCTCAACTGGCAGCCGGATCGCGGCTGGGGCCGTATCGAATCGAGGCGCCGCTCGGAAAGGGCGGCATGGGGATCGTGTTCCGAGCCACGGACACGCGCCTGGGCCGAACGGTTGCGATCAAGGTTTCCGATGAGAGCTTCAGTGGCCGCTTCGAGCACGAATCGCGAGCGATCGCGGCGCTGAACCATCCCCATATCTGCACGCTGCATGATGTGGGCCCTAACTACCTGGTCATGGAGCTGATCGAGGGCGAGACGCTCGCCGCTCGCCTGAAGCGCGGCAGGCTGTCGCCCGCCGAGGCCATACGATTCGGATCGCAGATCGCGGAAGCCCTTGCGGCGGCCCACGCCAAGGGCATCATCCACCGGGACCTGAAGCCCGCGAACGTCATGCTTACCAAGTCCGGCGTGAAGGTGCTGGATTTCGGACTGGCCAAGTCAACGGAGGATCCGGCGCTCACCGCGGACGTCGCCATGATGGGCACGCCCGCCTACATGGCCCCGGAGCAACTGGACGGGAAATCTGCGGACCAGCGGACGGACATTTATGCTTTGGGATTGATGCTGGTGGAAATGCTGACGGGAAAACGTTCCCCGTCGTCCGCGGCGTTGCCGCCGGCGCTGGCGCGCGTGGTGGCCCGGTGCATCGAAATGGATCCGGACGAGCGGTGGCAGTCGGCTCGGGATCTGAAGTGGGAGTTGGAGGCGAGCGCAGCCGGGACCGTCCCCGCTGCTTCGCGCTCGCGGGGCGCACTGCTGTGGGCCGCTCTGGGACTGGTCTCGGCGATCGCGGTTGCGCTCGCGTA
>Ga0265338_10010403_pt1 | contig 10914 bp, 8 predicted proteins | sample 42126metaG_FD_193579 | JGI IMG/M metagenome (GOLD analysis project Ga0265338, IMG submission 193579) | Rhizosphere microbial communities from Carex aquatilis grown in University of Washington, Seatle, WA, United States - 4-21-26 metaG | ecosystem: Host-associated > Plants > Roots > Rhizosphere >... | reverse complement strand
ACATCCAAAGAATCACGTTCTCGGCGGTGGGGTTCTCCATGAAGTCGTTGAGCACCTGGTGATCACACTTGGGCATGATCTCCCGCTGCACGACTTTCTGGACATCACCGAAGTCGAGGGCGATCCCCGTCTTGGGATCCAGCGTCGCAGCGGAGATGACGCGCAACTTGTAGTTGTGACCGTGCATCCGCTTGCACGGACCCTCGTACAGCGGCAGAGCGTGCGCGGCGGAGAAGCGGAAATCGACCTCGACCTGCATGCGCGGCGGCATCTAGCTGGCTCCATTCGCGACCTGCGCGATTTCTAACTCAGCCTCGACCTTCCCGCCTTCGATGCGCGCCGGAAACACGCGAACCTTCGCGAGCGGGTGGGTCGGCGATTCGCCCGTGCGCAGGTCGAACGGCCAGGCGTGGAGCGGACAGTACACGCAGCCGTTCACGACGTGGCCTTCGCCGAGATCGCCGTCTCGGTGGGGGCAGGTGTTCGCGAGGACGTGGGGAATCCCGTTCTCAACGAAGACCGCGAGCGCCCCACCCGGCCTATCCACGACCACACCGCGGCCCGGCGGAAGCTGGGCGACGTCGATGAGCGGCGTCCAGGGCATGCCGCCGCTTCTAAGGCTTTCCCGAGCGCGTGTCGATGCGTCCCGAACGAAGCGAAACGGCCGCCGCCCCGCGAGGGACGACGGCCGCACGCTTCAACTCACGTCCCTGGGCTAGCCCTGGCTCGGGAAGCTCACCGCCGTGGGGTCCGCAAAGTTCACGCTGGAGAAGTCGTAGTCGTTGGTGCCGCTGTCGGTGCCGGGGATGGAGCCGAACGCCGCGTCGCAGGCAGACGTCGGATCCGCGTTGGGCTGCGAGTCGTAGCTGAAGGTGCCCGAGACCGCGGTCGCGCCGGTCGAGTCCTCGAGCTTCATCATCCAGTACTTCTCCACGTCGCCGTTGCCGAGGGTGCCGCAGGTCACGCCCTCGATCTTGTCGCCGGCGGGGATGTTGGGCGGGTTGGTGTCGGCCGAGTCATCGATGGCTTCGGTGTCACCGCGGGCCACGAAGGTGCCGTCCGAGAGGTGCGTCCAGCGGAAGACCGTGTCCACGCTGGAGCGGGTGACGGTGTTGGGCTGATCGTTGGCCACGTGCGGGCAGGCCAGGATGAGCTCGTCCGTGTACTTGAGGCTGCCGCCCACGCCGACGGTGCGCGTGAACACGTAGTGCGCGTTGCGCGGTGAAGTGCCGTCGATGTCGTCGTCCGGGGTGAAGTCCGCGAGCGTGACCTCGATGTTCCGCTGCTGGCCGTAGATGCTGAACTTGTAGCTCAGCGTGCCCGAGGCGTGCTCCGTGCTCACCACGCTGGCGAGCGCGCTGAAGTCGATGTTCAGGGTGCCGCTCTCGTTGCGGCCGTCGCCTGCGGCGTTGCCGGCGTTGGCATCGTCGGCGATGGTGAGGTCGGCCGAGCCCACTTTCACGAAGGCCGAGTCGTCGGCCGAGTTGGGCTTCACGTCGACCTCGTACGTGAACTCCGTATCCGACACCTTGGTGCCCACCACGCGGAAGGTGCTGCCCAGGCCTTTGCGCGTCCACGTCGCGGTGGCGCCCGACTGCGCGCTGGGATGCTCCGCGATCACGTGGTCGAACATGAAGAGCACCTTGTAGAGGTGCCAGTTCAGCCGGCGGACGACGTTGCGCGTGCGCGCGAACAGGTACGGATGGCACGAGCCCTGGTCGAGGGCGGCCGTCGACTCGCCGGTGGGCGTGTTGGTGTCGCCGCTCTCCATGTCGAGCGCGGCGTTCGAGTAGGTGGGCGCGTTGTCCTGGATGGCGCTGGTGGTCTTGCTCAGCCCGCAGGCGAAGAGCGAGGTCGACGCGACGACCAGGCTGAGTTGCATGAAGCGGTTCATGGTTCCTCCTCGGAAAGCTCGGGTTGGGCCGCGTCGGCCGGAGCGGCGTGGCGTTCGGACATTTCAACCCCACCGCCGCGCGCGAGTTGCGGGACGCAGCGCTCGGAAAAGAAAAACCCGCGCTTGCACGCGGGTCGTTCGCTTCGTTTCGAAGGATGTTTGCAGCTAGCGGCGCTTGCTCTTGGCCGGCTTCTTCTTTGCCGCCTTGGCCACGCGCGCAGCGGGCTTCTTGGCAGCGGGCTTCTTGGCCTTCGTCGGCTTCTTGGCAGAGGCCTTGGCCGCGGTCTTCGACGGCCGCGAGGGTCGCGCAGCAGGCTTGGAAACAGGACGAATCGGCTCGGGCTCCGGACGCGGCGTCACCTTCGGACGATCCGCCGCGGCCATCTGCACCGCGCCCGCGCGCACCAGCTCGGTCTTGATCGCGATGAGCGCGGCCATGGTCTCGGCCGGAAGCGGACCGGTGAGCTCGAGCTCCACCCACTTCACCTGGCTGCCTTCGGCGCGGGCGATGGCCACGCGCAGCGACTCGGGCAGCGGCCGCTGGGCGAGCGCTTCTTCGAGGGCGCGACTCACCGGAATGCTGGCCACCGGCGGTACGCGAACGAGGTTGATCGACCCGAGCACACCTTCGCCGAGGACAGGGTCTTCCAGGCGAAATTGCTCCACCCAGCCCTGGTTCGTCCACGCGAGCCGTGTCGACAGACCGGCCACGCGAGCCGCGCCGCGCACCACGCGCGCGTAGCGGGAGAACTGGTTCAGGTGATGATCGACGTCCGCCGCGCCGGGGATGCGCGCGGGGTCCTTGAGCGGGGGCTTGGCTGCCGTGCTCGACATATCTCGATCGAAATCACGGTGCCTTCCCACTGTCAAAATGAACGACGTTGTTCCGCGATCTGCCCACCCGCAAACACCGCTCACCCTCGCGGATTTACGCGAATTCCTCCCATCATGCCCCATCTGGGGCTAATTGCAGGCGGAGGTGTAGTCGACCTCGATTTGGGTACCCGGCGGGGGCACCAGGCCAGGGTTGAAGACCACGGCGTTGTCGGTGCCGTCGTAGTACCAGTCGGAGCCATTGGCGGGTGCGCCGTTGAGGAGCACGGTCACGCCGTTGCCGTCGGGCACCGACGAGAGCGGAAACACCGTCTGCAATCCGATGCCGCGCGTGGAGAGCGCGTCGAGCATTCCGCCGTAGTCGCCTTCGCAAATGTCGAACACCGTGCCGCCGGTGTCGTTCGCAACTTGTGCGAAGCGTGGCCCCGGCGCACCGGCGGTCTGGCACGAGCCGCTCTGCGGAACGATCGCATAGAGCGCCACGCGATGTCCGCCGCCCAGGCCCTTCAGCGACTTGAGGAACTGCACGTAGACCGCGGGATCGAAGCCCGAGTGATCGTCCTCGTCGGCGAGCACCACCACAACGAGCCGCGCTTCCGGCCGCAAGAAGCCGCCATTTCCGTCATTCGCCGTGGGCGTGCGCGGATCATCGGCGTGATCCACGAGCGGCGGCGAGAGCGCGAGCCGCACGGCCTCGAGTCCCTGCTCGAGCGTCTGGCAATCGCCGACCTGCACATTCTGCTGAAGCACGGTGAGCGCGTTCGCCTGGTTCAAGCTCACGATGCGCGGCCGCGAGTTGTCGACGGGGAACAGGCGCCCCGCTTCACCACCCGAGGCGCCACCCGGACACGCCGCCCCACCCTGCGCCATGGGCGTCATGCCCGCGCTGGTCACGCCCACGTGCAGATCCACGCCTTGCGCGGACGCGTCGTCGAGCAGCTGGCCCACGGCCGCCGCGAGCCGCGATTGATAGTTGGCCATGGTGGTGGTGTTCGAGACCACGAAGAGCACGTCCGCTTCGGTGCCGCTGCCTTGCAGGAACTGATCGGCCTGCTGGCCCGCGTGAAGGGTCTCGGCCAGGAGCGGCACGAGCAGCGGCTGCGGCTCGGTATCGGCCTTCACGAACAGCGGTGCGTACTGCTGGCCCAGCGCGGTGTGCGCGTAGTGCGCGCCGACGCTGAACGTCGCGCCCGGCGCGAGCGCCAGCGGCACCTGAGGCGGATCCACGAGGCTGAACTCGGGCAGCGTCCCGTCGCCGATCTCGACGGACGTCACGTTCAGCGGGCTGGTGCACGCATTGGTGACGAGCGTCGCGCCATCGTGCGGCGAGCAGTCCATGCGCACCGCGCCGAAGTCGATGAACGGCGGCTCGGCCACCAGACAGCTCCCCTGCGATCGCGCCAGGATCTGGATGTGCGGATGCGGATGGTGCGGATCGTTCACGGTCATCGTGAGCTCCGCGTGGAACTCGCCGACGCCAGGGCTCTTTAACGCGATCTGCGCACTGAACGCGTCGGTCGGATACAGGTCTCCACCGACGAGCGAACCGCCGGGCATGAAGAACGCGGCATCGCTGGTGCTCGAGAGCTGGATGTCCTTCACCGCGCACTCTTTGGTGCCGCTGTTCTCGAACCGGAAACCGAGCACCGCGCCCGAGCCAGGCGGCACATTGCCAAAATCGAGATGCTGCGGCGTGAGCCGGAAGGTACACGGACCTGCGGTGTGTGCCGTGCCGGTCACGGGGATGTCGAGCGTGGGCGTCGCGGGATCATTGCTCTGGATGTGCAGCTCTCCCGAGAACGTGCCCGGCGCGATTGGCGCAAAGTCGACCGTGACCTGAACTGCTGCCGCGCCCGGATCGACGCTCGTGTCCGCAGGCATGTGCACGATGAACGGCGAGTCCGCGCCCGTGACGCCGCTGACGACGAGCGCTTCTTCCGAGCCTGCGTTCTGAATGTTGAGCTGCAGCCTCGCCTTCCCGCCGACGGGAAGATCGCCGAAATCGAGCGAGAGCGGCGCCACGGCGATCTGCGGTCCGCCGCCAAGGCCCACGAGCGTGCCCGAACCTTGCCGATCCGCGAACGAGTGGTACGCCACGTCGAGCTCGCGGCGCGTGGGGCCGGCGTGCTGCGGCGAGAACCGGAGCCTCACGGGCGCACGTTTGTCCGGATCGATCACCTGCCCGCCCGGGCCGGAGAGCACGCTGAAGTCCTCGCCGTCGACGTTGAGCGTCGTCACCGTGACCGGCCGCCACGAGAGGTTGTGCAGCACCGCATCGGCGTCCGCCGTCCGATGCACGGGCACGGCGTTCCAGTTCAACGGGTCCGGCTCCATCACGATGGCGCTGCGGAGCGCGTCGGCCTGCCCCGGCAAGCGCGCGGCCGTACACGTGGCGCAAGGCGTGGCCGTGACCAGCGTCTGCCGCTTCCCGAGCGCGCCGGCGTGGAACGAGACCGTCATGCGCGTCATTCCGTTCGGCGCTGCCGTGCCTGCGCTCAACGCGAGCTCACCCGGCGCCGCGAAGGGCACCAGCGTCAGCGGCAGATCCGTCGGGTTGTTCACGATCACGTCGAGCCCGCGCTGGTCGCCCGCCTCCATGCCGCCGAAGTCGAGCACCGGCGGATCGAAGGTGATCGCCGCCGGTCCGCTCAGGCCGCGCAAGTTCACGGAGAGCAACGGCACCTCGGCCGAGTCTGTGCGAATGAGCAGCTTGTCGCCGAACGGCCCCTCCGTCTCGGGATGGAACGTCACCCGGATGCGCGTGTGCCCACCTGCGGCGGAGATCGTCGTCGTCTCTGCTTGCGCCGCGAAGATCCGTCCGTGGCTCTCGATGTCCACGCCGTTGATGGTCACTGGCGCTCGGCCGTGATCCGTCACCTCGAGCTCCAGCGTCTGCGCGGTACCCACGGAGATCGTGCCGAAGTCGAGCGCCTGGGCCGCCGTGGGCAGCCCGTCCACCGACAACAGCCGCTCTTTGCTCCCGCACCCGCTGGTTGCGCACAGGAGTGCCGTCGCTGCCCACGCCGCCCGCCGCTGCATTGCGCCCCTCCGCTCCCCCGATGGGGACTCGAGCATCCGGCGTGCCAGCGCGCGGCCGCAGGCAGCTCGACCCTCGATGGGACCAAGTGGGCACTTCCCTACCCAACAAGAGCGAAAAGGCAGCGCGCGGACAGGGCGCCGCTCGCTCGCTTGTGTGATGTCGATATCACCATCCGAATGCTCGACGCCTCGCCTTCCCTCGGCGAAAGTGCTGGAACCGCGCCCGGAGTTGGGCGATGGAGTTGCCATGCACGTGCTCGCCCTCGCCCTCCTGCTCGTCGCCAACAAGCACAAGCCGGCGCCGCCGCCCAAGCCGCCGGAGGTGCACTTCCGCGACATCCACTACGCGATCTCGCTGGAGCTCGACGGCAAGAGCGGCGACTTCAAGAGCACCGTCGCCGTGACGCTCTCGCCCACCGCGCCCACGAGCACGGTGAACCTCGACGTGCAGGATCTCGAGGTGGGCAGCGTGAAGCTGGGCGACACCGAGCTCACCCACGCGGTGAACCCGCAGCCCGACGGCAGCCAGCAGCTGGCGATCACCTTGCCCAGCGAGGCTCAGGCGGGCGCGTCGCTGCGGCTGTTGCTGACGGCGCACGGCCAGGCCAAGTCCGGCGTGAGCATGGGCCTCATCAAGGTCGACGACCCGGAGCACAGCGGCCGCACGGTCTACTACACGATGTTCGAGCCCAACGGCGCCCGCCGCGTGTTCCCCTGCATCGACCACCCGGGCGACAAGGCCACGTTCGATCTCAACGTCACCACCGACGCGAGCTTGCAGGTCATCTCCAACTCCGAGCCCACGGGCGACGAGAAGGTCGAGGGCGAAGGGACGCCCAAGCACCGCGTGAGCTTCAAGCAGGACAAGCCGATGAGCACGTACCTGCTCGCGGTGGCCGCAGGTCCGTTCGAGTCCACGCCGGTGACGGGCGCAGCCGTGCCCGCGAGCTTCCTGGCCGCGCCCGGTGACGATGCGCGCCTCGGCCCCGCATCCGAGGCCACCAAGGCCGGCATGGCCTACCTCGCCGACTTCCTCGAGACGCCCTTTCCGTGGGCCCGCTACGCGCAAGTCGGCGTCCCCCAGTTCCCTTGGCACGGCATGGAGAACACCGGCGCGACGTTCTTGCGCGCGTCCGAGGTCACGCCGCCCGCCGACGCGCTCGCCACGCGCAACGACCTCACGCGCACCATCGATCACGAGCTCGCGCACCAGTGGTTCGGCGACTCGGTCACGCCCGCGAGCTGGAACGAGGTGTGGCTCTCGGAGGCCTTCGCGACCTACCTGAGCCGCGTGGCCATGACGGACCTGCAGAAGAACGACTACGCCTTCATCGAGGCCATGATCCACGATCGCGATCAGTACTTCCGCTTCGAGGACGGCCCGCGCTCGCGCGCCCTCACCGCGCCTGCCGCCACCGAGGACGACGTCTTCGACGACGCTTCTTACGAAAAGGGCGCCGCCGTACTGCGCATGCTCGAGAAGCAGGTCGGCCGCGACACCTTCCGCAAGGCGCTGCGCAACTACCTCGCCGAGCACGCCAACGGCACCGGCACCAGCGACGAGCTCTTCACCGCACTCACCAGCGCCTCGGGCAAGAGCCTCTCGGACTTCAAGAAGGCCTGGCTTGGCGAGCCCGGCTACCCGGTCCTCAAGGTGAGCCACCGCTGGATCGAAGGCGCACACAATCTGGTGATCAATGTGGATCAGCGTCCGAATCGCTCGGGCAAGAAGGTCATCTTCCCCGCCACGCTGACGATCGTCGCGCACCGCACCGCGGAACCCTCGTTTCACCTCGACATCCCGCTCGAGCTGACCAAGGCCACCGAGACCGTGGAGATGAACCTGCCCGCCGAGCCGGAGTGGCTCGACTGGAACCAGGGCAACACCGTGCTCGCGCGCATCGACGCCAGCGAGAAGACCGAAGCGCTCGCCGCCGAGGCCATGAAGGATCCCGACGCGATGGCGCGCCTCTGGGCCGACCTGGAGCTCGCGGGCACGCTCGTCGACGCGGATCGCAAGGGGCCGCCGCCCTCCTCCGATGCGCTGGGCATGCTCGCCGGCGCCTTGAAGACCGACCACTCGCCGTACGTGCGCGCGGGCCTGCTGCGCGAGCTGGTGCACACCAACGCCAAGAAGCTGCCCGAGCCGCTGGGCGCCGCGGTCATTGAGCAGGCCGTCGCGCCGGCGAACCTGGCCGACGACGCGCAGGGGCTGGCCCAGCTGCGGCTCGCGGCGCTCGCGTGCCTGGGCAAGGTCGACGACCCGATGGTGATGGGCCTGCTCACCAAGCCGCTCAAGGACAAGAACGCATCGCTGGATCTCGTCCAGGGCGCGGCGCTCGGCCTCGGCCACCGCGGTGACGGCGCGGCCATCGCGGCTTTGAAAGATGCGCTCCAGGTCCAGGGCGAGCGCGGGCTGCCCTACTGGCGCGCGGTCGTCGAAGGCCTGGCCGCCGTCGAAGATGCGGCCGTCGCCCCGACGCTCCAAGCCCAGCTCCAGTCGCACCGCGACTCCTCCGAAGTCCAAGCCGGTGCCATCCTCGTGCTCAGCCAGAACAAGGCATTCGTGCGCAGCGCCGCGGGCACGCAGATGGTGGCCCTCTTCGCCGCTGACGGAAACCTCGGCGACGAGGCCCGCGCACGCTGGATGAACCTCCTCGACGACGTGAAGACGCCCAACGCCAAGACCGAGCTCACCAACCTCTCCAAGAGCTCGAACGCGCGCCTCGCCGCGCTGGCCAAGCAGAAGCTCAAGGGCAACTTTGGCAAGTAGAGCGCTCCCATGCCCGTCGCCAGGTTGCCCCGCGCCAGCGTCCACTATGAAGTCACCGGCGAAGGACCGCCGCTGCTCTGCGTGATGGGCTTTGGCGCGCCGCTCGAAGGCTTCAACCTTCAAGCCCGCGCGCTCGCCAAGCACCGCACCGTGGTGAGCTTCGACAACCGCGGCGCCGGGCGAAGCAGCGTGCCGCCGCTGCCGTGGACCATCGACGATCTCGCGCAAGACGCCGTCGACTTGATGGACCACCTCGAGCTCCCGCGCGCGGACATGATCGGCGTCTCGATGGGCGGCATGATCTGCCAGCGCATCGCCATCACCCGACCGGAGCGCGTAGGCGCCCTGGTGCTCGCGGCCACGTTCGCGCACGCGGATCAGGCGCTGCGGCGTCGCGTGGCCAAGCTCACGGCGCTCTCGGTCACGGGCTGGGCGCGCTCGGGCTTTGGTGGACGCGCGGTGTTCGAGAAGGCGCTGCGGGCGGCGTGGGAGAGCCACGTGGTGTCCGACGAGCCGCTCGACGCCGAGGGCCAGGCCATCCTCAATCGCGGTTGGGATCTGCGCACGGAGCTGGGCTCGAGCGATCTCGGCGCCGTGGGACAGCTCTGGGCGCTGCTCACGCACGACGCGCGCGAAGAACTGCCGCGCATCGTCGCGCCCACGTTGGTGCTCGCGGGCAGCGCCGACGCGCTCAGCCCACTCGATCAAGGCCGCATGCTGGCGCGGCTGATTCCTGGCGCGCGGCTGGAGATCATCGCCGGCGCCACGCACGGCATGAACCTCGCCAACGCCGACATCTTCAACGCGTCGGTGGAGACGTTCCTCCTCCGCCAGTCACCGCTGCCGCGGGCGACGCCCGAAGCGAAGCAGAAGGACAAGGCGAGCTAGGCCGAGCTAGGCCGCGTCGCGACTCACTTGCGGTTGCACCTTCGCGTCGGTGCTCCTTGCCGCGCGCTCCACCTGCCACTTCACGAGGCCGATTCGGGCCACGAGCAAGAAGGTCACGCCGTTGCAGCCGATGAGTGCGATGTCGCGGCGGAACACGCCGTAGAGCAGCCAGAGGAACACGCCGCTCCCGAAGAACAGCAGGTAGCTCCACGCGAAGTCGCCGGCGCTCTTGGTGCGAATGGTGCGCACCGCCTGCGGCACCCAGCTCCCGGTGGTCATGGTCGCGGCGACGATCCCGGTCAGGGTGACGAGCCAGGTGGAGAGTGTGGTGCTCACGGGTGCTCCGGTTTGCGCGCAGTGGCCTGCGCGAAGGTGTAGAGAAAAATCGAGTCCTCCTCGGTGAGCGCGCGACCAAACGCGGCGTCGAGGACCGCGTGCAACTCGGCCTCCGGCTTGCCCTGCACGGCCGCCACGGCCGGGACTGCCGAGCGCAAGAGCCGATCGAAGTAGCCCAGGATCTCCGCGCGCCGCGCGGGATCACGCCTGTCGCCCTGGACCGGAACGAAGCGGATGCTGATATCCGCATAACCTGCGCCGACCAGCAGCCCGCCCAGCCGCGCGCCAACGTACGGATCGCCGCCGAGCGAGACCTGGGTTCGATTCACCGCTGCCCAGAAGTCCATCAGCTGCTCGTCGCGTGGGAGCAATGTGAAGCTTTGGTTATGAACCTCGGCGATGCTCACCGTTGAGCCGGCCTTGAGCACGCGAAGCACGTCGCGCAAGACAGCTTCCGGCCCAGGCACGTGCTCGAGCACCCAGCAGATGAAGGCGCCGTCGAACGAATTGGGCTCGAGCGGCATCGCGCGCGCATCGGCCCGAAGCGGCACCACCCTGCCGTCGGCGACCGGCCCGGCGAGGATCTTCTGCTGCAGCTCGAGCTGCCGCGCGTCGAACTCCACGGTGGTGACCTGCGCCTGGGTCCGCGCGAGCAAATGTCGCGTCTCGGCCCCCACGCCCGCGCCGACCTCGAGCAGCTTTCCGCGCGAAGGGAGCGGCAGGCCGTCGAAGACCCAGCGCGCGAGAAAGTCGGCCTGCTCGAGCAGGCGCTGTTGTTCCGCGGCGGTGAAGCCGTGCAAGTAGCCGTCAGACATGCGGCCCGATTTAGCGCTCGACGCGTCCATTCGCCAGGATCTCAGCCGAGCCGCACCGCGCAGTACGAGACGGAGTCCGTGCCGTCGGTCCACTGCCCGTAGTCGAGCAGCTCGCCGGGCGCGTCTTCGCCCACCGCGAGCCGCGTCGCGAACATGGGCGCCGTGCCGCAGAGCCGCCGCTTCTCGCCATTTCGACGCGCGTCCATCGCGAACGCGTGCGCGTCCGGCGCGCAGTAGTGCTTCACCGTGCCCAGGTCGTCTTGCTTGAAGCCCGCGAGCTCGGCCGGCGTGGCGCCGCGCGCGTCGCCGTACATCACGCCGATGTGCGCCAGATC
>Ga0265338_10010402_pt1 | contig 10915 bp, 12 predicted proteins | sample 42126metaG_FD_193579 | JGI IMG/M metagenome (GOLD analysis project Ga0265338, IMG submission 193579) | Rhizosphere microbial communities from Carex aquatilis grown in University of Washington, Seatle, WA, United States - 4-21-26 metaG | ecosystem: Host-associated > Plants > Roots > Rhizosphere... | reverse complement strand
CCTCAATCGAAGGAGCAGATGGAAAAAGTTCAAGCAGAGATGAAGCGCAGAAGAGAACAAGAAATTGGTAAGTCAACTTGGGAGATGTTGTATACCGAGAATCAAGGTATAAACTATCAACCAATTAACTATGAGATTCCACAGGAAGAAGTATTTGACGCTAATCCTTACCGGGAGTCAGACGGTTTGGATAATATTTTAGGATCTTTTTTGATCGGGTAGTACAGTTGACTAGAGACGGATTGTCTCAGAAAGTTAATTATGGCACAAGTAGGAATCGGAATCGGAATCCCTTTTGGTGGTAGAATGCTTCACCCCAAATGGGCACTAGCTCTAAAGACAGCGGATTTTCCTGTTAATACCACACAAACAGTAATTAGTGTGGAAGGGCAGGATGTAACCTCAGCAAGAAATCTTATTGTGAAGACAGCAAAGGAACAGAACTGTAAGTACTTGTTCTTCCTTGATGATGACGTTGTAATTCCTAGGATGACTATTCAGGCTCTTGGGTATACGCTAGATCAGTCTGACGATGATACAATGGTGTCTACTGGCATTTATTGCACAAAGACCCCATTCCCCGCCCCCGTTATTTATAGAAATGATGTAGCTGGTGCATTCTGGGATTGGCAGATCAATCAGGTTTTCGATGTTGACGCTGCTGGAGCAGGATGTATGATGATCAACATGAAAGTGTTTGAACATCTGAAGGAACCTTACTTCGAAACTACGCAAGAGTATAAAGAAGTAAATGGTGAGAATATCCTTCATATTGTGAGTGAAGACATTTTCTTTTGCCGCAGTGTAAGAGCCGCAGGTTTCAAAATCAAAGCTCATGGTGCAATTATTTGTCCTCACTATGACGAAATTCAGAAAAAGTTCTTCACCCTCCCAGAAGACAGTCTTCCTGTCAAGCGAGAAGTTGCTAGACAAAAGGCTGTAGTGGAAGCGCAAAATTTAGTTACAAAGGAATAAACAATGGCAGATATGGATAACAACAGCGGTGCAACGGACGGCAAGGTAGTTGGATACCCTTCGAACCTTACCAATCCTCGTGATTATGTGGCTTCAAGTACTGACAATGCTCAGTCTCGTGGAGCGACAAATGTCATTCTAAAACTCTCTGAAGATCAGATCTTCAATAACTCCGGGCAGGGTAAAGGCATTGATGGTCCTTCTGTCTGGGGAGGTTCTACCGACGACAAGGCTGCACAGTCCAGCGCAGAAGCCGGAACCAAGGTTGCCGATCCATACAGCGTGGATCTAACCTCAGGTCAGAATTCTTGCTGGAAGGGCGGAAAAGTCTAATCCTGCGGGGTTAGTTTAACGGTAGAACAGTAGCCTTCCAAGCTTCGGGTGAGGGGTTCAAATCCCCCACCCCGCTCCAATATTTACCAAGTAGCAAATAACTGTGTTATAATGAATAATATGAACTCACGATTTACAACGCGAACTACAAGCTATACGTATACAATACGTACTCGTAGCTCAGTTGGTAGAGCATCGGCCTGAAAAACCGAGTGTCGTTGGTTCGATTCCAACCGAGTACACCAAGCCTTGGTAGCTCAGTTGGTAGAGCAGCAGTTTTGTAAACTGCCTGTCGGGGGTTCGAATCCCTCCCAAGGCTCCAAGTTTTAAGGAGCAGTGGGTGAGTGGTTGATACCAGCAGGCTGTAACCCTGCCGTCATAGTGGCCCCGGTGGTTCGAATCCATCCTGCTCCACCATAGATTTTAAAGGACTTATCATGAACTCGTCATCCCAATCCGACAGTAGTAGTTCCAGTTCCGGAAGGTTGGCTGAGTGGATTAAAGCGGTGCCCCGCTAAGGCACAGGCCCGAAAGGGTCCATAGGTTCGAATCCTATACCTTCCGCCAATAAGGAGAGTTGGCCGAGTGGTAAGGCGCTAGTTTTGAAAACTAGTGAGTGTTGGAGATCCCAACATACGTGGGTTCAATCCCTGCACTCTCCTCCATAATTTCATAGCTGGGTAGAAAAGTCTGGTTTAATTCGCCGTCCTCATAAGTCGGAGACATGGGCTCAAATCCCATCCAAGCAACCAATCTAAGGCCGAAAGGCCACTTGCATGTTATTGAGTCCGAAGGGCTGTGGAGCGGCCAGCCACGATGACATGCTGGTTTTAGTAAGGTATAATGCAGATACAGAATCCGGGTAATGACAATGCAACAGTATTATCTGCGGACGTAATTGCCCAAATTCTAAAAACTGGGCAATGGGCGGAAGATCCTGCCCTGACTCTGGTAGTACATGATACCCAGAACGCCGAGACTGCTAAGGCTGCAAAGCAATGGATCGCCGGATGGAATGCCGCTTCTATTGTTTATCAATCAACCACCGTCCCTAAATACTGGGAAGGTACACAGATTGAAAGAGCAAACATTCCTTTCTATACTGTAGCTAAGGCTGTCAATAGTCTTACTCCTCAGATTGTGAATGGATTGTTCTATGATGACCCTCCATTCATCTTCCAGCCTAGACCGGGCACTACCCAAGATACTGCTGAAGCAATCTCCCAGATCATCGGATTCCAGCTAAAGCAAATCAACTTCAAAGAGGAAGTTCGTCGTGGTGTAATGAATGCCACGCTCTACGGAACTAACATCTGGAAGTGGGGATGGGAAAGCTACAAAGAAACAAGATCTTATTATACTCGGGATGAAAAACCCGAGGAAGTTCAATCTGAGATCCCCGGAACTCCGAGTATTACGTTCCATGATCCCGATGCTCCTCTAGTACAGAAGACAGAAGAACTTACAATTGAACGTCCAAGATTCGAGAACATCACTAGTATTAAGGATGTTCTTGTTGATCCTACACTAAGAACTCCTGATATCCGTGAAGGTAAGTTTGTCATACACCGTATGTACATGACTTACAACGATCTCGAAAAACTACGAGATAAACCCGGATACAATATTCCTAGCCGTCAAGAAGTAATGAGTTGGTTCTTACCTCCGGCTGAAGAAGCTATTCCCGCTCTAGACGAACAAACTGGTGTGAATGCTGTTTGGGATATGAGATCCAATCCTCGCTGGATGGAGGCTACTGATGATCCTATGCAGAAGCCTTTGGAAGTTCTTGAGCGTTGGGATAAAGATAAGCTTATTGTAGTTGTCCAGCAGAAGAAAGTTATTTACAACGGGCCTAACGCCTATGGTGAAATTCCTTTCTTTTCAATCAACTGGTGGGACGTACCCGGCGCATTCTATGGATTGGGTCTAGCTCGTACCATTGGGTCAGAGCAGCGTCTTCAGCAAGGTATTGTAAACACTTGGCTTGATAACACTGCATTGAATCTAGCTGGCGTGTACACTCGCAAGCGTGGTAAGAGTATTCCTACACAGAGTATTCGTATTCACCCCGGACGAGTGTTTGAAGTAGATGACAAAGATGATCTTCTCCCTCTCACCAGAACTGCGGCAGTTCCTGAAGCAGGAGAGCATTTGGCCCTCTCTGCTACCAGAGCAGAGTCTAACTCCGGAGCAGGAGAGATCACTTCTCAAGGTAGTGCAGGAACATCTGGACACTCTAACTTGGCAAGGACAGCGACTGGTGCGGGAGCACTTACCGCAGGACAAGGAATCCAAATAGGTGAGTTCATTGAGAAGTTCTGTACTCAAGTCTTCTTACCTTTCATCTATAGAGTTCATATTCTTAATAAGAACCTCCTACCTTCTTCTATTATAGAGAAGGTTCTTAATAAAGAACTTCAATCTTCTTACCTATCCGGTACAGGTACAGTTAAGGATATCAAAGACGCTCAGTGTGTCTTTGAAGTTCAGGCAGGAGCCAAGGTATCTGATCGTAGAGCAATGGCGCAAGCGTTGCCTATCATGACTCAGTACTTTGAACAGCAACCTATCATTGCCGCTCTAGCTCAAGAAGGTAAGAAAGTTAATCAAACTGCTATATCAAAGATGATTGTACAGTCCTCCGGATGGAAAGACTATTACGATATCGTCATTGACATGACACCAGAGGAGAAACAACAAGCTCTCCAGAACCAACCCGGTGCCATTGCAGCGAAGCAATCCCAGACTCAGCAAGCAATGCTACAGGCTAAACTTCAGAATACTCAGGAGCTTGCAGAGCAGAACAACATGGCCCGAGCAGCGAATGAGGTTCTCCGTAGAAGCTTTGAAACAGCGGCTACTCCGGAAGCAATTGAAGGCCAGCCCGGTAATACAGGATTCGGTAGCGAACTATAAGGGGTTTGATGAAAAAGCTAATAACCGCAGTAATCCTCCTAATGACTGCGGTTGGTGCTGGGTGTAAATCACCCCCTAAACCCCAAGTTACTGAATGCAGATTTAGAGCCTTCGATCCAGATACCAAGGGTATGCATATAGGTGACTGGACAGATTGTACTAAAGTAGAAAATACTGAAGAGTTTATTTTTGAGTCCTTAGATCACCCCGGTTTGATTATTTGGACAGAAGAACATACTAAGCAAGGTAGAAAGTGGTCTGACCCTGTTACTCATACCAAGCCTAGGATTCTTCCAGAAGATAATTTTGATGTGGATGGAAGAGCAAATTCATAATGTCTGACGAAATAGTTGATGTAGACAGCGAGAAAGTTTTAGAAAAGATAGAAGAGCAATGCCTAGAGCGGATTAATACCGCAAATGCTCTTGCCTTTACTATCAACACTGAAGGTTGGAGTATCCTGCTCGATACGTTTGAGCAGATGAAGCATGACCAACTTGAAGAGTTATCTAATCAAAATCCGGGTGATGACAAAGCTATCCTAGCAGCCCATGCAGTTTGGTACAGTGTAGTACATACCCTAGATCAAATAGTAGATTCTGTGAACTCTGTTATTCAAGACGGAGCAGCAGCGAAACAAACTCTAGCCGAGATTAGACTTCAAAGAGTCAGTCAAGACGAAGAGTAACTTAAACTGCCCTTGGGATTCAAGGGAGTAGAGGACACATGCCAGCAGCAATTGCAAAAGATGTTTATGATGAGTGGGCTAGCGGAGCATCCCTAGCTAATGCAAACCAGAATTATTTTGAAGAGATCGCAACAGATCTAGAACACCCAGCTAACTTTACTGTACCAGATTCTCAACTTCCCGATATGGGATCAGTAGTTCCTGTTGAGTCTGTACCAGTTCCCGTAGTAGCTCCGACCCAAGATGATACAGCCGAAGTTCTAGAACTAGCTGGTGGCGGAACACTCTCGATTGAGAAGACTAGCAAAGGTTGGAAGGCCACACTAGATAGTGATGAGCCTAATATTCCAACAGAGAATTTTTATGGAGATAACCTAAAGAAGCTTGCTGCTAACCTTGCAAAAGGAAAGCTTGAAGCTAGTAAGGCTATCCGTAGATTGAAGAAAGAAAAGATGCTAGGTGGAGAAGAGGCGCAGCCTAGAACTCCAGTAGCTCCAAGACAAACAGCATCCGTCAACGTGTTGTCAGCCGATGATGTGTATGCGATTAAGAACAAACTTACTTCGGACGATCCAGCACAAGTAGCCGAAGCATTTGACGAATGGGTACTGAAGAGATTCAAAATGAACCCAGAGCAGTTTGCAGAAGCTCTGAACTCAGCCCCTGAAGCCAAGAGAATTGTAGAAGCTCAAGCTGTTAAAGCAGATATTGAGGAAGTAAACACAGAATTTATTCAGAGAAATCCAGACTATCTTGAGTACGTAAATACTGATGATGACGAAGTAAATAAAACTAATATGCGTCATCTTATCGGAAGAGTTTCAAAGATTTATCTAAATAAGAAAATAACAAAGTCCACAGCCCCAACCACAGTAGATGGTGTTATTTACGAACTATTTACTAAGGGACATTGGACCGTAGAAAATCTAGAGTCAGCGAAGGAAGAGTTGGTTGAAAACGGATTGTTTGAACGTCCAACCTCTCCTGTTCGTACTCCACAACCACAGCCTCAACAAGTGGCCACTCCACCCGCGAGTGTCCCATCCGAGCCAGCAGCCCCGCGTATTGCACCCGCTCCCGGACAGCAAGTGGGCATTAGCCTAGGAATCCCGGCAAGAAATAGTACTCCTGTCGTAATTCCAGATGGCAAGCCGCTTACAGACTTAGACCTTCAAAAAATGCCCCTAGAGCAACTTAGGGCAATTGCCGAAGCACAGTTAAAAGCTGCGAATCGGTAGGTCGGCAAAAATTCAGGTTAAGGCAATACAATGGCATATTCACCAGCAGTAAACACAGTTGCATCAGGCAACTTTCCCAACGCTCTAGCAATTTACTACGAGCGCAAGGCGATCCCGAACCTTAAGGCTTCTACGCCTTTTCTGGGTTGCACGAAGCAGTGGCCACTTCCCATGCACAGTGGTAACACTATCCAGTTCTTCTCCTACAACTTGCTAGGTGCGAACACGCAGCAATCGACTGAAGGTTTTGTCGGTTCGCCTGTTCCTGAGAGTGCCGTCAAGATTCAGGCAGTTATTGGTCAGTACGCTGACTACACTAACTCGTCCGATCTTCTGATGGACACTGCCCTAGATGACAAGGGTATTCTGTCATCGCTAGCCGAGGAAATGAACTATCGTCTAGCGCTAACGCTGAACCTGCTTGTTTCTACAGCAGCCGATTCTACCACAGGTATTGATAGCTCTGTGCTTCAGACTCTTGCAGCCGGAACTTATCTCACCGCGTCGAACCTGCGTACTATTGCTCAGCAACTTTCGAGCATCAATGCCCGGTTCTTCGAGGCAGATACCTATGCTGGTATTATCAACCCTCTGGTCACACACGACCTTTACAACGATGCGTCATTCAATGGTCTAACGGACATTATGAAGCGTCAGCCCGATACGCAGAAGAAGCTGTTCGCGGCGGTTGATCGTGATGCGCCTCTTGAATTTGCTGGTATCAAGTTCAAGGAAACAACTACTGCTACACCTACTACCATCTCTGGCAACCTGTACTACCCTACGTACATCTTTGCCGATGATGCTCTTCTGAGTATCTTCCTTGGACCGAACCCTGCGGACAAGAACAAGAAGAACTACTCTCTGAACATCCAGATGGCTCCTGAGGGTGGTTCTGTATCTGACCCTGCACGTCTAATCGGCGGCTGGATTAGCTACAACGTGAAGTTCACTATCACTCCTCCTCCGGGATCTGTGATGCGTCTTCGCAAGATCTTGAGCAACACTAGCTCAAGCTAAACTAACCTGCGGGGTAGGTAACTACCCCGTTTGTTTTGTTCTCTGTGGGGCGAACTAGGTTTCGTGAGATCCGAAAAGCCAGATCGCTTGGCCGCGTGAAAGCATATTAGGTCTTGTATCCTCGTTGAAATGCTGCAACGCTTGTGGTTCTGCACATCGCGGAACTTACACAAGCAACGGGTATGGAAACGGGCCAAGGATACACGAAAAAGTCTCCTCCGATTACTCCCCTATAAACCCCTACTTTTTAAGAAGGTTCTAACTATGGCTGTAACTGCATCAGTAACTGGCAACATTAAAATCACGGACAACCTTACAGGGAGTACATCTCTTTCCAAGGTTCTGAATAACGCCTATACTGGTACTGTAGAAAACTACGGTCAGTCTGTTCTTATTGGTACCTCTCCTGTTACCATTGCTCTTCCAGTATCCCCTGCACAATTTCTATACGTAAAGAATCTTTCTACCACACTCGGGAACACAGTCACAGTTACATGGACTCCAACTTCTGGATCGTCAAATGTAGTTGTTACTCTTGATCCCGGCGCACTTCTTATCTTCTCTGAAGTAACTACCACAAACGGGATCTCCGCTCTTAGTATAACAGCCAGTGCTGTTGCTACTCCTATAGAGTACATCCTTTGTGGATAAAGTAGGTTAATGTGGACGTACCCGTACTTTATTTAATTCGGCATGGCCGAACAGATTTGAATCAAAACAATCGTTTTAGAGGAAACAAAGATGTGCCCCTAAGTTCCGGTGGAAGATCGGACGTAGAAGAGGCTGCTGAATTTCTTAAGACCCGACATGCAGACCCATCTTTCATCGTAACATCCGATAGAAAAAGAGCAGTAGAATCTTCACAGATTCTAAAGAAGTCTTTTGATGCTCCGATAAATGAAGTTCACTATCTACGGGCACTTGATGTAGGAAAGTTTTCAGGCGAACTAAGAAGTAAAGAGAATGTAGACGAACTACAGACGTATTTAGACAATCCTGATACCTTGATTCCCGGTGGTGAAAGTCTGAATGATTTCAGGGATAGAGTAGTTCCAGTTCTGGAAGAGTGCTTTGAGTTGGCTCAGAAGGAAGGTCTTGGGTTTGTAGTGTGTCACTCAAGCATCATACATGAAGTTGGGACACAGTTATTCAATGATCACAAAGCTTTAGTAGTAGAACCGGGCGGGATAGTCGAAGTCGGATTTGAAAACGGCGAACCCTTTGCCAAAACCATATTCAAGAAACACGAATCGGCTGGGAATACAGCCTCAATTAGTTAACGGCTCTTAGCCGAAAGGAAAAATAAATGGCAAATTCAGATACAATTGCAGCACTGTTTGGACCCGGAACAGGCCGTAACCAGATCAATGCTCTTACTCTAGCAGCTACAACCGAGACGCTTTTCGCAATTGGTACAGATACTTCAGGTACCACAGCCGCAGCGACTCTTGTGGTTCCTACAGGGAATGCAGTCAATACTCTTGTAGGCTCAGGTAGTCCGGTTGAGTTTAACCAGAATAGCTCTATCTCAAGCCAGAGCTATGGCCGTAAAGTTAGTGTCTTTACTGAGGCTCCTTACTTCAGTGCTACTACCTTCGATTCAGGTAGACCGTTTAGACTTCGCATTGCAGGCAACGCTTCACTTAATCCTACCACGGTTACTGCTAGCCCTAACACGCTAGTTGTGAACATCTACAATGGTACAGCTATTACTGCAACCTATAAGATCACGGCTGCGACGGCTGGTCTATCAAACGCTAGCACTACTGCTACTGTTACTGGTCAGTTCCTTATCGAGGCTCTAGTTCAGTGGGATAGCACCACACAAGCTCTTAGTGGCTTCTACGATAGCAGTATTGGCGGAACTATTAAGGCAGCTACTACTCTAACAAACGCTGTTGCTGTTACTTCTGCTGCAAAGCTAGTCTTCACTCCTACCGCTGTATTCGGTTCTGGTGCAGGTGGTACGGTCAACATTGTGGAGTTTGCTGTAGATCAGGTCTAAAACAGATCACACATCGAGAGGAATCTGATGTACGAAGAATTTGATATAGTAGATCCGGAAGTAGCTTTTAGCCGTACCCTTCTTGGTAAGGAGTGCCAGCTTTGCCGTCGAGTGTTGAGATATACATTCTTCGACAGGGATTCTACGACCAAGGACGGACGCAGCCTAATTTGTCCAAAATGTCTAAAAACACCCCGGCTTTCCGCTGCTGAGAACTTCTCTCGTCAGCGGGAGGCCAATTTTTCATCAGAAGCAATTAAGTCCCAGAGGCGAGAGAACGAAGAAGATTATCTCGATAGAGATCCTCGTGGAAGGGTTTTGAACCTCAGCGATATCAGGCTCAGACTTGAGAAGGCTGGAGTTAAAGTTGTTGTGGCCCCTGCCCACTTTCTAGATGAAGTAAGCTTCTACGTAGAAGATAGCAAAGCAGAAGGAGGGTACACGTATGTAGGTTGGTTGCCGACTGGACAAGTACAAGAGTTCAGTGAATACGCTTACAACGCATATGCAGTACCCACGGATGAAATTGAACATGGATATCGCGGCCTTCTAAAGAATCTCATAATCAGTAAACACCTTACCGAAGACAACTGTAATAAATACTTCGGATACTGCGATGAGAGGGTTTGGTCTAAATCCATGTGGGAAATAAGAAACAAAAAATCAGCATAAAGAACTGGGGTATTCCAGTCCGGAGAAGAAATATGGCAAATGAAAAGAAAGCAATCGATATGGATCAGACAGTTACACTAACTGCCGGAGATCTACTTCAATTGTTTGCAAAGATCCAGCAAGATAATGCTAAGGCTGGAGAAGCACAAGCGAAAGTTCTAGCGGAGGCTTTTGCAGAGTCTCGTAAACCCTACGTTGATCCGGGACAAGAAGAGAATCTTCGTAATGCCCGTAAGCAGATGAGAGCGCAGCAGTTGAATCAGCTTCGCAATGCAAAGCTTCAGCAAAGAAACTGTGAGCACGAACAGGGTCAGACAGGCGACGAGCGTAATGGCAAATCAGCATTCCACTTCCTCAAGCTTCCTACTGGCGAGTGGATTGGTGTATGTAGTTACTGCCGTAAGATCATTAGTTCGACAGATCCTCGTGATCAGAAGTTCTTCCTAAAGAAGTCAGGTCGTCCTGCGGAATCAGGTCAGTTCCCTCTTATGGACCCAATCGAGGCTCAGTTGGCACGTAGATCCCCTGACGAACGAGCGCTAGTTCTTAAGGCCCGTCAAGAGGCACCAAAGCCTATTGTACTGGATGAAGACGAAGTATTGGTGTAAGTATGAATAGCCTGCCGCTAAGCGGAGTCTAGGAGATATATGGGATATATAGATGATCGAAAGCCAATGAGAAAGGCTATGCTCGATCTGCTGAGAAATGAAAAGAAGCATCAGGATTCCTGCCCTCATTCAAAAGGCGTGGAGTTGTCAAGTTTTCAACCGGACGCTTTCTGCTTCCTTAAACTACCTACCGGGGAGATGATTGGAGTCTGTCTTTATTGTAGAAAGATAATCTCTTCTATTGATCCGGCTGATAATGAGTTGTTCAGAACAGCTTTAAAATGGTCACGTAATACTCCTGCGGAGGCTATTCAGTTTCTTTCAGATAAACCTAAAGATGAACAACTCTTTAGACAACTAGAGAGATATACTCCTGACGAACAGAATAGAATTCTAAAGTTGAATGTTTCTAGTCTTAGTAAGCAAGTTAAACCTGAACTTACAGATTGGCAGAAAC
>Ga0265338_10010401_pt1 | contig 10915 bp, 4 predicted proteins | sample 42126metaG_FD_193579 | JGI IMG/M metagenome (GOLD analysis project Ga0265338, IMG submission 193579) | Rhizosphere microbial communities from Carex aquatilis grown in University of Washington, Seatle, WA, United States - 4-21-26 metaG | ecosystem: Host-associated > Plants > Roots > Rhizosphere >... | reverse complement strand
CAGGACACGCCGGCGGCCGATCTGCGCGCGCTGGTCGCCGAAGTCGAGGGGGGGCGGGCGTGGCGCGACGCCGTCGATGCCCGCTACCGCGCGCAGCAGCCGTGGCTGCACCGGATCATCACCGATACCCGGCGCACCGCCTTCTTCGGGAGCGTGCTCCCGCCCGGCGCCGGACCGGCGCTCGACATCGGCGCCGGTTGGGGCCAGATCGCCCGGGCGCTCGCCGCCCGGCGGCCGGTGACGGCGCTCGAGCCGGTGGCCGAGCGCATGGCGTTCATCCGCGCCGCGGCGCGCCAGGACGGCCTCGCCGGTCGGATGGCCTTCGTGGAGGCCGACTACCTGGACGTCGCCTTTTCGGCCGCCTTCGAAATCATCACCGCCATCGGCGTGCTGGAGTGGGCCGGCGCGTTTCAGCAGCAGGCCGATCCCCGGGAACGCCAGCGCCGGTTCCTCGACAAGACCCGGCGCGAACTGGCCCCGGGCGGCGTCCTGGTCATCGGCATCGAGAACCGGATCGGCCTCAAATACCTGCTCGGCTGCCCGGACGACCATCTGGGGGTGGCCGGCATCGGGTGCCTGGATGCCGACCTCGCCCGCCGCCGCTGGCACGCGGCCCGCGGCGAGGATTTGCCGGCGTTCACCTACTCGCTGACCGAGCTCGACGCGCTCCTGCGCGCGGCCGGATACACCCGAATCGAGTTCTTCGGCGCCTTTCCCGACTACAAGCTGCCGGATCGGATCGTCACCCTGGGCGCCGACGACCACGCACTGAACCGCCTCCTGCTCGCGGGCGGGAATCCCCCCGAGCACAACGGGTTCAACGGCGAACCGCTGGCGCCGGACTTCCAGGAAACGCTGGGGTCGCACTACCGCGGCCTCGCTCGCGCGGGCGTGGCCCGGCATTTCGTCCCCAGCTTTTTCGTCCGGGCCGGTTGAGGCACGCGCGACCTCCGCCATGGCCGTAAGCCCCACCGCCGACTGGTTCGAGGAGCTGGGCGCGCGCGGGCGGCTGGCGCCGGGTTCGGCGCCCGTCCCGCTGCCGCCGGGCAATCAGGACCGGCGGCCCGAATTGGCGCGCCGCTCCTGGCGGGTGCAGCTGGCCGACGGCCGGCCGGCGAAACTCACCCTCGGCCCGTCGCTCGACCTCCTCGCCGGACGCAGCGCCGCCTTGGCCGCCGCGTGTCCGGGCATCGCCGCCGCGCCGCTCTTCCGCGAAACCCTGGCCCACGGCGAGGTGCTGGCCGAGGCGTTTTTCGATGGCGTCTCGGTGGACGACGCCGTCCGCGCCGGGACCCCGCCGGCCGACGCCCTGCGCCGCGCCATCGCCGCCGCCGCCGCGGCCCTGGCGGCGACCGAGGAGCCGTCGACGAACGAGGCCCGCGCGGCCGAGTGGCGGACCTGGGCCGGCGAAATCTGCGCCCTGCCGGTCTGGACGGCCGCCGAGCGCGCCCTGCTCGATCAGGCGATCCTGCCCGCGCTGGAACGATCGTTGGCCGCCGCGCCCGCGGTCACGCGGTGGACCAATGGCGACCTCCTCGCGTCCAACCTCCTCGTGGCGCCCGATGGCCGGGTCTGCCTGGTGGATGCGGAGTACGCCGCCCGCACCCATTTCTTCCGGGAAGACTCCGTGCGGTTCCGGATCCTGTCGGGGCCGGCCCGCCTGGCGCCGCATCTGATCGACGATGTGCTGCCGGAAGCCGGCCTGGATTGGCACCTTTTCTTCTGGCTCCGCCAGCTGGGCCTGGAAATCGCCCAGAACACCCCGGCCTACGTTGCGCGAGTCCTGCCGCGGCGGCGCGCGACCGTCCGGCGGCTGGCCGAGCATTTGTTCGGACTGGCCCTGACCGACTGGTCGGTGCCGGCCGTCGAGGTGTTCCACCACATCGAGGAAGCCGGGTGGAAGCCCACGCCGACGCAGGCCCTGCGCCTGGCCGGCTGGTGCCATGTGCCATCGGCCCGGGCGGTGAGCTCGGTGGCGGTCCTCACCGGGAACCGGCGCCTGGCCGAAGCCGACCTGTTTCCGCGCCCCGATGTGCAGGCCCATTTCGCCGGGGATCCGCGTGCGCTGAACGCGGGATTCAGTCTCGCCCTGCCGCGGGTGGCGGAGGACGCGCGCCTCGCGGTGGCGGCCATCTGCGACGACGGGACCTGGCTGCCGTTCGCCGCGCTGCGCGCCGGGGATCTGCCGGTGCGGGGTCCGCTCATCCTCGACTACCCCGCGTGGGCGGCGCAGCACGATCCGGATCCCCCCGCCGGTTCGACGCCTCCTCTGCCGCCCGCCGCCATCGCGAGCGGGCCGGTGAAGTTTTCGATCCTGCTGCCCGTGTTCGACACGCCGGAGCGCCTGTTGCGCGAGTGCGTCGAGTCCGTGCGCCGCCAGCACTATCCGCACTGGGAATTGGTGATCGTCGATGACCCTTCGGCCGGGTCGCCGACCCGGCCGTTGCTCGAGTCCCTGACGGCCGGGGATCCGCGCATGCACACCCATTTCCGCGCGGAGCACGGCGGCATCTCCCGCGCCACCAATGACGCGCTGGCCGCCGCGGCGAACCCGTTCGTCGTTCTGCTCGATCACGACGACCGCCTGCGTCCCCACGCCCTCGCCGAGCTGGCCCGGTGGATCGCGGCCGACCCCGCGGCTGACGTCCTCTATTCGGACGAGGAAAAGATCTCGCTCGAGGGCGCGCGGGTCTGGCCCCAGTTCAAACCCGCGTTCTCCCCGCAATTCCTCCTGGGCGTGATGTATCCCGGACACCTGCTGTGCGTGCGCGCGGCCGTCGCCCGCGCCGCGGGCGGCTTCGACCCCGCCTACGACGGCATCCAGGACTACGAGTTCTTCCTGCGCCTGACCGAGCACACGCAGCACATCCGCCATGTGCCGCGGGTGCTCTACCAATGGCGTCTGGCGGCCGCCTCGAGCGCCCTCGCCGGCAACATCAAGGGCGACATGGACCAGCGGCAGGCGGAGGCCGTGCGCGCCCACCTCGCGCGCCGGCACCGCGCGGGCCGCGTCGCGCCGATCGGCGGGCACCGGCTGCGGTTGACCGCGGAGCCCGCGGCGGATCTCCCCACCGTATCGGTGGTCGCCGCCGGTGGGGCCGACGGTCCGGGCGGCCCCCCAGATCTGGAAACCCTTTTCGAGGCCGGCGGCGCGCGAATCCTGGAGGTTCTGACCGACGGGAAGACCGATCTGCCTCCCGCCGACCGACTCCGCCGGCTCGCGGGCCAGGCCACGGGCGACATCCTGCTGTTCCTGACCTGCCGCCCCGCGCGTCCTGCCCCCGGCTGGCTCGCCCCCCTCGTCGCGGCGGCCGCGCTGGACGATGCCGGCGCCGTGGCGCCGGTCCTGCTCAGCGCCGGGGGCGCGGTGCTCGAAGCCGGCTGGACCGTGGGCCTGGGCGCCGCCGCGCCGTTGATGCGGCGGTTTGACGCCAGCGGAGACGGCTACAACGGGTCGCTGGCCTGCGACCGCGAGGTCAGCGCCGTTTCGGGACTCTGCCTCGCGGTCCGCCGCGATCGCTACGAGAAGGTCGGCGGCCTCCGGCCGGCCCTCGGCGCCCCGTGGTGGGCGCTCGACCTCAGCCTGCGGCTCGCCGCCGCCGGCTGGCGCAACCGGACCGCGGCGGTGCGCCTCCCCACGGACGTGCCCGAAACATTCCAGGAGGATTTCGCGGGTGGGTTCCCCGGCTTCGCCCAACCGTGGGCGGATCGCCTGGCCCGACCCGACCCGTATCTGAACATTCATTTCGACCCGGCCGCCGGCGACTACCGTTTGGCCTCACGGTCGCTGTGGCAGGCCGGGCCGGGAACGATTCCGCGACCCGCCCTGCGGTTTCATCTCGATGCGCCCGGCAACTTTGCCCTGCCCGGCCGTTTCCTGCGCATGCATGGCTGGGGCTTTGCGCCGGGACTGAGGCTCCAGGGCGTCCGGCTGAGCCTGCCCTCGATGAAGATCTTCGGGCTCTACGGCACGGCGCGCCCCGATGTGTCCGCGGCGCTGCCCGAGGCGCCCGGCGTCCAGGTCGGCTTCGAACTCTGGGCCCGGATGCCGCCGGGCCATCACCAGGCCGCGCTGCAGTTTCAGGATGAGGCCGGCGCCTGGCACGACGCGGCGTCCCTGGCGCTGCACGTGCCGCGCTGGACGCGGTCCGCGTGGCTGCCGGCCGGGAGGCCGGCCGACCTGGTGGCGTTTCAGCTCGGCCTGGGCCCGGCGCACGCGCCGCGGCCGGTCACGCCCGAGCGGTTCCCGGCGCTCCGCCAGCCCGCGGGCGCGCGACCGCGCCTGGCGATTGTCACGCCTTCGCTCAATCACGCCGCCTTCCTCGCCGAAACCGTCGCCAGCGTGGCCGCGGCCGGCGATGTCGCCGTCAGCCATGTGGTGCAGGATGGCGGCTCGACCGACGGCAGCGTCGAGCTGCTGCGGCAGTGCGCCGCGGCGGCCGGCCGGTCCCCGCCGCTGGTGTGGGCCAGCGCGACCGACCGCGGCCAGGCCGACGCGATCGCCAAGGGCTTCGCCCAGACCGCCGGCGCGGCCGGCGATCTCATGGCCTGGATCAATTCGGACGACTATTATCTGCCGGGGGCACTGGCCTACGTCACCGACTACTTCGCGCGTCATCCGGGGGTCGACGTGCTGTACGGCAACCGCGTCGTGGTCGACGAACGCTCGCAGGAAATCGCCCGATGGTTCCTGCCGGCCCATGACGACGCGGTCCTGCGCCTCAACGACTTTGTGCCCCAGGAAACCCTCTTCTGGCGGCGGCGGGTGTGGGACCGGGTCGGCGGAGTCGATCCGACCCTCAACTTTGCCGTCGACTGGGACCTGCTCCTACGCTTCCAGGCGGCCGGGGCGCGCATCGTGCACGTGCCCTATTTTCTCGCCTGCTTCCGGGTGCATGCCGCGCAGAAGACCTCGGCGCAGTTGAAGGGCATCGGCCAGGAGGAGATCGACCGGCTGCGCGCGCGCACATTCGGCCGCCGGCTGCCCTTCGCCGAAATCGAGACGCATCCGCGGCTGCTGGCCTACCTGCGCCGCAGCGCGTGGATCGAGTTCGGGGCGCGATTCGGCGTTCGGCTCTGAGTCCGCCGCGCGCCAGCCGGCGACACCGGCGGCCGCCACCCGCGTTTTCGCCTCGCGGCGGCACGCCGTCCGGGGAAAATGCGCTGACTCAACCCCGTGCCCACCCCCGTCCTCACCTCCTTCGCCCGCGAGCATCTGCAGGCGATCGCCGCGTTTTTCGACTCCCCGCGCGCCGGACTGACCCGCCCCGGCCGGTCCTACCGCCGCATCCTCGCGCACTATTTCAACCTGCTCATCCCGCCGGACGCGGCGGTGCTCGAGGTCGGCTGCGGCGACGGCGAACTGCTCGCCGGCCTCGCCGCCGCCAGCAAGACCGGCGTCGACCTCTCGGCCGCGCAAATCGAGCGCGCCCGGCGCCGCCTCCCCGGCGCCACCTTCGTCCAGCAGGCGGGCGAGGAACTCGACCTGGCCGCCACCTTCGACGCCATCGTCGTGTCGGAGACAATCAACTACGCGGCCGACGCGGAACGCCTGCTCGCCCGCCTGCTCGGGGTCTCGACGCCGCGGACCCGTCTCATCGTCAACTTCCACAACAACGTCTGGCGGCCGGTGTTCGCCGCCGCTACGCTGTTCGGCCTCCGCCGCCAGCCGCAAAGCTCCTGGCTCTCCCGCCACGACATCGCGAACCTGCTGGATCTCGCCGGATGGGAAGTCGTCAAGCGGCAGCCGCGGGTCCTCTGGCCCGTGCGCACGCCGCTCCTGGCGCCGTTGGGCAACCGCCTGCTGGCGCCGCTGTTCCCCTGGGCCTGCCTGACGAACTTCATCATCGCGCGCCCGCGCCCGCTGGCGGCGGCCCCGGCGGAAACCGTCTCCGTCGTCGTCCCGGCCCGCAACGAATCCGGCAACATCGAGGCGGTCGTGCGCCGGACGCCCATGATGGGGGCCGGCACGGAGCTGATCTTTGTCGAGGGCGGCTCGCACGACGACACCTGGGCCGAGATCGAACGCGTGCGGGCGGCGTTTCCGGACCGGCGGATCCAGGCCCGGCGCCAGACCGGCAAGGGCAAGGGCAACGCCGTGCGCGAGGGTTTTGCCGCCGCCGGGGGCGACATTCTCATGATCCTTGACGCCGACCTCACGATGCCGCCCGAGGAGCTCCCGAAGTTCCACGCCGCGCTCGCCTCGGGCCGCGCCGAATTCGCCAATGGGTGCCGCCTCGTCTACCCGATGCGGAAGCACGCGATGCAGTTTCTCAACATGGTGGCCAACCACTGCTTCGGCCGCATGTTCTCCTGGCTGCTCGGCCAGCGGCTCAAGGACACCCTCTGCGGCACCAAGGTCCTGCGGCGGCACGACTACCTGAGAATCGCGGCCAACCGCGGCTATTTCGGGGAGTTCGATCCGTTCGGCGACTTCGACCTGCTGTTCGGCGCGGACAAGCTCAACCTCAAGATCGTCGACATCCCCATCCGCTACCGCGAACGCACCTACGGCGAAACCAACATCCGGCGCTGGCGCCACGGCTGGCTGCTCCTGCGCATGGTCTGGTTCGCCGCCCGGAAACTGCGGTTCACCTAGCGCACCGGCGTCACTGCGATCCGCGCGACATAAGCCCAATCGTAGGCGGCGGCGCGGTTCGGGCGCGACGAAAACACGAGGACCTCGCCCGGCCGCGGTTGATAGGGCAGCACCAGATGCTGCGGCCCGCGGTCGCCCGGCGTCGCGGCCGGATCCAGGATGCGATCGAATAGCCGGCGCCGGGTGCCGTCGGCGGCCTCGCCCTCGATGATGAATTCCACCCCGTCGGTCTTGTCGCCGGCCCGCTCGTAGGCTCCCGGCCGGACCCCGTAGATCCACTCGATTTGCGACGCCCCGGGAGGCGCCGGCACCCAGAGGTCGCTGTCCGGATGAAAGGCGATGCCGTGGGGGCTGGCCGAAGTCTGATAGGAATAGCCGAAGCTCACGCGCGCGCGGATCGGCAGCGGCGACACCATCGGAAACATCCGGATGGCGAGGCCCCGGGTGAGGTTCGCCGGCAGCCCGTCCGCCAGGGCCGGCCGGGCCGCTCCGGGCCGCCGGGTGACCTGGTCGAAGCCGTGGAAGGTCGTCAGCTGCCGGATCGCGTTTTCCTGGTAGAAGTCGCTCACGTAGATGTCGGCCACCGGCGTCGAGAAGGTCGGAGACTTGTCGAGCGCGAAATGCTCCACCGCGCGCTGGATGAGAGCCTGGTTGTTGCGCTCCTCGCCGACCATGATCAGCGCGCCGACCAGCTCGTTGTCGAGATCGGAGAAGGCCCGCTCCTGATAGGCCGCATTCTTCTCGAGCCCGCTCCGGATCATCAGGGCCTTGCGCTGGGAATAATAGGGGATCAGGGGAGCCCAGTCGGCGCCCGAGACAACGATGACGCTGTCCTCGGGAATGTAGACGCGCAGGGCGTCGGTGAATCCCCAGCCGCCGTTGCTCCAGACGATCTGCCCGCGGTAATAGTCGGTCCGGTACGCCGCCAGCATCGCGGCCAGCGGGATCCCCACGATGAGCCACCGGCTCCAGGCCGGCAGGCGCGACTCCAGCACGCCGGTGAGCACGTAGCCGACCGCGACCAGGAGAAAGACCGCGCACGCGTAGAAATAGTAGTCCTGCAGCGCATACGCCATGGGGAACAGGAACTGCGGGAACAGGAACAGGCCGGTCGCCCCGAGGATCGGCCAGCGCTGCCGGCGCAGGCAAACGGCCCCGAGGACCACGACTCCGGCGATGAGCCAAGGCCACATGATCGCCTCGCGCCAGTTGGCCAGCAGATGGCGCCAGATGCCGGGGTCGAAGCGGTAGGCCAGGCCGTACAGTCCGAAGCTTCCGTCCGTCAGCTCGCGCGACGCGAAGATGTGTCCCGACGGATGGTGGATCTTCAGGGCGTCCGTGTACTTCACCCACCAGATCGTCGCCAGACAGGGGATGACGGCCGTGCCGACGCCCCACGCCAGCGTCCGGCCGACGACCGACCAGCCGGATCCCGCCCGGATCGCCCCCCACAGGCGCCAGGCGCCGTAGAGCGCGGCGGGAAACAGCCAGACGAAGAAGGTCGTGCTCTTGATCAGCCCGGCGCCGGCGCCGGCGGCCGCGCACAGGACCGCCCAGGCCAGCTTTTGGTCCCGCAGGGCCCGCACGAAGGCCGCCAGGAACCAGACGGAGCACATCAGCACCATCGACTCCATCAGGAATGCCCGCGAATAGAAGATGTACGCCGGACAGACCAGCGTCAGCGTCAGGACCAGGAGCCGCCGGACCGGGGCCATGCCGGCGCATCCCAAGAGCAGATAGAGGCCTGGCAGGGTCAGATAGAAACAGGCCAGCGAGACCGTGCGCGCCGCCTCGTAGAGCGGCAGGCCCGCCGCGCGGCTGACGATCACCACGCTCCATTCGTACAGGGGAAACTCCATCGGCACCGACCAGGGCTTCCCGAACAGCGGCGTCGTGTAATGGAGCGAAAACCGGTTCTCCTGGTCGATGTAGAAGGCGATGATCGCGGTATGCGTCTGCCTGAACTCGTGACCGACCAGGAAGCCGGCATTCCAGTTGAGCGTGGCGAGGCGGAGATGCAGCAGGAGCGCCAGGACGAAGAGCACGACCAGCGGGAGTTTGCGGCGCCAGTGGCTCGGCGGCGCCTTCGCATCATCCGCGCCGCCGGCCGGGGAGGACGCCACGGCACCTGGGAAGGGGGTGGGATTCATTCCTGGTCTTCAGCCACGAGCGACGGTCAGCCTGGGGAAACGGATGCCTCGGGTCATGGGGGGCGAAAAGGGCGGAATATCAGGGAACGGACCGCGGTGAGTAAAGCTTGAACCGGACGGGAGCGCAATCCACGCGCGCGCGGCGCCTCTCCGGACGATTCCGGCCACGGTCTACGACCGCCGGGGAGGCCCGACCCACCATCCGCCCTCCCATAAAAGGCTTCACTTGTACCGGCCCGCGGCCCTTCATCACCGGGACATGAAGCCTCGTCCGCCGGACGACCCCGCCGAGTCGCTCCTCCGCCTGCGCGAGCAGCTGATCCTCGCCCAAGTTCGGATCATGGAGCTCGAGGACGCCGGGGCCGAGGGCGCGGCCCGCCTGGCCGAAATCGAGGCCTTGCTCGGCGGCGCGCAAGCGCTGGCCGACCAGAAGGCGGATGCGCTCGCCCACCTGGAGGGCGTGCATGCCGCCTTGGACGCGGAATTCCAGCACCTGCGGCACATCCAGCACGTCACCAACGAGGCGCTCAACGACACCCGCTCCCGGCTCGCCGCCGCGGAAGTGCGCGGCCGGCAGGCCGACGACCGGATCGGCGCCCTCGACACCCAGCGCCGCGAACTCGAGCAACAGCGGGCGGATCTCGAGTCCCGGGTTTCCCGGCTCGACGAGACGCGGGGGCGCCTCGAGGAGCAGAGCTGCGGCCTCGAGCGCGGCCTCGGCGAAGCCCGCGCGATGGCGGCCGCCCGCGCCCAACGCATCGAACAACTCGACGCCGAGCTTGGCGCCATGAAAGCATCCCGCAGCTGGCGGTGGACCCGGGCCGTCCGGGCGATCGAGCGCTGGCGGGCGCGCCGCCGGTCGCCATGAACCCGCCGCCCGGCCTTCACGGCGAGGTCGAAACCCCGCGCCCCCTGCGCGCCCCCCTCGGCCGGGTCGCCGTCAGCGGCTGGTGCCTGGCCGCGAACCAGCCGGAGCCGCCGGCCGTGCGCCTGGTGGCGGGCGCAGATTTTCTGGCGGCCCGGTGCGGCCTCCCGCGACGGGATATCCCGGCCCTCCTGCCCTCCGAGCCGGCCGCCGCGCGCTGCGGCTTCACCATCGAGGGAACCCTGCCGCCCGGCGTGTACCTGGCACGGTTCGAGGCGGCCCCGCCGGGCGGCGCCTGGCGGGCCTTCCGGGAGTATACGCTGGTGGTGGAATCCCCGCCCCTCGCGGTGGTGATCGAGCAGCCGCCCTCGCCCGTCCGCGCCAGCGCGCGCGTCGCGGGCTGGGCCTGCCACCCGCTCCATCCGGTCGCGGCGCTTGACCTGCACTACGGGCACCGGAGCGTCCGCTGCCAGCTCGGGCTCGCCCGCTCCGACGTCCCGGCGTTCTTCCCCGGCGCCCCGCACGCCGACCGGACCGGCTTCATCGCGGAAAAGAACCTGCCCGTCGGCCGGGGCCCGCTGCGCCTCCGGGCGCGCTTGGCCAACGGCGACGTCTGCTACGCCCGCACCGGCCATGTGATCGCCGTCGAGACCGACGAAGACAATCCCCAGCCGGTCCGCCTGGACGGTCCGCGCGCCACGCTCGGTCCGGTGAGCGCCGGCGCGGCGCCGGTCGCGCCCGCCCCGCCGCCCGGGCGCGCGCTGCGCGTCCTCTACGTCCTCTACGGCGACTTCTTCTCCAACAGCGCCATTCAGGTGGCCAGTCTGGCCAACGAGCTCGCGGCGCGCGGACACCGCCCGGCCGTGGTGGTGCCGCGCCACGCCGAGACGCTGCACGTCCACGCCGAGCCGCGCTTCGCGGCCGCGACCTACGCCGGGGCGGCCGGCCTCTTCGCCGGCGACGCGCCCGACGTCATCCACGCCTGGACCACCCGCGAGCCGGTGCGTGCGTTCGCCGAGGACTGGCGGGCGCGCACCGGCGCCCGGCTGGTGGTGCACCTCGAGGACAACGAGCTGGAAATCCTCGCCCAGGCCGTGGGCCGGCCCGCGGCCGAGCTGGCCGCGCTGGGGGACGCGGCACTCGACCCGCTGGTGCCGCCGGAGCTTTCCCATCCGCGCCGCGGCCGCGCGCTGCTCGCCGGCGCGGACGGGGTCACCGTGATCCTCGACCGGCTCCGCGAATTCGTGCCGGCCGGCCGCCCCTGCCACACCCTCTGGCCGGCGGCGGATGAACGCCGGTTCT
>Ga0265338_10010400_pt1 | contig 10916 bp, 9 predicted proteins | sample 42126metaG_FD_193579 | JGI IMG/M metagenome (GOLD analysis project Ga0265338, IMG submission 193579) | Rhizosphere microbial communities from Carex aquatilis grown in University of Washington, Seatle, WA, United States - 4-21-26 metaG | ecosystem: Host-associated > Plants > Roots > Rhizosphere >... | reverse complement strand
CCTCGTCCGTTTTGGCACCAACAACATCGCCACGTTCGAAAGCCCTACCAATAATTTCAATGGCCTCGACCTCGGCACCAATTGGTTCGTCATCGCCCAACTCGAACCCTTCGAGACCGGGTCCAACACACTCCTGAGCATTCGGGTCAATAAAAGTCCCCCCACGGCCGAAGCCGCCTCCACCGCCACCGATCTCGTTTACCTCGACCCTGCGCAGCCATTTCTCTCCTCGCTGCACATGGCTCTGTATGCGGGGGTGCTGCTGGCCGCGCCGTTCATTTTCTATTTCCTCGCGCAATTCATCCTGCCCGCCCTGAAAGTGAAGGAAAAAAAATACGTGTTGCGCGCCTGCGGCGTGGGTGTGGGCCTGTTCCTCATGGGCGTTTGCTTCTGTTATTTCTTCGTCCTCGCCCGCGCGCTGCGGTTTGCTGAATTGTTCGCGTTGTGGGTGGGAGTGAAAGTCCCCGAATGGCGCGCCGAAACGTATTTGAGCTTCGTGACCAAGTTCATGCTGGGCATGGGCCTCGGTTTTGAACTGCCGGTCGTTCTGCTTGCGCTGGTGAAGATCGGCCTTCTCGATTATCAGCGGCTCAAAGCCATGCGCCGCTACATGATCGTCATCAACCTTATCGTTGGCGCGTTATTGACCACGCCCGAAGTCTTTACGCAGGTCGTAATGGCCATCGTGCTGCAAATCCTCTACGAAATCAGCGTCTGGATAGCCTGGTATTGGGAGCGTCAGGAAAAGAAGCGCGAAGCCATTGATGTTTGATAGCCGGACGGGCTTCCAACTTCCGACCTCAGGCCTCCGTCTTCTTCCTTTGTCGGCATTAGCAATCCATTTTTTAATGAATTTCGGGGGCGGGAAAGTACGCACTTTACAACTTTTTAAATCGCGCTAATCTGCGAATAACGAATCGAATCTATGCGTAAGACCTTGCCTCTTCTTGTCGTTCTCGGGATAGCTGCCTCGTTTGTTTCCGGCTGCGCCTATACCCATAATGTGGAAAACAAATTTGGCCGCGGTATGGCGAACACTTATGAGATTGTTCGCGGTGGTGAAATGCGCCGCTCCATGGAACAGAGTGCTCTCGTTAGTGGCGGTGATTATGCCTACACTACCGGTTTCATCCATGGCCTGAACCGCACGCTCGGCCGCACCGGCATTGGCGTTTACGAGGTAGTCACGGCGCCTTTCCCGCCTTACGGCCCGGTCGCCACGGACACTTTTTCGCCCGGCGTCGTTTATCCTGACAACTATACGCCTGGCGTAGTCGCTGATTCGATGTTTGCCACCGATACCGAGCTCGGCTATAGCGGCGGGGACGTCCTGCCCTTCGTTCCGGGCTCCCGCTTCCGCGTGTTCGACATGCATTGATTTTCGGAAACGACCAAGAACGCGCCAACGTCAGTTGGCGCTTTTTTGTTATGAGGCTCGAAAAAAAATCCCCCTGCAAGGTCAACCTCATCCTGAACATCCTCGGCAAACGCGCCGATGGCTTTCACGAACTGGAGACCGTCATGCATCCCGTCAACCTGTTTGACGAGATGGATTTTGCCCGCGTCACCCGCGGCTTTCACCTGACCTGCAGCGATGCAACTCTGCCCACCGATGCCGGGAATCTCGTGCATCGCGCCGCGATGTTGTTTTTCCAGAAAACGGAAATCCGCGATGGCGTGCGGATTCATCTCGAGAAAAAAATCCCGCTCGCGGCGGGCCTCGGCGGCGGCAGCGGCAACGCTGCGACCACCTTGCTCGGCTTGAACGAACTTTTTGGAAAACCCCTTTCCGTAAAAGCGCTGCACGACATCGCTGCCACACTTGGTTCCGACATCCCATTTTTCCTGCAAACCAAACCGGGATTGGGAACCGGCCGCGGCGAAAAAATCCAATCGCTCGATTTCTTCCCCGCGATGGCCGGCGCGGCGTTTGTGTTGATCCATCCCGGCTTCGGCATTTCCACACCGTGGGCATATCAAAATCTCGCGCGCTTCCCCGCCGCCCTGAAGGGCACGCCCGGTCGCGCGCAAAAATTAATTTCGCTCCTGCAAACCGCGGACTTGCGGACGGCCGGCCGTGAATTCTACAACTCACTTGAAGCTCCGGCGCTCGACAAATATCCGCTGCTCACGCTTTTTCAGGATTTCCTGCGCGAGAACGGCGCTGCGGCCACTCTGATGTCCGGCAGCGGATCCACGACCTTTGCCGTCGCAGAAAATCTCGCCGCCGCTGAAAAACTCGCCGAGAAATTCAAAGGCAAATTTGGTGAAACGTATTGGTTGGCGGTAGTGACGGTTTGAAACGTGTTGCGGGTTCCGTGTTGCGTGAATTTTTCAAAACGCTTCAGCAAAGAATCACGCAACACGAAATACGGAACACGTGTCTCTTCTACTGCGAATGCGGCGACTCGTTCTTCGGATTTTTCTCGAGCTTCTTTTTGATGGCGTCCAGGCGCTTGTTCCAATCCGTCCAGCTCGATTTCCACTGCACGCCCGTGAAATCTTTCTGCGCCTGAGGCCACATTTTTTCCAATTCGCCAAATTGCCGCTGCGCTTCCGTTTTGTAATCCCACTTCAGGTAAACCTCGACGAGGTTCAATTGATTCTCCGGGAACTCCGGTGCGATCTCCACTGCCTCTTCGAGGTATTGGCGCGCTTTTGATCGGCTGCCGATGCTGACGATCGATGGCGCGTCACGATACAATAGTCCAAGATTGCGATCCGGCCCCGCGTAATCGAATTTCTTATCGAGCGCGCGAGCCGCCATGAATTCGCGCTCCATGTCCTTCACCATTCGGAGCGCGGACAGGTTCCGCTTCGTGTCCGCCAATTGCCCAATGTCCATCCCGAGATAATAATGCGCGGGAGCGGAACTGGGAAACAACGCCAGTGCCGCGCGGCACGCGGCGATTCCATCCTCGGCGTATTTAGCTTCAGCCGATGACTCCTTTTGCAACGTCGACATGTCGAAACACGCGCGACCGTATCTCCACGCCACCTCGGCGCTGTTCGTGGTTGTTTGGAATTCCTTGTGGAGCTGTTGATATTCGCTCTCGAGATGAGCCTCGGTCGTATTGGTGTCCGCAGCCCCGGCCCGGACCGCGCAACAGGCCATGAGAACAACCGCCATCATCCACCCGAATCGCACGGAGCGCTGATTTTCGACCGGCCTAACGCTTACCGCGGACCGAGCGATTGGACCAAAAACCTTCCCCATCCAGCGGAATGTTCTCATTATGTACAGTTTGACCGTTTCTCTGTGTGGTTGCACGATTTAAAACCCGCTTATGATCGGTGGCGCACGAAATAAGGGGTTGCCAAGAGGTTTTTCCGACTTATACTGCCTGCTAAGTGAGACCCACTGGTAAATTACTGCAGTCCCTGCCATTTTTGGCCTTGCTACTATTAGTAGCGGGCTGTGGAGGCATTAATGCATCCAAAAGTGTCTCACCTCTCGATTTCCTGCTGCCAGGAGCAGGAGGGTTCCTCCAAGCTGATCCCCCACCCGCGAACCCCGATTCTGATCAGTTGAACCCCATGGCAATCTCTGGCAAACAAGTAGCTCAAATCTAAAATACGCTTATGCGATTTCCTTTCGCGCTTTCGGCGAAGATCGCCGGCCATATTATTAAACACAAGGTCAAGCGAACTCCCAAGTTCGCGATGGTCTTGCAACTTGAACCCTTGCATACGTGTAATTTGACGTGCACGGGGTGCGGTCGTATTCGTGAATATTCCACGAATCTCAAGGATATGGTGCCGCTGGAAAAATGCCTCGCGGTCGCGCAGGAGTGCGATGCGCCCATGGTTTCCATTTGTGGCGGCGAACCGCTGATTTATCCCAAGATTGAAGAACTGGTGAACGGCATCCTCGGCCAGGGCCGCATCGTTTACATCTGCACGAACGGCGTGTTCATGCGGAAGAAAATGAAGGACTATCTGGCCAGCGTCTACGGCCCCGAGATCGAGCCCAAAGTTAAAAAATTGCTCGAGGACAAATTGATTTCCGAGAAGGACGCCGAGACCATCCGCAAATCCGACCCCGCCGCGCGCGCCAAATCCGTCATCGCGCCGAGCCAATGGATGTATTGGAACGTCCACGTGGACGGCTTGGAATTCACGCACGACCTCATCGTCGAACGCGAAGGCGTGTTCAAGGAATGCGTTGAAGCCATCAAGATGGCGAAGATTCTCGGCTACCAGACTGCCACGAACACCACGGTTTATAAAGAGACCGACGTGCAGGAACTCGAGGACATGTTCAAGTTCCTCTCCTCGCTCGATGTCGATGGTCACACGATTTCGCCCGGTTACGAATACGACGCGGCCAAGAAGGACATGGTCAAGCGCCTGGGCAAGCAGCCCGAGGATTTCTTCCTCACGCGCAAGATGACGCGCCAGAAATTCGCGCGCATCGAGGAATGGGGCAAGCACTTCACCATTTTCGGCACACCGGTTTATCAGGAATTCCTCGCCGGCAAACGGGAGTTGACCTGCACCGCCTGGGCCATCCCGACATACAACATCAAAGGGTGGAAAGCGCCCTGTTACCTGATGACTGACGGCCATTACGACGGCTATCAGGAAATGTTGTCGAAGGTGAACTGGGAAAAATATGGCGTGGTGGACGGTGTCGCGCGCGATCCGCGTTGCGAGAACTGCATGGTCCATTGCGGCTACGATCCCAGCGGCGCGCTCGGCACGAATTATAAGAGCGGCGACAACTGGAAAAATTTCAAATACAACTTCGGCTCCAAGCCGCAGCCGTATCCGGCGAGCCCTGAATTGGCAAAACGCGCCTTCAACGGCGTGTCCATCGGCAAGGGTCATCTCGCAGAAGCCAAGGCAGCGATCAATTCTCCGCGCGCGGCCATGAACGGCGCGCAAGCCGCCTTCTCGCGTCGTGAAGAATCTCACGACCATTCCGGCGGTGGCAGTTGCGGCACCGGTGACACCACGCAACGCGATGAGTTGCTGGCGAAGATCAAGTCGAAGACCGAGTGAGGCAGCTCTTGTGAATGCAAGCGGAGAAATTGCTCGAAAAGGCTCTGCGCAGCCCGCAAAATCTTCGCTTTGCGGAGGCGTTGAAACTCGCGCAAGCCTTCGGATTTCAGGTCGTGCGTGTTCGCGGCAGCCATCATATTCTCTGCCGGCCCGGGGTGCCTGAGTTGCTGAATTTTCAGAATGCCAGCGGGAAAGCAAAGCCGTATCAAATCAAACAATTGATTGAAATTGTCGAAACATATAATTTGAACTTGGAACGCTGAATGAAAGATTATCACGTTAACGTATTCCATAGTGAGGAAGATGGCGGTTATATCGCCGATATTCCGGACTTGAAATACTGCTCCGCGTTTGGAAGAACGCCTGTGGAAGCATTGCGTGAAGTGGAAAAGGCAAAAGATCTCTGGCTCGAAACTGCCCGCGATCTCGGCAAAAGAATTCCCAAACCGCGGTATCGTCCTGCAATTTATCAACTCGCAAGCTAACAAGAATGAGCGCACTTTTTTTATCTCCACCGAGCTTTGACGGTTTCGACGGCGGCGCCGGCGCGCGCTACCAGGCCCGGCGCGAAGTCACCAGCTATTGGTATCCCACCTGGCTGGCTCAACCCGCCGCGCTCGTTCCCGGCTCCAAGCTCCTCGATTGCCCGCCGCACAACATCGACGTCGCCAAGTGCCTCGCCATCGCGAAAGATTTTGATCACGTCATCATCAACACCTCCACGCCGTCGTTGAAAAACGATTGCAAAGTTGCCGAGGCCATCAAGGACCAGAAGCCGTCCACGAAGATTGGCTTCATCGGCGCCCACACGATGGTGTTGCCGACGGAGACGTTGAAGGCTTCGCGCGCCATCGATTGGGTTGGCCGAAAGGAATTCGATTTCACCTGTAAGGAAGTTGCCGAAGGCCGCGATCTCGCGACCATCAACGGCCTTTCCTACAAGGACAAAGACGGCAAGATCAAACACAACCCCGAGCGCGAAATGATCGCGGACATGGACACGCTGCCGTGGGTGGCGGATGTCTACAAGCGCGATCTCGAGATCGAGAAATATTTCATCGGTTACCTGCTGCATCCGTACGTGAGCCTTTACACGGGCCGCGGCTGCCCAGCGCAATGCACCTTCTGCCTCTGGCCGCAAACCATCGGCGGCCACAAATACCGTGTGCGTTCGCCGCAGAATGTCGCCGACGAAATGTTCTACATGAAGAAACTCTTCCCGCAGGTGCGCGAATTTTTCTTCGATGACGACACCTTCACCGCGAACCTTCCGCGCGCGCGTGAGATCGCCAAAAAGCTCGGCTCGCTCGGCACGCCGTGGAGCTGCAACAGCCGCGCGAATCTCGATTACGACACCATCAAAAGTTTCAAGGACAACGGCCTGCGCTTGTTCCTCGTCGGCTACGAAAGCGGCAACGACGAAACGCTTACGCGCATCAAGAAGGGCGTGACCACCGACGAAATGCGCAAGTTCACCAAATCCTGCCACCAGGCCGGCGTGGTGATTCACGGCACGTTCATCCTCGGCCTGCCCGTCGAGACGAAGGAGACCATCGAGCAAACGATTAATTTCGCCAAAGAGCTCGACGTGTTTTCGCTGCAAGTCTCGCTCGCCGCGCCGTATCCCGGCACGGAGCTTTACGACATGGCCAAGCAAAACGGCTGGTTCACGAAGAAGGACAAAACCGACCTCGTGGAAGGCGACGGCTTCCAACAGAGCGCGCTCGAATACCCCGGCCTGAGCAAAGACGAAATCTTCGAGAACGTCGAACGCTTCTATCATCAATATTATCTGCGTCCGAAGCCGATCCTGCGCATCATTAAAACGATGCTTGAGGACAAAGACATCTGCGTGCGCCGGTTGCGTGAAGGCTACGAATTCTTCAAGAGCATGTCCCAACGCCGCTCAGATTTGGCGGCGGCCAAGGCGGCTTCGGCGGCTTGATTTTGTAACGGCGGTCTGTAACCGCCGCTTTTGAGTTTTCAACGAAAGAAACGGCATCCCTCTGGATGCCGTTTCTTTTTTTGAGGATGGCTATGGACCCCTCCGGGCCTACCGGTCTTTTCTTGTTTTTGCTCGTTCAGACTTTGTTAAGTCACTGCTGTTGCTATGTCTTGACTTGGCCGCCCTTGAGTGTCTAATTGCGCTCGAAAGATCGAATGGAGGTTTCTCATGAATAAAATTTCTATTTTAGGTGTGGCGGGAATTGGTTTGCTTTGCATGTCTTCGGCTTCGGCGGTTTCGCCCAACGATTCTTTCAGCAACAGGGTTCAGCTTTCGGGAACTAATCTCACGTACTCAGGGACTTTCGGAGACGCGACGCTGGAGCCGGGTGAGCCGCATCCTTACGGCACGAACACCGTTTGGGTCTCATGGGCAGCGCCGGCGACGGGGGCGGTTCAAGTCAGTCTGTCCCCGAACCTTCCCGGGCAGTTTGCGCAGTATCCGCCGGCGGTTTTCACGGGTTCAACAGTGGACCATCTGCAGGCGGTACCGTCGGTTCCAGGTCATTCTTTCCAGCCCGACCCGGTCCGTTTCGTGGCGATGGAGGGCGTGGTTTATCAATTCCAGCTTACTGGACCACAGGTGAACTACTTGTTCTCTCTCCAGTTTCAACCGTACGGCGCTTGTAGCGGTGATAATTTTACGAACGCGATCGTCATTCAAGGCGACTACCCGACGCTGGTGCCTCAACCAGTGGCGGGAGCGACAATGGAGTTGGGAGAGCCCGCGCATTTCGGACCGAGGCCGCAAAAGAGTCTTTGGTGGAAATGGCAGCCACAGCAATGGAGCGCATGCACCCTCGATTTGAGTTCGAGTTTGGCTTCAAACTATGTCACGGCAGTGTATGTGGGGAATTCGGTCGACACGCTGTCGCTGGTGGCGAAGGCAACGAATACCACCTGCAATTTTACCGCGGATGGCGGGGAGACTTATTACATCGCGGCGGCAGTGCCTACCAACGCTGTGGGGGATATATGGTTGTTTTTGCAAAACCCTAAATCTTTAAATTCGCATACGCCGAACGGGAATGTTTTGTATGAGCCGAGTTGGGAAGGAACGGCCTTATACCCGGTTCATTGGCAATCCTCCGGGCCGATTGGCGGATGGGTGAATGATTATGGTGGCGTGGACGGGATGACCTGGCCAGAGCTCGCCGGCGGAACGGCGATTTGGCAGGATTTTCCGACCATTCCCGGGCACAGATATGCAGTACGGTTTGCCGTCAAGACAGGGAGTAACCGGAACAGCGGAGAAACCGGTGATGCGTTTGTGGCGGTCGCGTGGGATGACCGGCAATTGGGCACATCAGATATTCCGGAAGCGGAAATAAGTTCTTGGAGTTGGGACAATAATTATTCGGTCATCGCGAGCAATACCACGTCACGGATTGCATTTACCAATGTTGGACGGACCATACAGATGGACGCCTTCAGCGTGGTGGATGTCAGTGATCCCCCTGTGATCGTCACGCAACCGGCCTCGGCCAGCAGTGTGGCGGGCGGTTCGGCGACGTTGGCGGTCGGGGTGACGGGCACCGGGCCGTTGCATTATCAGTGGTATTTTCAAGGCACGCTGCTGGATGGTGAAACCAGTTCGCAACTTGACCTCACGTCGTTGAGCACGAATCAGATTGGCGATTATCGTGTGGTGATTACGAATAACTTCGGGATGGTGACGAGCGCGGTGGCGTCGTTGCTGGTGGATGTTCCAAAAGGGGCGACAATTCTCTTTGAGCCTTATGGCGATACTGTGCCGGCGGGGAATGATTTCAATTTTACCGTCGTGGCGACGGGAACGCCGCCATTGACCTATCAATGGTTTTTCAACGGCACCAATATCGACGGTGCAACGAACCAAAATTTAACGCTGACGAATGTCCAAAGCGTTGCGGCGGGTGTTTATTCCGTGCGCGTGCAGGATCTTTCCAGCACGGTGTGGAGTCTGCCGGCGACGCTGGTTGTGGGCACAGCGGATTCTGGTGGCGGGCAGATTAATTTTGCGAATTGGTTTGTTGACTCGAAGACCAATGCGTTGCCGATATTTGATGTCGACGGAAGCACGCTGCTCAACGGTGGCGGCTATGTGGCCCAATTATATGCCGGGCCCGCGCTCGCTTCGTTGCGGCCGGTGGGACAGCCGACGCCGTTTCAGAGCGGTTTCAATGCCGGCTATTTCGTGCCTCAAACGCTCACACTCGGCAACGTGGCGCCCGGCAGCAATGTAATGGTGCAGGTGCGCGCGTGGGATACTGCCTTTGGCCCCAGTTACGAGGCCGCGCGGGCAATGGGTGGGAGATTTGGGAAATCCCCCATATTTCAAGTCGTGGCGGGTGGTAACGAGGCACCGCCTGCTGATCTACAGGGATTGCAGAGTTTTTCTTTGCAGGCCGGGTTACCCTATCTTCAGGTTGCTTCGATTACATTCGTGGAGAGACAGCCCCCAGACACGCTGGTCTGGGCCCTGCACGGCCAGCCAGGCAATATTTATACGATCGAGAAAAGGGAACAAAGCGCAGTCTGGCAACCCTATCAAGTCATAACCAATGTCACCGGAACCGTGAATTTCACGAATACAGTTGAGCCTGGTTCCGGCTTCGTCGTTCTTTATCGTGCCCGCATTCTTGATTGATCCGAAAGCAATCTGGGTAAGCACCACTAAAAGTCCCCGGCTAAAGTTTGGGTTCGACGGAATCTCGCCAAACCTTTGGAAAGGTTTGACCGATCCGTTTCGAGCCGAAATAATGCTCTAAATGAGTGTAGGGGAATCCAATGCTCCGAATTTTTCGTTGCTGATTTCGCGGTTCAGCGGCAGCGGGCAATGGGAGCGTGTGCTGGAAACGGCGCGAGAATGGCTCGAAGCCGATCCCCAAAATTCCCGCGCTCACCTCGCGGCCGGCCAGGCGTTACTGAACTTGAAGGAGTATCCCGAGGCGGAAGTGCATCTGAGGCAGGCGCTCGCCGGCAGACCGGGAGACGGCACGGCGCATCGGTTCATGTCGATCGCACTTTTCCACGCGAAACGATTCCAGGAAGCGGACGCGGAAATTCAGACGGCCATCTCGCTGGCCCCGAACGACCATTACAATTGGTATCACCTGGCCTGGATGTTTTATCGGCAGGGCGACAAAGCTTCGGCGGCAAAGTATTTGCAAAAAGCGCGCGAGCTGGCCCCCCGCGATGCGGATGTGTTAAACCTGCTCGCATTGTGTGCGCCGGCGGGGGAATCGATCTTCCGAATCCGACAATACGAGGAGGCTTTGGAACTCGATCCGGAAAACGCGCTGGTGCATAATAACATCGGGGCGTATCACATGAATGTGACGCAGGATTTTGAGAAGGCGGAGGAGTGTTTTCGGCGTGCGTTGTTTTTTGAGCCTTCCTTGAAGATGGCGCGCGACAATTTATTCATCGCGCTGAAGCGTCGGGACAAGGTGTACCGCGCTTTGCGCGCGCCGCGGGATTGGATGATGCAGGGCTTCGGGTTCATGCGAAAGGCTCGCAGCAAAAATATTCTTTTTTACCTTCTGTTGATCCCGCTCTGGGCTTACTTCTTCCGCTTCCTGATCGCCGGATTAGTCCTTTGGTGTTTACTGGTTTGGCCGATGGTAAAGGTGTATGAGTTTCTCACGATCGGAGATATCCGGCATCAGGCCGGAGAAATCGGCAGCCGGCGCGGTGGTTTTTTTGGATATCGCAAATGGCCGCTGAAAGTGCGCCTGGGCATTTTCGGCGCATGCCTGGTTGCCTTTTGGGCGGGAGTGGCGGCGTTGATTTTGTGTGAGAACTCATCGCTGGGGCATGGGAATATTGCGGGCATCATTGTGGGATCGCTCGTGGCGATTGGGGTGGCCGGCTTTTTATTTGTGCGGATCCGCGCGGGGTTGACGCGGCGGCGGGCCAAAAGTTTG
>Ga0265338_10010399_pt1 | contig 10916 bp, 8 predicted proteins | sample 42126metaG_FD_193579 | JGI IMG/M metagenome (GOLD analysis project Ga0265338, IMG submission 193579) | Rhizosphere microbial communities from Carex aquatilis grown in University of Washington, Seatle, WA, United States - 4-21-26 metaG | ecosystem: Host-associated > Plants > Roots > Rhizosphere >... | reverse complement strand
CAGCGGACCGTGAAGTGAAACACGCTGCCACGCCCTGGCTCGCTCTCCACCCAGAGTCTGCCTCCCATCATCGCGACGAGCCGGTTGGAAATCGTGAGGCCAAGTCCGGTGCCTCCGTACTTTCGGGTCGAGGACCCATCCGCCTGGGTAAACGCCTCGAAGATGGACCTCTGCCTGTCCTTGGGTATCCCAATCCCGGTATCGGTGATCTGAAAGTGCAGCGCCACTTCGCCGTCCGCGGCGGACAGGGCTTCCACTCGGATCACCACCTCTCCCTCAGAAGTGAACTTAACGGCGTTGCCGATGAGGTTCAACAGGACCTGCCGCAGCCGCAGCGGATCTCCCGATACCGTGGCAGGTACGCCGGCCGCGATTTGGCAAGCGATCTCCAGTCCCTTCTGGCCGGCGGCTGCCGCCGGCACCTTCGCGCACTCGCCAACGCAATCGCGAACGTCGAAGTCGATGCATTCCAGGTCGAGCTTCCCTGCCTCGATTTTGGCGAAATCCAGAATATCGTTGAGCACGATCAGCATCGACTCCGCCGACGAGCGCGCGGTCTCGAGATACTCTCGCTGCTCCGCAGTCAGCGCCGTTTCGAGAGCGAGCGACGTCATCCCGATCACTCCGTTCATGGGCGTCCGGATCTCGTGGCTCATATTGGCCAGGAATTCGCTTTTGGCGCGGCTCGCCGCCTCCGCCCTGTCCCTGGCCACAACCAGCTCCGAGGTTCGCGCCGCAACCTCCTCTTCCAGGTGATCGCGGTGCCGTTCCATTTGCCCCAGCATGTCGTTGAAATCCGCCACCAGGCTCCCGACCTCATCGTCGTTGTCGCTCGTTGCACGGATTCCGTAGTCCTTCTCGACAGTAACCCGCCTGGCTGTCCGCGCCAGATTGAGGATCGGCGTCGAGATGACACTCTGCAGCTTCGCGGTGAGCGCCAGCGCCGCCACCGAGCCGATGATCAGGACCAGGACCACGATCCCGGCGAAACGCGACAGGCGTTCGTGCATCTCCTCGAGGTCGGATTCCAGATAGAGGGTGCCGATGGTGCGGCCGCCGAGCGTGATCTGGTGGAACAGAACCAGCCGGTCGGATTCGAACTGGCTGCCTTCGGGCCGAAGGGGTGGCACGGGCGAGCCGGGCCGCACGTCTGAGCGCCGGTAGCCGGCAAACAACGTCCCGTCGGAGGAGTAGACGTACGCGGCCCGGAGGTGCTGTTTGGCGCGCAAGCCGGAGAGAATCTCCTCGGCGGCATTCCGATCGCCGAAACTCAACGCGGCGTTGCTGTTGGAACCGACGATCTCCGCCAGGGACGCCAGGTCCTTCTGCTGGGAGCTGCGAAATACGAATAGATCGTAGCTGGCGAATGCGGCACAGGAAAGAAGCAGCGCCACGCCGGCCACAAGCATGGTCGTGACCACCAGTTTGTGCTTGATCGACAGACTCCCATACGAAAACATACGCCCCCGCCCCATCAGCGACCCCCTGGATCCCATGGGCGTCTGAGCGCGGCCCAGAGCCACGAGCGAAGTAGGATTGGGGCCCGGAGATGTCTCAAGGCTTCTGCCCCTGGCCCACGATTCTGGCCAGAGCCAGGACCTTGGAGCTGATCTTGAGCCGGGTTTGCATAGCGGCTGCGAGGTTGATCTCGAAGCGGAGCTTGTCTTCGTCGAGTGTCAGGTTGATAAGGCCCCCCGTCTGTGCGAAGCCCTTCGATTCGCCCACCGTCAGGGTGTTCGATCCCCTCAGGGCAGCCAGCATCTCAGCCGCGGCCTTCTTTTCGCCGGCCCGGACGAAGATGATCTGGCAGGCTTTCGGGTCGTCATTCGGCTTGAGCCTCCGGATTTCGATCGGGTGACCGGCGGCCATTCGTCCGCGCAGGCTCTGTCCGATCTCGCCCTTGAATGGGTCCTGCCCGACCACGCACATCGTCAGGGGCGCAGACGGGCCGGAGAAAGTATCCGCGGGCCATTGGATGAACTGGGCGAAGTTGTACAGGAAAGCCAGCTTGACCTTGTATTCGGCGCCGTCGTCGCTCTGCGCCGCAGCGCGATGCGGCTGGACCAGCGCCAGCAGGCAAAGCAGCGCTCCAAACAGCGTCCCGCTCGCGCCCCCGGGGCCTCTCCGCTCGGCTTTTCGAGTACGCAGCCGCATATCGGTCTCAGAGGTGGTAGGTGAACTTCACCCGGAAGTTGCGCCCGTCCTGATAGAGAATGTGCTGCAGGTGCGCCACCGATGCCGGGTCGCCATACAACTGGTCGAAGGCGTTATAGAGGCTGACGGAAGCCTCCCATCGATTAAGCGCCCTTGGGCTGAAGAGCGTGAAGTTGGGAACCACATACGCTCCCGCGTAATCCCCTGCCAGGGTCAGTCTCCGGCTGACAAACTGGACATCGGCACTGGCGAAGACCTTCCCGTGGAATAGCGGCACGCTCAGGTTGGCCTGACTCAGCACGCGGGGTGAATTGGTGAGAGAGCCCGGCCTGTCGAGGTCCCGGGCGCCCTGAAAGCTGAAGCTGAGGCCGCCCTCCCAGCCCGAGCGCGACTGCCGCTTGAGGGCGATCTCGACACCCTTCAAATCGACGCGCTCGCCGTTCTCATACATGATCGCGCCGGATGCCGGATCGGTCCCGGACACGATCAGTCCGCGAACGGGATAGTAGTAACCGGAGGCTACCAGGTGAAAACCGCCGCGGAAGACCTGCTCCACCACCAGTTCCGTCGTTCTGGCTGTCTCGGGCTTCAGGTACGGATTGGCTTCCTGGCCGGGTGGCACGGCGTAGTAGAGCTCGAATGCAGTAGGCGCACGAAACGATTGGCCATACAGGAGTTTCAGGCTGGTTCCTTCAAAGGGCTGGTAGATCAAACCCGCTCGCGGGTTTGTCGTGCCGCCGAAGGTGGAGTATCGATCGTAACTCAGGCCCAGATCAAGGACGAGTTGCCGGCCCAGCGGAATCTGGTCCTGGACGTGCCCGCCCCATAAGGTCGAGTGTTGCCGGCTTTGAAACAGCAAGGCATCGGGCTGATCGTAGCTCCACTGATCCTGCTGGAGATCGTTCCGGTACTCCGACCCGAGAATGAGGGTCTGCCCGCCCGGTAGTTTCTTCGAAAGCGAGAAGGACGCACCGACATCCTGCCCGGCGCTAAAGTCCTGGTTGAGGGCGCGGGAAGGGCCGCCCCAGGGGCTCTCGTCGAGCGGAAAGGTTCCTTGATACCGGAAGTTGTCGTAATAGAAGCGGCACTCGTAGCCCCAATCGCCGCCGAAGTTGTGCTCATAACCCAGGTCGAGATAGCCTATCGACAGACGCAACCGCTCTGCCGCGTCGTTGAAAATCGCCTCGTAGGAAGCGGTAGGGTCCGCCTGCTCGGCGGAGCTGTACGCCCCTTCGAGGGTGAAGCCGCGATAGGACAGCTTTGCGAACTGTCGGTAGGATTGCGAGCCATCGGCATTCCGCGCGACGCCGTAGTTGGTGGCGGGAGTGTCGAACTCTTTGAAGTAGAGCCGCTCCGGCCCACGGCTGTCGAGGTAGCTGCCGGAAATAAGCAGGTCCACGCCGTTCTCGAACCGATGCCCGTAGGTGAGCCGGGAACCGTATGCGCCGTAGCTGCCCGCCTGCCCGGAAACGCTCAAGCCTTTCTCGTCGCGCCCCCGCTTGGTCACCACGTTGATCACGCCCAGCAGGGCGCTGGCGATGTAAACGGACGAGTTCGGCCCGCGGATCACTTCCACGCGATCAATGAGATCGATGTCGACCGGGAACTCCTCCCCGAAGGGGAACACACCTTTGACGGGATCTTGCATGCGGTGCCCATCCACCAGCAGCAGGACCCGGCTGTTGAGATCTCCCGGAGGCCCGAACCCCCGCACCCCGATGTAGTTGAAGACATAGTCGGAGGTCACGTAAAACCCCGGCACATTCCGCAAAACATCGGCCAGCGTGCGATACCCGTATCTCTTGATCTCGCCGCTGGTGATAATCGTGATCGAGGCCGGAGCGTCGCTGACGTGCTGTTTGTACCCCGAGGCGCCGAACACCGAATCGATCTCGATCTTCATCAGGTCTTCCAGGCCCAGGTCCATGACGTCCGGGAGGGCGCGCTCCTCCTGCGCGCTCAAAAGGCACGCAGCCGCCAGGATGGGCAGTGCGAGTCGAAGGAACGAGACAATTCGTTGAGCCATGGCGCACTCGTGCTTCAGGGAATGTATCGGCAGGAATTGGCCTCTTCAGGAGGGCCAGCTCAACCCAGCAATTCCCCCGACAAGCGCTCGTAGTTGCCCGGCGTGATGTAGTGGAATTCGATCTTGAGACGCGTGAAGCCTCGTAGCTGCTCCAGGGTGTCGTCGCTGGGGTACTCCGGACCGGCTACGTAGAGCTTTCCGGCGTCCACACGGAAGGGAACAATGCGGCAGCGGCGGGCCACGGGGCCAGGCAGCGAGCGCGCCACCCCTTTGCGGATGCGCGCGGTTTCGAGCGCTTCGAAAGGCACGCTCTGCTGCGCGCTGAGTCCGGAGTACAAAGCGTCCTCGGTGAGCGGGCCCGAGGCCACCAGGTACTCCCCCAGCCGCACGTGCGGCCGCTTCGACGCCAGGGCACTCCGGAGCTGTTCCTCCGTGAGTTTCCCGGCGCGGACCAGGACCTCGCCCAGTGGCTGCTTGTGACCAATGAGTCCGGCCTGCGAAGGGTAGTCGTGCTCCGTCTTGAGCCACACCAGCGGACGCGAGAGCAGGCGGGCTGTAACGTACCACGACAGGGCCGCGGCGGTCGCGAAGAAGTTGATCCAGTTAGCCCAGAAGATGCGCAGCGGCACACCGGCGGCGAACTTCCAGCCGTAGATCCGCGCCACGCAGCCGCAGCGCACCGCCGTTCGATGCACCTGCAGGAACAGGGTGGCATAAAGCATCGGAGCCATCGAGTGGGTTTGCCCCAGGCTCCCCAAGCCCCAGTGGGAGCCCGTCGCCCGGCTCCACAACCACGTCGCCAGACCGTAAATCAGCGTCACATTCCCGAACGCGCTGACGGGATTGCCCAAGAGGCCCTTACGGTCGCGCCAGAACCAGTACGACCGCCGCCAGCCGCCTCCCCAGCCATGCCGCTCCCAGGCCTGGAGGGAAATGCCCAGAACCCAGCGTGTGCGCTGCTTGAGCGCCTGGCGGATGCGCTGGGGGAAGAACTCTCGCGTAGCCACCGGCTGCCCGGCCACGAACTGAATGGGGATGAATATCTGGCGGCAGCCGAGCTCGTGGAAGCGTATGCCGATCTCGTAGTCCTCCGTGAGACAGGCCGGATCGAAGATGCGGCCGTGCTGGTCGGTCGCGGCGACGTCGAAGGCCCAGCGGGCATACCCGGTCCCGACGCCGTTCGACGGAAGGAACCCGCCCAGCAGCAGGCGCGCCGGCACGTCCTTGGTCTGGTACTCGGCGAATTCGTCGCAGTACACGCCGTGCGTGAAAAGGCGGAAGGGGGTCGCCAGCGGAAGCACGGGAATCTGCACCATCCCGCAGCGATCGAGCGCCTCGTTGATGCGGCGAAGCTCCTCGGGATGGACCAGGTCCTCCGCATCGTGAACTACGATGGTTTCGAAACGGACGGCATGTTCCTGCTCGAAGGCCGCCATGCGCTGGTAGACCCAGTTCAGGCAATCGGCTTTCGATGTCGGCCCGTCGTGCGGACACAGAGCCAGGTGCACCCTCGGAAAGCGCGCTTCGGCGTGGCGGACGGCCGCCAGCGTGGGGCCGTCGTTCGGGTAGGCGCCCACGAACACAGTGTAGTTCTGGTATTGGATGGCGCCCAGATTGTGCTCCAGCATCCTGCCGATGACGCCGTGCTCGTGCCACAAGGGAATGAAAATGGCGGTGCGCTTCTCCGCCTTCGAGTCCCGCGGTAGCGCGAATGACGGCTGCCGCCGCGGCCGTCGAAGCCAGGCAGAGAAGCACACCAGATCGAGAAAGAGATCGTCCAGGCCGCTAACCAGGATCAGGACCGCGAGCCAGGGCAGGCAGGCGACCACAATCCTGTCGATAGCGGGCACTCGGGCGACGCTCCTTCCTGGAGAGTAGTGCGTGGGGCGGGGAAAAATCGCTTGCGATCGTGGGGCAGGACTCCAGTCCTGCAGCGGGTCTCCAGACCCGCCTCCGTCCGGCGCAGCTCTCGAGAGCCGCCCCACTCCGGCCGTCCGCATCCAGGAAAACTAAGTGGCATTACGCAAGAGTGCCTGCGCCACAGGAAAACGCCTCAAAGGTCCGTCAGCCGGACCCTATCGACGGCGCAGACTGCTCGGGTGCGGGTCGTGCATGGTGGGGAACGTCTTGGACATGTGGTCGTGCATGGTCAGCGCTTCGTCGTCGACCAGGGCCCACAGGAGGCCCACGCCGACCGCGCCAATGCCAAGACAAAACAAGACAAAGCGGAGCGTGAGACGGCGCCAGCCCGGCGCCTGACCGTCGAAGGTCAGGGAGCGCAGGCCCACTAAGCGCATCCCGGCGCTCTCGCGCCCCAGCACGGCCCAGAAAAGGTGGTAGAACACGGCCAGCGCCAGGCCCGCCCCCAGGTAGGGCGCCGCAACCTTCCCGGACCATTGGAACCTGCCGCCCGCCACGTAGAACGCCAGCGCCGCCAGCCCCATCCCCGCTGCCACGAAGGCCGCATCCAAAAGCGCCGCCTGAAGCCGGGTCGCGGGACGGGCGACCGGTGCGTCGTCGTTGACCGCCTTCTTCTCTTGCGGAGCGGGAGAACGCAAGTCGAGAGGAGCCTGCATCCCCGGAAGGCCTGGCGGCGGTTCGGCGGAATGGCTCTCGCGCCGGGACGAGGGGCGGCGCCGCCCGATGTTCTTGCCGCTGGCCGGGTCGCGCGGAAAGGGAATGATCTTCGACCGGTCGTCAAACAAGGGTGCCTGCCTCAAGGGTGCGTTGTTCACCGGCCCCTGTTCCTCAGGCGGTCCGGGAGCCAGCGGTTCCAGGGCCGGAGCCGTGGCGGAGATCCCCACGGGAAAGACGGACGGAACGCGGCGGCCACAATGGTCGCAGCGATGACCGCCCTCGGCAATCAGGGAACCGCAATACCGGCAGCGCACGTCTCTGGTCCTATGCGCGGCTTCCAAAGCGGAGCAGGTGCTCCGTGTTAGGATGTCCCTTGGGCCGGGACACACTGCCGCGCGAATCCTCTCATGGAGTAAGTACCATATTTAAGGCGCTTTGTCACTACTTTTTCGCAAGCGGGGCGATACTTTCTCTACTTGTGGCGCTTCCGGCGGCCGTCGCCCAGATTCAGCCGGGGCAACCCGGCTATATCTTGGGCCCCACGCCGACCCCGACTCCCCTAGCCAGGCCCCGCTCGTACAAAGTGCAGCCGCCGGTCCCGCTCGCCGAGCGCGAGGTGCTCATCCAGGGGCTCCAGCAGATGAAGGAGGGGGCTTGGTACCGGCTCCGCGGAGGATCCCAGGTCCAGACCAACAGCTTCCTGCTCAAAGCCGACGACATCGACTACAACGAAGACACCGGCGACGTCGAAGCCCGCGGCAGTGTCTACCTGGAGCACTTCGAGAATGGCGAGCAGCTTTGGGCCGACAAGGCGGTGTACAACCTGAACGACGAAAGCGGCAAGTTCTGGAACGTACATGGCGAGGCGCACCTCAAGATTCCGCCCCGCCCCAGGCTCTTGACCACACCCAGCCCTTTCTACTTTGAGGGCAAGTGGGCGGAGAGGCTGAAGGAAAAGTACATCCTGCACGACGGCTTCATCACCGACTGCAAGATGCCCAAGCCCTGGTGGATTCTTCGGGGCCCCAAGTTCACAATCATCCCTGACGACCACGCCATCGGCTACCGGTCCGTGTTTCTGATGAAACGCCTGCCGCTGTTCTACTTTCCAGTCGTCTACAAGCCGCTCGGTGATGAGCCGCGGCGCAGCGGCTTTCTCACCCCCAACATCGGGAACAGCTCCCAGCGCGGCGAGATGGTGGGCGCGGGCTTCTACTGGGCCATCAGCCGGAGCTACGACGCCTCGTATCGGGTGCAGTACTTCACACAGCGAGGCTTCGCGCACACCGTGGACTTAAACGCTGTCCCGCTCCAGAACACCCGGATCAGCGCCGAAGTCTACGGCGTGAATGATCGCGGCCTGCCAAGCGCCAACGGGCCCATAAAGCAGGGCGGCTTCACCGTCCAGTCGCAGCTGATTTCGCAGCTGCCCGACGGATGGTACGCCCGCGGCGACGTCAACTACCTGAGCTCCTATCTGTTCCGGCAGGCCTTCACGGAGTCCTATAACGAGGCCATCAGCTCGGAGGTGCACTCCACCGGCTTCCTCGCCAAACCCTGGGGAACCTACTCGCTCACCTTCGTGTTCCAGCGCCTGGAGAACTTCCAGAGCCTGGCCCCCAACGACAAGATCCTGATCCGCAAGCTGCCCGAAATCGAGTTCGACAGCCGCGACCATCTCATTTGGGCGAAGATCCCGATCTGGCTCTCCTGGGAGGCCTCGAGCGGGCTCCTTTCGCGCCGCCAGCTCGATTTCCAGAGCGCCAACTTCGTGGAGCGCACGGACCTGTACCCCAGGCTCACTTCGGCCCTGCAATGGAAGGGATTCAGCCTGGTGCCCAGCATCGCCGCGCGGGAGACATTCTGGGGTGCGAGCGAGACCCAGAGCCCCACCGGCATCAAGGTTCTCAACAAGGACATCAATCGCACGGCCGGCGAAGTGGATGTGGACTTCCGGCTTCCCTCCCTCTTCCGCATCTACAAGCCGCCGAAGTGGATGGGCGACAAGCTGAAACACGTGATCGAAGCGGGCGCCACCTACAAGTATGTGAGCGGCGTCAACGACTTCAACAGCGCCATCCGGTTCGACGCCACCGAGATCTTCTCGAACACCAACCAGGTTGAGCTGTGGTTCACCAACCGCCTGTATGCAAAGCGGGGCGACGACGTGCAGGAGATCCTCTCCTGGGACGTCCGCCAGGACCGCTACTTCGACCCCACCTTCGGCGGCGCCGTGACACCCGGATGGTGCGGGCAGCCGGCCTGCCGCAGCGTCGTAGCCAGCACCATCGACCTGACCGCCTACGCCTTTCTCGAAGGCCCGCGCTCGTATTCCCCCATTGTGTCCACCCTCCGCGCGACTCCCAAGCCCGGGCTGTCTGTGGAATGGCGCAGCGACTACGACCCGCTCCACGACGCCATCGTGGCGAACACCTTTGTCGGGACATACTACTTCAGGAAGGTGTATTCGGTATCGCTAGGCCAGGATTCCCTGCGCTACGACCCGGTTCTCGAAAACCACGCCGACCAGTTGACCTCCTCGTTCAACTGGGGCAACGATAACCGCCGCGGCCTGAACGCCGGCGTCAATGCCATCTACGACCTTCATTTCCAGACCCTGCGCAGCGTGATGAGCCAGGTCACCTACAACACGGATTGCTGCGGGTTCAGCGTCCAGTACGGCAAGTGGAACGTAGGCGTCCGCTTCGACACCGTCTTCCGCTTCGCGCTCTCCATCGCCAACATCGGCTCCGTCGGCACGCTGCGCAAGCAGCAGCAGATGTTTTGAGAAGGAGTCAAGGCGTCAGGAGACAGGAGTAACCGCTGGACCCAATTTCGCCGCCTGTGCGAAATTCGTGTCCCAAGACTTGCCCTCCGGATGAAGCAGCATCAAGCCGGAACTCTAGACAGGAGCAGGCAGTCGGAGTCAGGCTGACAGCTGATAGCTGACAGCTGCGGCGCCCCTAGCGCCCCAGCGCCTCATCGAGCAGCAGGCGGAACTCCTCGCTCTTCTCCCCCACCCGCTTCTTGAGCTCGTTGAGTTCGCGCTCGATCGTCCGCAGACGGTCGGCCAGGTGCAGCGAGGCGAGAACGGCGACGCGCAACGGATCGGCGTTCGCAGAGCGGCCGGCGATGGCGTTCATCAGCTCGTCAACGCTGTCGGCCAGCTCCTGCACCTCGCGCTCGTCGCCGGAGGCGCGCAGGGTATAGCTCTGGCGGAAGATGGTGACCTGAACGCTCTGCTTGTCGTCCACGGCGGTTCCGCTAGACGGCGCCGAGCGTATCGATCTGGCCCAGCAGCTTCTCGATACGGCCCCGGACCTGGCTGCGCTCGGCACGAAGAGTGTCGATCTCGCGGGCAAGGTTGGTGGCCTGCTCGCGCGCCGAGGTGGCTTCCCGGACCGCGGCGTCACGCTCGCCCAGCGCCGCGTCTTTCTCGCGTCGCAGCCGTGTCACCAGCTCGATCGCCTGGTGGATACGCTCCTCGAGCGTCTCGAGGGAGTCGATTTGATCTTCCAGGAGTTCCATGACGGCCTCCTACTGTGGCGCCAGCGCGGCCTTGGCTTGCTCGACCAGTTGCTTGAAGCTCGCTGCGTCGTCGACGGCGATCATGGCGAGCATCTTGCGGTTCAGATCCACGCCGGCCTTCTTGAGCCCGGCGATGAACTTGCTGTACGACAGCCCGCCCTCCCGGCACGCGGCGCTGATGCGCGTGATCCACAGGGCGCGATAGTCCCGCTTCTTCTGGCGCCGGCCGACATAGGCGTACTTCAGCGCCTTCTCGACGGCTTCCTGCGCGGAGCGGTTCAGCTTGCTCTTGGTGAGAAAGTATCCGGATGCGGCTTTGAGGGTCTTGGCACGGTAGGCCCGCCGCTTGGTTCCACGTTTTACTCTAGGCACGTTTCCTCCTTGGGTTGGTTAGCTGAGGCGGAACGGGTACGTGCCCCGCACTCCGTCCGCACTCGACGAATGCCCGTTTAGTACGGGAGCATTTACTTCACGCGCGCGAAGTTGGCCGGATCGACCACCACGCCCTTCACGAGCTTGCGCTTCCGCGAACGCGCCTTCGACGTCAGGATGTGGCGCGCATACGCATGATGGCGAACGATTTTCCCGGTTCCGGTCTTTTTGAAGCGCTTTGCCGCGCCCTTGTGCGTTT
>Ga0265338_10010396_pt1 | contig 10918 bp, 10 predicted proteins | sample 42126metaG_FD_193579 | JGI IMG/M metagenome (GOLD analysis project Ga0265338, IMG submission 193579) | Rhizosphere microbial communities from Carex aquatilis grown in University of Washington, Seatle, WA, United States - 4-21-26 metaG | ecosystem: Host-associated > Plants > Roots > Rhizosphere... | reverse complement strand
GCTGCTGTCGGTTTCAATGGCGGCCGCGCGCGCTTCGGCGAACAGCATCGATATCCCGCTGTATCGCTACCTTGGCGGTGCCGGGGCCAATACTCTCCCGACGCCGATGATGAACATCCTGAACGGTGGAGCGCATGCCGACAACAACGTTGACTTCCAGGAATTCATGGTGATGCCCGTGGGCGCCCCCTCATTTTCCGAGGCGCTGCGCTGGGGTGTGGAAGTTTTTCATACGCTCAAGGGCGTTCTGAAGAAACGTGGATACAACACGGCGGTGGGCGACGAAGGCGGATTCGCTCCATCGGTAAAGTCGAACGTGGAGGCGATCGAAGTGGTTCTGGAAGCGATCTCGAAGGCCGGGTACAAGCCGGGGGAAGAGATTGCGATTGCGCTCGATCCAGCAGCCAGCGAGTTCTTTCAGGACGGAAAGTATGTGTTCAAGAAGTCGGACAAGTCGGCCAAAACTTCCGACGAGATGGTCGCGTTTTGGGCGAAGTGGGTGAAGGATTATCCCATCGTATCGCTCGAAGACGGGCTGGCGGAGAACGATTGGGACGGCTGGCAAAAACTGACTCAGGAACTCGGCAGCAAGATTCAACTCGTCGGCGACGATATTTTCGTGACGAATATACAATTCCTGCAGGAAGGAATCGATAAGGGCGTGGCGAACTCAATTCTGGTCAAGGTCAACCAGATCGGGACGGTCAGCGAGACTCTGGATGCAATCGATCTGGCGCGGCGCAACGGATACACGTCTGTGATTTCACATCGCTCTGGCGAGACCGAGGACACATTCATTGCGGACCTCGCGGTGGCGACGGGCGCCGGACAAATCAAGACCGGCTCGGCGTCTCGCACCGATCGCATCGCGAAGTACAACCAACTGCTCAGGATTGAGGAAGAACTGGCCGGAACGTCGCGATTCCTGGGGCTGGGGGCGCTGAACTACAGAGGGTAGCGTTAATTCGCCCAGCCCCGGATGCGACGGAAACTGTGGTCAGAAGCCCATCTTGTCGTCGGCAGAAGGCCCGTAGGTCGCGGGCACCATATTGTCGGTCAATCTTAGATACACGCCAAGCTGGGCGCGATGGTGCACCAGATGGTTTAAGAACATCTCGCGGTAGGCCAGAAATCGTTGTCCTTCGAAGATGGTCTTGCCCTGAAAACCCAGCTTCCAGTTTTCTATCCACGCTTTGTCGGGCGTAGCTTGCAGGGCGGCGCGTACCTTGGCGGCACCTTCATCGAGAGCCTTTACGAGTTGGGCGCCGGATTCGAATGGCAGAGGGGCAATTTTACCCGTGGAGAAATCAAACTCTGGTGTCGTCAGGATGATCAGGCCGAAGCCGGCCAGTTGCGCGACGTGCGGCGCAAGCTTACCCAGCGGCATCGATTTAGGGTGAGGCGCGAAGTCTTTCTTGTCGGCCGGCACGCGCTCCAGCGCGGTGCGTGTCTTTTTCATTTCCACATCGAGTTCCGTTAGAAGTAGTTCGGTAATCGTCATGATTTCCTCCGAGTTTCGAGTATAACCGCGGGCTGGGGCGCCTGGGATGGGCGGCGGAAAGAATCCCATCCTGGAGGGGTGTTAGGGAATCTAATGTCCATGAGGGTTCGCAAGAGCTTAATCGGTTTCATCGCGGTGATTCAGTCCGTTCTGTTCCTGGTCCACTACCTGCTATACGAGACGTGGATGTTTTCGTCTGCCGGAAGCCACTCTTGGTGGATCCAGCTGACTTTTGGCTTCTTGTCGGTGAGTTTTGTCGCCGCTTCACTACTTGCCTTTCGCTACACCAATCCAGCTCTGCGGGCGTTTTACAGGGCGGCGGCCGTCTGGCTGGGTCTGCTGAGTTTCCTCTCTTTCGCAGCGCTTTGCTCGTGGCTCATCTTCGGAGTGTCACGTCTTGCCGGGATGGATGTGAACTTTCATCGGACGGTAGAATCGTTGTTCGGGGCTGGGGCGGTCGTCGGACTCTACGGAGTTCTGAATGCGGGTTGGACGCGAATCACGCGAACCACAGTGCGGCTCGCGAATTTGCCGGAGGCGTGGCGCGGCCGCAAAGCGGCTCTCATCAGCGATATGCATTTAGGGCACGTGCGCAACGGAAGTTTTCTGCGGCGCACGGTGACTAAGATTTTGAAAGAGGCTCCGGACGCGATTTTCATTGCGGGCGATTTGTACGACGGAACGGCCATCGACGCCGGGCGGGCCGCGGAGCCGTTGAACAAACTAACCGCCCCGCAAGGCGTGTATTTTGTCGCAGGGAATCACGAGCAGTTCGGGGACGACAGCAACTATTTGAGAGCTGTGGCGGCAGCCGGAGTGCGGGTGCTCAACAACGAGAAGGTGGAAGTCGACGGGTTGCAGATCATCGGTGTTCCGTACAGGAATGCAACGCAAGACGGCCACCTGGCGGCAGTCTTGCGGGGTGTTCGCCTGGACCGGGACCGGGCCAGCATTTTATTGATTCATGCTCCAGATCGCCCCGGCATCGCGGAGGCTGCGGGCGTTTCTCTGCAATTGTCCGGGCACACGCATCTCGGACAGTTCATTCCCTGGAGTTGGATGGCGCGAAGGATTTACCGACAGTTCGTATACGGCTTAAGTCGAATCGGAAAGATGCAGGTTTTCACGTCGAGTGGCGCAGGGACGTGGGGACCGCCGCTGCGGCTGGGATCGAATCCCGAAATCGTGATGCTGCAGTTCGAGTAACCACAGCGAACCTCGGCCCCAATGAGCGATAACGAAACCGCGTCGAAGAATATAATTGCCACATGCTCAAAAGTGAAGGAGATCAAGGATCTCTTTTGGTAGAGTTCTGTGCCTAAGTACGCAGCTCTGATCGTAGTCTTCATGGCGCGACTGAAGTCGCGCCCTTCCCATAACAGCTAAGAGCTAAAAGCTAGGAGCTAGAAGCTGACTTATGTCCCGTCCTAAACCGCTCATTCTTACGATTCTCGACGGCTGGGGATACCGAGCCGAAACCAAAGCCAACGCCATCGCTCTTGCGCGCAAACCCACGTATGACCGCCTGCTGCGCGAGTACCCGAATACGCTCATTCATACCAGCGGCCCGTTTGTTGGGTTGCCCGAGGGGCAGATGGGAAACAGCGAGGTCGGCCATCTCAATATCGGCGCCGGCCGCATCGTCCACATGGACATCACGCGCATTGATCTGATGATCCGCAACGGCGAATTCTTCTCGCATCCCGTGCTGCTCGATGCAATGAAACATGCGCGCACGGGCGAGAGGCGCCTGCATCTTTTCGGCTTGGTATCAGACGGAGGCGTGCACTCGCAGCAGGCTCATCTTTACGCGTTATTGAAGATGGCCAAGCAAAACGGAGTGGACCGCGTATTCGTTCACGCTTTCATGGACGGGCGCGATACCCTGCCCACCAACGGTGCGGGATATTTGGAACAACTGCAGCAGAAGATGCGCGAATACAACTGCGGCAAGATCGCGACGGTGAACGGACGATATTACGCGATGGATCGCGACCGGCGCTGGGAGCGCATTGCCAAGGCCTATAACGCGATGGTTTTCGCCGATGCGGAAGGCGGCAAGTGCGCCGATCCGGTGCAGGGAATGAAAGACGCCTACAACAAGGGAGTGACCGACGAATTCGTTATTCCCTTCGTCTGCACGGACAGCCGCGGCCAGGCGCTGGCGACCATTCGAGATGAAGATGCGTGCATCTGCTTCAACTTCCGCGCGGACCGGGTTCGCCAGATCACACGCGCTCTTACCCGGAACAGCGGATTGAACGACAAAGGCGGTAGCGATCTGCCCGGTGCGGCCGATCTGGATGCCATGAGTCCGCGCGACCGCGTGCCGAAGAATCTGCGCTATGTCTGCATGACGCAGTACGACAAGAATTTCAGCCTGCCGGTGGTGATCCCCGCCGAGTCGATGGCGAACATCCTGGCCAACGTGATGGGCGGGATGAATATGCGCAACCTGCGCGTGGCCGAAACGGAGAAGTACGCGCACGTCACCTATTTTTTCAATGGCGGCGTGGAGACGCCCTTCCCCGGCGAAGAGCGCTTGATGGTGCAATCACCTAAGGTGGCGACCTACGATTTGAAGCCGGAGATGAGCGCCGCGGGTATCGCCGATGCCGTCGTGAAAGCCACCGAGGATGGAACCTTCGATGTGATGATCGTGAATTTTGCCAATGCCGACATGGTCGGCCACTCCGGCAAAATTGAACCTACGATTAAAGCAGTCGAAACCGTAGACGCCTGCCTGGCACGCATTGAGAACGCGGTGCGGGCAAAAGGCGGGGCCATGCTAATCACCGCCGACCACGGAAATGCTGAGATGATGATCGATCCGGCAACCGGCGGACCGCACACCGCGCATACCACGAACCCTGTCCCGTTTATCGTGATCTCCGAAAATGCCAAGCAGTTCACGCTGAAGCCGAATGGATCGCTGCGCGATATTTCTCCGACGATCCTTGGAATGCTCGGTGTCGATGAACCCAAGGAAATGACCGGAACAGATCTGCGAGTCCCCGTGAGGGAGTTACAGACAAAATGAGTTTCTGAGGACGGCGAACGCACGTCCTCGTGGCGTTCTGCCTTGGAAGTTTAGTTGGCGAGAAGAGCTGGGGCGGTCGCAATGAGTCCCGCCGCCAGCTCCAGGTCATGGAGATCTTCGCGGCTGAAATCCTTGGCAAACTTTGCATCAAGCGCCTTGCGCGAGATCTGAATTACGCCCACCACTGTTGAGTCCGGGGTCATGATTGGCACTGACATCAATTTCTGAATGGGCGACGGCATAACCGGCTCGTCGGTACTGCTTGCATCGGCCTTGATGGTCTCAAAGATACTGGCATGCTTGACGCGGGCGAAGTTGTTGAAAATCTCGGCTTTCTTGCTCAGAGCGGTATGAGCTGCCACGGCTTTGCTGGACAACGGAATCGCGCCGGTGGTCCGCAGGTATTCGGGAAACATAAAGCGAAGCAGGCCGTCCTCCAGCCGCATCAACGCGACTTCGTTATATTGCACGCTGAAAATCTTGGCCAGGACCATGCACAGGTCCATTGCCGTTACGCCCTCGCCGAGTACAGTCCCGAGGGGCAGCAAGTGTTCGGGTAGGACAATCTCTTCCATCATCCCGTGATCGGTATTTTGGGTCATAAGTTAGCCCACACTTGATCTGAATTCCTACGCAGCAACTTAGACTCTATCGCACTTTGCGCGCCATCAGATACTACCCAAAGTAACCCGGTGCGCGTTTGTAAGTCTTGTGTTTTCAGCATGAGAACAGATCAAGCAGGGGGTCTAGCACTGGATTTGCCGAGTTTCCAACAGCCGCAAATGATCAAAGTGGTGACAGTTTTTGTCAATTGCGCCACCCCCCAAGCTGCCTGGTCGTCCACGTTGGGCAGCGCCTGTTTCTTCCCGGCCTTAAACTCGTTTACACTTTCGCCTATGAGTAATCCGACCCAACCCAACGTTAAGTTAGTGAATGGACCCGACTACCACGAAAACTATGCAAACAGCGTGCAGATGCGCGTCAACATCTGGGACTTTTTTCTTGTTTTTGGCACATTGCAGCAACAAACCGAGACGCAGGTCGAGATCAAGAACTTCCAGGGCATCTACCTAAGCCCGCAGCAGGCCAAGGCGTTGCTAGGACTTCTGCAGCAGAACGTGCAGGGGTACGAGAGCGCCTTTGGCGAGATCAAGCTTGATCCGCGCATGGGACCGCAGGGGCCCGTGCACTAAGCGGCGGCGAACCTAGAAATGTGGCTTGCGGCGTCTCCGCCGTGCAACCCGGCGATGCTGGTTCGTCGCTAAAGAGAGCCGCCGCAAGTCGCGCTTTACGGACAGGGCTCGCCCCATAGCAAGGCTTCCACCGATAGAATGTCTTCTCTCATGCGATCTTCCCGGCCGCATCCTGCCATTGTGTTCGCAGGCACCTTTGTTGTGATTTTTCTGTTGCACCTGCCGCTCCTGCAGCTTCCGTATTATTGGGACGAGGCGGGATATTATGTTCCCGCCGCCCGGGACCTGCTGCTGGGCGGGAGCCTGATTCCGCACACCACAGTTTCCAACGCCCATCCGCCGCTGGTGCTGGCGTGGATCGCCCTATGGTGGAAGTGTGTGGGCTACGCGCCTGTTGTGACGCGGTCCGCCATGCTGATGGTCGCTGCCTTCTCTCTGCTGGGAGTGTTCCGCCTGGCTCAACGGGTAGCGAATACGCAGGTAGCGATCGCCTCGACGCTTTCTACGGCGCTCTATTCAGTTTTCTTCGCGCAGAGCTCTCTGGCGCAGGTGGATCTCGCTGCGGCCGGGCTCACGTTCTGGGGACTATGCGCCTTTCTGGAGGAGCGCAGTGTCGCGGTCGCAATCTGGTTCTCGCTGGCCGCTCTTGCCAAAGAGACGGCAATCCTCGCCCCAGCGGCGTTGGTGTGCTGGGAGAGCTTGCGTTTCTTCACGCCGAAAGGCGGCGCGCTGCGAAAGTTATGGATAGACCCTGCTACAGAATCAGGCGGGCGCGTGTCGAAACGGATTTTGCCGCTCATGCTCCCGCTTCTGCCACTGGCCCTTTGGTACGCGTATCACTGGTCTCGCACGGGATACGTGTTCGGCAATCCGGAATTTTTCCGCTACAACGTTGCTGCCACACTCAACCCTCTGCGATTCCTGCTGGCTCTGGTCCTTCGAATCTGGCAGGCATTCGGCTATATGCATTTGTGGGTGCTGACGCTCGGCATGTTGCTGGCAATGCTGCTGCCGCCGATAAAAGACTCCGGTACCGAGCGATCGCGCATCGCGATCCCAGTGCAGATGGTTTTTCTCGCGGTCGTGAAGGTGTACGTCGTGGCGATGGCATTGATCGGCGGAGCGGTGCTGGCCCGGTACATGCTTCCGGCAGTCCCTCTGGTGATCATCGTTGGCGTGTCCACACTTCGCAGAAGGCTGCGCTACTGGCCTGCCGCTGTCGGGATTGTTGCGGTTGCGTTCATCGCGGCGTGGTTCTGGAATCCGCCCTACGGATTCTCGCCGGAAGACAATCTGGCGTATCGCGACTCCATCCTCCTGCATCAGGACGGCGAACGTTACCTTGAGGCTCGCTATCCGATGGCGCATGTGCTCACAGCATGGCCCGCTTCGGACGAACTCGCGCGCCCTTGGCTGGGCTACACCACGCGTCCGGTGCAGGTGGTACGCATTGAGGACTTTTCCTTGGAAGAAGTTCTCTCCGCCGCCGAATTCCGCTCCCATTTCGAAGTGGCATTGGTCTTCTCGACCAAGTATGAGCCCATGCATCCGTTGCTGGATCGCTGGCAGAAATGGGATGAGGTGAAGCGCCGATTCTTCGGGTACCATCGCGACTTACCTGCGGAGGCCGCTGCGCGGATTCTCGGAGGGAGAGTCGTGTTCTCGGAGGAGCGAAAGGGGCAGTGGGTGGCGGTGATTGAGATGGAGCAGGACGAAATTCAGAACGCCGCGCTGCAACGGCCATGATCTGCTCACCTCTGCATCAGATGGCAGGAGTGCGTCTTGATCACCAGCCAGACCTCGCGTCCCACTTCCAGTTGCAGTGAATCGCGCGCGGCCAAGGTAAGATGAACTTCCATCTCGACCCGGCACTTCACGCGCGCGGTGACGATCACATCGTGTTGCTCGAGTGCAGCGATGCGCCCCGGGAGAATGTTGCGTGCGCTCAGCCCGACTGGGATCGCTGTTGCCAGTAAGATATCGCCCGAGCGAATCCCTACGCGTAGAGCCGAGCCGACGCCCCCGCGCACCAGCGGGGTTTCAAGCAGGAGCGCGCCGCCATTCTGTGGCGAGCCGGGGCCTGTGATCTTGCACATCATCGTGCCGCGCTCTGGGCGAACCGCGTCCACGACCGCGTCAAATATGTTTTCGAATCCCACCAGTTGCGCCACGGTTTCTTGCTGCGGCGCCCGGATTACCTCGTGGGGCGTCCCTTGTGCCAGAATGCGTCCTGCGTCGAGGACGAGCACGCGTTCGCCCAGGGCAAAGACCTCTTCCCGGCTATGTGTGACGTACAGAATTGGAATGCGGTGAGCCTGATTCCACTTCCGCAGGTCGTCAATGATCCTCGCCTTCGTGGCCGCGTCGAGTGCGGCCAGCGGTTCGTCGAGAAGCAGCAGAGCGGGATCGGTCACCAGCGTTCTTGCCAAAGCAGTGCGCTGGCTTTCTCCGCCGGAAATTTCTCGCGAGTAGCGCTGAGCGAGATGCGTAATTCGAAATGCTTCGAGAATTGCGAATGCCTGAGCGTCACGTTCCTGCTGCGGCAAATGGGCAAGGCCGTATTGCACGTTCTGTTTTACCGTCAAATGCGGGAACAGGGCGAGGTCTTGAAACACATAACCCAAGCGCCTATTCTCTACAGGCAGGTCAATGCGCTGAGCGGCGTCAAACAGGATGCGTCCGCCGATGGCGATGCGTCCCGACTCCGGCCGGGTCAATCCTGCAACGCAGTCGAGGAGAGTCGTCTTGCCCGCTCCGGAAGCACCGAAGAGGATTGTGAACCCCGGGGCAGCTTGAAATTCAACTTCCAAAAGAAACTGCGTCGCTTGAGCGGCGAAAGTTTTCCGGAATTGGACGTCGAGCACTGGGCCCGTAGACTTGTCCTCCGGAGCTGGAAGAGACGAAACAGCAATGGCTGTACCTTCGTCGGTGGGCGGGTCGGGCATATCGCAGCTATTTTACGGGACCGATGACCCATGCCTTGCGATTCACGCCGTAGACGATGGCCAGGACGGCAAAGCTGAAGGCGAGCAACAGCAGCGACGTTTCGTTCGCGCCGGCGTAGTCGGAGGCCTGCACGCGGTCGAAGATATCGATCGAGACAGTCCGAGTCACCCCGGGAATGTTTCCGCCGACCATGAGCACGACGCCGAATTCTCCCATGGTGTGAGCAAAACTAAGAGCTGTACCGGTGATCAGCCCAGGCACCGATAGTGGCGCGATCACACGAACAAAAGTTCGGAGCGGGGAAGCCCCAAGTGTTGCAGAGGCGGCAATCAACTTGCGATCGACCCCGCTGAAGGAGGCGGCAAATGGTTGCACTGCAAATGGCAGGCTATAAAGGATGGAACCAATCACCAGGCCGCTAAAGGTGAATGCCAGCGTGTGGCCGGTGAGCGCGATCCACCAGCGGCCGAACGGACTGCGCGGCCCAAGGGCGACTAACACATAAAATCCCAGCACAGTTGGCGGAAGAACGATCGGGAGTGCCACTACGGCCTCTACCAGGAACTTCCAGCGCCGGCGGGAGAAGGAAATCCAGTAGGCAATGGGCAGGCCGAGGATCAGTAGAATGGCGGAGACTGTGATCGCCAGTTGCAGTGTCAGCCAGAATGCTTGCCAGTCGATTGCCATAGACCTTTGTATGCGCGGGCGAGACGCCCCGCTGCAGCCGGCAGACGCTACCGCTCACCGACTACGGCAGTATAAAGCCATACTTCTGCAACAGACTGCCCGTTTCTTTGCTCTTAATGTAAGTCAGAAAATCTGCTGCTTCTTTTTTATGTTGGGAGTGCGACAGCACGACCACACCTTGCGCCAGCGCAGGGTAAAAGTCCGCCGGAACTTCCCAATATTTTCCTTTGCCTCGCATCGAGGGCGCGACGGCGTGCGCCAGCGCCACGAATCCTACCTGGGCATTGCCTGACTCTGCGAACTGCGCAGCCTGCGAAATGTTCTCCCCCAGCACCAGGCGGTCGGCGACGCGATCATACACTCCGGCATGCTTCAAAGAGGCCACGGCCGCCCGTCCATAAGGAGCATGCTGCGGATTCGCAATCGCAATCTTCTTCACCGAAGGATCCAGCAGAACATTCATGCCCTGATGTTCGACGTCGAGGGGGGAATCCGCGGGCACCCACAGCACCAGCTTTCCCACCGCGTATTGATACAGAGTTGCTCTGTCTGCGTCGCCAGCCGAGATCAGTTGGCGCGGATAGTCCATGTCTGCGGAGAAGAATAGGTCGAACGGAGCCCCATTCTGAATCTGCTGGGTGAGAGCTCCGGACGCTCCGAACGAAAGCTTCAGGTTGACGCCAGTCTTTTTCTCGTAGCCCTTGGCGATCTCCTGCAGTGCCACACTCAAGTCTGCGGCCGCCGCCACGACGAGTTCGGATGAGCTCTTCTTCTCTCCCTGTGCCCAACCGGGAGCCGTGGCTAGAAGGAGGCAGGCTGCAATGAATGTGGACCTTAACTGTCGCATAGTGTCTAGATCATCCTTTCGAATATGCATGATCGATACGACTTGGCGATCACGGAAAGCAAATTGTACAGGGCGGGGGCGCCCCGTGGCACTCCGTCGCGAAATAGCTTTTTCCCAAAGTGGGCCAGCACCGTGCATTCGGGCCGCTTTTGCGTTGCGCCAACCTCGTCTCCTTCCGATACTGGCAGGTGAATTTCATCATTCCAAACGGTCGCTCTCTGTTTTCTCTTCGGGGGCCAATACTTATCCTGATTTTGTTCGCCGCGGTGGTGGGTGCGCGAGCACAAGGCGCGAAACAGTCCGTCCCTGAATATCCCATTTCCGGTGTAGACCGCGATCACGTCAAAGAGCGCAGCGAATGGTTTTTCCGCGGCCGTCTGGTCCGCGGGAAATCGTCCGCCGAACTCCGCCGCCGGGCATTCAAAGCCAAGCTGCAGATGCGATCGCAGCGCGCCTCAGCCTTCGCTGCCGCTCGCGCCAGTGGGCAGACATCGCTCTCGTCCGGCTCGTGGATACCGTTAGGGCCAATGCCGCTGGCCTCCGATGCCTCGGGCAACGGAACGCAGGACTATCACCAGGTTTCGGGACGCGCGACTGCCGTTGCCATTGATCCCGCGGATGCGAGCGGCAACACCGTGTACATTGGCGGAGCGCAAAGCGGAGTCTGGAAGTCGTCCAATGCGGCCAATAACGCGGCCAATAGC
>Ga0265338_10010394_pt1 | contig 10918 bp, 9 predicted proteins | sample 42126metaG_FD_193579 | JGI IMG/M metagenome (GOLD analysis project Ga0265338, IMG submission 193579) | Rhizosphere microbial communities from Carex aquatilis grown in University of Washington, Seatle, WA, United States - 4-21-26 metaG | ecosystem: Host-associated > Plants > Roots > Rhizosphere >... | reverse complement strand
GCAAAACCGATTTGCCCCGGTAGTGCAAAATCTATGTAACGGATTTGTTGTCCTGTGAGCTGTTGATTGACAATAGTTATTGCTGGGTTTGTTACCCCTGCTGCCTGAAGATTCTGTTGATCGACAATTTCAGTTACCATGGCGGTGATTGCAGATGCAATTTGCTGATTGGCTGATGATGTGATAACACCGATTTGATACTTTGGTGGAGTTTGCGATATCTGTTTTACATCGATTATCCCTGAAAGATTGCCTTGCTTCATGCTTTTTTCAAGCTGGGATTCAGGTCCTGTTTGAATTTTGACGTAGGATTGCTGTTTAATTTTGGCAACAATGGGGTTATTGAGATTTGAATTTGTTGGGAATCCGATTGCAAGCGGTGTTGTTGAATTTCCAATTAATCCAAAAATGCTGATGAAAACAACGGGGAAAAGAAATCCGAACGCGAATGTTCCAGGATTTCTTACCTGTGCAAGAAAAAAATACTTCATCATGACGAAGAAGGCGCGAATTTGATGTGGGCTACTGTAACGTTTTTTCATAATTTTTTATTGTACTTTCTGCCGAGAAAGTACCAAAGCTCTCGACAAGTCTGTACTCGTTAAAAACTTTCTCCGTTCCGCTAAAAATTTTGCAATTTTTTTAACGCTTCACTGCAAAAGTTTTCTTAACACTCCGTGCAGAATTGTCGATTTTATGTTCATAAATTAAAAAAAGTTTTGTTTTAGAGTTCGTATTAGATTTTTATCTTTAACCTTCTCTTAACTGTCTTCCTGTTAAGTTCAAAAATACATCTTCAAGGTTGGCTTGTTCTTGTTTGACTTCTTTTTTGAATCCTGACTTGAGTAAATCTTCAATGAATTGTTTTGGTGTGCCGATTTTGAGAATTTTTCCATGATCCATAACTGCTAATCTATCACAGAGCTGTTCTGCTTCGTCCATATAGTGTGTTGTGAGAACGATTGTGACGCCGTTTTTGTTGATTTTGCGTACCATTTCCCAGAGATGAATTCTTGCTTGCGGATCAAGCCCTGTTGTTGGTTCATCAAGAAAAATCACATTGGGCTGATTAATAAGTGTCGATGCTATAGAAAATCGTTGCTGCTGTCCGCCAGAAAGTTGTTTGACATAACTTTTTGCTTTATCTTCCAATTCCACTTCGCGCAGCATTTCCATCGGGTCGATCTTAACATCATACATAGCAGCAAACATATCAAGAAGTTCAGTCAGTCGTACTTCGGGATAAAAGGCTGAAGACTGTAGCTGTACACCAATGCGTCGTTTGACTTCCCAGGGGTGTTTGGTGACGTCATAGCCATCAATTACCACGTTGCCGCTAGTCAACTGTTTAAGAGTTTCCATAATTTCAAGTGTGGTGGTCTTCCCTGCTCCATTGGGACCGAGAATTCCGAAAATTTCTCCTTGTTTTACGCTAAACGAAATGTCGTTTACGGCTGTGAAGTCTTTATATTTTTTGACGAGGTTTTTGACGGTAATTATGTCTGACATTAGTTTTTATTTTAACATGAAAATGGAAGCATTGGAAGACGAGTTTAGAATTTTTGATGTGAGAAGTGAGATATTCTCGATAATGATTTTTTAGAAAATTTTGATATTTTGAATTCAAGAGATCAAATTATCAAGTTCAAAAATTTCCCACTTCTCATATCAAAACATCCAACATATTATTTCATTGGTGATGTGAGTTGAAAATAATTCCCGTCAGGATCGGCAAATGTTGCAATTGCCATATCTTCTCCTTCACCTGGATTATATGGCTCTTTGATTACTTTTGCTCCTTGTTTTTTTATTCTTTCAAAATCACCTTTAACATCTTCTGTCTCAAAGTTAATAAGAATTCTTTCCGGAGCTTTATTTTCGCCTTTAATTTTGTCATGAGGACCAATAACAATCATCCCTGTTCCTAACTGAAAACCGCTATAGCCGCCATCGGAAAAATCAGGATCTTTATCAAAAACTGTTTTATAAAATTTAACGAGGATGTCAGGTTTTTCTGAGAAAAGAAGAAGTGAATTGAATTTAAGCATACTGTAATTATAGAGAATATTTATAAAAAATGTGTATGAAATTTATATCAGTCTGAAAATATTACTTAGCATTGAAAACAGTAGCTTGTTTGGGTAAATAACCGTTTTTTTGTTGATCCATATGATAGCCATTGGTAATTGGATGGTCTGTATCAACATGAACAGGACTAACTCCTACCACACGGACCCCTGCTTGTATCAGTTTATCAGTTTTTCCCATATGTGCTGTCATTACTACTACTGATTTAATTCCAATATCTCCTAAAATTTGAGCGACATGTTTAAAGCTTCGTGGATCGTTTTCTAAACCTGCTTTTGCGTAAGCTTGACTTGGGAGCATTGGTTCATTTGTCTCTGGATCTCTTTTTTCTACAATCTTATGATCTTCCCAGCCAAACATATTCTGAAACTGCATGTGCTGTCCTTTTTCTCCATTGCCCCGTCCCTCCTCGTCAAGATAAATAATAACACCTCTGCCTTTTTCGTGAATTCTTTTCATCGACTCTTCAAGCTGTTGTGCATCGTCTGAAGTGGGAGCTCCCCAGATCTCATTTGGGCGGTGTGAAGAGTGTATTCTTACCAGAACTTCTTCACGGTCCCCCAATGCGCCATTATCCGCATCTCCGTAGACCATGGCTGTATGAACTTTGCCATCTCTCCGGTCTAAATAATGTATCTGAGTCCAATCTCCATATTCCGTGGGTAAAGGTGCTTGGCTGACCCGTTGAACCAATGGCTCTCCCTGGCTTTCAAGATATTCTTCCATTTTTTTTCTTACTTCAATTGGCCTCTCCCACAGCTGTTGGTATAGGGCCAAAATAAGTTCTTGATTAGGTGGACGAGTCTCCCTTTCTTTATCTTTGTGTGTTGTTCTATATTCGTTTTCTGGGGTCATTAGTTATGTACCTCCTGTTGAGTCTGGGCATCTTTTATTTGCAGCATTTGTAATTTTTTTACAAGTTCTTGTGTTTTAGTAATAGTATTGAGAAGCGGCACGTGGTTTTGGAGGGCTTTTTGACTGATAACTTTTTCATCAGCACGAATAACTTTTTTTTCTATAGGAATGTTGATAATAAAGTTAAAACGATTGGTATTGAGCAGATCTGCGAGATTTGGTTTGAGATGACCTTCAGATATTTTATGGACTGGTATGGCTTCCATATTGTTAGCTCTCAGGAATTTGTGGGTTTTATAGGTAGCATAGAGTTTGTATCCTAACTGATGTAACTGTTTCATTTGCGGCAGAAGTTTTATTTTATTTGCGCGTTTCCCAATGGAAATAAATACTGTCTTATCAGCTTTGCTTGCCAATCTCATAGGCAGACTATGTAATTCAATAAAGCCTGCAGTTGCATTGGGATTGATTTCTTCGTTGGAAATAAAGGTTGGGAGTTTTTGTTCGAAAAGGTTATGGGGAGTTTCTAGAGCGATGACTTGTTGATTTCCTTGAGATATTTTGATTTGTACTTTTCCTGTTACTTTCTGATTTACTTTTTGAATATACGCTGTTAGATCGTCCATAAGTGGTTCATACCATAAGCCATCTTTACACAGATTTGCCCATTTCATATCAATGAGTGGTTTGAACTCATTTTCTGCTTTTGTTGAAACATACTCTTCTAATTTTTTATGAGCAAGAATAAGAATTTCAGCAGCAGGAGCTGCTAATATAACTCGTTTTTTCAGCCCAATTAGCTGATCTTCGATATGTGATGTGACTCCTAATCCCCATATTTTGCCAATTTCATTGAGTGCCATAATCAACTCTGCCAATTTCATTTTTTTATTATTTAAGGCGACTGGTATTCCTTTAACAAATTCTATATGGACTATTTCAGGTGTTTGTGGTTGTTTTTTTAGCGGTTTGGTGGCATTAAGGATTTCTTCAACATGAAGAGCAATAACCGAATTCTCGATATCATTATTTTTTATTGATATCCCCCACAGATTGGTAGAAAAAGTATACGGAGTTTTATTAGATTGCTTTGGAGTACCTTCATGGGGTTTATTAAAACTTAAAAGATCTTTTTCTGTAAGATTTTGTTCTCTGGCAGGTGCGATAATTTTAATATCAGGATTTAATGTCAAGATAGTACTCTCAAGAATAACTTGTTCATCTTCTCCTACGACATCATGGACAATTGCATCGGCGCCAACAAGTGCTGCAGTTTTTACTGCCGATTTTGCAAGCAGTAACCGTGCAAGAGGTATCGAGAGATGGTTATAGGTTTGATATGTTGCGTTTGCTTGAATACCTTTGGCTACATATTCATCAGCAAATTCATCTTTTGCATCAATAACCTGCGCATTTGTTGCTCCAGAGGTAAGAGCTTGGCGTTTGATTTTTTTAAAGTCATACTCCTGCCCAATATCAATCATCAGCAGAATAATTTCCGCTTTATATTCTTGTTTGATCCATTTGATGAGTGCAGAAATATCGAAGTTTCCTGAGTAGAGTAAAACAACTTTTTTGACTTCTCCTTTTTTACCTTCATAGAAGGTAATTTTGTGATACGGGTGATCTTTTTGCATTTTTTGATTTTAACTCAGAAAATGGTAAAAACGTAAAGAAAATTTCCTAAAATTTGTCTATTTTTTCCTAAATTTATATTATTTTATAAAAAATGGAATAAACTGTCAAGGAGAAGAGCTTATTATGACAGTATGAATTTATATAATTTTAAGAAATTTGAATAGTGTGAAACGCCCAAGTGAATAAGAGTTATTTCAGTTTATTCTTTGCGAGGTATACATTGGTGTACCAGCTATATTGAACACCGAAGAATTTTGCGATCAATTCAATACCAAGTTCTACGGTTTTTCCTTCAATATCTTGTAGCGGATTATATTCGGCAACATCAACGCCGATTACATTGCAGTGCTTGCCGATGTATTCAGCGATCGTTGCAATTTCTCGATAACTGAATCCTGATGTGTTGGGCATGCCTGCACCAGGAGCATATACTTTGTCGATAACATCTAAATCAAGACTTACCCAAATATTTTTACTTCTTTTTTGCAATGCATCAATTTTGGGAAATAGCGGTCCGAGATTGGTAGACATAAGATCAAACATACTAAAATTTGGTATTTGCTCTTTATTTAAAAGATCAATTTCTGGCTGGTCAAAATCATTGCCGCCGATATGAAGGACATTGCGTGGTTTGACTTTTGTTGTTGCTCCAAAGGTTTGAATCAATTTTTTATGTCCAAATCCCATCAGTGCTGCCAAATGCATTCCGTGGATATTCCCTGTGAGGGTTGTTTCGTGGGTATTCATGTCTCCATGGGCGTCCAGATAGATCACACCAAGAGATCCTTTCTCTGCAACTGAGGCTCCTGCTATGGTCCCAAGACTTATTGAATGATCACCTCCAAGAGCGATAACTTTTCGTTTATTTTTAATGCTGTCGCATGTTTGTCTCGCAGTTTGTTCGGCAATTCTTGTAATTTCTGCTAGATATTTTACTTTTTTGTCTCCTATTTCAATCGTATCTCTGGGTTGCGGGAGAATATCCCCTTTGTCAGTCACCGAGAGACCTGAGGTTTTTAATTTCTCAATAATTTTTTGGTAACGAAAAGCGTTTGGGCCGATATCAACGCCTAAATTTTCTGCTCCAAGATCAACAGGAATGCCTATGAGGTCAACTTTTTGCATGGAGTAAATTGTAGCATTTTTATCTATTTTTTTCTGCAAAATTTTCTATTTTGTTTGTTTTTCAGTGGCGATTACCAAATTCTCCATCAGCATCGCGACATTGACTGGGCCGACGCCGCCAGGTGTGGGTGTGTAATATGATGCGATATCTTTGATTTCGTCTTCGTTGTAATCGCCATGTAATTTTTTGTCCTCTCCCCTATTGATGCCGACACTGATAAGAATGACGCCTTTTTTCAGTGTCTTGGGTTTAACTGTTCCTTCTTTTCCAACTGCAGAGATGACAATATCAGCTTGTTTTATCAATTTTTCCGGCGTTTTTGTTTTGCTGTCAATTAAATAGGTGTTCACTTTGAGTTTTTCTAAATATTTGATTATCGGTCCCCCGCCTGTGGGTCCTTTGCCAAGAAGTACAATGTTTTGTTTACGCAGCCATGTATGTCGCTCGGGGTTCTGCCAGAAATTTCCTTCCACGTGGGTAAGTTTGGTAATTTTTCCGTTTGTGGTCTCCAGTAAATAAATCTCTTCCAGTATTCTTCCTACTGCCAAAGGCAACGGAAGTGTATTTGGTGATTTTGGATGGAATCCATCGATATCTTTTTCAGGATCTGTGGTTAATTCAAGCCTCTCGACATCTATTTGTTCTGGCAAGGGTCTTTGAATAAGAATACCATGGACATAGGGATCGACATTGAGAAGTTTTATTTTTTCTTCGAGTTCTTCGGTGGTGACAGTGACTTTATAGCGTAAAATGGTTACTTTGGCGCCAATTACTTCAGCTTTTTGTTGTTTGAGCGTTACGTAAGCAACGGATGCAGGATTCTCTCCAACTAAAATGACAACAAGATGCGGCACAATCTTTTTTTTCTTTAATTTCCCAACCCGTTCTGTGAGTTCCCCATACAATTTTTCAGCAATTTCGCGACCGTCTAATTTCATACAGCTATTATACACGAACGGGAGGCAATTCAATCAATTTGTACAAGTTTGTCGGATATAAGTTCAGCTGTTACTGTTTTTCTGACTGTTGGATTACGATTAAATACTTCTACTACTACCATAGTTTGATATTTAAATCGTGCACTATCTTCATAGGTAAAGAATATTGTAAATTTTTTTTCGTTTAGTAATTTATTAATGCTTGTAATCCCACTAATTGTATGTCCAGATTTTTCTTCAAGATTATTAAATTTCTCATTAGGTAGTAACTCGCGCATTCTTTTGTATTTTCCTTCCGAATTTAATTCACAAATTCTGGATTCAATATTAAGAGCAGGTCCTTTTCCAATATTATTAATCTTTACGGTCCAACTGTTAGCTACATAAGGGGAAATACTTTTTATTACTATAATAGGTCTGAAGCTATATTTATTTGTTTTTTGTGCTTCTTCTCTTAATTTTTTTGTCTCAATTGTATACCATAAAATTATTATTGCAGTTATCGCAAGAATAATTAAGTTCCAAAAATTTATATCAAAATAAAAAGGTGATGGTTTTAACAAGTTAATAATTTGCGATAGTTCTGCAGATGTTGTTGCTGAATACATATCGGGATTATACCAAAATGATAGGGTTTTTCTCTACTAGTGAACACAATTTTAGGTTAGTTCTTTACCAAGCACGTTGCACTCGCTACTCCGTCTGAGGAGTGGGAGAAGCGCATGAGGATGACTCCTTGGGTATCTCGGGAGAGTTTTGGAACTGATACTGTCGTGAGTTTGACAATTTGTCCTTTTTTGGAGGTGATGATAACTTCTTCGCAGTTTGGTGGGATGATCTGTGCTGTCACAACTTGTCCTGTTCTGTCAGTGACTTTTGCAACTTTGACGCCTTGTCCTCCCCTATTTTGCAATGGGAATTGATCAATCGTTGTCTTTTTCCCAAGTCCGTTTTCCATGATTACAAAAAGTTCTGGATTGTCGCCTTTGGTGATGACATCCATGCCGATAACTTGGTCTTTGCTGTCAATTTTAATTCCCCGGACTCCCATTGTCGCTCGGCCAAGCGGACGGACTGAGGCTTCGTTGAATTTGATTGCTTTGCCGTCTTTGGTGATAATAAGGACATTATTTTTTCCATCCGTCAAATTGCTCCATGCCAATTCATCTCCTGGATCGAGTTTGATGGCAATCATGCCATTTCTTCGGATGTTGTCAAATTCTTTAATATGTGTTTTCTTCACTGTGCCGTTGCGGGTTGTAAGGAAAACATAGTTATCTTTAACATCTTTGCCATAGACCACAAATGATTCTACTTTTTCCCCTGCTTCGATATTCAACAAATTCACAATAGCTGAGCCTTTGCTTGTTCGTGAGCTTTCGGAGATTTCATATGCTCTGAGTGCAAATGCCTTTCCTTTGTTCGTGAAGAAAAGGATATTATCGTGGGTTTGTGCTGATCTGATATGGAAAATGCCGTCTTCTTCTTTTACATTCATTCCAGTTATTCCCTTGCCGCCTCGGTTTTGCGTGTGGAATGCATTTAATGATTGTCGTTTGATATAGCCAGTGTTGGTAAGGGTGATAACGGTCGGCTCATTGGGGATAAGATCTTCTTCTGAGAACTCCCCTACTTTACCTTTATAGACTTTTGTCCGTCGAGGGTCAGCATATTTTTCTCTGAGTTTGCTGATTTCTCCTTTGATAACATCAAGAATTTTTTGTCCATGAGCGAGCAAATCTTCAAGATAAGCGATAGTTTCTTTCACCATTTGCAGCTCGTCTTCGATCTTTTGTCTCTCAAGTGCGGCAAGACGGCGGAGCTGCATATCAAGGATTGCAGTGGATTGGATTTCTGAAAGTTTGAATTTGGTCATCAAGTTGGTTTTTGCCTCTTCTTGGGTTTTTGATGAACGGATTGTTTGAATCACAGCATCGATATTATCAACGGCAATTTTGAGTCCCTCTAGAATATGTAGCCTAGCTTTTGCCTGTCGTAATTCAAATTCTGATCTTCTGCGGATAACAGCATAGCGATGTTTAATATACTCTTCAAGAATGAGTTTGAGATTAAGTGTTTGGGGTGTGCCATTAACAAGTGCGACCATATTGACAGGAAATGTTGTTTGGAGTGATGTATGTTTAAAAAGATTGTTGAGGACTTTCTTTGGTGTCGCATCGCGTTTCAGTTCAATATAAATACGAAGGCCCCTTCTATCAGATTCATCACGAAGATCTGAAATGCCCTCAATTTTTTTCTCTTTGGCAAGATCTGCAATTTTGGCGATAAGTAAGGCTTTATTTACCTGGTAAGGAAGTTCGGTGACGGTGATTGCTGATTTTCCATTGCCGATTTCCTCAATTTCTGCTTTTCCTCGGATGACAATCTTGCCTCGTCCGGTGATATAGGCACTTTTTATTTCGGTGATATCATAAATTGCGCCTGCTGTTGGAAAATCAGGCCCTTTGATAAATTCAAGTAGCTCATCAATAGTCACGTCGCTTGCAATAAGTGTTTGTGGTTCAGCAAGCGATACTGTTTGTTCTGCATTCGTTGCGACGACAGGTGCTTCACTTTCAGCTGTTGCTTTTTTCTCAACCGCTGGAACTCCGATTTTGGTTTTGCTGAGCATATAATTAATTGCATCGATGACTTCTCCGAGATTGTGCGGTGGGATTTTGGTTGCCATACCAACAGCAATTCCTTCTGATCCCATGAGAAGAAGATTTGGAAGTTTTGCCGGAAGATAGACTGGTTCATCTTTAGATGCGTCGAAATTCGGCATGAAATCGACTGTTTCTTTCTCAATATCAAACAAAAGTTCAGAGGTAATTGCTGCCATACGAGCCTCTGTATAACGCATAGCCGCGGGAGGATCACCGTCAACTGATCCGAAATTTCCCTGACCATCGATAAGCGGATATCTCATTGAAAAATCTTGAGCAAGTCTTACCATTGCGTCATATACAGGAACATCACCATGCGGATGATATTTACCCAAAACTTCTCCGACAACAGTAGCGCTTTTTTTGTATTTTGCAGTGTGGGTAAGTCCTATTTCATGCATTGCGAAAAGAATGCGGCGGTGAACTGGTTTAAGACCGTCTTTAACATCGGGAAGCGCACGGGAAACAATGACAGACATCGCATAATTCAAATACGATTTCTTCATTTCTTCAGATATATTAGTTGGCTGTAACTTTCCGATTTGCGACATAAATTTTTATTATTTGGAGAAGCCCTCTTTTTTGAAGCGTTCAATACACTCGTGGACAATTTTTTTCGCTTCTTCGGCATCTCCCCATCCGAGTACTTTGGTTGTTCCAGGTTTTTTCAAATCCTTGTAGTGTGCAAAATGAAATTCTATCTTTTGTTTCCACCTCTTACCGAGGTCATCAAGGGTTTGGATACTATCTCCTGTATTGCGGTCATCAGCTGGGACACAAACGATTTTGTAGTCCATCTCTCCGTCGTCTTCAAAATTGAAAATGCCGATAATTTTTGACTTTACGAGAACGCCTGTAGGGATAGGTTCATGACAGACGATAAAGACATCCAATTCGTCTCCATCGGTATCTTTGGTGCCAGGGATAAATCCGTAGTTTACTGGTTTTGGAAAGACATTTGGCTCGACTCTATCAAGCATAAACATGCCATGTTCTCTATCGTATTCTACTTTGAGTGAGGATCCTTCGGGGATATCGACAATTGCGTTGACCCATCCTTCGTCTACATTTCCTGGAGTAAGTATTTTATTAAAATCTGGCATAGGTTTAATTTATTATAACATAAAAATTCAGGGAACAGGGAATTGGGATCAGGTTTCAGAAATTAAATTTTATAATCTGTTCCCTATTCCCTACTTCCTAATCCCTAATTTAGATATCCAACGTTGCGTAAATCGCGTTTGTTTGGATAAAATGTTTTCTTGGTGGAACTTCATCTCCCATAAGCATGGTAAATGTCGCATCTGCTTCTTCTGCATCACCGACTGAGACTTGTTTGAGCATTCTGTTGGCTGGATTCATCGTCGTTTCCCATAATTGTTCTGGATTCATTTCTCCAAGACCTTTGTAGCGTTGGACCATAATATTTGCATTGCCACTTTTCATTTCTTTGAGAACGCCATCTTTTTCATTGTCGTCATAGGCATATCGTACATCTTTCCCTCGTGAAATTTTATAGAGTGGTGGTATCGCGACATAAAGATAACCATTGTTGATGATTTCTGGCAAATGGCGGAAGAAAAAAGTCAGAATCAGAGTCTCAATAT
>Ga0265338_10010393_pt1 | contig 10919 bp, 23 predicted proteins | sample 42126metaG_FD_193579 | JGI IMG/M metagenome (GOLD analysis project Ga0265338, IMG submission 193579) | Rhizosphere microbial communities from Carex aquatilis grown in University of Washington, Seatle, WA, United States - 4-21-26 metaG | ecosystem: Host-associated > Plants > Roots > Rhizosphere... | reverse complement strand
GAGTTGTTGTAAATCACCGACTGACTCAGATACTTGCGATAGTTAGCGTAGGGGATGTAGTAATCCTGTCCCGCGCTAATGTTTGTATAGTTCGTGTAGGTCAACTGGTAGACGGTAGAAATGTCCAACGGGGGTAGGACAAATGCGCCGTTGTTCTGCGGCAATTGGTCATAGTATTCCTGATACACGGTAATCGTAACAGTCGTGTACTGCTTCGCTGCGAAGGTAGCAGTCGAGCCAAATCCCACATTAAATGTGGAATCCCCTGCAGCAGCAAACGGTGTCGGGTTCAACTGCAATTGAAGATTCAACTGCGCACCGTAAACTCCAAGGAAGATAGCGCCGGTTAGGTCGCGCTCATCGATGGACACCGGGACTTCATAAACGACATTAGCCGAACCGGTAGCGCCTGAAGTGGGCGCAGTGAATGTGGAGAGCGGATGATTATTGGTCGAGCTACCCACATTGTTGCCGGCAAACGACTGCGACGCATTGAACGAAGCGCCGTATGGTTTGCGACGCTTACGCGACGCGATAAGAGCAAGTTGTGCTCCAGAACAATTGTGCCGTTGATTGTTCTGCAAATCAGTGAATTGCGCGTTACTAATCAGATTCATTCTACCAATCTGAGTTTCGGCTACAGTGTTAGAAGCAAGCGCGGTAAAGGTAGCGGACACTTCAACGATAAACTTAGTCAGCAAACCCGCCATGCGAATAAAGTTACCATTCACACTAAACAGATAATTCACTGTCGAAGGGTCGCCGGTGAATGTGTAGATAATCTGTTTCTTCTTAATTGCGCCGCGTAGGATTGCCTGCCGTGCGGCCATATTGTAATCACCGATAGTAGCGTTACCGCCACCTGTAGCTACCGCATTCTGCTTTGCCATAACCTGTATACCTCAACCTTTCGGGTCGGTTACAGCGACACGCTATTAGTAGGTACTGTATCCCCTATATGCGTACCGCGTCGCGTCCTTAGTGCGACGAAGTGTGTAATGCTTAATCGCGTTATGCTTCTGTAGCGGGTTCCGTTCCTGTAAGACTCAAGAGCAAATGCCCCGCGATACCTGCAATCGTGAGCATGAGTCCAACAATCAACCAATTAAGGGGGTGCTTAATTAGTCCTGTATTTATCACCTGCATACCGTACCTCTTAAACGGGTGTAGAAGCGTTAACGGGTCCGCCTGATTTGTCTGCAATATATTTTTGAAGCAAGCCAATCAGAAAGAACCAAATCAGGGCAATCAACCCAACGGTTACCCAGTTAGCAAAATTCCAGCTAATGATGCTGTCATCGTCAAATAATGCCACGTGTGTAATCTCCCTTCTATTGCGATCACTAAATGTTATCCTACCAATCACAATTAGATAACCTTTCGTTGCGGCCTTAACTCATCCATCCGCGAATTGATTGTATCCAAGATTTTATCCGCTGCAGGCATCGGCTTAAAATGCCAGTTTTTCTTACGCGGTATATCATAATACTGCGAATGGAATTTTTCTAACGGTACATCTACCGGGAGGTTCTCCGCGAATGCTTGTACCGTCGCTCTATCCCGCTTATCGGAAAGGCCAAAGTATTGTATAAAAGTTGCCTCGGATACCGCGAATCGCGACACCCAAACGGGACGCTGCATTAGCATAATGCAAGGGCATTTTTTACTGCGCCCTTGCGTCAAGATTGCTTCCACTCCTTCCCCGTCGCCAAACATCAAACCTTCATCTATCCAGATGCCCACGTTCTCATGATCCCACGCGCGAATAAGTAAGTCCTGTACAGCGTCTTGGTCGCGCGGTAAAGGTTGAATATCATACAGTCCCGGGTACTTAGGAATTTCGTCGGTTACATCCATGGGTATGATGCGTTCGACCCCTTCTAAAAGTTCCTCCCGTTTCGGGTTAATCACTAACCAAGGGCGCGACGTAAACGACGAATTACCAAGATGCCATAACGCGGCATGAGTCTTGCCGCTACCTGTGGGTCCGATGATAGAAATGCGGTCACGGACCCCGGGCAGTCTTAGCTTGTTACCGTCAATGGGAATTACCTTCGGCATTAATTAGCTCTCTGTTGAATGGGTGTAACGTTCTTAGCCCGTCGCGCTGCAGCTTCCTCTTTCCACCTTGCACGCATCGCAAAAACACGCGGTCCGTAAATCATAAACATCGCACTAACTAACTGTACCTCTGACATGCGCTTTTCACTCAACACTGGCACGTCATGATGCTTACAAAATTCCACGTATGCATTACTTAACTGTTTGCATTCGTCATCCTCAAGTAACAGTTCTGGAGTCTTAAGGACTGTAGCAGCTAACGTGTGAACCATTCCGAGAAAAGGTTCTATAGTCTCCGTCGCGCTTTTCTTGTTGATTGTTCGCTTGTTTGGGCCACGCTTGCGGCGGGTTCGCTTCCCGGTTCCACTTGCGTCTCCGGTATCGGTTCCTCCACCTGCAATGTAGTCGCTGATTCGTTCGGGGTCGATCTCGACAATACCGACGCTGCTGCTAACCCTGTCAATGTCTCGCTCATCGTTTGTATCATCCCCGACTGCGCTTGTATCAAGGTTCGCGATTCCTCCAACGAGTTCCTTGCTGCTTCCTGATTCGCTAGTAGTTGCGTCTCGAACAGCATCATTACCTTGTCGAGTCTCGCTGTATGCGCGTCTAAGCGTTCTGTCAACCATTTGTAATCCTCATCCGTAGTTTCAATAGCATCGGTCTGTACTTCTGGAATAGAAACGGTACGCACCGTCTCAACTGTTTCCGACTGAACCGTTTCGTCCATGCGCTTCCTCCAATCCCTTCGCTATTTGCTCGGGAGTCATACTTGCTAAAATCTTGGTTAACTCTTCATCGGGGAGAGTGTTAAATTTCATTTCGAGACGCTGTAGGGCACAACCAATGGTTAGCAATAACTTAGTGTGTTCGCCAATTGAATACTGCATTTCACTAAGTTTCTTATCGAAGGTTGTAACCTTCGTAGTCGCATCTGTTAACACTTCCTTAATCTTTTCAGGGTCTAAACCTAAACCCTTAATTAGATGGGGAATCATCATTTCCATACCGTTCATTGTCGCGTGTCCTTTCGTTGTTGAGTTACCCTACAAACCCGGGGATGGGTATATCGAAGTTAAAGAGCGATGCGTAAATCGTTGTTTGCGGGTTAGGGACAACTACCCCCGCCTGTAAGTCTGGTTCCATCCAAATGGTGATAGGCGCGTAATTCGCTACCACTACCGGGAGGATAACATTCTCACACTCAAACAGAGTAGGCGGGAGCGCAAGCAGGATACAATCCCGCGCAGAGAACATGTAAATCTGCCCGGACGATGATACCTGTACTGCGACGCGACCGGGGATATTATTATGTGCCCCGTCCACGTAATACTGCTTTTCGCGGTTAATCGCAAGCTGTAATGCGCGGCCAATCCCAAAGTCTACTTGACTCTGTACCTGCGACGCATTCAGAATGTACGGGTACCATCCTATGTTACCGCCTGTGATACCGGGAGCGTAAGGGAACCCGGGGAGTTGCGCCGGGTCGCTTGCTTGAAAGTTAATGTACCAATCAATGCACAGGTGATTCGGTTTCTTATCTACACTGTTAACTGAAAGTAATTTTGCTGGCATTACTTCCCCCATCCAAACAGTACCCCGATAACAGGTTGATACCCGGTACCGCCGCTAACACTCGACTTCACTACACGCACAACGGGGTCAATGCTAAAACCCCCCTTCGTGTACACAACGGCCATAGCTCCAGTGTTCCATTGCCAACCCGTATTGGAACCCGTCCAACTGATACCCGCAGAGGTGGGAATATAGATGGGGACCTTCCCAATCGTGAGAACCCTTTGCGCGATACCTACACCTACATTCGTTGTCACCGTAAATGGTTTAAGCGTGTTCGGTACAGCGTCAATGACTGTGAATGCGTAAGTGTCGCTATTGTTGATTAGATGGGCATACAGCGCAGTACCCGCTACAGTGGGGGTAGCACCATTGTTATAACTCGCCCCTGCAGCATAGAGGTTCTGTACAGACTGCGCGTGCACACTCGGGACAAAACAGAGCGCAAATAAAATCACCCCCAACTTAGTAAACCCCGTCGCAGTCTTATCAGCGTCGCTAGGGTCACTAAAAATAGAGGGGACGATTGAATGCAAAACGACTGCAGTTGCGACAATCGAGAGATAGACTGCGGGGTGCGAGTGTACCCAATTTGTCGCTAGTGTAGGTAGGCCAATCGTGGCACTAAGTGACGTGACTAATTGAATGAGTTGAGGAATCTTGATAGACATAGATTGCCCTTTCTTATTAAGAGTGTTGATCGTTTTGTTCAGCAGCAAGATAAGACGCATTTTCTGAACGATATTCATTGCCAATCACCGGACGTAACCAGAGAGATTTCCCGCTCTCTTCGACACTGCAACCCCGGGTCAATTTGGTAGATTCCGTTTTTGTCTTTAACGTGTACCCATAAACGAAGCTGGTTACAAATGCCAATAGTATCACCGCTATTGATACACTTGAGGAGTGTACTATTTGCAAAGCTAGTAGCTCCGAACTCATACACAAAATCAGTCGCAGCATCTATGACTCCTTGCGCGAGTTGTGTTTTGACGTGTGACACAACTCCTTGGTACGCTGCTTGCGCGTCTTGTAAACATTGATTGTCAGCTTGAGACCGTGACCAGATAGTGTTCCTGCTAATGTGGAAACTATGATGCCCAAATCCGATTGAATATGCGTCCACATCCCAGTAGGCTTGAATAAGTGCATCGCTAGGCAACAATAAAAGTGGAGCATTCTCGGACACCTTAATTAACGTTAGACAGCGTTCACTTATAGGGAGTTGACACATTCCTTGCTGCATATCTGCATTATACTGTCGAATAACAGAGTTGTCAAGTATTATTTAATTTATTTTAAGACAGAAAATAACCGCGCCTTTAAGGGACGCGGTTAAGGTGAAACCCCGAAATCATCACTTAAGAAGTGCGGGGATGCAATTTAACTCGCACGCTTTGTCAATAAGCATGAGCCCTTTAGGGAGTAATAACCCTCCACTTACAAGAGGGAATTCTCGCATCATTAATACCACGTTATCCCACGTGTCTATCGCGTTCCATTTAAGCAAATGGGTTTCGCATTCGACACGTAAACAAAACGTACCATCGTTTCTGTCATGTATCGATTTAAAGAATTGGCAAGGTTTGTTTTTCATTTAGTAACTTCCTAGACGGAAACGTAACACGCATCCTTTGCGTAAATCTTCTACGCGCGGAGCCATTGGTTGTATCTGGTAAGTCTTACCCAATTTTTCCATCGCATCTAAGAATGTTTGGAACATATCTCCATAAGGGATGTGAATCGGTTTCTGTATCCTCATCTGATTACCTCGAATTCCTCTCCATGAACGGTTACAGTTTCGATGCGCCTTTCAATGACGTGATCGGTAACGGAAATGTACCCGGTTCCCTCTACAGTCATTGCTGCAGGCTTCTCGTTGACGAATACAATGTCTGTAGGTTGACAGCGGTTCATTAAATGCTGAATAAGCTCATGCACGCGCATGTTTCCTCCCTAGCTCTACAATTAGACTGCAAGTGAACGCAAAACCCCGGGCTACGATTACATGATTGTCGGGAAATCGTACTCTCCAATAATTACGTTCTACATGAGTGATACGCGGTTTATTTTGTAACGCCGCTACTAGGTCTGCTTGAAAACTCTTAACTAGCGGATTTACGTTCATTATGGTACCCCCCTTTCAGTGATTCGCTTAATGCGCCAAATTTCCCCGCGCTAGGTTGCGCTATTGAGACTACTCCCTTACCATGACAAGTGGAACATTCGATACCCCATCCATCCCCGGTAAAGAGTGGAGGAAGTAACCCGGCCCCGTCGCATGTCTTGCACACGGTATAGCGGAGACCGTATCTGTCCTGTAGATTCTTTCCTGCACTTGCTGCTTGCGCTATCTGTAACGACTTGCGTTCGGTGCTAGTCATCATAGCTCTATCACTCTCAACCCTAACTGGAGTGCCATACCGTACTCAATATTAGCGCCCCTAGATTTCTGCCAGCCGGGTAACATGTTAATCATTTCGCATTTGCATAACTCTATTATGTCTACCCGCATGTAATACGTCCAATCATGCCCACTTTGATCCTCTGTTAATTCATGTGGATTAACAACGTAATACCCTTGCTCCCGTAACAGTTTCGCGCGGGTCGCGAATGCTTCTACATTGTTGTTTGGCATCCCGGTTATCGGGCCGGATATGTAAACACTATTTGGAATTATCATTGTGCTTTCCTCCAAAGTTTCTTAGCGCAAAATTCGTATGTTAAATCTAACTCCATTTGGTTAGCATGGTCTGCTATTCTAATCAATAGATTCCTAGCAAACCCGCGACTAAAATCGTGCAACCAAAATCGGGTTAAGAGTCTATCGTTGCTAGGCATCGGGTAGTTATCCATGCGCTACCTCTTCCCGCGCCCTTTCTAATTCCTGCGCTTCAATAAAGTTATATAACGCTTCTGTCGGTTTCTGCATGTGTATTAGGGAGCGCGACTGCCGGTTAATTAAATCCTGCAACGGGTGTACTGTTGTTGACGCACAATAGGCGCATTGCGGCTGGTTTGTTACTGCGTCGCAATCCATGCAGTACCAGAAAGATTTAACCGGGCCGCTACTAATCAGGCTTAAATGCTCAATCGTTGTACCTCTCATGTTTCGTCCTTTCATACCATGGGGATAGTTTCGCCTTCTGTTTTACTAATTAACCCACTCTCTGCCGCGTCGCCGGGTTCCATTAACGCGACACCGAAACGCTTGTCATAGGGTGTAGACTCGACTACCTCCTTTCCCGCTTTCATTGCTGCGCGTGTGATAGGTAAAATCTCAGTGCGGATTATACCATTTTGTTTCACTAAAGGCCATTGAAAATAACGTTTCGTGTGCGGGTCAAAAGAGTGTGTAAAAGGTTCCTTACTAATCGCCCCGCATAAATCCCATGTACCGCGATGCGATGCAGCCCGGGGAGAGATTACTAGAAAGTCAGGGACGATTTGAAACGTGGGCCATTGCTGCGAACTCCAATCATGTTCATCCCACGTCTTACGAATCTTTTCACGGATACGGTACATATCACGGTTCCCGATACCGCGCGTCTTAACTTTACCCTCTCCATCGAAGTATACCCCGGGTTTAATTAGGAACATGTCTGCACGTTTCGCGTAGCCCCATGCGCCTAACTCTGTATCCGATAAATTCAAGTTAGGGTGTGGGCTAGTAAAATAGATTCCATCCGTCGCTATCATGGCGACAGCTTCCGCCCCTTGCGGATGGGTTGCTATAGCCTGCAGTATCTTTGTTCTGCAATGGGAAGTAATCAGCGAAGCGTACAGAACATTAGCATACTTAGGTTGACCTACAGACTGAGCTACTTTGCCGTACCCGGAATTGTAAACTAGTTTGATCGCTTTCCCTTGCGGAGTCTCTTTCCCAACTTCGATACGTACCTTATAGAGCGTCCTTAATTCGTGGAAGGGTTTGTATTGAATGGGCGGGATGTAACGATATACTTCCGTAAACTGCATGTCTGCAATTAACCCCGCTGCATGTGCGGCCTTGAGTTCATGCGCCCAATACCATCCTTGTACAATCTTTGGATAGCAGACTGATTTGCCCGATGGTTCTCTATGAGGCACGCTTCCTAACCATTGGTTAGCACCGTACACTAATGCGTGCACTAAACAGTATTCATCGTCAAGGTTCCCTTCTGTTACCCACTTCCCCCCTTCCATTGGTAATTGGCTCATAGCATCGGGGTACGCTGAATTAATATCGTACTCGTACAAATCCCCTACGGGACCATGCGCGGTTATCTCAAACCTACCACCGTAGTAAGACGCGCGTAATGCATCTTCTATGTCAGTCTTACGCTGTATCGCTATTGGAGCAGCTATGTTATTCAACCAAACACTCACAGCCGCACCCGGCCCATACCAGTTACGCGCGGGTATGTTAATCTCCATTTTCTGATAACCTTCGCGCATTCTATCCATCAAACGAGACAGCAAAGTATTCTCTAGTAGGTTGTACTTAATCATGTCCTTATCGGACTGGGTTTCCTGCCCTCTAGCTGTCTTACCTTCGACAATGATTGCATACTCTTCTGCAGTGCATACAGGGACGGGCCACTTAGACGGGTCGATTGCTTTCAGAAAGGAACACTGAAAGAATGGTCCCACATCGCAAATGTACATCCATTCCCGCGCGTCTACAGGGCGCAGCTTAAAACGTTTCATACCTAACAGGTCGAACTCCCATCCAAGATACTCAACGGGGAAGGGAACGCGATTATTACCAGAGAGAATGCGTGCTCGTTTCTCGGGGTGAAAGAGCATCTTAGCGCGTTCTGCAGGAAGAGACTTTAACCAGTATGTAAAGTCGTAACCTAAATAGTAGCCAACGTAGGCTATCTTATTTGGGTTATCTACTTCACTTCGATTGGTTTTAAATTGGTCGTACAGGAAGGTACAAATCTCTGAGAACTGTAACGCTTCACCGTCCCGGTAAAGTGTTTCATCCCCAACTGATAAGATGTGATACTTATTTGTATCCCCATCGGGGCGGGATTCCCCATCGATTGCTATGAATTGTATCTCTGCATTCGCGCGGGATTTGGTACGCGCTGCATGACGTGAACATGCGCGAGAGCAATACTCTTGGTTACCACGTTCGGGCCAAAAGAACCCGCCGCATGTGGGACAGTTAAACATGGGGAATTAGTCCTTACCATGATACGTATAGGGATTGTCTCCCGGGTCTTCATCGGGGTAATCCTCCCACCATTTTTGTACCCGCCTATGGTATGCTTTCTTACCTATCTTTTGGGCATACTTAAACTTGTCTGTGCGGGTCGCAGTTTCCGCCCATGCTTTCGATGGGGGTTTGGGTTCTGCTTTCGGTGGGAGTTCCTTTGCAGGTTTCTGCGGTATTGGTCGCGCAGTAGGTACAATCTTATTTCCAGCTAACTCTGCAGGACGGGACCCGCCCCTGCGGAGCGTCTTGATAAATTCCTTATTCTGCTTGAGAACTCGCTTAGTTAGTTTCTTCGTTTCCTTGAACAGACCGCGCTGCGCTTCGTGTAGGTTATCGAAGTCTTCCCCGAGTAACCTTTCTATGCGCTGTAACTCTACTTCCTCTGCTAGCGCTTGTGCTCTCTTAGACAGAGATTTAGAGACGCCCTTAAGCGCCTTTAATGTATTTTTAATTTCCTTTGTTGTTGGGGCTAATACTTGGCGCGTGGTAGACTGCGCGGGAGAGCGACGAAGTGTGCGGTTCTTTGCCAAGGCTTAAGAATCCCCGTTAAGGTACCATTCAATGCGTGTCTTAACTTGCACGCTTAAAGGATGCGGGGAGGGTAGGTAAACCGGATTCGTTCTCGCTACCCATCACGCCGCTTTTGGAATGGGTCCGAAAGGACCCGCTAACCTCTATAATGTAAGTAGGTTAGATAATGATGCAAGTATACCGGGCTAGGGTTGCCTTGTCAAAGGGAAATTTATTTTGTCTGTACAAAAGTGCTCACTCGTTCCACATGGCGGGACGGGCCGGGAGCGACCCGCTTTATTAGAATTTGATTAGAAGAATTAAGGTGTAAATAAGAGTAGACTTTAAGGGCGAAATAAGAGATACTTAAAGAGTCAAAGGAGAGTGTACTCGATGAAGATTGAAGTGCCTACTAACTTAATGATTGAGTGTGACGGGGTACCGTCGCCCCGCGTGTGGATGACAGAGGAATACTTACAATTGGTTTGGTTAGCAGGATACCGCGCAGCGCAGAAAGACAGCGCAATCGAACCGACACCCGTAGACTTGCCCGGATGGGCGGAAAGGAATAAGGGATGATTAGTAGAGCGACAACGATTAGGGAATTTAAGGAGGAGATTGTCGAGTTAGTCTTAACACGCGCTGTAGCGCAATCGGCACTCCAGAGGATTACTAGGACGCAAGAGGTAGCTAATATGTATATGCAGGCCGCGTCTATCCTCTCTGATTTGGCGAACGAAATCAAGGGTATAACTTTAAGAAACGAGAGGTGAATTTTGAACCTAAGACTTGCCCGGATGGGCGGAAAGGAAAATCAATGAAACATTACCTGACCATCGATAAGGCTGTAACTGTTAACGCGACGGGTCATTACGTGGGTAGAGAACCAAACTCAGAACGTATTAAGATTGATATACGGGATGAGGATGGGGATGTATTCACGGCGTATTTAACCATCGAACAATCAAGCAATCTGTCTACTCAGATGATTGGTTGCCAGTACATGTTTCAGCAAGATAGAAAAGGGGAACCGCGATGAGCCATTTACAAATTATGATTGCCGTTGTCGCTGCTGTAGTTTTCATGGTCTGTATGAATGTCTATATAGCGTCTATCGTTGACGCAAGAATAGCACGCAAGAAACAGCGCGACTTTGACGAAACGCTACGGAACCCGGGAAGGAAACTGTAATGAGCCAACGAATCGGCAATACAATCATCATCGAACCGGAACCGGACACGCGCTGTGAACTATGCGGAGCAATAGAAGAGACCCGCCCCTATGGGCCGAATGGTGAGCGTATCTGTTTCGCGTGTGGGATGAAAGATGCAGCTACTACGCTAAGACAATGTAGTAGTAAATTATTTGGGGTACCAATCATTTAAACGCTTGACAATTAGTTCTCTCCCGGTTACTCTCTTAATAGGGCATGGGATTCTCCTAAGCAACACCTCTCAGACCCGGTTACCTGCCAAGGCTAGCCGGGTCTATTTTCTGCACCTAACCCGCATCCCACATACCGGAACAACCCCCTTGACAGATAGAGCAGTTTAGTATCTCCATCGCC
>Ga0265338_10010392_pt1 | contig 10920 bp, 9 predicted proteins | sample 42126metaG_FD_193579 | JGI IMG/M metagenome (GOLD analysis project Ga0265338, IMG submission 193579) | Rhizosphere microbial communities from Carex aquatilis grown in University of Washington, Seatle, WA, United States - 4-21-26 metaG | ecosystem: Host-associated > Plants > Roots > Rhizosphere >... | reverse complement strand
CACGCCCCGACCGCGAACTGGCTTCCCAGGCCACCACGTTGCCCGGCGCCGGTCCGCCTTTCGCGGCTATTGGGAAGAAGAACCAGTAGAGAACTGGTGGCCCGCTCGTGTCGGCATCGGGCATCCCGGCTGGATTCGTCTCTTCGCCCGCATCATCCTGATCCGGACCCGCCCCGGTCGCATTGGCCGAACCCGGCATCGCATCGCCATCTTCGGCACGTATCAGTTTGTAACCCGCGAACACCAGATCCTTCGCCGTCCGCCGCAAAAGTTCGTCGTAATAAGGCTTGAGTGTCTTGTCGACCGCGTTCGTCGCCAGTGCTTCTGGAATTCGCGGATGCACTGCCGCCAGTTTTCCCGTCGGCGCCGAATGTCCTTCCGGCATCAATCCCAAAGCAACTTGCAACTGATCCGCGTTGAGGAACGGCAGAATTCCGTGCAGAGCCTCGCCCCCCGCAGCGTGCAGCGCGTCCAGCGCCTCACGCAGTTTGCTCTGAAACAATTCCGTCCGTTTGGCTAGCCGGTTCAGGCGCAGCCGGTCGCCATCCCTGTCGAGAATGATTTCGTAGTTTTGCGCGTCAAACCGGAACCCGGTTACATCGGCCAGCCGCCATTGGAACGCCTGCGACTCTGTGGGCAGTACTGCCAGGTTGCTTTTGAAAAGGCGCAGCTCTGCCGGTCCAGAGACAGGCGGCGCTCCTGAAGTCTCCAGGGTAAACGCGCCCGTAAACCGATCTACCTCCTGCATGTCTTCGAGCAGCAGGCATTGGAGCGTCCGCTTTCGGTAGTTTTCCAGCAGTTCGCGCGAGAGATCCTGATATGCCTTGCCGAACTGTTGCAGCACAACTGTGTTGCCCGTGTAGAGCGGCAACCGTATTTCGTAATCAGCGGCGATCAGAGCATCAACATCGCCGAGATCGAAGACGAGCGGCGCTCCGCTTTCCGGAGTGAGAGTGAACTTCTCCTCATCAAACTGCACCTGGCAGCTTCCCTGCTGGCTGACCGCACCGCCTGCCGCAAGATATTGGAATTTCCCTCGATAGCTCGGCATGCCGGCTACGACACCTTGTTCCCGCACTCGGGACAGAACTTCGTCCCGGCCTCAAACTTCGTCCCGCATTTCGAGCACTCATTCTTCGGTCGCAGCGGCTTGCCGCACTCCGGGCAGAACTTCGCCCCTTGCGTGTGCGCCCCGCAAGCCGGGCAGGATGCGACCGCGTCACTGGTCAGGTCGATGTCCTTCGTCATGTCCTGCTGCCGGACCTTGTCGCGAATCTGTTCGACCGTGGCCTGCGCCTGCGCCGCCGCGAGTTCCGTATCGACATCGGGTGCGCACTCGTAGCAAAGCGAGCGCTTCTGGTTCCAGCACGTCGCCTTGCATACCCACTTCGCGCACTTGGGACACTCATTGAAATTTGGCTTTGCTTCCTCGATCGCCTCGCGATATGCCTTATCGTGTGCGGGTCCCTGAATGGCCCGCTCAATCTCATAGGCGCTATTCCCCGCCGAGCCCAGAATTCCTCCAAACAGTCCGCCCGCTGCCCGCAATGCGCTCGCGGCCATTCCAGTCGCCGACGCCTTAAACTCGCTCGTGAACCCGTTGCCGCAGCGATCGCAAAAGAACTCGAACTGGTACCCCTTGTCCGTCGAGTGATCGTTGAAATTTCGCGTGAACTGAATCAGTGACATCTGCCATCCCCGGGAGTGGTTTCCAAAACCCGCAATTCTAGCGTCAGGCGGCCTAAGCGTCCAGCACTGCTATCGCTTATAATCGCGCCCGGATGGCTCTCACCGCTGGCACCAAACTAGGTCCCTACGAAATCCAGTCGCCCCTCGGAGCGGGCGGCATGGGGGAGGTGTATCGCGCGAAAGATACCCGCCTCGATCGCACCGTCGCCATCAAGATCCTGCCCTCTCATCTTTCCGACAATCCTGAAGCGAAACAACGCTTCGAACGCGAAGCCCGCGCCATCTCCTCCCTGAATCATCCCAACATCTGCGTGCTTCACGACGTAGGAGCCCAGGATGGCGTTTCCTATCTGGTAATGGAATATGTCCAGGGCGAAACCCTGGACACGCGTCTGCAAAAGGGTTCGCTGCCTTCGAAACAGGCCTTGGAATGCGGCATCCAGATTTGTGATGCGCTGGAGAAAGCTCACCGGGCGGGAATCGTTCATCGCGACCTGAAGCCCGGCAACATCATGCTCACCGCGTCCGGAGCCAAACTTCTCGACTTCGGTCTCGCCAAGCCAACTGCAGCTTTGCTGGGTGCACAGCCCCTCGGTCATCTCACTCCGTCAACACCAACCATGAACCTGACCGCGCTGACCGCGCCGCCCGCAAACGTCACGCAGCAGGGCACAATTGTCGGCACGTTCCAGTTCATGGCTCCGGAGGTACTCCAGGGACAAGAGTCCGACGCTCGTAGCGACATCTTCAGCTTCGGCTGCGTACTCTACGAAATGATCACCGGACGACGCGCTTTCGAAGGCAAGAGTCAGATCTCGGTTGCGTCCGCCATCCTCGACAAGGAACCCGAGTCGATCACAATGATTCAGCCCATGGTCCCGGCCGGCGTGGATCACGTTGTTCAGGGATGCCTGACAAAAGATCCGCAGACGCGCTGGCAAAGCGCCGCGGATATCTCCCGCGAATTGCGCTGGATCGCATCCGGTGCATCGGGAGTGAGCAAGGCGTTGCCCGAACCACCGCGCAGCCGTTGGTCCCAGTACCTGCCATGGGCTGTCGCTGCCGCCGTTCTAGTGGCTGCTGTTCTCTGGTCCGCACTGCGAGCGCCCGCGCCCGTACGAACCATGCGGTCGTTCCTGCCTCCGCCGGCTGAAATGGGATTCGATTTCACCGGCGACTTCTCCGGCCCGCCCGCAATCAACGCCGACGGCACTGCCGTCGCGTTCTGCGCCCGTAACCAGAAAGAGCGCGACTCGCTTTGGGTGCAATCCCTGGGAGACTTGTCGGCGAAGAAGCTCGATGGCACCGAAGGCGCGTCCTTTCCCTTCTGGTCCGCCGATGGGAAATTCGTCGGCTTCTTTGCCGATGGCCACCTGAAGAAGGTCCTGGCGGCCGGAGGCCCGGCCACGGTGCTCGCCGACACTCCCAATCCCCGCGGAGGTGCCTGGAACCAGGACAATGTCATCATCTACGAGCCCGATTACCGCGATTCTATCTGGCGAATCAGCGCCGCTGGAGGAACGCCGCAGCGCCTCACCAAGTTCGAAGGCGGCAAGCACACGACCCACCGCTGGCCCGTCTTCTTGCCCGACGGCAAACACTTCCTGTTCTTCGCCACGAACCATTCGGGGGGCTCGGAGCAAGGCATCTACATCGGATCCCTGGAAGACGGTTCTTACAAGCACGTCCTCGATGCCGACTCCGGCGCCCAGTACGGCTCCGGTTATCTGCTCTACCATCTCCAGTCCCAACTGCTCGCCCAGAAGTTCGATCCCGCCAGCGGTGCAGTCTCCGGAGACCCTACGCCGGTCGCGAACGTCGTGGAATATGACACCGGCACGTGGCACACAACCTTTGCCGTCAGCCAGAATGGCGTGCTCGTTTACGAGCCCGGGTCCAAGACACTAGGAACTGACCTTTTTTGGCTGGACCGCAGCGGTAAGACAATCGGCAAAGCCGGTGAACGCGGGTTCTACAAGGGCAGTGGCCGAATCTCTCCCGACGGCAAGCGGCTCGCCGTCGCCATGGGCGACCCCCAGGCTGACATCTGGGTCTTCGACCTCGCCCGCGGATCCCGCACGCGCCTCACCTTCGGCGGTGGCACCAATCTCCAGCCGTCATGGACCGCCGACGGCCAGCGGGTTGTGTACGTAAGGCAGAACGGCACGACCGCGGTCTCCGGAACCTCACTCCGCACGCGCCTGGCGAATGGCGCCGGACAGGAAGAAGTCCTCATGGAGGGGAACCCTTCCGGAGACGCTCGCACACTACTCGCGCCGCAGTTGTCTCCGGACGGAAAATATCTGGTACATACCGAGCAGAGCGGCCCCACCGCGACCGGCATCTGGGCACTGCCACTCACCGGGGACAAGAAGCCGTTTCCTGTCGTACAACCTCCCACTCCGCAGGCAAGGATCGTGCAGTCACGTCTTTCTCCAGACGGCCGCTGGCTGGCTTATAGTTCGACCGAGTCTGGCCGCGAGGAAGTCTACGTCACGCACTTCCCGAGCGGACAAGGCAAGTGGCAGGTTTCACAAAACGGAGGCTCGTTCCCCGGCTGGCGCGCCGACAGCAAGGAACTCTGGTTCGTCGCGACCGATAGCACACTCCAGGTCGCCACTGTAAATCCAAAAAGTACGGAGTTCGAATTCGACCCGGTCCGCAGCCTTTTCCAGGTCAGCTACATTGCTCCCGTCGGCGAACCCTACGACGTAAGGCCAGACGGCCAGCGCATCATCTTCAGCACTTACCCTGAGAACGTCCCCACCCCGCTAGTCCTCGTGGCAAACTGGGCCGCCGACCTGAAGAAATAAGGGCCATTGCTTCAGCGATGCCGCAAGTTGTTCCATTAAAGCCCCTTTAGGGGCCGCGAGGCCAAAAATGTCCCGGCGTGGTAACATCCCCAACCTGTGCCCAAAGTAACGGGGTTCATACGTCTCTGGTAGCGTTGACCCAACGAATTTTGCGATAGTACCATCTCACCATATAGGACGACTGGGCTGCGGGACCGACCAAATCCCGGCCCCCGCGAGTGCTTCTACTTTCTAACGCTATGAGGCTTTTTTCTCAGCGATTTCCGGCGATCCTCCTTTGCGCCTTCTTGGCGGCGACCCTCGCCTGCCAGAGCGCGCAGAAGCAGGCTTCCTTCGCCCCGCCGCTGCAGGCCCAAGCCCCTGCCTTGATCGTCCGTTCCCCCCGTAATGCTGCCGATGAAACACCGGCAACCACCACCCCGGCTAGCGCCACGACGCAATCCAAGAATCAAGCAGCGCAAGCCCTGTCGGTTGATCCCGTCGCCGACCTGATTGCCCGCGTCGAAAAGGAATACAAAGCCGGTCAGGACAACTACCGCGCCGGACACCTCGAGGCCGCCAAACAGAACTTCGACAACGCCTTCAATCAGCTCCTCGGCAGCGGAATCGATCTCCAATCCGACGACCGCCTCGAAGCTGAACTCGACCGCATACTCGACGGCGTCAACAGCCAGGAACTCGCCGCCCTCCAGCAAGGCGACGGCTTTGCCGAGCAGAAATCCGAACCCGCCCCCATTGACGAGGCAAACGAACTCACGCCTCAGGTCGACCAGAATGTTAAAGCCAAGGCCGAAGCCGAGATCAAGTCCACGCGCTCCGATCTCCCGCTCATGATGACCGACCAGGTCGCCGGCTACATCAACTACTTCTCGAATCGCGGCCGCGGCACGATCGAACGCGCCCTCACCCGTTCCGGCCAGTATGAAGACATGATCCGCCGCACCCTGAAGGAAGAAGGTGTGCCGCAGGATCTTATCTATCTCGCGCAGGCCGAATCCGGCTTCCATCCGCTGGCGGTTTCCCGTGCCGGCGCTCGCGGCATGTGGCAGTTCATGGGCAGCCGCGCCAAGGGCTACGGACTCACGCGCAGCTGGTGGGTGGATGACCGCCAGGACCCCGAAAAGGCGACCCGCGCCGCAGCCCACCACCTGAAAGATCTCTACAACCAGTTCGGCGACTGGTACCTCGCCATGGCCGCCTACAACTCCGGACCCGGCACCGTGCAGAGCGCTGTGAAGCGTACCGGCTATGCCGACTTCTGGGAACTCTACCGTCGCAATGTGCTTCCCAAGGAGACTCGCAACTACGTCCCCATCATCGTCGCCGTCACCATCATGGCGAAGAATCCCGACCAGTACGGCTTGACGTCGGTAGTCAAGGACAAGCCCATTCCGTACGAGACGGTGAAGATCAACTACCCGATCGACCTCCGCCTCGTTGCCGAATGTGTGGATGCCACGACCGCGGACCTTCAGGAATTGAATCCCAGCCTGCTCCGCCTGACCACTCCGAAAGATCAGCAGTTTGACCTGCATGTGCCGGCAGGAACCACCGAAGCATTTCAGACGGCGGTTGCGTCCATCCCCGTCGATAAACGGGTCTGGTGGCGCTATCACAAGGTACAAGCCGGGGACACGCTGGCGTCGGTCGCGCGCACCTATCACGCCGCTCCCAAATCGATCGCGGAAGCCAACGACCTCGAAGACGGCCCGCTCGTTCCTGAAAGCCGCCTGATCATTCCGATCGCTCCCGGCAAGCAGAGCGATACCACGACCTACGCGCGCGCGATTACCCGCTACAAGATTCGCAGGGGCGACACAGTTGAATCCGTCGCTGAGAATTTTGGGGTCTCTCCCAAGATGGTTCGGATGTGGAACCGTCTCAAGGGCGACAGCCTCGCGGGACGAAAGGTCCTTCTTGTCCACCTACCGGTCAGTCCCGGCGCCGCTGGAACGCAGGTCGCCTCGAAGCACTCTCCCGGTTCGAGAAGCAAAACTGGCAGTTCAAAAAGCGCAGTCGCGAAGGCCGGCGTCGTCCATCACAAAGTAAAGCCCGGCGAGACCCTCTATTCGATCGCTACCTCGTACAACACCACCGTGACCGCCCTGAAGCACGACAACCGCAACGTTGCGACACTCCGCCCCGGAATGATCCTCGTCGTCCACGACGTCCGCTAATCACTTTTTCTTGTCCTCGTCACCAACAGGCCCAGCGGTTTATACTCCCTGCTTCAGGCGAGAGATTATTGTGAAAACGCGAAAAAGCCACGCCACTTCAATGCTGGGAAACGATCCAATTCGAATCGCCTGCACCATCATCGCCCTGCTCTCCACCATCGCGGCTGCGAATGCGGCTACTCCATTCCCGGTCTATCCCGTTCGGCCTGCGCACGACTATGCGATTTCAGCCGAGGCCGCTCCCCTGACCGTTGGCGTCGCGCCTGTCGAGGATCCCCTGGAGCAGAAAAACTATTTCCGGGCGGATCTTGCGCACATGGGTTTCGTACCCGTATTCGTCGTAATCCAAAACGCATCCTCTGCCGACAGCTACATGTTCGACAAGATGAAAGTCACTTTCGGCCCCGCCGATTCCAGTGTCGCCACTCCCAAGACCGGCTCGAAAGGGGGCGAAGCGCTCGCTCTTTCCGCCATCCCTTTCGTCGGCTTGTTTCCCGCTTTGAAGGTAGTTCGGAATGCGACTGAGGTTCAGCAGAACGTCCTGCTGCAGGAATTGCAGAGCACCACGCTTTCTCCCGGCGCATCCGCGCACGGCTTTCTCTACATTCCCGTGCCAAAGAACGCGACGCGTCAGAAAATTCACCTTCACATTCCCATCGGCAAGTCCGGTTCTGCCGAATCGCTGGCTTTGGACTTGGTTTTTTGAGGAGATTCAGGATGTCCGATCCCTGCCGTTCCTTGGCATTGCTAATCGCTACGCTACTCCTCGTCGCAGCGTCGAGGACTGCCGCCGCCCAACCCGCCCCGGATCCGAAGTTGCCTCTGAAAACGATCCTGGTCGTTACTCCCGAATTCTGCGCGACCAAACTCTCCAAAGGCTCCTGGGCAACGATCAAAGAATCGTTCGAGGTTGGCAAAATCGCGTGTGTGGAACTCGAGCCCGCCCTCAAGGGGACTTTCTCGACCTTGAGCGTCGTAGCCGCGCCGCCCGCAACCGCGGACCTCAAGGACACCCAACTTATCCTGATCCCGAGATTCGTCGATGTCGCCGCGACCACGACGATGAGCGCCTTCTCCGACCGCGAAATGAATGTCTTCCTGGAGTGGACCGCGAAAGACGCGGCAGGCAAGACTGTCTGGATCGAAACGGTGGAAGGAACTTCCAAACATCACATGGGCAATCTGTTCACGCACAGCAAGAATTTAAAACTGATTGTGAACGACTCCGTAAAAGACGTAGCGGCCAAGTCTGCGACCAAAATGTCTTCGTCCGCCGAGCTACGCAAACTCACGCCGTAAGCTCCTTGCGCAAATCACAAGTTACAGTCCGTGCGGGTTAGATAGGCCCTTGATAACGGCGCAACCGCACCGCCGCCGCGAGAAATACCGCGGCGAACGCCAGCCCGATCCACAATCCGGGACTGACCAGAAATTGCCCCACCGCGCCCAGCGTCAGGGGGTGCATCATCTCGTTACCGGGCGCCGTCATTGATCCAATATCCTTGCCGCCGACCAGCTGTGAGAGCAGCAACCTGCCAAAATGCGCCGTATTGAACGCAATTTTCTCCACAACCCCAACTGCGAGCAGGGGCAATCCAGCCCAAAGAAATACCGCTCGCCGCGCCCAGCCTGACACCAGAATGAGCCAGGCATAGATGGGCGCCCAGTACACACCGTGGATTGCAAACAAATGGAAGAAAAGCATCACCCACATCTGGGTCAGAGGCAGTTGCCTCCACAAAATCGCCGCGCTCATCCCGTGTGCAAGCAGAACGAGTGAACCGATCAACAGCATGATCCACTGCACGGCGAACGTGATCGCAAAAGTGATCAGCGGCAGGATCACGACCGGAATGAAGGCCTTTGAAAGCACGGTCGTAAGATCGGAAACCGGCATCGACTTCCAGAACAGGATGCTGCGGTCACGGCGTTCTCCGTGCAACGCGTCGAGACAATAAAACACCGCGACGACTAGATAGACGCCCATCATGAGGAGCGCTGCAAAATTGTAGGGCTGCTGGATGCGCTCCATCTGCTTCATCGGATCGAGCGCCATCGCGGCGCGCATTTTGCTTGCCAGGTGAACCGTGCTGAGCAAGGAGCCAAAGACGATCAACCCACCTGCTGCGAGCGGCGCGACATAGATCGAACGGATCTCCCACAATTCTCGTTGCACCGACCAGAAGAAGGGCTGTGTCGCCTTCATGACTCCGGGGACGGCTGTCCGCGCTTCGGGCATGGCATTCGACTGAGTATTCATTGTGTTCACCGGGCCGCTCCTTGTGGCGCGACGGCCTGATTGCCGATCACCGCAACAAACAGATCCGCGATGCTGGTCGTTCGCACATCACCCATGGCTTCGAGTTGCTTGCGATCGACACCGTCGAAAAGCAGGATGCTGCGCCCGAGGACCTGCCGCTCCTGCATCGGCTTCAGGGCTCGTGCCGCAGCAATTTGCTCGGGTCGCACGGTCACTTCCAGGTAGCGCGACTCCATGGCTTCCATGCTGCAACCAAAAACGATGCGGCCGCGGTGGATAAACGTCACATCGGTCAGGACGTGCTGAATCTCCTCCACCTGGTGAGTCGTCACGATGATCGTGCGGCTGCCATCGAAGTAATCATTCAACAGTGAGTCGTAGAACTGCTTTCGATACAGAATGTCGAGTCCCAGCGTCGGCTCGTCCAGCACCAGCAACCTCGCGTCAATCGCCATCACCAGCGCGAGGTGCAACTGCACCACCATGCCCTTCGACAACTCCCTCACCCGGCTCGCGCGATTGATGGTTGTCTTCGCGAGAAATCCCTCCGCCTTGGCACGATCAAATCGCGGATGAACGCCTGCCACATAGTCCAGCGCCTGCGACACGCGCATCCACCGCGGCAGAACAGCTACATCCGAAATAAAGCAGACGTCGCGCAGGATATAGTCCCGCTCCCGCCAGGGATCGCGGCCGAGCACCTTCAGTTCTCCCTCATACGATGTCAGGCCAAGAATCGCATTCAGTGCCGTACTCTTCCCTGCCCCGTTCGGACCGATCAGTCCAAGAATGCGGCCTTCCTCCACGTGCAGATCCACTCCATCCAGCGCGACAGTCGTCCCGAATGTTTTGCGGAGTCCCCGTGCTTCGATCACCGTCATGGCTTCGGCTTCTCCTTTGCATCATTCGACGGAGCCGTGTCTCGCTCCGCCTCGTCCACTTTCAATACGCTGCTCGCGGCCGCATCCAACAACTCCTGCGGCGTCAGCCCCAAGCGCTGAATCGTGGCATGCACTCGCGGCCACTCTTCCGCCAGGAACTTCTGCCGCTCGCCTTGCAACAGCAAATTGCGTGCGCCCGTATTAATGAACATGCCGCGGCCTCGCCTGCTCTCCACCAGTTGCTCGTCCACCAGTTGCTGGTAGCCCTTGAGAACCGTGAGCGGGTTGACCCGATATTCCGCCGCGACGGTGCGCACGGAAGGTAATGGATCACCTTCCTTGAGCACACCATCCAGAATCATCGCGACCACGCGATCGCGAAGCTGGCGGTAAATCGGTTGACTGTCGTTCCACTCACGGTCCATCAGTTTTCCCTGAACAGCTTTATCGTTGTGGTACTTCCCCTCACTTCGCGCGCGTCAGATCGAAGTGCGCGTGCATTGGTTTGTCCCCCGGCATCATATACGTCCACTCTTCGGTGTGGTGGTTGGCATCGATAAGGGTGAACACGGCGTGGTGCATATGTCCATACTGCGTGCTGCCGGCGACGTCGAGAAAATCAAATTCCACCGTCTTGCCGTCGGGAGACACTCGCGCGGCCATGCGGGGGCGATTGCCAGCATCGCAGTAGTGAGTAAGCAGCAGGCGATCTCCGTCGAGGTAGAACATGGTGACGGGATGATCGATTTTCGCCGGGTCATCGGGCTTGGATGTATCTCGCATTTCGTGCACGAGTGCATTGCCGCGCGATGTGACACGCATCGAGACCTGGTCTTTGCCGCCATCTCCCATGCCGGGCATGGGAGGATCCACGGTGATCTTGGCGTCCCAGGTGCCGGAAAGTGTCTTGAGCTGGTCAAAGGACTTTTTCGCGTCGGATTGGCCGAAAGCGAAGGTGGAAAGCGCCATCAGAGCGATGGGAACTGCGAAACGAAGGGATTTCATATTTGCGTCTCCTCGGCAACCTCACGTTGCACTGTTATACTTAACTACAACACTAGATCAAAAGCAAGTGTTTTTTTTAAGAGGTACCCGGAGGA
>Ga0265338_10010391_pt1 | contig 10923 bp, 9 predicted proteins | sample 42126metaG_FD_193579 | JGI IMG/M metagenome (GOLD analysis project Ga0265338, IMG submission 193579) | Rhizosphere microbial communities from Carex aquatilis grown in University of Washington, Seatle, WA, United States - 4-21-26 metaG | ecosystem: Host-associated > Plants > Roots > Rhizosphere >... | reverse complement strand
GAACCTAAAGGCGTCGACGAACGTGTTCACGCCGTCCTCCCGAGTCTCGCCCACGGCGTCAGCCTGCGCTGGAGGAGCACGAGCAGCCCGTCGGCGACGAGCGCGAGCACGACAACCATCCCGCCGGCCGTGAAGATCTCCGTCTTGAAGACGTCCTGCTCGAGCGCGATGAAGATCGGGCTGCCGAGGCCCTTCGCGATGACGAACGACGCGACCGTCGCGATCGAGATGGTCGAGACCGTGGCGATGCGGAGACCGGCGAGGATCGCCGGCAGCGCGAGCGGCAGCTCGACGCGCAGGAACGTCTGCGAGCGCGTGAAGCCCGATCCGCGCGCGACGTCGACCAGCTCGACGGGCACGGTGCGCAACCCCTCGATCATGTTCCGGTAGAGGACCAGCAGCGTGTACGACACGAGCGCGATTTCGACCGTCGTCACGGAGATGCCGGTGATGGGGATGAGCAGCTGGAAGAGCGCGAGGCTCGGGATCGTGTACAGGAAGTCCGAGACGAGCCCGATCGGCGGGTCGAGCAGCCGGTAGCGGAAGCCGAGGAGCGCGAGCGCGAATGCGATGACGAAGCCGACGGCTACGGCGATGACGGTCAGCTCGACGTGCTGGATCAGCGCGGGCTGCAACGTGTCGTGCCAGTGCTCGGAGACCCAATCCGGACAGAACCAGCCGTTGTTCACCTCGCACGAGCTGCCTTGGCCGAAGTTCGGGATGACTGGCCCGCCGGCGACGATCACGGCACGAGCACCTCCCGCGCGATCGAGCCGATGACCTTTCCGTCGTCACCGGTCACCGCGAGCCTGTCGACGCGTTTCTCGATCATGAGCGCGAGCGCGTCACGGCAGGTCGTCGTACCGGCGACGCGCGGCCCGTCGGACGGCGGACCGAGCTCCATCTCGGCGACGGTGTGGAGCGCGAGCGCCTTCAGCGCGCGGTCGGCACCGACGAACTCGGCGACGAAGTCGTCGGTCGGGTGCTCGAGGATCGCCATCGGCGTGTCGTACTGCGCGAGCTTCCCGCCCGGCCGGAGGATCGCCATCCGGTCGCCGAGCTTGATCGCCTCGTCGACGTCGTGCGTGACGAACACGACCGTCTTCCGCACCTCTAGCTGGAGCCGGAGGAACTCGTCCTGGAGCCTCGCGCGCACGATCGGATCGATGGCGGCGAACGGCTCGTCCATGAGCATGAGCGGTGGGTCGGCCGCGATCGCGCGCGCGAGGCCGACACGTTGACGCTCGCCGCCGGAGAGCTGCGCCGGATACCGGGCCGCGTACGACGGATCCAGGCCGACGAGATCGAGCAGCTCCTGCGCGCGCGTGTGGATCCACGACTTCGACCGGCCGTACAGCCGCGGCACCGTGCCGATGTTCGCCTCGACGGTCATGTGCGGGAAGAGGCCGACCTGCTGGATGACGTAGCCGATGCCGCGGCGGAGCTCGACGACGTCCTGGTCCATGACGCTCGTGCCGTCGATGCGGATGTCGCCGCTCGTCAGCGAGATGAGCCGGTTGACGAGCCGCAGCGCGGTTGTCTTGCCGCCGCCGGACGGGCCGACGAGCACGCAGATCTCTCCCGCGGGCACGGTGAGCGACAGACGGTCGACCGCAGCGCCCTCCCGGCCCGGGTACTCCTTCGTCGCCTCGTCGAAGACGAGCTCGGCGGCCTGGCCCGGCATCGCCGGGAACTATCGCCTACAGGAGGGAGTCCAGGCCGACGGTCAATCCAGGCGGCAGCGACTCGAGCTTCTCGAGCACGAGCAGGACCCCGTACGCGAACGACTCGCGCGCGATCGTGTCGTGGCGGATCGTGAGCAGCTCGCCCTCGCCGCCGAAGATCACTTCCTGGTGGGCGACGAGGCCGGGGAGGCGCACCGAGTGGATGACGGGATCGCCGCCCATGAGCGCCGCGGTCGCGCGCGCCGTCCCGGAGGGCGCGTCCTTCTTCGCCTCGTTGTGCAGCTCGATCACCTCGGCGCGCGGGAAGTACGCGGCTGCCTGCTGCGCGAAGCGCATCATGAGCACCGCGCCGATGGAGAAGTTCGGCGCGACGAAGAGGCGCAGGCCGTTGGCGGCCGCGAGCTCGTGCAGCGGCTGTGGATCCCAGCCCGTCGTCCCGACGACGCAGGAGACGCCCTGCTCGAGCGCTGCGCGCACGTTCGCAGGCGCGGCGTCCGGCGTCGTGAAGTCGACGGCGGCGTCGAGCCCCGCGACGTCGGGCTCGTCGCCGATCTCGATCCCCCGGACGTCGTGACCCGCGCGCTCGAGCACCGGCCGCAGCGCGACGCCGACCTTGCCCTCCGCGCCGAACAGCGCGAGCTTCATGCCGCCTTCCGCGCGACGCCGTTGCCGATCGCAGCCTTGAACTTGCCCTCGTCGGGGCCGACGCACGCCGCCGACAGGCGGTCGCACGCGAGGAGCACGCCGGCGAGCTCCGCGATCGCGTCCTCCTCCACGGCGTCCACCTCCGCCATGATCCGTTCGAAGCTGAGGAGCTCGGTGTCCGTGATGAGCGACTTGCCGAGCCGGCTCATGCGGTTCGACGTCGACTCCATCGACAGCATGATCCGGCCCTTGATGCTCTCCTTCGCGCGCGTGAGCTCGCCCTTCCGGAACCTGCCCGACGCGATCTCGCCGATCTGCTCGGTGCAGATCTCGACGCACGACGCGAGGTTCTCCTCGCGCGTCCCGACGTAGATTCCGATCAGACCGGTATCGGTGTACTGCGACGCGAACGTGTAGACGGCGTATGCCATCCCGCGCTTCTCACGGATCTCCTGGAAGAGACGCGACGACGCGGAGCCTCCGAGGATGGAGTCGAGGAGCGACGCGGCGAAGCGGCGCCGGTCCGAGCGCGAGATGCCGGGAGCGCCGAGGCACAGGTGGTACTGCTCCGTGTCCTTCCGCTGGAAGCGCACGCCCGGAGGCGGCGCCTGCGTGAGCGGCCGGCGGACGCGCGGCCCGCTCTTCGGAGCCGCCGTCGTGCTCCGCTCCGCGCGCTCGAGGAGCGACACGAAACGGTCGTGGGCGATGTTGCCGGCCGCTGAGACGACGATGTTCCCGCCCGTGTACATCGAGCGGTGGTATGCGGCCACGGCGCGACGGCTGACGGTCGAGATGACCTCCGCCGTCCCGATGACGGGACGCCCGAGCGCATGGCCGCCGAACACCGCCTCCGAGAAGAGGTCGTGCACGAGCTCCTGCGGCGCGTCCTCGTACATCGCGATCTCCTCGAGCACGACCTCGCGCTCCTGGTCTAGCTCGGCGAACGCCGGCGCGAAGACCATGTCGGTCATCACCCGCAGCGCGTCCTCCGTGTGACGGTCGGGCACGCGCGAGTAGACGACGGTGTGCTCGCGCGACGTGGCGGCGTTCAGCTCCGCTCCCATCGCGTCGAACGTCTCCGCTATCTGCTGCGCGTCGTACGAGCGCGAGCCCTTGAAGAGCAGGTGCTCGATGAAGTGGGAGACGCCGGTGCGATCGTCGCGCTCGTCGCGCGAGCCGGCTCCGATCCAGAAGCCGATCGACACCGAGCGGACGCTGGGCACGCGCTCCGAGATGACACGCTCACCCGAGTCCAGCTCGGACAGGACGTACTTCTGCACGTCCGGATCGTAGAGGTCAGGCGACGAAGTGGATGCCGGTGCCGGCGCGCTTGGCCTCGTACAGGGCCTCGTCGGCGCGGCGGAACAGCGACTGCGCGTCGGCAGCGTCCGCCGGGCACTCGGCGACGCCGAAGCTCGCGCGCATGCTGCCGAGCCGCTCGCTGCCCCTGTCGAGCTTCGCCTGGATCCGCCCGATCACCTCGCGGGTGTCGTCCTCGCTCGCCTCTGCCAGGAGGAGTGCGAACTCGTCGCCGCCGATCCGGAACGCGGCGTCGTGCTTGCGCAGGCACTTGCGCACGATCTTCGCGAAGGCCTGCAGCGCGGAGTCGCCCGCCGGATGGCCGAGGCTGTCGTTCACGCTCTTGAAGCCGTCGATGTCGCAGAGCACGAGGCCGAAGTCGCGGCCGTACCGGTTTGCCCGCGCCACCTCCGACTCGAGCCGGTCGACGAACGCACGGCGGTTCAGCAAGCGCGTCAGGGGATCGTGATCGGCGAGGAACCGGAGCTCCTGCACGTTTTCCGCGGCGACGATCGCCGCAGCTGCCTGGTTCGCGAAGACGCGCAGCGCCTGGAGCTTCTCCCGCGACGGGAGCAGCCGGTCGTCCGGCTCGTCGACGGAGAGGATCCCGATGACGTCCTCGTCGGCGTCGTGCAGCGGCACGAGCAGCCAGTGGCGGTTCCACGCGCGCGGACCGCGCCCGTTGCGCCGTGACGTGTACAGGAACGTCTCGCGCGAGATGCGCTTCTCCGCCTCCGCGTTCGGCACGAGGAAGCAGCCTTCGATCTCGAACTCGGGCTCGAGCAGCGGGGCGAGGTCGGCGAGGAAGAGCTGCCGAGACACGACGCTCCCGTGCTCCCAGCCGACGGCGGCCCGCGGCGTGATCCGCCCGGTCTCCGGTTCCGTCGAGACGACCATGACGTTCTGGAAGCCGAGGGCGTCGCGCACGCCGACGCACACGCGCTGCATGATCGCGTCCGCGCTCGGGTGCGCCGTGAGGCCCGTCGACACCGTGAGGAGCTGCTCGAGCGCGAGTCGGTGGCGCGCGGCCTCGGCCGCCTCCTGGGCCGACTGCACGGCGAGCGCGGCGTGGTCGGCGAGCGCGACGAGGACGTCGAGCTCCTCGTCCGTCGCGCGCATGCGGCTCACCGGCTCGTCGACGGAGATGATGCCGACGAGGTGGCCGTCGTGATGGCGCATCGGAACGAAGAGCGCGTCGAGCGGATGCCACGCGTCGGCGCCGACGCCTGCCGCGTGATCGGGGAGATAGAAGTCCCCGCCGTCTTTCGACCAGTCGAACTCGCCGGCCGGCACGAAGTACGCCCCGCGCTTGCTGAAACGGTCGGAGAGCAGCGGCTCCCAGTCCTCGATCCGGCGCACGAGCCCGACTAGGACGGCCTCCGCCTCGGGGCGGCCGTGCACCGTCGTGCACTCGAAGTCGTCCCACTCCGGGCGGTAGAGGTTGATCGCGACGGTCTCGTAGCCGAGCGACTCGGCGACGACGCGGGCGATCGCACGGAGGAGCCCCGGCAGGTCGTCGGAGGTGCGAACGAGCCTCGTGACCTCGAGGAGGCCACGCAATGGCGAGATCGGGGGAAGGTTCTGCGGCGACAACTCCGGGTCCTTCAGGCACTCATCGGCACGTATGCGATCTGGGACCTAACTCGTCCGAGGGAACGAGGGGGCGGCACGGAGGCGTCGCTTGCGATGCCGACCGAGAGGACGCGCGGGGTTTCCCCCGCGCGTCCGCCTGCTTTCGCCCCCCCTCGCGTGCTTCGGGCTTAGCCGCGACCGCGGCCGCCGCCGCCCCTGCCGCCGCGACGATCGTCGCGGCGCGGGCGCTCCTCCTCCGGAGGCCGCGGCGGTGCGTCCTTCGCCCGCTCGATCAGCTCCTCCGGCTGGACGAGGCCGCCGTTCTCGTGCTTGGCGATCAGCTTCAGGCCGATGCGGCCGCGGGCCTTGTCGACCTCCTGGACGATGACGTCGACGACGTCGCCGCGCGACATCACGTCCTCGATGTGGCCGACGCGGCCGGGGCCGACGTTCGACACGTGCAGGAGCCCGTCCGTGCCCTTCTTGAGCTCGACGAACGCGCCGAACTGCGTCGTCTTCACGACCTTGCCGGTGTAGGTGTCCCCCACTTCCGGCTCCTTCGTCAGCGCCTGGATGGCGGCGATGGCGGCCTCCGCCTTCGTGCCCTCCGTGGCGTAGATGAGGATCGTGCCGTCCTCCTCGATGTCGATCTGCACCTCGTAGTCGGACTCGAGGCCGCGGATCGTCTCGCCGCCCTTGCCGATGACCATGCCGATCTTTTCCTGGTCGATCTTGATCGACGTGATCCGCGGCGCGTTCTCGGCGAGCTCGGCACGCGACTCCGGAATGACCTCGAGCATCTTGTCGAGGATGAACTCGCGCGCCCGCTTCGCCTGCTCGAGCGCGTCCCGCATGATCTGCTGCGTGACGCCCGTGATCTTGATGTCCATCTGGAGCGCGGTGATGCCGGCACGCGACCCCGCGACCTTGAAGTCCATGTCGCCGAGGTGGTCCTCCGCACCCTGGATGTCGGTGAGGATGACGTAGTCGTCGCCCTCCTTCACGAGGCCCATCGCGATGCCGCTGACCGGCGCCTTGATCGGCACGCCGGCGTCCATGAGCGACAGCGTCGAGCCGCAGACCGAGCCCATCGACGACGAGCCGTTCGACTCGAGCGTCTCGGACACGATGCGGATCGTGTAGGGGAACTCCTCCGGCGGCGGGATGACGGCCTCGAGCGCGCGCTGCGCGAGCGCACCGTGGCCGATGTCGCGCCGCTTCGGGCCGCGCATGAAGCCGGTCTCCCCGACCGAGTACGGCGGGAAGTTGTAGTGGTGCATGTACCGGCGCTCCGCCTCGAGCGACAGGTCGTCGATGCGCTGGCCTTCCTTCGCCGTGCCGAGCGTGAGCGAGCTGAGGATCTGCGTCTGACCGCGCGTGAACAGGCCGGAGCCGTGTGCGCGCGGGTTGACGCCGACCTCGACCTCGATCGGCCGGATCTCCTCCGTGCCGCGACCGTCGGGCCGCCGCTTCTCGACGGCGATCTTCTTCCGGACGAGGTCCTTGTAGATCGCGTCGCACGCCTTCTTGATGTACGAGCGCGTGACCGTGTCCTTCGTCGCAGGCTCGTCGCCGTCGGCCGAGGCCGGGCGGACCGGGAACCCCAGCCGCACCTCTTCGCCGATGCGCTCGTGCAGCAGCTGGCGCTTCGCCGACTTGAGCTGCTTCGAGTCCTGCTCGGCGTCGGTGAGGGCGCGCAGCTCGTCGCCGAACTGCTCCCGCACCGGCTGCTCCACCGCGGCCGTCCGCTGCTTCTCGAGCAGGGTCTGCAGCGCCGTCTTGACCTGCACCTGCCGCGTGACGTCCTCGTCGGTCGAGTCCATCGAGAGCGGCGGCGCGAGCTCGGCCATGAGCTCTTCCACGATGCCGGCCGACTCCTTCAGGCCCACCTGGTGGATGCGCTCCCAGACCGTATGGCCGTGGTCGCGCTCGATCTCGGCGCCGAGGTCGAGGTCGAACCACTTCGGCTTGCCCGCCTGGCGGCGCAGGTCCTCCTGCGCCTCGCACAGCTTCACGATCTCGCGGTGAGCGATCTCGAGCGCCTCGAGGATCCTCTCCTCGGGCACCTCCTCGCCGCCCGCCTCGACCATTGTCAGGCCCTCCTTCGTGCCGACGACGATGAGGTCGAGGTTCGCCTCGTCCTCCATCTCGCGCAGCGTCGGGTTGACCACGAGGCGGCCGTCGATCTGGCCGATGCGGACCGCGCCGACCGGGCCGAGGAACGGCAGCGGCGAGATCATGAGCGCCGCCGACGCGCCGTTGATGCACAGGATGTCGTGCGCCGTGACGAGGTCGGCCGACAGCACGGTGCAGATGACCTGCACCTCGTTGCGGAAGCCCTTCGGCCACAGCGGCCGGATCGGCCGGTCGATCATCCGCGCCGTCAGGATCGCCCGCTCGGTGGGGCGCCCCTCGCGCTTGAAGAAGCCGCCCGGGATCTTGCCGGCGGCGTACATCCGCTCCTCGACGTCGACGGTCAGCGGGAAGAAGTCCGCGCCCTCGCGCGTCTCCATGCGGCCCTGTGCGGTGGCGAGCACCATCGTCTCGCCGGACCGGACGACGACGGCGCCGTCGGCCTGCTTCGCGAGCTTGCCGGTCTCGAACGAGATCTCCTGCTCTCCAACCTGGACGGAGACCTGAGCCCGGTGCTCGGTCGTGATACTCATCGATTGTCCTCCACTCTGCTTGAGCGGAGAGTGGGAGTTGAGCCAGCGCCACGCAGGAGCTCGCTCAACTTCCACTCTCCATTGCTAGGGAGCTAGCGGCGCAGGCCGAGCTCCTTGATCAGGGCGCGATAGCCCTCGAGATCGTGCTTCTGGAGATACGTCAGGAAGCGGCGGCGGCGGCCGACGAGCTTCAGGAGCCCGCGCCGCGAGTAATGGTCGTGCTTGTGGGTGCGCAGATGCTCCGTCAGCTCGTTGATGCGCTGCGTGAGCATCGCAATCTGCACCTGCGGCGAGCCCGTGTCGGCCTCGCCCCGGCCGTGCTTCTTGATGATGTCCAGCTTGGCTTCCTTCGTGAGGGCCATGAGCCTCCTCGGTAGTCGTCTCCCGAGCCTCCGCCACCGTGCCGGGAAGCGATCGCAGCACGACAGCCGGGGCTGGGTCGCCGAGTAGGGTAGCAATCCCGCATGGTTCCTGCGTTTCTCAGGCCGGCCGTCGCCGCCGGCCACCCCGCCACCGCCGCCGCCGGCGTCGAGATCCTCGCGGAGGGAGGGTCGGCCGCGGACGCGGCCGTCGCCGCCGGCCTCGCCTCGTGCGTCGCCGAGACGGTCATGACCGGGCTCCTCGGCGGCGGGCACGCGATCCACTTCGAGGCGGCCTCGGGGCGGGCACGGACGCTCGACTGCTTCTGCGCCGTCCCAGGTCTCGGCGCGGAGCCCCGCGACGCCGAGCTCGTCCGGCTCGAGGTGCCGTTCGGCGCCGAGATCGTCCACTACGCCGTCGGCCCCGCCTCGTGCGCCGTCCCCGGTGTCCCGGCGGGGCTCGGCGAGCTGTGGCGCGCGCACGGGCGGCTGCCCTGGCCGCGGCTCGTCCAGCCGGCGCTCCGGCTCGCGCGCGCGGGCGTGGTGATGCCTCCGGCACACGCCGCCTGCCTCGAGATGCTCGCCCCGGTCATGACGATGCAGGAGGGCGGGCGGATGTACGCGCCCGGCGGGCAGCTGCTCGCCGCGGGCGACCGGCTGGAGCAGCCCGGCCTCGTCGTGGCGCTCGAGTCGCTCGCGGCCGAGGGATCCGCCGGCGCCTACACCGGCACGATCGGCGAGGCGCTGCTCGAGCTCTCGGGCGAGCGCGGCGGCCTGTTGACGCGCGCCGACCTGGACGCGTACGCGCCCCGCTGGAACGAGCCGGTCGAGACTGCGTGGGCCGGAACGAGGTTCCTCACCCGCGGCGGGCTCTCCGGGGTGCCGGAGACGATCGCCCGGCTGCCGCGGCTGCGCGACCTCTCCCCCGCAGGCCGCGTGCTCGCGCTCCTCGCCGCACTCGACGGCGGGCGCGGGCCGGAGACGCACACGACGAACCTCGTCGCCGTCGACGCCGCCGGAAACGCGTGCGTCCTCACGACGAGCCTTGGCCTCGGCTCGGGCGACTGGCTCCCCGGCCTCGACCTCCATCTGAACAGCATGCTCGGCGAGGTGGACCTGCTCGTGGGCACGCTCGAGCCCGGCGGGCGAATGGCGAGCATGATGGCGCCGAGCGTCGCGCTCGACGGCGCCGGGGTCGTCCTCGCGGTCGGCGCGGCGGGCGGCACGCGCCTCCGCACCGCGCTCGTCGGCGTCGCCGCCGGGATCCTCGACGAGGGCCTGTCCGCGCAGGAGGCGATCGACCGTCCGCGCGCACACGCCGCCGGCGACGTCGTCAACGTCGAGCCCGGCGTGCCGGAGGAGGCGCTCGAGCAGCTGGAGGCGGCCGGCCGCACCGTTCGGCGCTGGCCGACACGACACCATTACTTCGGCGGCGTCAGCGCAGTCGGGCGGGCAGGTGCGGCGGCCGACACCCGACGGAGCGGCGCGGCACTCGAGGCCCGAGCGGCAGGCTGACCGGGATCCACCCGACGTACCCGCACACGGGGCAGCCGGGGTTCGTCTCGGCCGTCCCGCCCGCAGCCGGCTTGGAGTACACCGCACCGCACTCGAGGCAGCGGACGCTGTCGAGCAGCGCGAACGACGCCGGTGTGAGAGCTAGTTCCATACCGAACAAGACGCCGCCCGGACGGAAAACTTGCGCTAGAGAGGGCGCCGAGCGGCCCGCGTGCGGCGGACGTCGTCCGCGATCGCGTCGATGAGCTCCTGCTCCGATGCGAAGGCGGCCTCGTCGCGGAGGCGCTCCCAGAGCTCGGCGACGAGCCGCTGCCCGTACAGGTCGCCCTCGTAGTCGAGGACGTGCACCTCCACGCGCCGCTCGGTGCCGCCGTAGTGCGGGTTCGTCCCGATCGAGATCGCCGCCGGCCGGCCGAGCGCCGCCCCCGCATAGATTCCGAGCACCGGCACGAGCAGCTCGGGCGGCACCGCGAGGTTGGCGGTCGGGAAGCCGAGCGTGCCGCCGCGCTGCTCGCCGAGGACGACCGTCCCCTCGACCTCCACCGGCCGGCCGAGGAGCTGAGCCGCCTTCTCGACCTCGCCCGCGGCGAGCAGGGCCCGGATGTGGCTCGAGGACACGTTGTCCACGAGCGCGACGCGGCGCACGTCGAAGCCGAGCCGCTCGAGCAGGTCGAGGTCGCCCTCCCGGCGGTGGCCGAACCGGAAGCCGTCGCCCGCAGCGATCACCTCGGCGCCGGCCGCACGGAGCATCGTCTCCGCGAACTCCTCCGGCGCGAGGTCGGCGAGGGCGGCGTCGAACCGCACGACGAGGGCGTCCTCGAACCCGAGCTGCTCGAGGAGCTCGAGCCGACGCTCGAGCGTCGCCAGCAGCTCGACGCGGTTGCCGAGGATCGTCCGCGGGTGCGGGTCGAAGGTCACCACCGCCGGCCGAAGACCCGCGGCCAACGCGGCCTCGAGGACGCGCACGTGCCCGCGATGGACGCCGTCGAACGTCCCGATCGCGATCGCGCGCCGCGCCGGCTCGAGCTGATCGGGACGGTGCGCGACGTTCACAGCGCCGCGAGCACCTCCTCCTCCGAGAGCAGAGCCGACGGCTCGAAGCGCTCGGGGGACACGGCGTCGGCGACGCTGAACGGGCCGACTTCGAGGCGGCGGAGCGTGCGGCAGTGGCCGCCGAGCGCG
>Ga0265338_10010390_pt1 | contig 10923 bp, 13 predicted proteins | sample 42126metaG_FD_193579 | JGI IMG/M metagenome (GOLD analysis project Ga0265338, IMG submission 193579) | Rhizosphere microbial communities from Carex aquatilis grown in University of Washington, Seatle, WA, United States - 4-21-26 metaG | ecosystem: Host-associated > Plants > Roots > Rhizosphere... | reverse complement strand
GCTCGTGGGGCGGCGTCTTGTGCTGCTCGCCCTCCATCAGCTCGATGCTGTGATCTACGAGGTAGGTGTAGAAGTCCTCGATCTGCTCCTTCGTGAGCTCGACGTCCTCGAGCGCGTTGACGATCTCGTCATAGGTGAGAAACCCTTTCTCCTGTCCCTCGGCAACGAGCTTCTGGAGCTCTTCGACCTCGGGAAGTGAGATGTCAACGGTGAGCACGTTGGCGACCTCCGGCTGCTTGTCGTTGATAGGAAAACGCGACGATCGACGAACGACTGCACGCGGCCGGCGTCCCTGCTTCCTCCCGGCCTCCTCCTCGAAGTGGACGGATCTTAGTGAGCAGTTACAGATTCGTAAAGAAAACTTGTCAGTCCGGCCTCAGGCGACCGCGCACTCGCCGACGAGGTCGCCGCGCGAGTTGCGAATCGCCGTGACCGAGAGGTCGTCGACGGGGAGCCCGAGCGGGCCGAGAAACGCCGCAAGTGCAGGCCCGAGTGGACGCGAGGCCCCGTCCTCGCACTTGAGCGCGACCCCGGTGCCGTCGGGGCCGGCTGCGCACAGGAGGCCTTCCGCCCCGCCCTTGGCGAACCAGCCGGGCGCTGCACGCATGAGGTGGAGGTCGGTTCCGTCGGGGCCGCCGACGAGCTCCGGGTACGCGCGCATCGCGGATGCGATCCGCCCGCCCTCCGGGAGGGACTCGAGACGCGCGTGTGCGTGCGCCATCCGGTGGAGCGATAGCGCGAAGGTGACGACGCCGCATCCGTCGATGCCGGTGGGCAGCTCGGCCGGGTCGAGATCGGCCGCCTCGCCGTGCGCGTCCGCGCATGCACGCTGCACAGGGTGGTCGGGGAGGCGGTAGCCCTCCATCGGCCAGCCCTGCGCCCGGCAGAGGGCCAGCATGCCGGCGTGCTTGCCCGAGCAGTTGTGGAACACCTTCTGCGGCGGGCGACCCTCCTGGAGGCCGAGCTCGAGGTCGTCCTCCGTGGCGGGGGCAGCTGCGAGCAGCGCCCGCACGGCCGCGATCTGATCCTCGGTCGCCCGGTGCGAGGCGCACGCGATCGCGAGCAGGCGATCGTCCAGATCGGCCCGAGCGCGCGCGAGGGGAAGCGCCTGGATCGGCTTCGACGCGGAGCGCAGGAAGCACGTGAGGCCCGGGTCGCCGGCCTCGGCCACGACGTCGCCGCCGCGAACGGCCACCGCGTGCACGCGGTGGCGCGCCTCGACGGTCCCGTTCCGGCGCACCTCGACGACGATGGGATCCACGGCGGCGCAGCCTAACCGCGCCCGTGCAGTTACGAGTGGTCGGCGGATGCCGTATGTTCGGGATGTGCCGACCATTCCCTCGGGGCCCCCTGGAAACGCGCAGCGTTTCCAGGGGCTGCCCGCGGTCGACGCTCCGCTCCAACCGGACTACGAGGCGCCGGACACGCTCCTCGTCTCGCAGCCGGAGCAGCTCCGCGCGCTCGCGGACGGGGTGCGAACAGCAGTGATCGCACTCCTCCGCGAGCGAGCGTTCTCGACGAAGCAGCTCGCCGAGAAGCTCGGCATCCCCAAGGGGACAGTCGGCCACCACCTGAAGGTCCTCGAGAGCGCCGGCCTCATCCATGTCGTGCGCACGCGCCAGGTGCGCGCGATGACGGAGAAGTTCTACGGCCGTACGGCGCGGCTCTTCCTCTTCCAGACCGAGGACCCCGCCGACGCGCGCGCGATCGGCACCGCAATGCTGCGCCAGGCCGCGAGCGAGCTCGAGCGCTCGCACGAAGGCACCGGGTTCGGCCACACGAAGGCGTCGCTCGCGAAGAAGGACCGGATCCGCCTCGAGCGGCGCCTGAAGCGCCTGATGGAGGACTTCCTGGCCGCGGAGACGCCGGACGGCGAGCCGTACGCCCTCGTCACGGCGATGTACAAGCGTCCCGGTGTCTAGGCTCCGCCGCCCGACCGGCGGGCTCTGGTCGCATCCCGACTTCCTGAAGCTCTGGACGGGTCAGTCGATCAGCGAGCTCGGCTCGCAGGTCTCGCAGCTCGCGATTCCGTGGCTCGCGGCGGTCGGCCTGCACGCGAGCCCGATCGAGTTCTCGCTCCTGGGCGTCCTCGGCTTCCTGCCGTTCATCCTCTTCGCGCTCCCAGCCGGAGTCTGGGTCGACCGCCTGCGCCGCCGGCAGATCCTCATCGTCGGCGACTCGGCCCGCGCGGCGCTTCTCGCACTCGTGCCGATCCTCTGGGCGGCCGGGGTGCTCCGCATCTGGCACCTGCTCGTGCTCCAGTTCGTGATCGGGATCTTCACCGTCTTCTTCGACGTTGCCTACCAGTCGTATCTCCCGGCGCTCGTCGATCGCGAGCACCTCGTCGACGGCAACTCGAAGCTCCAGCTCACCGTCTCGGTCGCGCAGGTGGCGGGGCCGAGCATGTCGGGCGGCCTCATCGCAGCCGTCACCGCGCCGTACGCCATCGTCGGAGACGCGTTGAGCTTCGTCGTCTCGACGGTGTTCATGCTGCGCATGCGCCATCGCGAGGTGCTGCCCGAGCGCGAGGCGGGCGTGCCGCATCCGAAGATGTGGCCGCAGGTGAAGGAAGGACTGCACTGGGTCCTCGGCAACCGCCACCTCCGCCCGATCGCGGGGTGCACGGGGACGTCCAACTTCTTCAACTCGATGCTGTTCTCGATCTTCGTCCTCTACGCGGTGCGCGTGCTGCACCTCTCGTCGGTCGAGGTCGGAGCCGTCTTCGCCGTCGGCTCGTTCGGCTCGATCACCGGCGCGCTCGCCGCGAACCGGCTGCAGCAGAAGATCGGCGTCGGGCCGGCGATCGTCCTCTGCGCGATTCTCTTCTCCGTGGGCGGGCTCGCCTTTCCGCTCGCCCCGCGCGCATTTCCGCTGCCGGTGCTGATGGGAGGCCTGCTCGTGACGGGCTTCGCCAGCGTCGCGTACAACATCACGCAGGTCAGCCTCCGGCAGGCGATCACGCCGGAGCGACTGCAGGGACGGATGAATGCCGCGATGCGCTGGGTCATCTGGGGGACGATCCCGCTGGGCTCGCTCGTCGGCGGGGCGATCGGCCAGACCGTCGGCCTGCACGCCGCCCTCTGGGTGGGCGCGATCGGTGGCGTGCCCGTGTTCCTCTGGGTGCTCTTCTCCCCGGTACGCTCGATCCGCGAGATGCCCTCCCCCGTGCTGGAACCCACGCCCGCACAGGCCGAGCTCGAGGGCGGCCTGATCGAGGGCGCGCCGCTGCCGGGCCCCGCCTCGGCGGATGCGTAGCCTCCGCCTGCGGAGCCCGCTCTGGCATGACCGCGGCTTCGTCTATCTCTGGGCCGCGAACGCGATCAGCCAGCTCGGCGAGCAGGTCAGCGTGCTCGCGATTCCACTCACGGCGCTCTTCGTCCTGAAGCAGGGCGCACTCCAGGTCGCGCTCCTGCGCGCGTTCTCGGTGCTCCCCTTCGTCGTCTTCTCGCTGCCCGCAGGCGTGTGGATCGACCGCGTGCGCCGGCGGCCCCTGATGATCGCGGCGGACTTCGGCCGCGCGCTCGCCCTGTTGACGATCCCGGTCGCGTACTGGCTCGGGCACCTGACGCTCTCGCAGCTCTACGTCGTCGCCGTGATCTACGGCACGCTCACCGTGATCTTCGACGTCTCGTACCTCTCGTTCCTGCCCGGCCTCGTGTCGCGGGAGCGTCTGAGCGACGCGAACGCGAAGCTGCTCGGAACGGCGGCGATCGCGCAGGTCATCGGCCCGACGCTCGCAGGCGCGCTGATCGGCGCGGTCGGCGCCGCGGTGGCGGTGGTCGCGAACGCGATCAGCTACGCCACGTCGGGCGCGTTCGTGACCGCGATCCGCGGGCGGGAGGCGAAGCCGGAGCACATGGAGACGCGCGGGCGGGACGAGCTCGTCGAAGGCATCCGGTACGTGTTCAGGCAGCCGTACCTGCGCACGCTGACGATCTGGACGTCGCTGTGGAATCTGTTCACGTCCGGCTTCTTCGCCATCGAGGTCGTGTACTTCGTGCGCACGCTGCACTGGGGGGCGACGGAGATCGGCATCGTGCTCGCACTCGGCAGCTCCGGGCTCCTCCTCGGCGCCCTCGTGAACGAGCGGCTCGTCGCCCGCTTCGGGATCGGGCGGATGATCGCGTACTCCGGGATCGTGTTCTCCGCGCTCCTCGCGGCCGTCCCGGGCGCGCCGCGCTCGCACGCCGCCGTCGTCATCGTCGGCAGCGGCTTCGTCGCGTCGATCGTCGGGTTCTTCGCGAACGTGAACCAGCTGACGTTCCGCCAGGCGATCACGCCGACGCGGCTGCTCGGACGGATGAACTCGGTCGTCCGGCTCATGTACTGGGGGACGATCCCGGCCGGATCGGCGCTCGCCGGGATCCTCGCCGGCCCGCTCGGCCTGCGCACGACGCTCTTCGCCGCCGCCGTCGGCTCGACCCTGACGTGCATACCGATCGCGACATCGAAGATCCGCACGGTTCGGAGCGCTACCGTCCCTACCGATGCCCGAATACCCGGAGATGGAGGCATGGCGGCGCCAGCTGGCTGACCCGGTCTCGGCCTTCCCGATCGCGAAGGCCGGCCCCGCGCACATCGCGACGCTGAAGACGTTCGACCCGCCGCTCGCTGCGCTCGAAGGGCGGCGGTTCCGCGGCGTCGAGCGGCGCGGCAAGCGCCTCCTCTTCCCGACCGAGGACGGCGAGCTCGTGCTCCTCGTCCACCTGATGACGTCGGGGCGCCTGAAGTCGCTGCGCGCCGGCGACAAGGGGCCGAAGGTCCCGGCGTTCGCCCTCGAGTTCGCCGGCGGCTCGAAGCTCGTCCTCACCGAGAACGCGAGGCGCAAGCGCGCCGGCGTGTGGCTCCTCACGCCCGAAGCCGCGAGCGCGGAGGTCGCGCACCTCGGCCCGGAGGCGGCGGGCATCGACGCCGCCGAGCTGGGGACGATCCTCCGCCGCGAAGGGCGGCGCCTGCACGCGCTGCTGCGCGACCAGCGCGCGCTCGCCGGCATCGGCCGCGCGTGGGCGAACGAGATCCTCCACGAGGCGAAGCTCTCGCCGTACGCGCTCTCGACGGATCTCGACGACGAGGAGATCGCGCGGCTCGCCACCGCGATCGACTCCGAGCTCGCCCGCGGCCTCGAGCTCCGCGAACGAGGTGCCGGCGACGAGAAGACGTACCGCGTCCACGACAAGCTCGAGAAGCCCTGCGACGTGTGCGGCACGCCGATCGCCCGCGTCGACTTCGAGGAGCACACGATCTACTACTGCCCGGAGTGCCAGACCGGCGGGCGCGTCCTCAAGGACAGGCGCATGTCGCGCCTCCTGCGTTAGACGATCGAATCGATCGTCTAGGCTTCGGCATGGCCACCGTCGCGGATCTGATGGTCAAGGACGTCTTGACCGTCGAGCCGTCGGACACGATCGGCGAGGCCGCCGAGAAGATGGTCGCGGCCAACGTCGGCGCGGTCGTCGTCGTCGAGGACATGGTGCGCATCGTCGGCATCGTCACCGAGCGCGATCTCCTGCGCGCGGTCGCCTCTCGCGCCCGCGCCGCCGAGGCGCGCGTCCGGCAGTGGATGACGCCGGACCCGGTGACGATCGAGCCGGACGTCGAGGTCGAGGAGGCCGCGAGGATCATGTTCGCCCACAACTTCCGGCATCTTCCCGTGGTCAAGGACGGACGCCCGCTCGGGATCGTCAGCCTCCGTGTCCTCGCCCGCTTCGCGTTCGACCAGTCCGTCCAGCGCGCCCACTAGGGTCCCCGCCGATGATCCGGTTGCTTCCCGAGCGTGGGGGCTGGCTCGAGGTCGTGTGCGGCCCGATGTTCAGCGGCAAGAGCGAGGAGCTCATCCGCCGGCTCCGCCGGGCGGAGATCGCCGGCCAGCGCGCGCTCATCGTGAAGCCGCGCATCGACGACCGGTACGACATCGGCCACGTCGTCAGCCATGCGGGCGCGAAGATGCGCGCCGTCGCCGTGTCCCGGCCGGAGGAGATCGTCGGCCTCGCCGACGGCTACGACGCGGTCGGCATCGACGAGGTGCAGTTCTTCGCGCCGGAGATCGTCGGCGTCATCGAACGGCTCGTCGAGCGCGGCTCACGTGTCGTCGCGGCCGGCCTCGATCAGGACTTCCGCGGGCTGCCGTTCGGGACGCTGCCGGAGCTCCTCTGCCGCGCCGAGCTCGTCGACAAGCTCCAGGCGGTCTGCCACCGCTGCGGCGGGCCGGCGACGATGACGCAGCGGCTCGTCGACGGGCGGCCGGCGTCGGCGGACGGCGAGACGATCGTCGTCGGTGCGCTCGAGCAGTACGAGGCGCGCTGCCGCACCTGCCATGAGCTTGCCTATGCGGCGGCTATGCCAGCTGCATCGTCAGCGTCTGCCCGCTGACCGACACCGACCCGCCGAGCGCCGCGAGCACACGCACCGCCACCGCGGCGCCGAGGTCGCGGAGGTCCTGCCCGAGGACGACCTTCACCGACGAGTCCGTCACGGGCGAGACGCGGATCTCCTTCCCGTTCACGACGACGTCGACCTCCTCGAGGCCGCCGTGCCGAAGCATCGCCTGCACGAGCGCGGAGACGCCGCGGTCGACCGCCTCGACGTCGGTCTGCACGAGGGCGCCCTCGCCCGAGACGTGGACGCGGTCGGCTCCTAGCCGTTCCGCCGCCGCCTGCGCGAGCGCGAGCGTGTCCGCCTCGCGCTCGACCGGGTCGTAGCGGCCGGCCTCGATCCGGGCCGCGACCGACAGCTCGTCCAGGAGCTCGGCGATCTGCTTCGACGCCGCCTCGATCATCTCGACGTACCGGTCGGCGGGCGGAGCGAGCTCCATCGTCTTCGAAAGGGTCGCGGCGAAGCCGTGCACGGTCGCCAGGGGAGTCCTGACGTCGTGACATGCGAGCGAGACGAGCCGGGCGAAGGACGTGTCGTTCTGCACGCGGGGACTAACCTAGCGGTATCGCGAAGCCGACGCACAGCCCGCTCGACGATCTCCAGGCCTCGACGCCGGAGGTGCGGCTCGGGCTGTCGCGGGTCGGCGTCACCGGCGTCCAGAAGGCGGTGCGGATCGGCCGCGGCCGCAAGGAGAAGCTCATCGCGGCGACGATCGACTGCACGGTCGACCTCGACCCGTCGCAGAAGGGCGTCCACATGTCGCGCTTCCCGGAGCTCTTCGAGGAGGCGGTCGAGGGGGTCGTCGAGGACGAGGCGTTCCTCGTCGAGGACCTCGCCGAGCACGTCGCCCGCCGCATCGTGGAGCGCCAGCACGCGCTCGTCGCCGAGGTGAAGATCCACGCGCGCTATCCGTACGAGCGGCGCACGCCGGTGACGCAGCTCTCGACGCAGGAGATGGTCTCGCTCATCGGCATCGCCGCGGCGTCGCGCACCGGCGTCCGCCGCGTCGTCGGCGTCGAGGCGATCGGGATCAACGCGTGCCCGTGCGCGCAGGGGCTCATGCGCGGCCGTGCGTCGGAGCAGCTCCTCGACGCCGGCTTCGACCGCGACGACGTCGAGCGGATCCTCGAGCTCGTCCCCATGGCGACGCACAACCAGCGCGGCCAGGGGACGCTCTTCATCGGGACGCAGGCTCGGGTGAATGCGGAGCGCCTCCTCGAGATCGTGGAAGGGTCGATGAGCTCGCCGATCTACGAGCTGCTGAAGCGGCCCGACGAGCTCTTCGTCGTCGAGCACGCGCATCTCCAGCCGCGGTTCGTCGAGGACTCCGTGCGCGTCGCGCTGAAGAGCGTCCTCGACAACCTGCCGGCGCTCGACGACGGCGACTTCGTCCTCTCGCGGCAGCTGAACTTCGAGACGATCCACGCGCACGAGGTCGTCGCAGAGCGCTTCGGCACGGTCGGGGAGCTGCGCGCGGAGCTCGACGGCGGCGGGCACGGCCCGCTCCGCCACACCGAGCTCAGGGACTGGCTGCGGCGCTAGCGCCGTCCTTCCGCCACCAGCGACGCCACAGCGTCGAACGGTTCTCCTCGCCGCGGACGAGCCGGCGGAGATTCGCCTTGTGGAGCAGGACGACCCCGGCCGCCGCGCACGCGGCGAACGCCGTCACCGGCCACGGATAGCCGAGCAGCCACGACCACAGAATGAGCGACGCAGCCGAGACCATCGACGCAAGCGACGGATAGCGCAGCGTGAAGAACACGAGGATCCACACGCCGAGCCCGACGGCGCCGACGAGCGGCGCCACGCCGAGGAATGCGCCGCCCGTGGTCGCCACGATCTTCCCGCCCCTCTGGAACTTCATGAACAGCGGCCGCCAGTGGCCGGCCATCGCGGCGGCGCCGGCGAGCACGCCCGCGAGGTGCCCGACGACAAGCGTCGCCACGAGCGCCGGGACGAATCCCTTGGCGGTGTCGAGCACGACGGTCGGCAGTCCGAGGTAGCGGCCGTAGACACGCCAGACGTTGCTCCCGCCGATGTTGCCGCTCCCCTTCGTGCGGATGTCCTCGCGCCGGAACAGGCGCACGAGCCAGTAGCCCCAGGGCATCGAGCCTGCGAGGTACCCGGCCACGACGAGGCCGACGGTCAACATGGCGTCAGGCGGGGACTGCGACCTGCTCGACGAGCCCGTTCACGACGTCCCAGTCGAGGTTGTCGAAGAACGCGTCGATGTACCCGGCGCGGTCGGTCTGGTAGTCCGTGAAGTACGCGTGCTCGTAGACGTCGAGCGCGACGAATGGGGTCGCGTTCCACACCGGGAACGTGTTCTGGGCGTCGCCGATGTAGTTGAAGAGGCGGCCCTCGTCCCAGTCGTACGCCGTCCATGCCCAGCCGCGCGCGGCGAGGCCGGTCGCGCGGAGGTCGGCGCGCCACGCGTCGGCCGAGCCGAAGTCGCGCTTCACGAGCGCTCCGAAGCGGCCCGTCGGGTCTCCCCCGCCGCCGCCGAGATGGGCGAAGTAGAGCTCGTGGTTCTTGATGCCGCCGATGGCGAAGGTGAGGTCGACCTTCAGCGCGCGGAGGTCGGAGTAGACCTGGTTGGCGGTGCCGAGATCGACCTCGGCCAGCCGGCCGAGGATCTCGTTCCGCTTGTTCACGTAGCCGACGTAGAGCTTGTAGTGGGCCTCGACCGAGGCGCGGGAGATGCCGTCGAGCTCGTACAGCTCGGGGCGAAGCTCCCTCGGGGCGATCTCCTGGAAGTTGAAGGCAAGCGCGGCCATGGCGAGGGAGCATATCCTCCTCGCCGAGACGACCAGACGGTTGAAAGGAGCCCAGGGAATGCCCTTCGAACTGCCCGACCTGCCATACGCGTACGACGCGCTCGAGCCGCACATCGACGCGGAGACGATGCGCATCCACCACGATCTCCACCACAAGGCGTACGTGGACAACGCGAACGCCGCCCTCGCCGGGACCGAGTGGGCCGACCGGCCGGTCGATCAGATCCTCGCCGACCTCGACATCCTCCCCGAGGACAAGCGGACGGCGGTCCGGAACAACGCCGGCGGCCATGCGAACCACTCGCTGTTCTGGACGATCATGTCCCCCAACGGGGGTGGAGAGCCGAGCGGCGACCTCGCGAAGGCGATCGGCGACGCGTTCGGCTCGTTCGCCGACTTCAAGGCGGCGATCACCGACGGCGGAGTGAAGCGCTTCGGCAGCGGGTGGACGTGGCTCGTCTGGGACGGGACCGGTCTCGCTGCGTACTCGACGCCGAACCAGGACTCGCCGCTCATGCAGAGCCACGTGCCGATCCTCGGCATCGACGTCTGGGAGCACGCCTACTACCTCAAGTACCAGAACAAGCGCCCCGCGTACCTCGAAGCGTGGTGGAACGTCGTCAACTGGGACGAGGTGGGCCGGCGGTTCGGTGAGGCGCGCGGCTAGAAGCCGCGCGCCTCGCGCGCCTGTTTTCACAGTTTCCGAGCGGGCTTCTTGCACCGCCCACACCGGTGCGGCTATGACTTCCGAAACCGAAGGGGCGCGCGTTGCGTAAAGACGATGGAGAGATGGAGCTCGCGTTGGACACCCGTGCGCACCTGCATGCCGTTCCCGGTGGCGCCGACACGCACGCTCCGCTCGACGCCGGGGAGGCGACGGACTCGGAGCTACTCGTCCGGGTCGCCGGCCGCGACCGCGAGGCGTTCGAGATCCTCTACCACCGCTACGTGCGCTCGATCTTCGGGCTGGCGATGCGGCGTCTGCGCGACCGCCAGCGCGCCGAGGACGCGGTGCAGGAGATGTTCGCCGCGGTCTGGCGCTCGGCCGGCAGCTACCGGCCGGAGCGGGGCCCGGCGGCGCCTTGGCTCTACGCCGTCGCACGCAACGCGGTCGTCGACCGTCTGCGCGTGCGCGCCGACGTCCCCGGCGACCCGCCCGACGTCGTCGCGGTCGAGCCGGGGCCGGCAGAGCAGGCCGAGTCGTCCTATGTGTCCTGGCGCGTCCACCGCGCCCTCGAATCGCTCCCGACCAAGGAGCGCGACGTCCTCGAGCTCGCGTACTGGAGCGGGCTCTCGCAGAGCGAGGTGGCGAGCTTTCTCGACATCCCGCTCGGCACTGTGAAGACCAGGACGCGCAGTGCGCTTGCGCGCCTGGCGGAGATCTTGGAGGGAGAGCTGGCATGACACCCCTGAACTTCGACGAGCTCATCGGCCCGGAGGTCGAGGGCGCCGAGCGCGAGCGGCTCCGCCGCGTGCACGAACTCCTCGTCGAGGCCGGGCCGCCGCCGGAGATGACGCCCGAGCTCGAGGCCGGGCCAGCATTGGCGGTCACGATCGGCGGCCGACAGCGGAAGGCGAAGATCCGGCGCCAGGTGATGCTGCTCGCGGCCACTGTCGCCGTGCTCGCCCTCGCCTTCCTCGGCGGGTATCTCACCGGCAACCGCGGCGGCGCCAGCGCAGAGCGGACACTGCAGCTCAGCGGCACGCCGGCCGCGCCGCACGCGCTCGCATCGCTCCAGCTCGAGCCGAAAGACGCCGCCGGCAACTGGCCGAT
>Ga0265338_10010389_pt1 | contig 10923 bp, 9 predicted proteins | sample 42126metaG_FD_193579 | JGI IMG/M metagenome (GOLD analysis project Ga0265338, IMG submission 193579) | Rhizosphere microbial communities from Carex aquatilis grown in University of Washington, Seatle, WA, United States - 4-21-26 metaG | ecosystem: Host-associated > Plants > Roots > Rhizosphere >... | reverse complement strand
GCGCGTGAAGATCTCCGGCCTCGGCATCCTGCAGGTGCGCAAGCGCGCCGCCCGCATGGGCCGTAACCCGGCCACCGGCGAGGCGATCAAGATCAAGGCGTCGAAGAAGGTCGCCTTCCGGGCCGCCAAGGACCTCAAGGAAGCGATCTGATCCGCTTCCATCCAGTTTTGCGTACCAGCAAACCCCGTCGGCTCGCCGGCGGGGTTTTGTTTTGCTGCTCCATCCCTCCCCTTTCAGGGAGGAATAATAAAATTCGCCTTATTTGCAGCTCCATCCCGCGCTACATGTCTATCGTATGTTGCGCCGATATTTGCTCCGTCCGCTCTGGGTCCTGCTCGCCGTGCTGTTCCTCATCGAGGCATGGCTGTGGGACCATTTGCAGCCGCTCGTCGCGCGGCTCGTCGCGCTCATCCCGCTCGAAGGCCTCAAGCGCGCCATCGCCCGGCTGGTGGCGAGCCTGCCGCCCTGGGCGGTGCTGTTCGTCTTCGCGATCCCTTTCATCGCGATGCTGCCACTGAAATTCCTCGAAGTGTATTTCCTCGCCAAGCGCGACTGGCTCGCTGCCGCTTTGGTCATCGTCTTCGTCAAGCTGGTCGGGCTTGGCATCACCGCCTTCATCTTCGACGTGACGCGCGACAAGCTGATGCAGATGGTCTGGTTTCGAAGCGTCTATGCCTGGTTCTTGTGGGCGCGCGACTGGGCGCATGCGCAGACCGAACCGATCCGCGCACGCATCCGGCAATTGATATGGCTTATGAAGCCGCATCGCGCCGGCACATTCCTGCGTCGGCTGATGCGGCTGCGCCGCCGCGCCTATCGCCGCTGGGCGTGATCTAGCCGGTGATGAAGTGCAGCGCGTGCGGCGCCCACAGGCCCGCCGCGGTGAAGCCGAGCCCGATGAGCCCGAGCAGGCCGGAGCCCCAGCCGAGCAGGATCATCCCGGTGATGACCTCGGCCGACGCCAGCACGATGCCGATCTGGAAGGCCGCCGAGGCGAATTCGTAATTGTGATAGCGCGCCATCACCTCGTCGCGGTGATGCTCGGCATTGCGCGCGCGCGCCATCAATTGCTTGCGCCCTTCGTTGGACGACGGCTCGTCGTCATATTTTGCGACGAGCTTCTTCCACTCGTCGATCTTCTTGGCGAGGCGCGCTTTCGTGTCGGCATCGCTCGCGCGATCGGCCTCGATCTGCATCTGCTCGCCGGCGGTGTTGAGCACCGTCATGCGGATGGTCTTGGCCTGGAAGAAGGCCCACAGGTCGTTGGCCTCGACGTTGAGCGTGATGGCGTGCGTCTGCGCGCTCTTGCCCAATGTCTCGGAGAAGGCGAGGAACAGCGCCAGCACCGAGATCAGCAGCGCGATCTTCTTGTTGCCGCCGTGCGAAGCATGCTCGGCGTGCTCGGCATGCTCGAGGTTTTCGTGTGCGCTCATGTCCGTCCCCCGCTGGAGGCAGGACGATGGCAGCAAACTCGTCCGCCGGGCAAGGACATCCTAGGCGCGCGGATGCGTATTCACATAAACGTCAAGTAACCGCTCGGCGTCGACGGCGGTGTAGATCTGCGTCGTCGACAGTGAGGCGTGGCCGAGCAGTTCCTGGATGGCGCGCAGGTCGCCGCCGCCCGCGAGGAGATGCGTGGCGAAGGAATGGCGCAGCGCGTGCGGCGTCGCGGAATCGGGCAGGCCGAGCGCGCCGCGCAGGCGTTCCATGGTGAGCTGGACGATGCGGGGCGACAGCGGCCCGCCGCGGGCGCCGAGGAAGAGGGGGCCGTCCGGCGGCAGGTCGTAGGGGCAGAGTGCGACATAGTCGGCGACGAGTCGCGCTACCTGCGGCAGCAGGGGGACCATGCGCGTCTTGTTGCCTTTGCCGGTGACGATGATGGTGTCGGCGCCGCCGGCGCCGGCGGCACGCGTGAGCGACAGCGCTTCCGAGATGCGCAGGCCGCAGCCGTAGAGCAGCGCCAGCACCGCCGCGTCTCGCGCCAGCACCCACTGCTCGCGCGCCTCGCCGGCGCGCATGTCGGCGTCGGTGACGGCCCGGGCCGAACTGGCGGTGAGCGGCTTCGGCAGGCCCTTCGGAATTTTCGGGGTGCGCACGGCGGCGAGCGCGCCGACCTTGCCCTTGCCGTTGCGTTCGAGGAAACGGGCGAAGGAGCGGGCGCCGGCGAGCTGGCGCATCAGCGAGCGGTTGCCGGCGCCTTCGGCGCGCCGCGCGGCGAGGAAGGCGCGCACGTCGGCCGGCGCAAGCCTGGCCAGCGCCTTCAGGGTCGGCGGCTTACCGAGGTGTTTGGTGAGGAAGCCGAGGAACTGCCAGACGTCGCGGCGGTAGGCCTCCAGCGTCTTCGGCGACATGCGCTTTTCCGCGCCGAGATAAGCGAGCCAGCGGCCGATTTCGGCCGCGACGTCCGGGGCTGTGGCGAAGGCGGCGTCCATGCGCGCCAGACTGGCATTCCTTCCTTCACCCTTCCTTAACCGCGCGGAATCGGCCTAGACCAAGCGTATGGCCACACGTGTCGTCGACGTCCTGGTGCCGGTGGCGCTCGACCAGACCTATTCCTATCGGGTGCCGGCCGAGATGGAGCTGGCGCCCGGCGACGTCGTCGCCGTGCCGCTCGGCGCGCGCGACTGCGTCGGCGTGGTCTGGGCCGACAATCCCAATCCGAACCCGCGCCTGCATAACCGGCTCAAGGACGTCGACGCCAAACTCGAGGTGCCGCCGCTCAAGCCGGAGCTGCGCAGCTTCGTCGACTGGGTGTCGAACTACACGCTCGCCTCGCGCGGCATGGTGTTGCGCATGGCCCTGCGCATGGGCGACCTCGGGCCGATGCGCGAGCGCGTCGGCGTGCGCCTCACCGACGTGAAGCCGCAACGCATGACGCCGGCGCGACAGCGCGTCATCGCCGCACTCGCCGACGGCTTCGTCCGTTCGAAGAACGAGGCGGCGCAGGAGGCCGCCGTATCGGCGGGCGTGGTCAACGGCCTCGTCGACGAGGGCGTGCTGGCGACGGTGGTGCTGCCGCCCGAACCGTTGATGCGCGCGCCCGACCCGGACTTCCGCAAGCCGGAGTTTTCGCTGGCGCAGCTCGCGGCGGCGGACGCGCTGCGCACCACGGTCGATCAGGGCGGCTACACCGTGTCGCTGCTCGACGGCGTCACCGGCTCCGGCAAGACGGAAGTGTATTTCGAGGCGGTCGCGGAGAACATCCGCCGCGGGCATCAGACGCTCGTCCTGATGCCGGAGATCGCGCTGACCGCCGGCTTCCTCGATCGCTTCGCGCACCGCTTCGGTGTGCGCCCGGCCGAATGGCATTCGCAGTTGCCGCCGCGTCGGCGCGCGCGCACCTGGGAGGCGGTGGCGAAGAACGAGCTGCCGGTCGTCGTCGGCGCGCGCTCGGCATTGTTTCTGCCTTACGCCGACCTCGGCCTCATCGTCGTCGATGAGGAGCACGACGCCGCCTACAAGCAGGAAGACGGCGCGCACTATCACGCGCGCGACATGGCCGTGGTGCGTGGCTCGATCGCCAAGTTTCCGGTGGTCCTCGCCTCGGCGACGCCATCGGTCGAATCCGAGGTCAATGCACGGAAAGGCCGCTATCGTCGCATCCATCTGCCCGAGCGCTTCGGCGGCGCGCATCTGCCGCACATCGAGCCGATCGACATGCGCACCGAAGGGCCGCCGCGCGGCCGCTTCATCTCGCCAAAATTGGCGGAGGCGGTGCAGATCGTGCTGGAGAAACGCGAACAGGCGCTCCTGTTCCTCAATCGCCGCGGCTTCGCACCCCTCACGTTGTGCCGCGCCTGCGGCTTCCGCGTGCAGTGCCCGAATTGCGATTCCTGGCTGGTCGATCATCGCTTCAAGCGGCGGCTGGTCTGTCATCACTGCGGCTATTCGGTGCCGCCGCCGACCGAATGCCCGAAGTGCCACGCCACCGATTCATTCGCCGCCGTGGGGCCCGGCGTCGAACGACTGCATCAGGAGGCGGCGGATCTGTTTCCCGGCGCGCGCATCCTCGTCCTGTCGAGCGATCTCGTCGAATCGATCGAACGGCTGCGCGCCGAGCTCGACGACGTCGCCGAGGGCCGTTTCGATCTCGTCATCGGCACGCAGCTCGTCGCCAAGGGGCATCACTTTCCGCGCTTGAATCTCGTCGGCATCGTCGATGCCGATCTCGGATTGGGCAACGGCGATCCGCGCGCCGCCGAGCGCACGTTCCAATTGCTGCATCAGGTGACCGGCCGCGCCGGCCGCGAGGAGGGCCGCGGCGTCGGGTATCTGCAGACGCATCAACCGGAACATCCGGTGATGCGCGCGTTGATCATGGGCGACCGCGAGGCGTTCTATCAAAACGAGATCGAGCAGCGCGAGCGCACCGGCTATCCGCCGTTCGGGCGGCTGGCGAGCCTCATCGTCTCGGCCGGCGACAAGCACGCGGCGGAAGCCTACGGCCGCACGCTTGTGTCGCTGGCGCCGAAAGACGAGCAGGTGCGCGTGCTCGGACCCGCCGAGGCGCCGATTGCCGTGGTGCGCGGCCGCCATCGCTATCGCCTGCTGGTGAAATCGCCGCGCGCGTACGACCTGTCAGGCTATCTGCGCGACTGGCTTGCCGTCGCGCCGAAGACCAAGGGCAACCTGCAGCTCGAGGTCGACGTCGACCCGATGAGCTTTTTCTGAGTGCTGGCCGCGGAGCATGACGCGCTCCCGCCCCGCGGGCGGGAAGAGATAATGAAGTTCACATTGCGCGCACGTCGCTCGCCTTTGCCGCAAATGCGACCAGCGGCGGCTTCAATCCGGCGCGATTGAGCAGGCGGCGGACATTCGGCCGTGCCGCGGAGAAATAGACCGTGGCGCCGGCGCGCCAGCTCCGGGAGTGCCCTTAGCCTGCCGCGGCATGGGCCGGGGCTGCGGCGTTCATTCCGGCAACTCGTCGTGGTGCGTGTTCGGCTGCAGCAGCACGGTGGCGGCCGCGGCGAAAATCAGCGCGAAGCCGACGATGTCGTAGAGGTCTGGCCGTTCGCCGTTGATCGCCGCCGAGCCGATGACGCCGACGACCGGCACCAGCAGCGAACCGATCGAGGCGGTCATGGTCGGCAGTTTGTCGACGACGACGAACCAGACGAAGTAGATCAGGCCCATGCCGATAAGGCCGTTATAGGCGAGCCAGACGACGGTCATCGGCGGCAGCGGCCACAGGTGCGGCGCGCCGTCGAAATACAGCATGCCGGCGAGCAGCATGAACCAGCCGAGCAGCAGCTGCCACGCGGTGACGGCGAGCGTCGGCGCCTTGATCTGCGCCGCCTTCACATAGACCGTGCCCGCCGCCCAGCTCCAGGCGCAGCCGAGCGCGAACAGGGCGCCGAGCGGCAGACCGTCACGCAGCAACGGGCCGATAAGGATCGTCAGGCCGAGCGCGCAGAGCACGAGCGCTGCGATCTTCACCGCCGTGAATCTCTCTTTCAGCACCAGCCACGCCAGCACCGAGGCCCAGATCGGCATCGAATAGGCAATCACGACCGCGCGCGACGTGGTGCCGTAGACCTGCGCATAGGCCGAGCAGACGTTGAAGATGCCGACGTTGAACACCGACGCGATCAGCACCTTCATGCGCTCGCCTTGCGGCAGCGCCAGCCGCGTGCGCGCGATCGCGGCGGCGGCGAACAGCACGGCGGCGCCGAGCCCGACGCCGACCGCACGCAATGTCCACGGCGTCAGCGATTGCAGGATGATGCGCGTGGCGATCCAGTTGAAGCCCCAGGCGAAGCCCATGAGCACAACGAGTAGCCGCGCGCCGGTTGCGGCGCTCCGGGTCGTCTGCGGCATCGCGCCGCTCATTCCGGCATCGCGATGCGTTTGCGCCCGGGCTGCAGCAGCACGCAGGACGCGGCGCTGAAAATCAGGGCGAAGCCGACGATGTCGTTCACCGTCGGCCGCTCATGCAGGACGATCGTCGAGGCGACGACGCCGATCACCGGCACCAGCAACGCGCCGATCGAGGCGGTGATCGCCGGCAGTCGGGCGGCCACCGACCACCACAGGAAATGAGCAAGCCCCGTACCGATGACGCCCATGAACAGGATGGCGAGCCAGGTGTCGCGGGATATCCCGTTCACATGCGGCACGCCCTCGAAGATGAACGTGCCGCCGGCGATGAACAGGAAGCCGAACACGAGTTGCCAGGCCGCGTTGGCGAGCGGCGGCACCGTCGCCTTCACCCATTTCAGGTAGACGGTGGCGCCGCACCAGCACCAGGCGCAGGCCAATCCGAGAACGACCGTGATCGGAATGCCGTGCGCGAACAGCGGCCACACCAGGATGGCGAGCCCGACGATGCACAGGGCGATGGCGATCCGGCGCATCGTGGTCAGGCGCTCGCCGAGCAGCAGGCGGCCCATGATCGTCGTCCAGATCGGCATCGAATAAGCGAGGATGATGACGCGCGAGGTCGCGCCGTTGAGCTGGGCGAAGGTCGACAGGATCTGGAAGAGAGCGACGTTGAGGAAGCCGGCCACCATCACATGCACGCGCTCGCCGCGCGGCACGCGTAGCGTATGCCCGGACAAGGTCGCCGCCACGATCAGCGTCAGCGCGCCGAGCCCCGCGCCGAGGAAGCGCAGCGTCCATGGCGGCGCGCCGCGCAGACCGATGCTGACCGAGATCCAGTTGAGCCCCCACGCGAAGGCGAGCAGCACCACGAGCATCCGGGCGGTGCCGGTGACCTCGGCGGTGTCGCGCGGTGAAGGCATGGATGGATCGGGGTTCGCCGGCGGACAAAGCTGGGCCCGCGAATCGGGCGTGGTCCGCAACGCTAGCCCGCGGGACAGCGCGGCGCGAGGAATGGCTTCTATGCGGCCCGCGGCGGAAAAAAGTGCGGGCCGGCCGAGCGGTGCTTCGGAACCGGCGTCATTGTTGCGCCGCGGTTGCCGCTGTGTTAGCAACCGCCTCGATTTCGCGAGGGGCAACGCGGGGCATGTGCACGCGCCCTCGCAGGTCGGAATTCCTCCTTGAATTCCAAAAGGTTGCGCCGCCGTTCTGCGACGGCGCCCGGCCTTGATGAGTTAGAACAAAAACGAGCGTCACGTGGCAGGCGAAGACCCCCTTATCTCCGGCATGGCAGGCCGTTACGCCCACGCCCTTTTCGAGCTCGCGCTCGAGAACAAGGCGACCGATGCGGTCAAGGCCGATCTCGACAAGTTCGACGGCTTGCTCGCCGAGAGCGCCGACCTCAGGCGGCTGGTGCGCAGCCCGGTGTTCGGCGCCGACGAGCAGCTCAAGGCGCTGTCGGCGGTCCTCGACAAGGCCGGCATCGGCGGCCTCGCCGGCAAGTTCCTGCGTGTCATCACCGCCAACCGCCGGCTGTTCGCGGTGGGCGACATGATCCGCGCCTACCGCGCGCTGGTCGCCCGTCACAAGGGCGAGGTGCAGGCGCAGATCACGGTCGCCGAACCTCTCAACGACAAGAATTCCGAGGCGCTCAAGGGCGCGCTCAAAAGCGTCACCGGCGGCAAGGACATCGACCTCAATATCAAGGTCGACCCGGCCATCATCGGCGGCCTGATCGTCAAGGTCGGCAGCCGCATGGTCGACAGTTCGCTCCGCACCAAGCTCAATGCGATCAAGTTCGCGATGAAAGAGGCCCGCTGATGGACATCCGCGCCGCAGAAATTTCCGCCATCCTGAAGGACCAGATCAAGAATTTCGGCCAGGAGGCCGAGGTCTCCGAAGTCGGTTCGGTGCTCTCCGTCGGTGACGGCATCGCCCGCGTCTACGGCCTCGACAACGTCCAGGCCGGTGAGATGGTCGAGTTCGAGAACGGCACCCGCGGCATGGCGCTGAACCTCGAGACCGACAATGTCGGCATCGTCATCTTCGGCGCCGACCGTGAAATCATGGAAGGCCAGACCGTCAAGCGCACCGGCGCCATCGTGGACGTGCCGGTCGGCAAGGGCCTGCTTGGCCGCGTCGTCGACGCCCTCGGCAACCCGATCGACGGCAAGGGTCCGATCCAGTCGACCGAGCGCAAGCGCGTCGACGTGAAGGCGCCCGGCATCATCCCGCGCAAGTCGGTGCACGAGCCGATGGCGACCGGCCTCAAGGCGGTCGACGCGCTGATCCCGATCGGCCGCGGCCAGCGCGAGCTGATCATCGGCGACCGCCAGACCGGCAAGTCGGCGATCATTCTCGACACCATCCTCAACCAGAAGCCGCTCAATGCGCAGCCGGACGAGAAGATCAAGCTGTACTGCGTCTACGTCGCGGTCGGCCAGAAGCGCTCGACCGTCGCGCAGTTCGTGAAGGTGCTGGAAGAGCAGGGCGCGCTCGAATACTCGATCATCGTCGCCGCGACCGCTTCCGATCCGGCGCCGATGCAGTTCCTGGCGCCGTTCTCCGGCTGCACCATGGGCGAGTACTTCCGCGACAACGGCATGCACGCCGTCATCTGCTACGACGACCTGTCGAAGCAGGCCGTCGCCTACCGCCAGATGTCGCTCCTGCTGCGCCGCCCGCCGGGCCGCGAAGCGTATCCGGGCGACGTGTTCTATCTGCACTCGCGTCTCCTGGAGCGCGCCGCCAAGATGGGCGACGCCGCCGGCGCCGGCTCGCTCACCGCGCTGCCGGTCGTCGAGACGCAGGCCAACGACGTGTCGGCCTACATCCCGACCAACGTCATCTCGATCACCGACGGCCAGATCTTCCTCGAGACCGACCTGTTCTATCAGGGCATCCGCCCGGCGGTGAACGTCGGTCTGTCGGTGTCGCGCGTCGGTTCGGCCGCGCAGACCAAGGCGATGAAGAAGGTCGCCGGCAAGATCAAGGGCGAACTCGCGCAGTACCGCGAGATGGCCGCCTTCGCCCAGTTCGGCTCAGATCTCGACGCCACCACCCAGCGCCTTCTGGCGCGCGGTTCGCGCCTGACCGAGTTGCTCAAGCAGCCGCAGTTCTCGCCGCTGAAGATGGAAGAGCAGGTCGCGGTGATCTACGCCGGCGTCAACGGCTATCTCGACAAGTTCGAAGTTGGGCGCGTGCGCGCCTTCGAGAGCGGCCTCCTGTCGCTGCTGCGCACCAAGCACGCCGACCTGCTCGACTCGATCCGCAAGTCGGGCGACCTGTCGAGCGCCGACGAAGCCAAGCTGAAGGACATCGTCGACAACTACGCGAAGAGCTTCACGTAAGCGCGGGGTGAACGCGGCCGGGTTCGCCCGGCTGCGCGATCTGGAAGACACGAGCGGTTCGACCGAGAGCGACTAAAGAATGGCCTCCCTCAAGGACATGCGCGTTCGCATCGCCGCGACCAAGGCGACGCAAAAGATCACCAAGGCCATGCAGATGGTCGCGGCGTCGAAGCTGCGCCGCGCGCAGGCGGCGGCGGAAGCGGCGCGGCCCTTCGCCGAGCGCATGGATCGCGTGCTCGGCAACATTGCCGCCGGCATGGCCGGCCGCGACGGTGCGCCGCGCCTCCTGGCCGGCACCGGCGCCGACCGGGTGCATCTGTTGATCGTCGCCACCGGCGAGCGCGGTCTTGCCGGCGCCTTCAACTCGGCGATCGTGCGTCTTGCCCGCGAGCACGCCAACCGGCTCGCCGCCGAAGGCAAGGAGGTCAAGATCCTGACCGTCGGCCGCAAGGGCCACGAGCAGCTCCGTCGCCTGTACGAAAAACAGATCGTCGACCGCGTCGAGCTGCGCTCGGTGCGCACGATCGGCTTCGAGCACGCCCAGGACATCGCCGCCAAGGTGCTGGCGATGTTCGACAAGGGCGAGTTCGACGTCGCCACGTTGTTCTATTCGCGCTTCCGTTCGGTCATCTCGCAGGTGCCGACCGCGCAGCAGGTCATTCCGGCCAAGCCGCCCGAGGGCGGCGCCGCCTCGACCGCGGCCTACGAGTACGAGCCGGAAGAAGACGAGATCCTCACCGACCTGCTGCCGCGCTATGTCGCGGTGCAGGTGTTCCGCGCGCTGCTCGAAAACGCGGCGTCGTTCTATGGCTCGCAGATGAGCGCCATGGACAACGCCACGCGCAACGCCGGCGAAATGATCCGCAAGCAGACACTCACCTATAACCGCACGCGTCAGGCGATGATCACGAAGGAACTGATCGAGATCATCTCCGGCGCCGAAGCGCTGTAAATTCGTAGCGAGGACGATATGGCCACTGCCAACGCAAACGGAAAAATCACCCAGGTCATCGGCGCCGTCGTCGACGTGCAGTTCGAGGCCGAACTGCCGCAGATTCTGAACGCGCTCGAGACCACCAACGGCGGCAACCGCCTGGTGCTCGAGGTGGCGCAGCATCTCGGCGAGAACACGGTCCGCACCATCGCGATGGACTCGACCGAAGGTCTGGTCCGCGGCCAGGAAGTCACCGACACCGGCGCGCCGATCTCCGTGCCGGTTGGCGACGAGACGCTCGGCCGCATCATCAACGTCGTCGGCGATCCGGTCGACGAGGCGGGCCCGGTCCCGACCACGGCGCGGCGCGCCATCCACCAGGAAGCGCCGGCTTACATCGAGCAGTCGACCGAAGCGCAGATTCTCGTCACCGGCATCAAGGTCGTCGATCTGCTCGCGCCTTACGCCAAGGGCGGCAAGATCGGCCTGTTCGGCGGCGCCGGCGTCGGCAAGACCGTGCTGATCATGGAGCTCATCAACAACGTCGCCAAGGCGCACGGCGGCTATTCGGTGTTCGCCGGCGTCGGCGAGCGTACGCGTGAGGGCAACGACCTCTATCACGAGATGATCGAGTCGGGCGTCAACAAGGACCCGAAGAAGGGCTCCGTCGCCGGCTCCAAGTGCGCGCTGGTGTACGGCCAGATGAACGAGCCGCCGGGCGCCCGCGCCCGCGTCGGTCTCACCGGGCTGACAGTCGCCGAGCACTTCCGCGACCAGGGCCAGGATGTGCTGTTCTTCGTCGACAACATCTTCCGCTTCAC
>Ga0265338_10010388_pt1 | contig 10925 bp, 7 predicted proteins | sample 42126metaG_FD_193579 | JGI IMG/M metagenome (GOLD analysis project Ga0265338, IMG submission 193579) | Rhizosphere microbial communities from Carex aquatilis grown in University of Washington, Seatle, WA, United States - 4-21-26 metaG | ecosystem: Host-associated > Plants > Roots > Rhizosphere >... | reverse complement strand
GAGTGCAGCAGGCGCTGCTGAAGATCCTGGAGGGGACCACCGCCAGCGTCCCGCCGCAGGGCGGCCGCAAGCACCCGCACCAGGAGTTCATCCAGATCGACACCACCAACGTGCTGTTCATCTGCGGTGGGGCCTTCGCCGGGCTTGAGAAGATCATCGAGCAGCGCTCCGGCCACAACGGCATCGGCTTCAACTCGGTGCTGCGGGTCCGCGCCAAGAACATCACCGAGGACGGCTTCGCCGACGTCATGCCGGAGGACCTGCTCAAGTTCGGCATGATCCCCGAGTTCGTCGGCCGCCTCCCGGTCATCACCAGCGTGCACAACCTGGACCGTGAGGCGCTCATCCAGATCCTCACCGAGCCCCGCAACGCCCTGGTCAAGCAGTACAAGCGGCTGCTCGAGCTGGACGGGGTCGACCTGGAGTTCACCCCCGACGCGCTTGAGGCGATCGCGGACCAGGCCAACCTGCGCGGCACCGGCGCCCGTGGCCTGCGCGCGATCCTGGAGGAGGTCCTCCAGCCGGTCATGTACGAGGTGCCGAGCCGCAAGGACGTCGAGCGGGTGGTGATCACCCGCGAGGTGGTCCTGGAGAACGTCAACCCGACCCTGGTGCCGCGCGACGTGTCCCGCCGGCCCCCCAGGGAGAAGTCCGCCTAGCGCCGCTGGCGCCCAATATCGCGCATATCGGCTACTTTGCCGGTATTGCCGGTCCTATGCCGCCCGCGCGGCTAACCTCGGTTGGGTACTTTCGGGACCACGAGCGGGAATGAGCGCTAGATGAGCGGCTGGGACGTTTCCTCCACGCCTTCTTGGGGATCGCAGGGCGGTCCCGAAGAGCAGAAGCCCTTCGCGGCTGGGGGCGACAGCGCCAATGGCTTCGGGTCGCCCGAGTTCGCCGACGGCACCCAGGCCGGCCCCCCGCCCGAGTTCTTCGCCGCCGACCAGGGGCAGCCGGAGCAGCAAGACCTGACCGCCAGCGGCTACCCGCGGCGCACGCCGGGCCGCAGCCTGCAGGACCTGCCGCGGCGCGAGAGCCGCGGCCGGCACTCCGCCCCGCCCAGCTCCTACGGTCAGGACAGCGCGTTCGGTCAGGACAGCGCGTTCGGTCAGGACAGCGCCGACTTTGGTCGCGACAGCGCGTTCGGGCAGCCGGGCGGGTACGGCCAGGACAGCGCCTTCAGCCAGGACAGCGCCTTCAGCCAGGACCGGGCCTACGGTAACGACAGCGCGCTCAGCCCGGACCGGGGTTTCGGCCAGGAACCCGCCTACGGCCAGGACAGTGCCTACGGCATCGGCTGGGGCGGCAGCGGCGCCCGGGCAGAGGGCGACGGCGACTGGGGACGCGCGGCCGGGCGGTCGGCCGCCCCCTGGGAGGAGCGGCCGCAGCAGGACCCGTTCTACCCGGACCTGGGCGGCTCCAGCGCGGGCGGCTCCGGCCTGGCCGGGCCGGGCCCGGCCAGCCCGGCGCCCGCGCAGTCCGCCCTCGACTACAGCGCCAAGGGATACGCCACTGAGTACGGCGCCACCGAATACGGTCCCAGCCAGGGCTACAGCGGCCAGGAGCGGGCCGGGCAGGACTATGCCAGCCAGTACCCCGGCCAGCACGACCAAGGCCAGCAGCCGCCGCTTGGGGCCGGCCGCCGGGAGGCCGACTCGGTCGCCCGGATGGACCCGGCGCTGAAGGACTTCTTCGCCCCGCAGGCCGGCGGCGCGCCCGCCTACCAGGACCCGTGGGCCGATGGGCCCGGCCGCGGCACCGGCTACCGCCAGGCCGAAGACGGCTGGACCGACTCCGGCCGCCCCCAGCCGGCCCGTCCCCAGCCCGGGAGCCCCGCGCCTGGCCGCGGCGCGACCGGCCCGCAGACGCTGCGCGGCGGGTTTGACGACGACGACGACGACGAGCGCCGTGGGCTGGGTACCCGCGGCTACATCGCCATCGGGGCGGTGGTCGCGGTCATCATCGTGGTCGCCGTGGTGGTGTTCACCCGCGGGTCGGGCAGCACGCCGCCCGCTGCGTCGGGCACCCCCGCCACCGGGGCCACCTCGTCGGCGACGAGCCAGTCGTCGGCCAGCACCAATAGCGGCGGCGCCTCGCCGGCCAGCTCAGGGGCGGCCAGTTCCGCGGGCGGGGGGGCCGCGGCCGGGGCCGGCTACAAGCTGTCCACGCCGGCCACCGCGGGCGGTTACCAGATGGGCAAGGACCCGCACTTCCTTGCCACCGCCGTGTCCACCGCCGGGCAGATCACCGCCGCGGTGACCGCGGGCAACGCCGGCGCGATCAGCGGCGGCGCCAAGTCCGCCCCCTATAAGCTGCCGGTGGCCGGGCAAGTGGTGACGTTCGTCGGCTACCAGGGCACGTTCACCCCGGCCAAGGTCGCCGCCGTGCTCGCCTCGCTCGGTACCGACCTGCACAGCTACCCGGCCGGACCGCATGGCGGCGCCCTCGACTGCTTCAACACGAAGGCCACCGCCAGCGCGACCAGCGGCGCGGTCTGCGTCTGGGCGACATCGAGCACCCTCGGCGTCACCGAGTTCTTCAGCTCGACCGGGCCCGAGGCGCTGACCGCCAGCCAGTCCAAGGGCGCTACCGACACGGTCAACATCCGCGCCGACGTGGAGACCAAGGCCTAGCTGGCCGCTGCCGCGCTGGCCGCCGCGATGATCTCCGGCGGCGGCCGGCCCGCCAGCCGGCCGTACGCCGCCGCGAAACTGTCCTTGCCCGGTCCCGGTGTAAGTACCCGGCCACCCGGCGGAATTCGTAAACTCACTTGATGTGACCCGCCAGCAAGAGCTCTCACCGCAGTACGCGCCGTCCGAGGTGGAAGCGCGCCGTTACGAGCACTGGGAGAAGGCCGGCTACTTCACGCCGGAAGCCCAGGAGAATCCCGACGCGCCGAGCTATACCATCGTGCTCCCGCCGCCCAACGTAACCGGCATCTTGCACATCGGTCACGCGCTGAACCACACGCTGAGCGACATCCTGGTGCGCCGCCGCCGGATGCAGGGCTACCGGACGCTGTGGCTGCCGGGCATGGACCACGCCGGGATCGCCACCCAGAACGTGGTCGAGCGCGAGCTCGCCAAGGACGGGCTGTCCCGGCACGACCTGGGCCGGGAGGCGTTCGTGGACCGGGTCTGGCAGTGGAAGGCCGAGTACGGCGGCCGGATCCTGGCCCAGATGCGCCGCCTGGGCGACTCGGTGGACTGGTCGCGCGAGCGGTTCACCATGGACGACGGGCTGTCCCGGGCCGTCCAGACGATCTTCAAGCGGCTGTACGACGACGGGCTGATCTACCGGGCCGAGCGGATCATCAACTGGTGCCCGCGCTGCCTTACCGCGCTGTCCGACATCGAGGTCGACCACTCCGACGACGACGGCGAGCTGGTCTCCATCCGCTACGGCGACGGCGAGAACGCCATCGTGGTGGCGACGACGAGGGCCGAGACGATGCTCGGCGACACCGCGGTGGCCGTTCACCCCGACGACGAGCGCTACCAGCACCTGGTCGGACAGACGGTCGAGCTGCCGCTCACCGTCCGCCGTATCCCGATCGTGGCCGACGCGCACGTCGACCCGTCCTTCGGCACCGGCGCGGTCAAGGTCACCCCGGCCCACGACCCGAACGACTTCGAGATCGGCCGCCGCCACGACCTGCCGGTGCTCGCCGTCATGGACGAGCACGGCGTGATCACCGCGCACGGCCCGTTCGAGGGCCTGGACCGCTTCGAGGCCCGCCCGGCGATCGTCGCCGCCCTCAGGGCGGACGGCCGGATCGCCGGTGAGACCCGGCCCTACGTGCACGCGGTGGGCCACTGCTCGCGCTGCTCCACCACGGTCGAGCCGCGGCTTTCGCTGCAGTGGTTCGTGAACGTGGCGCCGCTGGCCAAGGCGGCCGGGGACGCGGTCCGCGACGGCCGGGTCGCGATCTCGCCGCCGGAGATGAACGCCAGGTACTTCGGCTGGGTCGACGACATGCACGACTGGTGCATCTCCCGCCAGCTGTGGTGGGGTCACCGCATCCCGGTCTGGTACTCACCCGAGGGTGAGGCGCGCTGCGTCGGGCCGGACGAGGTCGCGCCCGAGGGCTGGACCCAGGACAGCGACGTGCTCGACACCTGGTTCTCCTCCGCGCTGTGGCCGTTCTCCACCCTCGGCTGGCCCGACGACACCCCCGACCTGCGCGCCTTCTACCCGACCAGCGTGCTGTGCACCGCCTACGACATCCTGTTCTTCTGGGTCGCCCGGATGATGATGTTCGGCCTGTACGCCAACCGGGGCTCAGAGTCTCCAGGGGGGACGACCCCCCGTACCCCCCCGAGGGCGCCGCAGGACGCGGTGCCGTTCCAGACCATCGTGCTGCACGGCCTGGTCCGCGACCAGTTCGGCAAGAAGATGTCCAAGTCCAAGGGGAACACGGTCGACCCGCTCGACTGGATGGAGCGCTTCGGCACCGACGCGACCCGGTTCACCCTGGCCCGCGGTGCCATCCCGGGCAGCGACGAGGCGATCAGCGAGGACTGGGCGGCGGGGTCGCGCAACTTCTGCAACAAGCTCTGGAACGCGACCAGGTTCGCGCTGCTCAACGGGGCGGTGTCGGCCGAAACAGGGTCCACGCCCCCGTTCGGGATGAGCCGCGACCTTGCCGTCGCCGACCGCTGGATCCTGTCCCGCCTGGCGCACGTGATCGCCGAGGTCGACGGGCTGCTCGAGCAGTTCGAGTTCGGCAAGGCGTGCGAGGCGCTGTACCACTTCGCCTGGGACGAGTTCTGCGACTGGTACCTGGAGCTGGCCAAGGTGCCGCTGGCCAGCGGCGACGCGGCGGCGCAGGCGAGCACCAGGCGGGTGCTCGGGTTCGTGCTCGACCAGATGCTGCGGCTGCTGCACCCGGTCATGCCGTTCGTCACCGACGAGCTGTGGTGCGCGCTGACCGGCCAGGACTCGGTGATGATGGCCGCCTGGCCGTCGCTTGACTACGCCGACAAGGCGGCCGAGGCCGAGATCGGCTCGCTCATGCGGCTGGTGACCGAGGTCCGGCAGTTCCGCTCGGGCCAGGGGCTGCGCCCCGGCCAGCGGGTGCCCGCCCGGCTTGGCGGCATCGACGCGACCCCGCTGGCGCCGCACGAGGAGTCCATCCGGTCGCTGCTGCGGCTGACCGTGCCGGAGGAGGCGTTCACCCCCAGCGCCTCCCTGCTGGCCGAGGGCATCACGGTCGAGCTTGACCTGGCGGGCACCGTCGACGTCGGCGCCGAGCGCAAGCGGCTTGAGCGCGACCTGGCCGCCGCCCGCAAGGAAGCGCAGTCGATGACGGCCAAGCTCGGCAACGAGTCGTTCACCAGCCGCGCCCCGGCCGACGTCATCGCCAAGTCGCGGCAGCGGCTGGCGGCGGCCGAGGCGGACATCGTCCGGCTGGAAAGCCGCCTCGCGGCGCTGTTATCCACCGCGGGGGCCGACCCCCGTACCCCCCGAGGATAGGCTGAACCACGTGGACGACATCGCGGACCAGTTGCGCGAGGTAGAGCTGGAGATCGGCGCGCGCCGGGCGGAGCACCAGATCGTCCCGACCCTGGACCGGATCGAGGCGCTGGTCAGCTTCCTCGGCGACCCGCACCGGGCGTTCCCGGTGGTGCACGTCACCGGGACCAACGGCAAGACCTCGACCACCCGGATGATCGAGTCGCTGCTGCGCGAGCGCGGCCTGCGGACCGGGCGGTTCACCTCGCCGCACCTGGTGTCGATGCGCGAGCGGATCTGCGTGGACGGGGTGCCGCTGCCGGCCGAGCGCTTCGTCGAGCTGTACGAGGAGATCACCCCGTACGTGCAGCTGGTCGATGACCGGCAGCCCGCCCGGTTGTCCTTCTTCGAGGTCCTCACCGGCATGATGTTCGCCGCCTTCGCCGACGCCCCGGTGGACGTGGCGGTGATCGAGGTCGGACTGGGCGGCCGGTGGGACGCCACCAACGTGGCCGACGGCACGGTCGCGGTGATTACCCCGGTCGCCATGGACCACATGCAGTGGCTGGGCGACACGATCGAGGCGATCGCGACCGAGAAGGCCGGCATTATCAAGCCCGGCGCGACCGTGGTGATCGCGCAGCAGCCGTCCACCGCCGCCGCCGAGGTCCTGCTGGAGCGGGCGGCGCTGGTCGGCGCCACCGTCGCCCGCGAGGGGTTCGAGTTCGGCCTGCTCGGCCGCGAGCTGGCGGTCGGCGGCCAGCAGTTGGTGCTGCAGGGGCTGCGGGGCGTATACGCGGACGTGTTCCTGCCGATGTTCGGCGCGCACCAGGCGTCCAACGCCGCGGTCGCGCTGGCCGCGGCGGAGGCGTTCGCGGGGGTAGCGGAGCCGGTTTCCGCCGACGAGGGGACGGACTCGCCGGTTAGCCTTGGCCGGGGCCAGGCCGGCCTGGCCCCCGACCTGGTCCGGGCCGGCTTCGCCCGGGCCAGCTCACCGGGGCGGCTCGACATCCTGCGGCGCTCGCCCACGGTCATCGCCGACGCCGCGCACAACCCGGCGGGCATGGCGGCCACCATGGCCGCGCTGACCGAGGGCTTTGACTTCGACCGGATCATCGGCGTGCTCGCGGTGCCGGCCGACAAGGACGCGGCCGGCCTGCTGGAGGAGCTGGAGCCGGTGCTGTCGGAGATCGTGGTGACCGTCAACTCCTCGCCCCGGGCGATGCCCGCGGACGAGCTGGCCGAGCTGGCGGGGGAGTTCTTCGGCGAGGACCGGGTGCGGGTGGCGACCCGGCTTGACGACGCGATCGAGCTGGCGGTGTCGCTAGCGGACCAGGCCGACGAGGAGGCGGCCGCGGCAGGCCGCCCCGGCTCGTCGGCGGTGCTGGTCACCGGCTCGGTGGTGACCGCCGGCGACGCCCAGCTGCTGCTGGCACCGCAGAGCGCGGTCGGCGCCAGCGTCAACGCTGGTTTCGCGGGCCGTCACGCGGGTTACCCGGAACAAGGAGATTTCTCGTGAAGCGCCTGCTGGTCACCGTGCTGTCGATGGAGGCGGTCATTGTGCTGCTGGCGATCGTCCCGGCCAAGCAGCTCGGCCACGCCAGCGCCGGCACCGCGGGCGCCGTCTGCGGCGCGGTGGCGGTGCTGGCGATCGCGCTGTGCGGCTACGTCGGCCGGGGGCGCGGCGCGCTTTACGTCGGGTCGCTGTTCCAGGCGGCGGTGATCGCCGCCGGGGTGGTACTGCCGGCCATGTACGTCATCGGCGCGATCTTCGCCGCCCTCTGGTTCACTGGCATCTGGCTCGGCCGCAAGTGGGAGCGCGACGGGATCACCCCGGGCGCGTCGCCCTCCCGTTGACGCTTCTCGCTAAGCTCAACGGCGACCCAGTTAATCAAAGGCACATATAAGCAGCAACACCGTGCTAGCAAACATAAAAGGAGCAGTAGTGTCACAGCGCACCCTTATCCTCATCAAGCCGGACGGCGTGCAGCGCAACATCATCGGCGAGGTAATTTCCCGGATTGAGAGCAAGGGCCTGCGGCTGGTCGCGCTCGAGCTGCGCACGATCGACGCGGACACGGCGCACGCGCACTACGCTGAGCACGCCGAGCGGCCCTTTTTCCCGGAGCTTGTCGATTTCATCACCTCTGGGCCGCTTGTCGCCATCGTGGCCGAGGGGGGCCGGGCGATTGAGGCGTTCCGCGCGCTGGCCGGGGCGACCGACCCGGTGAAGGCCGCCCCCGGCACCATCCGGGGCGACTTCGCCCTAGCCGTCGGGCAGAACATCGTGCACGGCAGTGACTCACCGGAGTCGGCTGAGCGAGAGATCAAGATCTTCTTCCCCGAACTCGTTTAGCCGGCCGCCGCACTAGATAGATACCTGTAGTACCAGGCCGGCCGCGGACGCGACGGGCGGTCGCGGCCGGGCCTGGTGCCACGTACACCGCCGGACGTCGCACGGGGATAATCGCGGCAATCCGGACAGTGCCTGTCAAAGAACGCTTGCTGAAGAGTGCTTGCCAAATAATGTGCTCGCTGAGCAAGAATTTCTTGAGATGTGCCGCGTAATTCACTGAGCATAATCTCAGCGTTTTGCAAATGCCGAACTTGCTGCTGCGTAATCAGAAGGGTTGCCGCACCCGATGAGCAATGCGTTGACGTTCCTCGGCCGCGACATGGCGGTCGACCTCGGCACTGCCAACACCCTGGTCTACGTGCGCGGCCGGGGGATCGTGCTCAACGAGCCGAGCGTGGTGGCCCTTAACACCAACAACGGCCAGGTAGTCGCGGTCGGGGTCGAGGCCAAGCGGATGATCGGCCGCACCCCCGGCAACATCGTGGCGGTCCGGCCGCTCAAGGACGGCGTGATCGCGGACTTCGACGTGACCGAGCGGATGCTCCGCTACTTCATCCAGAAGGTGCACCGCCGCACCCGGATGGCCAAGCCGCGCATCGTGGTCGCCGTGCCGAGCGGCATCACCGGCGTCGAGCAGTCGGCCGTCAAGGAGGCCGGCCACCAGGCGGGCGCGCGCAGGGTCTACATCATCGAGGAGCCGATGGCGGCCGCGATCGGCGCCGGCCTGCCGGTCAACGAGCCGACCGGGAACATGGTGGTGGACATCGGCGGCGGCACCACCGAGGTCGCCGTCATCTCCCTGGGCGGCATCGTGACCAGCCAGAGCATCCGCATCGGGGGCGACGAGCTGGACCAGGCGATCATCACCTTCGGCAAGAAGGAGCACAGCCTGATGCTCGGCGAGCGGACCGCCGAGGAGATCAAGCTGGCGCTCGGCTCGGCCTTCCCGGCCGCGGACGAGCCGCAGGCTGAGATCCGCGGCCGGGACCTGGTGTCCGGCCTGCCGAAGACCGTGCTGATCGGCGCGGCCGAGATCCGGCACGCGATCAACGAGCCGATCACGCTGATCATCGACGCGGTGAAGTCCACCCTGGACAAGTGCCCGCCCGAGCTGGCGGGCGACGTGATGGACCGCGGCATCGCGCTGACCGGCGGCGGTGCCCTGCTGCGCGGCCTCGACCAGCGGATCCGCGAGGAGACCGGTATGCCGGTGCACATCGCCGACAGCCCGCTCGACTCGGTGGTGCTCGGCACCGGCAAGTGCGTGGAAGACTTCGACACGCTCCGCCAGGTGCTAGTTCCGGATAGGCGGTAGCGTCTCCAACGCGGCGGGTCGTACGGGACGGGAGTTGAGCATTTGCTTGAAGCGAGACGGTCACGGACAGTGCTCATCGTGCTCCTCGTCGTAGCGATCGCACTGATCACGATCGATTTCCGTGACGGTGGCACCTCCGGCGCGCACGGCATCGGCGGCCGCCTGTTCGGCCCCGTCGAGAGCCTCGCGGGCCGGGTCACCGGCCTGTTCACGGGCGGCGGCAACGGCGGCGAGGTCGCCGCGCTGCAAAAGCAGAACGACGAGCTGCGCGCCCAGCTCGCCCAGGCGCAGGCCGGCAACGAGGACTCGGGCCAGCTCGCCCGGCTGCTGCACCTCACCGCGGCCAAGTACCAGGTGGTCACCGGCACGGTGATCGCGGCCGGGGGCGACTACAGCGACACGGTGACGATCAACGTGGGCAGCGGCGACGGCATCACCGCCAACGAGACCGTGCTCAACGGCGACGGCCTGGTCGGCACGGTGGTCAGCGTCACCGCGGGCACCGCCACCGTGCAGCTGCTGACCGACGCCGGCGCCATCGTCGGCGTCCGCGCGGTTGCGGCCGGCCAGGGCGCCGGCGGCCAGGGCGCCGGCGGCCAGATCGGCGCGCTCAGCGGCGCCGCCAAGTCGCTCGGCGGCAGCGCGCCGCTCAGGCTGACCATGTTCAGCACCAGCGCCTCGCTCAAGCCCGGCCTGAAGCTGGTCACCTTCGGCTCGGTCGGCGGCCGCCCGTACGTGCCCGGGGTCCCGGTCGGCACCGTCGCCACGGTGACCACTCAGCCCGGCTCGCTTACCCCGACCGCCGTGGTCAAGCCGTTCGCCGACTTCACCGGCCTCGGCGTGGTCGGCGTGGTGGTCTCCAAGTGACGCCCGACCCGCTGCTGGCGGGCGCGCGGGCGCCGGAGGACGGCCCGGGCGCCGCCCGCCGGGCGGTCGCCGCCGCGCTGCTGACGGCCGCGCTGCTGGCCGCCGTCGTGCTCCAGCTCACCGTGGTCAACCGGCTCCCGCTGCCCGGCTCGGCCGTCCCCGACCTGGTACTGCTGCTGGTCACCGCGATTGCGGTGGCCACCGGGCCCGCCGCCGGGGCGCTGGCCGGATTCGTCGGCGGCCTGGCGGTTGACGTGGCCCCGCCCGCAGAGCACTACGCGGGCGAGTACGCGCTGGTCTTCTGCCTGGCCGGGTGGGGCGCGGCCTGGGCGGTGCGGGCCATCAGGGACACCACCGGCCGGCGCGACCCGCTGACCACCGTCGCGGTGATGGCGGCGGCCGCGGCGGCGGGCGAGGCGGGCAAGGCCGCCCTCGCGCTGCTGTTGTCGGAACCGGACGTGACCGGCGCCGCCGCCAGCCGGGTGCTGCCCGCCGCGATCTGCTACGACCTGCTGCTCGCCCCGCTCGCCTACGGCCTGGTGGCCGCCCTCACCCGCGGCTGCGGGACCGCCCTTGAGCGCGCACCGCGGCCGGAGTTCAGCCGCGGGCAGCGGCTGTCGCAGGTGTTCCGCCAGGCGTCGGCCGGCGCCGCCCCCGGGCTGCGGCTGGCCGGCAGCGGCGCTGATTACCACCGCCCGCCGTCGTCGCGCCCGCTGCCGCGGTTGCGGCTGGCCGGGAGCGGTACTGACTACCACCGCCCGCCGTCGCCGCGCCCGCTGCCGCGGCTGCACTTCGCCGGGAGCGGTGCTGATTACCACCGCCCGCCGTCGTCGCGCCCGCTGCCGCGGTTGCGGCTGGCCGGGAGCGGTACTGACTACCACCGCCCGCCGTCGCCGCGCCCGCTGCCGCGGCTGCACTTCGCCGGGAGCGGTG
>Ga0265338_10010387_pt1 | contig 10925 bp, 9 predicted proteins | sample 42126metaG_FD_193579 | JGI IMG/M metagenome (GOLD analysis project Ga0265338, IMG submission 193579) | Rhizosphere microbial communities from Carex aquatilis grown in University of Washington, Seatle, WA, United States - 4-21-26 metaG | ecosystem: Host-associated > Plants > Roots > Rhizosphere >... | reverse complement strand
GAGGTAAGCCATTGAAATCACTGGCGCTCCCTAGGGGACTCGAACCCCTGTTTTCGCCGTGAGAGGGCGACGTCCTGGGCCGCTAGACGAAGGGAGCTTGGCCAGAGGCCCCGGAGATAGCCTCGATCGCCTGCCCATGCAAGCGCGGTGGACAGCCGAGATCAGGGCGCTGCCGACAGGCGCAGGTGGCCAAGCGGCTTGAGCGTCTGCGCATCGAAGGTCATCAGCTCGATCGTGCCGGAAACGTCCAGCGTCAGGACGATGCGGCCGTCGCCGACCGCGGTCGAGACGACCTTGGCGCCGGCCGGCAGTGCGGCGGCAAGATTGGCCGGCGCCGGCGCGGATGCCGGCGATGGCGCGCTTCCCTGCCAGTGAAAAACGCGATAGCCGATCACGGCAATCACGGCGCCGAAGGCGATCGCCGTCGTCAGGCTGGCGATCAGCATCAGCCTGCGCACGCGACCGATCACGGCGGCATCGTCTGGAGCAAGCGGTTTGTCTGGTTCAGCCATGGGCGACGGTACAAGCGAAACGGTGACGGTGCCGGCGGAGGCCGCCGGCGGGCGGCTCGACCGCGTACTGGCCGCGCAGCTGCCGGCGCTGTCGCGTTCGCGCCTGAAGGCGCTGATCCTCGCGGGCCAGGTGGCGGTCGAGGCGCGCACAGTCCGCGATCCGGCCGCGGCCGTCAATTCGGGCGCCGTCATTACCGTCACGCTGCCGGAAGCGGAACCGGCGAAGCCGGCGGCGGAAGCGATCCCGCTCGACATCGTCTATGAGGACGATGCGCTGATCGTCATCGACAAGCCCGCCGGGCTCGTCGTACATCCGGCTGCGGGACACGCGAGCGGCACTTTGGTCAACGCGCTGATCGCGCATTGCGGCGACAGTCTCTCCGGCATTGGCGGCGTCAAGCGGCCCGGCATCGTGCACCGGCTCGACAAGGACACCACTGGCCTCATGGTGGTGGCGAAGACGGACCGTGCGCACCGGCGGCTGAGCAACCAATTCGCCAACAAGCGCGAGAGCGCCATCGAACGCGATTATCTCGCGCTGGTCTGGGGCGCGCCGGAGCGGCCGCGCGGCACGATCGATGCGCCGCTCGACCGCCATCCGCATGCGCGCGAGAAGCGCGCCGTGCGCGCGGGCGGCCGCGAGGCGGTGACGCATTGGGAGGTGGTCGAGCGCTTCGTCGATGCCGACGGCAAGCCGCTGGCCGCCCTGCTCGCCTGCCGGCTGGAGACCGGCCGCACACACCAGATCCGCGTGCATCTCGCCCATATCGGCCACCCGATCATGGGCGACGAGACCTACGCCACCGGCTTCCGCACCAAGGCGGCGAAGCTGTCGCCGGCCGCCCAGGAAGCGCTCGCCGCCCTTCGCCGTCAGGCCCTGCATGCCGCGCGCCTCGTCTTCGAGCATCCGGTCAGCGACGACGTCCTCGAATTCCAGGCGCCCCTACCCGGCGACATCGCCCGGCTGGCCGAGGCCCTGCGGCGCCCTTGAATCGCTGCCACGGGTTCCTATATCCGTCCCATCTCTCCGATCCGCAGCCATTACAATCCTGTCACCCTGGAACGCCGGGCGTTCTCGCATGTTGACGTCCCGAATCCCGGCCCAACGGGCCGGACGGCGCAACCGGGCAAAATAGGCCAATACTCCCAAAGGCTTGGTGTTTTCCGCAGGGGATACGCCCGGCACACGGCGACGTGACTGGCGAAACTCTTCCGTTCGCTGGGGGGGACCTGTATGCTGCACCTGCGTTCCGCATGTTGCGGGCGCTCACGGAAGGCGCCGTCGGCTCGGGGAGCGGCGGCGTGGTCGCCTGCCGTACACCGGGGGCATTTTGAAGGAGGGCGCTATCATGGCCCGTACCGCCGCACTGCCGGCACTCAAGGCCGAATCCGGCCTGTCGCACTATCTCGAAGAAATCCGCCGGTTCCCGATGCTGGAGCCGCAGCAAGAATACATGCTGGCGAAGAGCTGGCGTGAGCACGGCGACACGCAAGCCGCGCACAAGCTCGTCACCAGCCATCTGCGTCTCGTCGCCAAGATCGCCATGGGTTATCGCGGCTACGGCCTGCCGATCTCCGAGGTCGTCTCGGAGGGCAATGTCGGCCTGATGCAGGCGGTCAAGCGCTTCGAGCCCGACAAGGGCTTCCGCCTCGCCACGTACGCGATGTGGTGGATCAAGGCCGCGATCCAGGAGTACATCCTGCGCTCGTGGTCGCTGGTGAAGATGGGCACCACCGCGAACCAGAAGAAGCTGTTCTTCAACCTGCGCAAGGCGAAGAGCAAAATCTCGGCGCTTGAAGAAGGCGATCTGCGCCCCGACCAGGTCGACATCATCGCCAAGCGTCTGGGCGTCACCACGCAGGACGTCATCGACATGAACCGCCGCCTCGGCGGCGATGCCTCGCTCAACGCGCCGATCCGCGACGATGGCGAGTCGGGCGAATGGCAGGACTGGCTGGTCGACGACGCGCCCACGCAGGAGCGCATCCTCGCCGACAGCGAGGAGAGCGAGAACCGCCATACCGCGCTGATCGGCGCACTCGACGTGCTCAACGATCGTGAGCGGCGCATCTTCGAAGCGCGCCGTCTCGCCGACGATCCGGTCACGCTCGAGGACCTCGCCGCCGAGTTCGGTGTGTCCCGCGAGCGCGTGCGCCAGATCGAAGTGCGCGCGTTCGAGAAGGTGCAGAAGGCGGTGAAGAACCGCATGGCGGCGATGGAGCAGCCGGCGCACCAGCCGGAGGCGCTTGCCGCGCACTAAGGTCAGGGCGTATCAGAATTGCGAATGGCCGGGCATTGCCCGGCCATTTTCGTTTCGTGCTCACCACTAAAAGGAGTAGCCGTTTTTCCTTGTGAAATACAAAGAAGCATCTGAATGTAAATATGAATTCCGCTGGCTGATTTTATGACGCCATAGACGCGACAGATATTGTACAATCTGGGGTGGCACGATATAACTGTTCCACAGCGGGGGCTGGGGAATTGGTTGCGTCATGTGGTTGCTGCTGTGGATCTTTATTTTGGTCTTTGTGATCGCTTGCGGACTATTTTGGTTCCGCGTGGTCAGGCCAAGCCTCGGCTACAGGATGGAAGGCCCTCCGTAAGAGACAGGGCTCACTCGCCCCAGGCACGGAACGCTTCTGCGAAGGCACGCTCTCCGGGCGTGCCTTTTTCCATGGCCAGGATGGCGCGCTTGCCGTTCGTGTAGACGATCGGGATGTCGAACCAGTCGCGGTTCTTCAACAAGTCGATGTTGCGCTGGACGTCGATGTCGACCGCGGACAGGCCGATGAGAAAATAGCCGTCGGTGACCTTGACCGCGAGGCCGGCCAGCGGAACGCCGCGGGCCTCCTCGCTGGTCTTCATCAGCACGCCGGGCACATTGCCGACGCCGCCCTGGTCGAAGTCCGCGGGCAGCGTGAACATAATCTCGATCGTATGGCTGGCCGGCAGTGCCTTGTCGCTGTTCCGCCGCAGTGACCAGGTCATGCGCAGGTGCCGTTCCGGAATCTCGACATCGGCGCGCACCGCGAGCTCAGGCGCAAGTCCCGGTCCAGGCGACACGGTCTCGGTGTGCCACACCGCCGAGCCGACATAGCGCTTGCCTTGCGGATTGCTCGGATCTTCCTCGTAGAGCACGACCTTCTGCGCCACCGCCGCCGCGGGCGCGGCCGCCGGCGCCGGGTTGCCGTTGCTCGAGGGACCGATGCGGTCGGCGATCTTCGGCGTCGACGCCGGTTGCGCGGGCGCGGCCGGCTTGGCCGATTGCGACGAGCGCAGGCTGGCGACCATCGTGCCGATGGCGTTACGCTTCCAGTAGACACCGCCGGCAACGGCAAGCGCCACGATCACGAGCACCGCGATCGTCACGATGCGGCGCCAGTCGCGCGGCGTGCGCTTGTAGTAGCTCTCGTCCTCGGGAATTTCGCTGGCCGACGGCGGCCACGTCGCCTCGGCTTCCGGCGGCGCGAAGGGAGCCGGCTCGGCGAGATCGGGCGGCGGCGGCTCTTCGGCCGGTGGCTCGAAATAATGCGGCGGCGGTTCGCTGACCGGAGGCCGCGGCGCCGGCGGATGCTCCTGTCCCGGCACCTTGTCGTAGACCGACCGCGCCGAGCGGTTGGCTTCGGCGGCGCCATCGCCGAGACCTTCGGCTTCCGCCATGGTCTCGCGGAAATTGCGCAGAGCGTGGTCGCGCAGCGAAGGCTTGGCTTGCGGAGCGGGTTCGGGGGCCGGCAGCGGCGAAGCTGGCTGCTCGCGCTCAGCCGCGTCCGTTTCGATGCGGCGGATGGCGTCTTCGAGCGCCAGGCGCTCGCGCGTGATCTCTTCCTCATCGAGCGGCGGATCGACGCCGCGCAATTGGTTGACCAGAGCCGCTCGTGCGCGCTCGTACAAAGCGCGGCGGTTCTCGCCGGTATTGTCGTCGAGACCGCCGACCGCACGGGCGATCAAAGGGTAATAGTCAGCCATTGCGCGTCATTATGCTTGAGCCAGAGCGTTCCGGAAACCGTTTCCCCCCAACGGAATCCCTCACTGGCTTCGATTCATGTCTTTTTTCGGCGCTCACTCGAACGGGTTCTTCATCAGGATCGTGTCCTCGCGCTCCGGGCTGGTCGAAAGCAGCGCCACCGGGCAGCCGACGAGTTCCTCGACACGACGCACGTATTTGATGGCCTGGGCCGGCAGTTGCGCCCATGAACGGGCGCGCGCGGTCGGTTCCTTCCAGCCGGCAATGCTCTCGTAGATCGGCTCGACGCGGGCCTGCGCGTGTTCGCCCGCCGGCAGATAGTCGATCTCGCGGCCATCGAGGCGATAGCCGACACACACCTTGATCTCGTCGAAACCGTCGAGGATGTCGAGCTTGGTGAGCGCTAGACCGTCGATGCCTGAAGTGCGGACGGTCTGTCGCACCAGCACGGCGTCGAACCAGCCGCAGCGGCGCGGCCGCCCGGTGACCACGCCAAACTCGCGGCCGCGCTCGCCGAGCGTCTTGCCGATGTCGTTGTGCATCTGGTCGGTCGGGAACGGCCCCTCGCCGACCCGCGTCGTGTAGGCCTTGCAGATGCCGAGCACGTAGTCGATGGCGCTGGGCCCAAGGCCCGAGCCGGTTGCTGCCTGTGCCGCCACCGTGTTGGACGATGTCACATACGGATAGGTGCCGTGGTCTATGTCGAGCAGCGCACCTTGCGCGCCTTCGAACAGGATGCGCTTGCCCTCGCGCCGCTTGGTATCGAGCAGCGACCACACCGTGTCCATATAGGGCAGTACCTTCGGCGCCAACTCGGCCAGGTAGTCGTACACCGACTGCGGATCGACCTCGGTCATTCCGAAGCCGCGCCGCAGCGCATTGTGGTGCATCAGCAGCCGCTCGATCTTGGTGCCGAGCGACGGCAGGTCGGCGAGGTCCATGAAGCGGATCGCACGCCGGCCGACCTTGTCCTCGTAGGCCGGGCCGATGCCGCGCTTGGTGGTGCCGATGCGGCTCTTGGAATTGTCGGCCTCGCGGATCGCCTCGAGCTCGCGATGCAGCGGCAGGATCAGCGTGGCGTTCTCGGCGATGCGCAGGCTTTCGGGCGTCACCGCCACGCCCTGCCGGGCGATGGCCGCGATCTCGTCGAGCAGCGCCTTCGGATCGATGACGACGCCGTTGCCGATGATCGACAGCTTGCCTTCGCGCACGGCGCCGGACGGCAAGAGCGACAGCTTGTAGACGGTATTGCCGATGACGAGGGTGTGGCCGGCGTTATGGCCGCCCTGGAAGCGGACCACGATGTCGGCCTGCTCGGAGAGCCAGTCGACGATCTTGCCCTTGCCTTCGTCTCCCCACTGGGAGCCGACCACCACCACGTTGGCCATGAATAAATCCCTGCACCGCGCGCCCGGACACTTCAAGCCGGGTGCCACCGGCCAGGTCCGCCCCCCGATAAAGGAAGGAGACCGCGGAGGCAAGCGAAGAGCGCCGCCCGGGCGGACCCGGGCGGCGCCTTCAACAGATTGATGCCATTTGGCTTTTTCAGAAATGCAGCGGCTTGGCCGACTGCACCTGCGGCAGTGCGCGCACTTTGGCGAGCACCGGCTCCGGCAGTTCGCCGTCGATCTCGATCAGTGCCACGGCGTTGGCGCCGGGCGCCTCGCGGCCGACGTGGAAGGTCGCGATGTTGATTCCCGCCTCGCCCAAGGTGCCGGAGAACTTGCCGATGAAGCCCGGCTTGTCGAGGTTGGTGATGTAGATCATCGACGGGCCGAACTCCGCATCCATGCGGATGCCCTTGATGTTGACGATGCGCGGCCGTCCGTCGGCGAACACCGTGCCGGAGACGTGGCGCGTCTGCTGCTCGGTGGTGACGGTGACGGTGATCAGGCTCTCGTAGTCTCCGGCCATTTCGCGCGTGACCTCCTCGACGATCATGCCGCGCTCCTTGGCGATGACCGGGGCCGAGACGACGTTGACGTCGCCCAGCATCGGCCGCAAGAGACCGGCGAGCGCCGCCGAGGTGAGCGCGCGCGTGTTCATCTGCGCCACCGCACCGTCATAGGCGATCTGCACCTTGCTCAAGCCCGTCTCGGTGAGTTGGCCGGCGAAGGAGCCGAGCTTCTCGGCCAATTCGACGAAGGGCTTCAGCTTTGGCGCTTCCTCGGCGCTGATCGACGGGAAGTTAATGGCGTTCGAGATCGCGCCGGTCATCAGGTAGTCCGACATCTGCTCCGCGACCTGCAGCGCGACGTTCTCCTGCGCTTCCGTGGTCGACGCGCCGAGATGCGGCGTGCAGATCACGTTGGGATGGCCGAACAGCACGTTCTCGGCCGCCGGCTCGGTGACGAAGACGTCGAAGGCGGCGCCGGCGACGTGACCGGAATCGAGCGCCACGCGCAGCGCCTGCTCGTCGACGAGGCCACCACGGGCGCAGTTGATGATGCGCACGCCCTTCTTGGTTTTGTTGATCGCCGTCGCGTCGATGATGTTTTTCGTCTTCTCGGTCAGCGGCGTGTGCAGGGTGATGAAGTCGGCCCGCTTCAGCAACTCGTCGAGTTCGACCTTTTCCACGCCGATGTCGACGGCGCGCTCCGGCGACAAATACGGGTCGAAGGCGACCACCTTCATCTTCAGGCCGAGCGCGCGGTCGGCGACGATGGAGCCGATATTGCCGCAGCCGATGATCCCCAGCGTCTTGGCCGTGATCTCGACGCCCATGAACTTGTTCTTTTCCCACTTGCCGGCCTGGGTCGACCGATCGGCCTCCGGGATCTGGCGGGCGAGCGCGAACATCAGCGAGATCGCGTGCTCGGCGGTGGTGATCGAATTGCCGAAGGGCGTGTTCATCACGATGATGCCCTTGGCGGTCGCCGCCGGGATGTCGACGTTGTCGACGCCGATGCCGGCGCGGCCGATCACCTTCAGGTTCTTGGCATTGGCCAGGATCTTCGGCGTCACCTTGGTGGCCGAGCGGATGGCCAGGCCGTCGTAATTGCCGATGATCTCGGCGAGCTTGTCCTTGTCCTTGCCGAGATTGGGCTGGAAGTCGACCTCGACGCCGCGATCCTTGAAGATCTGCACGGCGGCGGGCGACAGCGCGTCGGAAATGAGAACTTTGGGCATGGGTCCCTCGGATTGTCATTCCGGCCGAGCGCGTGAGCCGCGAGAGCCGGAATCCAGTAAAAGAAAACGTTGTCTGTTGAGTGTTGCTCTGCATTCCGGGTTCGCGAGCTTTCAGCCCGCGCCCCGGAATGACCGGCTTGTTACGCCGCCTTGGTGAGCGCGGCTTTCGTCTCGGTGAAGGCCCAGTCGAGCCACGGCGTCAGCGCCTCGACATCCGCCGCTTCGACCGTGGCGCCGCACCAGATGCGCAGGCCCGCCGGCGCATCGCGGTAATGGCCGAGGTCGTAGCCGGCGTTTTCCTTCTCGACGAGGGAGACGAGCGACTTGGCGAAGGCCAACTGCTGATCAGCCGACAGTTGCGTCACCGCCGGATCGACCACCTTCAGGCAGACCGAGGTGTTCGAGCGGATCGCCGCATCGGCGGCAAGGAAATCGACCCACGGCGTCTTCGCAACCCAGTCCGCGAGCACCTTGGTGTTGGCGTCGGCGCGCGCGATCAGCGCCTTCAGGCCGCCGATCGACTTCGCCCAGATCAGCGTGTCGAGATAATCCTCGACGCAGAGCATTGACGGCGTGTTGATCGTCTCGCCGACGAAGATGCCCTCGTTGATCTTGCCGCCCTTGGTCATGCGGAAGATCTTCGGCAGCGGCCACGCGGGCTTGTAGGTCTCGAGGCGTTCGACTGCGCGCGGGCTCAGGACGAGCATACCGTGCGCGCCCTCGCCGCCTAAGGCTTTCTGCCAGGAGAAGGTGACGACATCGAGCTTCGCCCAATCGAGCTTCTGCGCGAACGCAGCCGAGGTCGCGTCGCAGATCGTCAGGCCCTTGCGGGAGGCGGCGATCCAGTCGCCGTTCGGCACGCGCACGCCGGATGTGGTGCCGTTCCAGGTGAAGACGACGTCCGAGTCGAAATTGACGCTCGACAAGTCGGGCAGCTCGCCGTACGGCGCCTTGAGCACCGTCACATCCTTGAGCTTGAGCTGCTTCTCGACGTCGGTGACCCAGCCTTCGCCGAACGATTCCCAGGTGAGCATCGTGACCGGGCGGGCGCCGAGCAGCGACCACAGCGCCATCTCGACGGCGCCGGTATCGGATGCCGGCACGATGCCGATGCGATAATCGGCAGGGACCTCAAGCACTTCACGGGTCAGATCGATGGCGCGTTTGAGCTTCGCCTTGCCGATCTTGGCGCGGTGCGAGCGTCCGAGTGCTGCGTCGGTGAGGTTTTGCAGGGACCAGCCGGGGCGCTTGGCGCACGGGCCGGATGAAAAGTGCGGAGTCACCGGCCGCACGCCGGGCTTGGTCGCAGTCATAAGCCTATCCTTCCAGATAGAAGCCCCTCGTTGGGGAGGGGTGTCCCACTGGCGGAGATAGGCGAAGCCGCGGGCGCGGTCAACAGCGAAAACGAAACGCGGCCGATGAAATGATGAGCGCTAGAAGCGCACGCCGATGCCGACGCGGCCGGTGTTGAGCCACGAACGAATGCCGTTGACCGGCGCGAAAACGGTGTATTCCCACTCGCCACGCAGGAACACGTTCGGCAACAACGCCACGTCGAGGCCGAGGCCGGTGACGAAGCCCGCAGCGAAAACGTTGTTGCGCCCGTCGGTGGCCGATTGCTGGAACGTGCCGGTTTGCGCGCCGCTCATCTGGTCCGTCACAGTCGCGGAGCTTGTGTAATTGAAGCGACCGACGGCAGCGCCGATCATGGCGTAGGGAAGAAACTGTCCGAACGCATAGCCGGCACGGCCCCGGAAGGTCGCGTAGTCCACCAATCTGAGCGATGCGGAGGATTGGATTGTCACATCGTGCTGCACGCCATCGCTGGTATTGACGATACGGGCGATCGAGTCCGCCGCCGAGTTCTGCAGCGACTGCATTCGGTTATAAGCGATATCACCGCCCAGCACGAGCTGGTCCCATTGCATGTTGTAGCCGATGAACCCGCCGAACTGCCCGCCGTTGGTGGTGCCTTTCGGCAGCGTCGTCCAACTCGAGGGGGCGAATTCGTTTTCGAGCGTCGTATTGCGGAGGATGTAGGCGACCTGCGAGCTGTCGGAATTGCTGAAGTCGGCGTTGAGATTCGAGATGCCGATCTGCGCTCCCAATTGCAGGCCGTCCCAGCGCATCGTGGTCGGCGTGTCGGCGACCGTCCCGCGTAACCACGACGTATCGCTCAGGTCGGCCGCGCGCGCGCTCAGCGCGGAGGCGGCCAACAGCATGGCCGCAATCGCCGAGACCGCGGACAGTCTTCTATCGGTAGCTCGTACTGTCATCGAAACTCCACCGCACGCCGACGCGCACTTCATGTGCCGCGAGATTCTTCAAAATCATCGCGCCGGACGCGTCCGACGCGGTCGTGACATCGCCGAAATCCATGTAGCGGTAGCCGAGATCGACGAGGATGTTGGGCGCGACCGTGTAGCCGACGCCGCCCATCAGTGCCCACGCGAACTTCCATTGCGTGTGCGACAGGCCGCCGGCGAACGGCGGCGCCGCCGTGCTCGTATAGTCGTAGGTGCGCAGATCGGAGACGCCGGCGCCCGCGCCGACATAAGGCGTGAGCCCGTACCAGCTGCCGAGATCGAGATAGCCGTTGAACAGGGCGGTGATCGCCGACACCTTGGCGGTCGTGTCGCCGGGCGTGGCGACCGTGCCGGTGTATTTCATGGCGGTATAATCGAGCGTGACGTCGGTGCGCAGCCAGCGCGTCTTCACGCCGACGCCAACGCCGCCGGTGATGCTGTTGCCGAGGTCATTGCCGCTCGGATTTGCAAATCCCGGAGCCGATTGCGCTCCGTCCATGCGGCCCCAGTAGTAGCCGAGGTCGCCGCGGAGATACCACGCGGCGTTCGCGGGCGAGGGCAGGATCTGCGCGGGCGGCGCGGCCACCGGCGGCGGCACCAGGCCTGGCATGTCGGCGGCCATCGCGGCTCCCGGCAGCAGCAGCCCGGCGATCACGCTCAGCCTCAACCAACGCATGTCCTGCAGTCCCTTGCTTCGCTGCGAGGACGCGATCAGCGTCATCGCCTACGCAGGGTTGAAGTCTTGCCGGAAAGAAGTTAAGGGCCGATTAACCAACATTTTTCACCATGCTCGTTAACCGGCGCCCTTCGATTAGCCGCGGCTGCGCAGCGGCGGCTGATAGGCCGGTGGCGGCGTGTACACCTGCGGCGGCGGCGCATAGACCGGGGGCGGTGCGTAGACCTCCTGCGGAGGACGCGCGGGTGGTGGGCCCATGTCGCAACAGGTCCAGCGCAGGCCGAGCATGATATCGTTGGAGTGCAAATTCTTGTATTGCAGATCGACGCACCCTGCC
>Ga0265338_10010386_pt1 | contig 10926 bp, 12 predicted proteins | sample 42126metaG_FD_193579 | JGI IMG/M metagenome (GOLD analysis project Ga0265338, IMG submission 193579) | Rhizosphere microbial communities from Carex aquatilis grown in University of Washington, Seatle, WA, United States - 4-21-26 metaG | ecosystem: Host-associated > Plants > Roots > Rhizosphere... | reverse complement strand
GCTTGGTGACGCTGTTGTACCGGACTTTCAGCCAGAGAGATTTGAGACGTGGATCCACGCTCAGACCCCCATCTCAGGCAGGAAGCATTCATAGATGAGGATGTGCACGCCCTCCACCGTGAGCAACGAACGGCGCGCCCACAACTCATCTACAACTCGCGCACGTTCCGCCGCCGGAAGGCGCCCAACAGCCTCCTTATAGAGAGTGTGGCGCGGATCCAGCTTGGCGGCTTCGATGGTGCTGCGCTTGGCATCGGCGTGGGCAAACACCTGGTCCCCCAGTGGCCGCTCGCCCAACTCTTTCAGCCAGCGGTCGGCGGCGCCCGCCACCAGCGAGCGCGCGTACACCCAGGGTCGCTCATCGCCGCAGAGGAACACCTGGCGCACATAACCAGCCTCGTCGGGCTTGGCGCCCAAGAGCGCCATGTCCTCTGCGTGCAGTGCGGCGTGGCCCTGGGCCAGCACCTGCACCTGGAAGCGGCCACCCGACCTTTCACGCAGGCGTTCTGTCAGCGAGCCGGCCTCGGCGATGAAGGGCCACAGCGCGCGCGGCCGCGCGGTGGAAGGCCATTCATCCACCGTGCGCCAGAACTGTGTGCGGCTGCCTGGTTCCAAATCCATACTCCCCGGGACTGCGGCCATTGTAGCGACTCAGGCCCGGGAATAGCGCTCGGTCTCGCCGAGCCAGCGGCGCAGGATGGCGCTCACCCGCTCCGGGTACTGCTCCAGAAACACCGCGGCAGCCTGCTGCACCTTGGGGATGAGCGGCGCATCGCGCAGGAGGTCCGCGATGCGCAGGTTGATCTCGCCCGCCTGGCGCGTGCCGAGCAGTTCGCCGGGGCCGCGCAGCTCCAGGTCCTTGCGCGCTATCTCGAAGCCGTCGTTGGTGGCGCGCATCACGTCCAGGCGCGCCCGCGCACCCGAACCCAAGGGTGGCTTGTAGAGCAACACGCAACTCGACTCCGCGGCGCCGCGTCCCACGCGGCCACGCAACTGATGCAGTTGCGAGAGGCCGAGTCTTTCCGCGTTCTCGATGATCATGAGGCTGGCGTTGGGGACATCCACGCCCACCTCCACCACGGTGGTGGCCACCAGCAAGTGCAGCGTGCCGTCCTTGAAGCGCGCCATGATGGCGTCCCGTACCTTGGGTTTCTGCCGGCCGTGCAGCAGGCCCACCTTCAGGTGGGGCAAGGCCGCGGCCAGGGCCTTGGCCGTATCCTCCGCGGCCTGGGCCTGCAACAGTTCCGACTCCTCGATGAGCGGACACACCCAGTACACTTGGCGGCCTTCACGACACACCTGCTCCACACGCATCACCACCTCAGCCCGTTTGTTCTCCGTGAGCGCCACGGTCTTGACGGGCTTGCGCGAGGGCGGCAACTCGTCGATGGCGGAGACGTCCAGGTCCGCATAGGCGGTCATGGCCAGCGTCCTCGGGATGGGCGTCGCGGTCATGATGAGCTGGTGCGGGTGCAGGCCGCCGGCCATGCCCTTCTCACGCAGCGCCAGACGCTGGTGCACACCGAAACGGTGCTGCTCGTCGATGATGACCAGGCCCAGGTCCTGGAAGCGCACGTCTTCCTGGAACAAGGCATGGGTGCCGATGGCGAGGCGCGCCGTGCCGTCCGCGAGCCTGGACATGGCCATGGCGCGTTCCGCGGGCTTGGAGCGGCCCGAGAGCCACACCGGTTCGATCCCGAGCGGCATGCACCAGTTGGAGAAGTTGCGGAAGTGCTGCTCCGCCAAGAGTTCGGTAGGCGCCATGAGCGCCGCCTGATGTCCCGCTTCGATGCAGCTGAGCGCGGCCAGCGCCGCCACCACGGTCTTGCCGCTGCCCACGTCGCCCTGCACCAGCCGCATCATGGGATGGGCGCGCGCCACGTCCTTGGCGATCTCCGCCGCCACACGCTCTTGCGCGCCCGTCAGCTTGAACGGCAATGCAGCGCGGAACCGCGCGGCGAGCTTGCCGCTGCCTGTGAGCGGCGCGGCATGGGTCTTGTCCTCCGCCAGGCGGATGCGGCGCAGGCTGAGGTGATGCGCCAGCAGTTCCTCGAAGGCGAGGCGCTGCTGGGCCGGATGGCTGCCGTCCATGAGCAGGTCCAGGGGCGCATCCGGCGGCGGGCGGTGCACATAGCGCAAGGCCTCGGCCAAGGGCGGCATGTCCGCACCCAGCACCTCCGGCGGCAGCAACTCTTCCAGCGCGGTGTTGCCGTGGGCCAGCCAGGACAGCGCCTGGTCCGTGAGGGCGCGCAGCTTCATCTGCTGGATACCCTCGGTGGCAGGATAGATGGGCGTTAGCGCCGGCGGCTGGGGTTTCAGGTCGGCTGCGGTGAGTATCCTGTACTCCGGGTGCACCATCTCCAGCGTGACCTTGCCGGGCCGCGCTTCGCCGTAGCAGCGCAGCCGCGCACCGCGCGCCAGCATGGCCTGCTGCTGCGCGTTGAAGTGGAAGAAACGCAGGGTGAGGGAACCGGTGCCGTCGGAGATGCGGGTGAGCAGCATGCGCCGCCCGCGGAACGCGACTTCGGTGAGCTCGACGATGCCCTCCACGGACGCGGTCCAGCCGGGCTTGAGGGCGCCGATGGGCGTGATGCGGGTGCGGTCCTCATACTGCCGCGGCAGGTGGAACAGCAGATCCTCCACGCTGCGCACGTTGAGCTTGAGGAGCTTCTCGGCCACCTGCGGGCCGACGCCGCGCAGCCGCGTGACCGGCGCGGAGGGATGCTCGGAAGCGAGGACGGCCTTCAAGACCTCAGGCGACCACCATCACCGCGTCGATCTCGACGCGCGCGCCGCGCGGCAGCGCCGCCACGCCGATGGTGGCGCGGGCCGGGTAGGGCTCCTTGAAGTACTCAGCCATCACCTCGTTGACCTTGGCGAAGTCGCCGAGATCGGTGAGGAAGATGGTGACCCGGGCCACGTCCTGGAGTCCGCCGCCAGCAGCCTCGCTGACAGCCTTGAGGTTGTCGAACACGCGGCGGGTCTCGCTGGCGATGTCGCCCTTCACCAACTCGCCGGTCTTGGGGTCCAGGGGGATCTGGCCGGACAGGTATACCGTGTTGCCCGCCCGCACCGCCTGGGAATAGGGGCCGATGGCCTTGGGGGCCTGGTCCGTGAATACGCTGGTCCGTGCCATGGGAAGCCTCTCGGGATCGGGGGAGCCATAGTATGAAACATTTCCACAGCAAGTCTGGACTAGACTGGGAATCACGGACACGCGGATGGGGTTGATGAAGATATGACTACGCGCAGGCTGACCTGGCTACTCGCATTGCTGGTGACCGCACCCGCCTGGGGCTTGGAAGGGCCGACGCCGGTCACGGGCACCGTACCCGCTGCGATCCAGCCCGGCACAGGCAAAAGCGTGCACCTGGGCAAGATCGAGTTGACCGGCGTGAGACCGCTGGTGCAGACCCTGCAGGAGATCAAGGTGGCGGTGAAGCGGCCCTTCGACAACGACCCCGCCCATCGCGACGACATGGTATGCCGCCTGGGTGACGACGAGCTGGGCAGCCACCTGACCATGACCCTGGAATGCGGCACCCAGGGCTGGTTCAGCATGCAGCGCAGCGCCTACGGTTATGGCGGCGTCATGCAGAGCGATGCGGTGGCGGTGTCTGCACTCGGGCATCCCTGGCATGTGGTGCGGCCCCTCAACACTAAACAGCTGCAGGCGCTACGCACGGTGCTCAAGGGACTGCCGCCGCCCGGCCAGGGCGACGTGCAGCTGATCCAGGACGACCGGCACGCGCCCCTCGAGCCGAGCCGCTGAGCGCCACGGAACTTAAAGACGGTGGGATCCCCTAAGTAGCTATGACCATCCGCATCCTCCTCCTCGCCGCGCTCTGCCTGCCCGCGTCGGTCCTGGCCGATGTACCGGCCCCCGCTGCCGCATCGGCACCTGCCTCCGCGCCGGCCACCACGGCCGCTCCCGCGGCAGCCACCACGGCGCAACTGGGCAAGGTGGATGTGACCGGCACCCGGCCGCTGGTGCAGATCCTGCAGCAGATGAAGACCGCCATCGACGCGCCCTACAGCAACGACCCCAAGCACTACGACGACATGGTGTGCCGCATCATGGACAACGACGGTTTCCGGGCCCAAGGCGCGGTGCTGGATTGCGGCACCCAGGGCTACTACGGCATGCGCCGCGAGATACTGCACCGGGACATGGACCCCACCGAAGACGTCGACTCGACCAACACCCCCACCCGGGGACACCCCTGGCACATCGTGCGGCTGCTCAACCACGAGCAGCTGGCCGCCTTGCGTAAGGTCCTGGGCAAGCTCCCGCCGCCCGGCAAGGGTGAGGTGGAGATCCTGGACGACACTACCCCGCCTCCGCCTCCCGCCACGCACTGATCCCCGCCCGTCCCGGACGTCCGAATCCGGCCAGCCCCTGTGGCCGCCGCCATACCGTCACATCGTCCTGTCTAAGAAATGATTCAGAAATCCGCCATCCCTGACCCACCCCGGGGCTGCTAAACCCTATGCATCGAGATCACGCCCGAGGGGGAGCGCGAAGTCTCAGGTAAGCAGAAAAACAGGAGCCAGCCATGGCCATGTTCGGGGAAAAATCCACAGGGTCCATCAGGCGCCCGCTCCCATGGAGCAGCGTCGCGGCCACCACTACAAGAGATCGGGGACACAACTTGCTACCAGCACGCCGTGAAGCACCGCTGGACTACGCGGTGATGACCGAAGGGTCCGCCTTCCCGGCGGGGTGGGTGCGTTTCAACAAGACCCTGGAAGGGTACGTGTTCAGCATGCTGGTGCCGGGCGGCCAGGAGCCGGCACCGCCGCATGGCGATCCGCGGCAGGCCGTGCCTGCCTGGGTCGGCGCCCATAGCCTGCGAGCCATCCACCCCATCCCCGAAGACCTCACCGGCGACATGCTGGCGGCGGCGCCGGCCATGCTGGCCCTGCTCAAGCAGCTGCGCTCGCTGCTGGAGGAGAGCGAGATGCAACTGCCGGGTCTCGATCTGGACGACGTGGAGCACGTGGTGGCCATCGCCGAAGGCCGTGGCTGAACGGCGTCAGACGGTTCAGCAATGAGCCGCTAATGGCTAAGAAATGAATCAGGAAATCCCGCTGACGCGCGTGACGAGGGATGCTAAACCTCAACTCAAGGGAGATCGCTCCCGCCCATCCAAACCGGAGTAAGTGAACATGGACACCCAGACGAAGTCGAAGACCACGGCAGCCGCGGCAGCGATGCTGTTGCTGCTGTGCGGCGTGACGGCGAAGGCAGACGACACCGCCCCGCAGGGCGACGTGCCGATCCTGTATCTCGGCAAGCTGCCCATCACCGGACAGCAGCAGATAGTGGACACCCTGGTCGCCATCAAGGCAGCGCTGAAGGAGCCGATCTCCGACGCCGCCGACAAGCAGGACAAGGTGGTGTGCCGCATCAACAAGGGTACCGGCAGCATGCGCGAGTACCTGGACTGCGCCACCAACCGTGACCTGAGCGCACGCCACGAGTACACCCAGGAACAGATGCTGGCGCGGCGTGACGGCCTGCCGCCCGGCGAGTACGGCGAAGCCACCCAGCAGGACTTCGATGGCTTGATCGCCGCCCAGCCCAACCACCGGTTGCATGTGCCCATCAACGGCGCTGTGCTGCAGTCGATCCTGGACAGCCTGCCGGACGATGCGAAGGTGGTGGATCAGGGTTGATCGAGGCAGCGTACCGGGCATGCAGATGAGGCATGCCCCAGCTCTGGCGCGTCGTATCCGACGCTCGACGCGCCGGAGCCTCGGCGTCCAGGGTCCAGCGCACGGTTACCAACTCATCTCTCCCGAAGGCCCTGATGCCGGATGACCGATGCCATGCCCCGGCCGGAATTTAATGATGGCCGGGCTGGTCTGGGTTAATCGTATCGAGTAGAGATGCCGAGTCCGCACCCAGTGAGGACGGCTAGGTTCTGAGATGTAAGCCAAAGCATAGAAGGGGATATACATGTCGAAGTCATCGTTACTCAAGGCCCTGACCCTTGGACTCTTGCTGGCCGGCACCGGGCTCGCGTGGGCGGAAGACGCTCCCGCTCCGGCCGCTTCCACGGCGACCGGAGCTGCCCAGACCACACCCGAGACCGTCGCCCCCGACATGCCCGCGGCCCAGGCCGACCGCACCGACGCCTGGAACGACGTGATGCAGCTCGGCACCATCACGGCACAGGGTGACCGCGAAGACAACGCGCGACGCATCATCGCGGGACTGAAGGTGATCAAGTCCGCCCTCAAGGCCAAGCTCACCAACGACCCGGCGAATGACAAAGTGGTGGTCTGCCGCGTCAACTACGATACCGGCTCCCACGTGCTGGCCCACCTCATGTGCGCGACCAACGGCACCCTCAGGGTGGCGCGCGACCAGCAACACATATCCTGGCTGAATGCCAGCGGCGTGCCGGACGGCGGTGCCACCCAGATGCTCCAGCATCTGAACGACACGGCAAGCAAGGACAGTTACTTCTCCACCAAGATCAATGCCACGGAACTGCAGAAGCTCCTGCTGGAAGTGCAGTGCGAAGGTTGTTCGAACAGCGGCCTGGTGGTGGGGAACAACTGATCAGATGCCCTCTGAGACCCGTCGCTTGCGACGGGTCTCAGAGGGTTGTAGAGCAAGACTCAGGCTTTGCTACGAGAGACTTTCATCACATGAGGGCGCGGCGCATGCGCCGCGCGGCACGCCAGGTATGGCGTGACGGGAAGGCACTCCAGGGACGGATAGAAGACGGATTCAGGCCTTACTACGAGAAACTTTCATAACTTGCGGTAGTCCCCGCAGTCGCCGCAAGGTCCGCGCCAGATGGGTGCGGTCCCGCACCCCCAGCACGAAGCTCAACACCGCGGTCAGGTCGTCGCGCTGCTGCTGGTTCACGTGCTCGATGTTGGAGCCCATGTCGGCGATGGCGGCGGCCATGGTGGCGAGCACGCCGCGCTGGTTGGCCACCTCGGCGCGCACTTCCACCGGGAAGTCGCGCTTGATCTTCTTCTCCCACTGCACCTCGATGAGCTTCTCGGGCTGGGAACGGTATTCGGTGAGGTTGCCGCAGTTGTCGCGGTGCACCACGATGCCGCGCCCGGTGGTGAGCACGCCGACGATGCGGTCGCCGGGGATGGGATGGCAGCAGCGCGCGAAGCTCACCACCAGGCCCTCGGTGCCGCGGATCACCAGCGGCGCGCTGGGCTTAGGCGCAACGCTCTCGTCCTCGTCCCGCTCCGGCATGAGGCGCCGCGCCACCAAGGGCGCCAGGTGATGCCCCAAGCCGATGGACTCGAACAGCTCGTCCTGGTCGGCGAGCTTGAACTCCTGCACCACCGCATCCAGTTCCGCCTGCGGCACGCGCGTGAGCTTGAGCGAGAGCGCGGCCAACGCCCGCTCCAGCATGCGCCGACCGAGCTCCACCGCGTCCTCGCGCTTCAGGTTCTTGAGGTAGTGGCGCACGTTGGCGCGCGCCTTGGCGGTGACCACGAAGTTGAGCCAGGCCGGGTTGGGCCGGCCGTTGGGCGCGGTGATGATCTCCACGGTCTGGCCGTTCTCCAGCTGGGTGCGCAAAGGCACGAGGCGACGGTCGATCTTGGCGGCTACGCAGGCGTTGCCCACGCCGGTGTGCACCGCGTAGGCGAAGTCCACCGCACTGGAGCCGCGCGGCAGGCGGCGGATGTCGCCTTGCGGCGTGAACACGTAGACCTCGTCCGGGAAGAGATCCACCTTCACGTTCTCGAGGAACTCCAGCGAACTGCCGGCGCCCTGCTGCATCTCCATCACGCCTTTCAGCCACTCGCGGGCCCGCACTTCCGGGGTGGTGGCGCCGTCCTCGCCGGTCTTGTACTGCCAGTGGGCGGCGATGCCGGACTGGGATACCTTCTGCATCTCCTCGGTACGGATCTGCACTTCCAGCGGCACACCCTGCGGGCCGATCAGCACCGTGTGCAGCGACTGATAGCCGTTGGCCTTGGGGATGGCGATGTAGTCCTTGAACTTGCCTGGCACCGGCTTGTAGAGGTTGTGCACCACGCCCAGCACGCGGTAACAGTCGTCGGTGCGCGGTACCACGATGCGGAAGGCGTGCAGGTCCAGCACCTCGTCCAGCGGCAGGCGCTTGGCGCGCATCTTCCGGTACACGCTGTAGATGTGCTTCTCGCGGCCTATCACCTGGGCGGAGATGGCTTCGCGCTGCAGGGCCTGGGTCAGGCTGGTGACGATGCGCGTCACCATGTCCTTCTGGTGGCTGCGCGAGCGCTTGAGGTGCTTGGCCAGCACCTTGTAGCGCATGGGATGCAGCGCCTGGAACCCCAGGTCCTCGAGCTCCAGGCGCATGGCGTTCATGCCGAGGCGGTGCGCGATGGGCGCGTAGATCTCGAGGGTCTCCTGGGCGATGCGGCGGCGCTTGGGCGGCGGCATGGCGTCCAGGGTGCGCATGTTGTGCAGCCGGTCCGCCAGCTTGACCATGATGACGCGGATGTCCTCCACCATGGCGAGGACCATCTTGCGGAAGTTCTCCGCCTGGGCCTCGGCGCGGCTGCGGAACTTGATCTGGGTGAGCTTGGAGACGCCGTCCACGAGCTGCGCCACCTCGCCGCCGAAGCGCGTGAGCAGCTCTTCCTTCAGGGTGGGCGTGTCCTCGATGACGTCGTGCAGGATCGCCGCCTCGAGGGTGCGGTGATCCATGCGCAGGTCGGCCAGGATGGAGGCCACCGCGACGGGATGCGAGATGTAGGGTTCGCCGGACATGCGGCGCTGGCCCTCGTGGGCCGCGGCGCCGAACTGGTAAGCCTGGTTGACTTCCTCCACCTGCGGTTCGGGCAGGTAGAGGCGGAGCTTGGCGAGGAGATCGTCTATGCCGGTCGCCCGCTTCCCTCTGACTCTGTCGAATATGGAAGAAGCGACCTGGCTCATATGATGCTGGGAGACCTGCTCGTCAGAGCGGGTCCTCCGCGTCCATCATCACCACCGGCTGCTGCTCCACCGGCTCCTCGTCGGGGATCTGCTCCACCTCGTCGAGGATGGCGGGACCGATGTTGCCGGCCGCGATCTCGCGCAGCGCCACCACCGTGGGCTTGTCGTTCTCCCAGGGCACGGAGGGTTCCACACCGCGGGCCAGTTGCCGCGAGCGCTTGGTCGCGACCAGCACCAGCTGGAACAGGTTATCCACGTTCCCCAAGCAATCTTCGACCGTGACGCGCGCCATCTGAGGACTCCGAAAATGCAAGAAATGCCGTGAAAAACACGGCCTTATAGTTTACCGAAAGAGTCAGGTTATTGGAACCCCAGGCGCTCAGGCCAAAAGGGCGTCTACGGTGGCCTTGAGGCCCGGGCGGTCCGCCCGACTGGCCTGGCCCCGGCCGGTGACGATGGCCGCCAGCTCGCCCAGGGCCTGGTCGAAGACGTCGTTCACCACGACATAGTCGAACTCGGACCAATGGGACATGTCCCCCGCCGCGTCCCGCAGGCGCCGGGCGATGACCTCGTCGCTGTCGGTGCCCCGGTCGCGCAGGCGCCGTTCCAGCTCGGCGCGGCTGGGAGGCAGGATGAAGACCGAGACCGCCTCCGCCATGAGTCTGCGCACCTGGGCTGCGCCCTGCCAGTCGATCTCCAGGAGGATGTCGCGCCCGGCCGCCATCTCCGCCTCCACCGCCTTGCGGGAGGTGCCGTAGTAGTTGTCGAAGACCTGGGCGTGCTCCAGGAACTCGCCCGCCGCCACCATGCGCTCGAACTCGGGCTTGTCCACGAAATGGTAGTCGTGGGCATGTTTCTCGTTGGGCCGCTGCTGGCGGGTGGTGTAGGAGACCGAGAACTTGAGATTGGGATGGTCTTTCAGGAGCGCGCGCACCAGGCTGGTCTTGCCGGCACCGGAAGGCGCCGTGACCAGGAACAGGTGGCCGCGCTTCGCCTGAGTGTTACTCAAGGTTCTGCACCTGCTCCCTCATCTGTTCGATGAGGACTTTCAGGTCCACCACCTGCTGGGTCACGGCGGCATCCTGGGATTTCGAGCCCAGGGTATTGGCCTCGCGGTTGAACTCCTGCATCAGGAAGTCGAGACGCCGGCCCACCGCCTCGCCGCTCTGCAAGGTGTGGGAGAATTCCTTGAGGTGGCTCTCCAGGCGGTCCAGCTCCTCCGCCACATCCAACCGCTGCGCCACCATCACCAGTTCCTGTTCCAGGCGCTGGGGATCCACCTGCACCTTCAATTCTTCGACACGGGCCTTGAGCTTGTCGCGCAGCGCGGCGGTCATGCCGGCCTGGCGCTTGCGCAGTTCGCCCACGATCACGCTGATCATGCGGGCGCGGTCGTCCAGCACCTTGGCGGTGCGTTCGCCTTCGCGACCGCGGGCCGCGCCCAAGTCCGCCAGGGCCTGGTCCAGGAGCTTCAGGGCCGACTGGCCCACCGCCGCCACGTCCAGGGGCGGTTCCTGCACCACGCCTGGCCAGCGCAGCACCTCGCCGGGGCTGATCTTGCCCTCGGCACCCACCATGCCGGCCACCTGGGCCAGGGCGTTGCCCACGGCACGGGCCCGGGCCTCATCCACCGTGAGCGAGGTCTGGCCGCCGCCGGCAGCGGGTTCGAAGCGCAACTGGCCGTCCAGCTTGCCGCGTTTCACGGCGGCGGCGATGCGTTCGCGGCACTCGCTCTCCAAGGCGCGCAGTTCCTCCGGGAGCCTGAGGCCCATGTCCAGGTAACGGTGGTTGACGCTGCGCAACTCCCAGACGAGGACGCCGAAATCACCGCGCGCCTCGCGGCGTGCAAAACCAGTCATGCTGCGGGCCATGTGTTTCCCAAGCCGCGGCGGGAGGGAGGTGCCGGGCTTCGCAATGGTAAGCTAAACGCGGCATGCGCCCAAAGCGCCCGGCCCAGCAGGGCCGCGTAACCGGGGGAACCGTTTGAACGTCGAGACAGCCCAGGTCACCCGCCAGGGCAA
>Ga0265338_10010385_pt1 | contig 10926 bp, 8 predicted proteins | sample 42126metaG_FD_193579 | JGI IMG/M metagenome (GOLD analysis project Ga0265338, IMG submission 193579) | Rhizosphere microbial communities from Carex aquatilis grown in University of Washington, Seatle, WA, United States - 4-21-26 metaG | ecosystem: Host-associated > Plants > Roots > Rhizosphere >... | reverse complement strand
CGCCGCCACGGAGCATTTCTACACCGTGACCATCGGCGCGGTGAAGATGCCCGATCCCGAGGACCCGAAGGGCGTGCGTTACGTCATCAGCGACACGCAGTTTGTTGAGGTGCTGCCGTTGCCGGCCGATGCGGGCAAGAACCGCATGGATCACGCCGCCCTGAACACAACGAGCGCCGAGGGCATGCGTAAATATCTGGCCGCGAAGGGCTGGCAGGTCCCGGCCAAAGTAACACGCGGCTCTGACGGCAGCCGCTGGTTCCAGGTGCTCGACCCCGAAGGCAACAAGATCCAGTTTGTGCAGCCATCGGCCAAAGCGAACGTGGACGCGCCCAACGCCATCAGCCATCACCTCATCCACGTTGGATTCCTGGTGCATGACCGTGCCAAGGAAGACACCTTCTATCGCGATCTCCTCGGCTTCCGCCCCTACTGGTACGGCGGCATGCAGGACACCAAAGTGGAGTGGGTTAGCCAGCAGGTGCCCGACGGGCATGACTGGATCGAGTACATGGTCTCAGGCGGTCCCGGCAGCGGCATCCCTGAAAGCATGTCGCAGCGTACTCTTGGCGTGCTCAATCACATTGCGCTCGGCGAGACCTCAGTGGACGCTGCATTCAAGACACTCAATGACGCCGGCCGCCTTGCCAATGTGCACGCCGATAACGCCACTAAGATCGGTCGCGACGGCAAGGGGCAACTCAACCTCTATGATCCTGACGGCACCCGCGCAGAGCTGATGAACCTGCATGCTACCGAGAAGCCCTGCTGCTCGCAGTTCACGGCTGAGGACCCGGCGAAGTAGCCTTATCGACACGGAGGAAGTCCTATGCCAGACGCCTCACCATGTCTTGCACGTTTCGCCAACCATATCGGGGTGTCCCATCCTGTCCGCGGCTATGCCTTTGCGATCAGGGTGGGATACTTATTGTCTTTTGTGGTTTTTGCTCTCATGACTTCGGCACACTCGCAGCAGCTCTCGCCCAAATGGGAAGAGCTCACCGCATCCGACTTCGTCCAGGCCATCCACCAGTCGCAGGGCGTCTGCGTGCTGCCCTTCGGCATCCTTGAAAAGCACGGCCCGCATCTGCCGATCGGCACTGACCTGCTCGACGTGCGCTACGCTGTCTTCAATGCCGTCAAGCAGGAGTACGCGGTCGTCTTTCCGCAGTACTACTTCGGGCAGATCTTTGAGGCGCGGCAGCAGCCCGGCACCATTGCATACAGCCTGAACACGCAGCTCAGGCTGTTGCAGGAAACCGTGGACGAGATGGCGCGCAACGGCTGCAAGAAAGTGGTCATCGTCAACGGCCACGGCGGCAACGATTCCCTGCTCCCGCTCTTTGCGCAGTCGCAGCTCGCCCGTCCGCACGATTACGTGGTCTACGTGCTCGGGCTTCCCAACACGCACATAGCTGGCCGCCCGGCGATGAAGTCCGATTCCAACAACGATATGCACGCCGGCGAGTCGGAGACCTCTGACATGCTCATCGCCCGGCCCGATCTCGTCCACCGGGACCGCGCCGGGCAGCAATCCGGCGCAGATCAGCACCGCCTCAGCCTGCCGGGCGACGTCTACACCGGCATCTGGTGGTACGCGCACTTTCCCAATCACTACTCCGGCGACGGCACGGTGGCCACCAGGGAACTGGGCGAGTTCGATCAGAAGGCGTGGTCAACGGAGATCGCCGCGGCGCTAAAGGCCATCAAGGCTGACGATGAAAGCCTGAAACTGCAAAACGAATTCTACGAGAAAGCGCAGCACCCGCTGGATACGAAGCAGTGAGTACACCTTCGATTGAGGGAATGGATGGGAGCTCTCGTTTGCTACCATAGTCCAGTCCGCATTCTCTGAATCGACCTAAATGCCCAAACCTCCCGCCGTCGCCATCCAGGTTCCCCACCGCCCAAAGCCCGCTCGGCCGCCCGTCCTTATGGAGCGCACCCAGCCAGTCATTGAGCGCCTCTCCGCCGCGCTCGGCGAGCCGGTGTTCACCTACTGGAACTCCACCAAAGGCGCCATCTGCCAGAACGACGTCGCCGGCCTTTATGCACTGGTGCGTTCCAGGGGGCAGGTCGATCGCCTGTCTTTGTTCATCAAGTCCGATGGCGGCTCCGGCCAGGCCGCGCTGCGCATGGTCAACCTGCTGCGCCGCTACGTGAAGCACCTCACCGTGCTGGCGCCGCTCGAGTGCCAGTCCGCCGCCACCATGCTTGCGCTCGGCGCCGACCGCATTCTCATGGGCCCGCTGGCCCATCTCTCCGCGGTGGACACCTCGCTCACCCACGACCTCTCGCCCATCGACCGCGACAACGATCGCGTCAGCGTCTCCAACGACGAGTTGTTGCGCGTCATCCGCCTGTGGACCGAGCAGGCCAAGGACTCCACTCAGAACCCTTACCAGGCGCTGTTTCCCTACGTGCATCCGCTGGTCATCGGCGCCGTCGACCGCTCCAGCGCGCTCTCCACCCGCATCTGCGAGGAGATCCTCTCTTACCACATGCAGGATCTGGAACGTGCCCGCGAAATCTCCAACATCCTCAACTCCGGCTACCCCTCGCACAACTATCCCATCACTCTGCGCGAGGCCAAACGCATCGGCCTCAAAGTGGAGTCGATGGATGACGCCGTCAACGGCCTGCTTTTTGAATTGAACGAGATTTATTCAGAGATGGGCCAGAGCGCCACTACCGACTACGACGAACGCAATTCGCACGATAATTCAATCCTCAATGTGCTGGAGTCGAGCGGCCTGCTCATCTACTTCCAGCTCGATAAGGACTGGCACTACCGCAGCGAGGAGCGCCGCTGGGTGGCTCTCAACGACAAAAGCAGTTGGCGCAAGGCGGAGATCGCCAGGGGCAAGGTAATCATCTCCCAGTTGCACGTGCGCTGAAAGCGAAATGCGGATCGCGCTGGTTTACTTCCCGGGGCTGAACCGAAGCTCCTCCACCATGCGCTGCCGCGTCCGCTTGGCCTGGTACATGGTGGCATCGGCCGCGCCCAGCAACGCGTCCTTGGTGGCGCCGTCTTCGGGAAATACGGCAATGCCCACGCTTCCTGAACCGCGCAGCGGATAGCCTTCCAGGGAAAACGGCTCGTCAAAGCAATGCTCCAGCCGATCCGCAATCTCCTCCACGTCCGCTCGGCTGCGCACATGCGGCACCAAGGCGGCAAACTCATCGCCTCCCAGCCGCGCCAGCATGTCGCCCGGGCGCAGTTGCCGCTTCATACGCTCGGCAATGCCCTGCAGGTACAGGTCGCCGATGCGGTGCCCGAAGCGGTCGTTCACCTGCTTGAATTCGTCCAGATCGATGTAAATCAACCCGAAGCAGCCGCGGTGCGCGTGCGCCTCCACCATGCGGTTCAACTGCCGCTCCAGGCTGAAGCGATTGTGGATGTCAGTGAGAAGGTCGAACTCCGAGCGGTGCACCAGATCGGTATAGAGGCTGCGCGTCTCGATCGCAAGCGTCGCCAGCCACGCGCCCATGGAGAGCGCCTGCAAGGCGTCCTCGCTGGTGCGCTCCGCCTCCCTCAGCGCGGCATAAATGGTTCCATGCAGCGAACCGGTGCGCGACCGAATTTCCTGGTGCTGGATTCGGGAGACATCCGCCCCCTGCGGCTTTTTCCCAACCGGCGTGGCATCGGCCACCTGGATCCAGCAGTCTGCCCCGTCCAGGCTGCTGGAGACAAGCTCCGCAATCTGCTCCAGAATCTCATTGAGCGGCCGGGCACCGTTGATGTCTTCCAGAATCTTGCTCCGCCGCCGCTCCAGCATGGCCTCGGCTTCAATGCGCTTGGCCAGCTCTGCTGTCTGGCCGTGTACCTTGCGCCGCAGCAACGCGAGCCAGATGGTAATGACCAGCACGGCCAGCGACAGCCCGCTCACCACGCCCAGCAGGTTGCGCACGGTCAGCCAGGAGGCCGGCGCCACCACGGCCACATCTTCTTGGGAACGGAGCAGAATGTTGAATCCCACGGGCCCGTTGTATGGGTTTCCCGTCTCCAGCGCCGCTACTCCCGTCACCCGCACGCGACTCCCCGGACGGATCTCCCGCATCGGCGGACGCGCATTGGGTAGCGGCCAGACATACGAAAATGGCGTGGGGAGAATGGCCGAGAACAGGTTCCCTCCGGCAGAGATTACCCAGACGTCCTGGCTTTGCTCCCGGACCTGGGTCACAACCGTCCCTTCCATCGACACGAGATCGAACGGGTATTTTCCAGATGCCAGCTCATCGTAAGTGAGCACCCGGGACTTTAGCGGAGGGGCTGGCCCAATATTGCGTATCGACCCCAGTGTCAGCATCAGGAGATTGTCCTCGACCGCCGGGACCCCGATCGCTTCCACCCGATCCCCGATATTCAGATGATCGATCTGGGACGTATCCACGCGGATGCTCTTCGCACCGTCCTGCAGCACCCCCATCTGCTTCTGGTGGTAGTAGGTCAGGATGCCTTCAACCCGCTCGCGCGGCGTCTTGTTCTCCACCGCGTAGTCCTGCATCACCTTGTCAATTGGCGTCAGCGGCAGTTTCCAGCTGTCCTTATTGGACCGCTCCAGCACATTGACGTAATCGAACGACGGCATATGAAGGCTTACACCCGTCTGCTCCATCTTGCCGTCGAATATCTCGCCCGCAACCGCCCGAACTTCCACCTGCGCATCCAATAACCCCGCTAGGCGGGAGCGGTCGTTCCCGTCCATCACGATATCCGCATCGCCACCGTCCAGCGACAGCACCAGGTGAGTAATCTCCACTCCAGACGTCCTGCCGATCTCCGCCACGGCGACCCGGCCCCGCACCTTCACCCAGTTGCAGTCGTACTTGCCGCCCTCAAGATCCGCCCAAGTGGCCGGAGCAGCGTCCGGCAACTTGCCATGTCCCAACAGCGTCAAGTTGCTGGGGACAATGATCGGGTTAAAGCTGTCGTCCGTCGTTCCCTGGATGCGGACCACGTCTCCTGGCTCCAGGCTCAGCTTCGTCGGAGCGTTCACATACGCTCCGCTGTCCCCGTCCTGCACAAACAGAGTGCCCTCGTAGTTGCGGAAGAACGTCACCGTCGCTTGAACATCCACCGGCAGATGCCTCGCCGCATCCGCGTGACTCAACGCGCGCACCTCCTTCACCGAATGGAGAACGCGCGGAGCCTCGGCTGCGCGGCAGGCCCACGCCGTCGCGACGATCCCCAGGATGGCTGCAATTCGCTTCATCGCTTCTTCAAACGCTGCAAAAGTACTTTCTCTCAGGTGGTTTATCGGCAGAGAATGCGCGCGGATCACATCCACTTGCGCCGTTCTTTATGGATTTCGTTGCCTGCTTCGGGCGCTCCTTGCCTTTCGCCTCTGCACGTCCGGTTCCGGCGCACTGCCTCCGCACCCCGCTCTAGTCATCACGGGCTAACGGTTACTTCTTTCCGCCGTGACGCACTTTTCTCTTCGTAAAACATAGACTTCAGTTCATTTTAGGGATTTTACGTCTGCAAGGGTGTGATTTATCTCACACCGCTGCAGACTTCCCATCTTCTTCCTGCCGCATATGCTTGGTTACGTACATGGCCGCATCCGCAGCGCTCAACAAGCTGTCCCTGGTCGTTCCGTCCTCGGGGTACATGGCCACTCCCACGCTGGCCGACCCCCTCAGCAAGTGGCCGCCAATGCGGAAGGGCTCGCTGAAGCAGTTCTGCAGGCGGTGCGCCACCTCCTCCACGCCGGCGCGGCCATGCGCCACCGGAATTACCACCGCGAATTCGTCTCCGCCCAGCCGCGCCAGAAGATCGCCGCCCCTGAGCTGCCGCTTCATCCGCGCGGTCACTTCCTGCAGGTACTGGTCGCCCACATGATGCCCGTACCCATCGTTTACCTGCTTGAAACCGTCGAGGTCGACGTAAATCAACCCGAAGATCCCCGCCATGTCGCGCACCCGCTCAATCAGCCCTTCCAACTGCTTCTCCAGCGAGAAGCGGTTGTGCACGTCGGTCAACAGGTCGAACTCCGATCGGCGCACCAGGTCCGCGTGTGCTTTGCGTGTCTCAATCGCCAGCGTGGCCAGGCGCGTGCCGAGGAACATCGCCTGCTTCTCTTCTTCCTCAGGCATGGAACCGGGTTGCATGGCAGCGTAGAGAATCCCCAGCGACGGGCCGGATCGCGCCGGTATCTCTTCCCGCGCCACGCGCCGTTCAAGAATGTCCGGCACGCGATCTCCCAGCCGCGCCCCCTCCGCCACCTCGCACCAGCACGGTGCGCCATGCAGAGTGAACGACACCAGGTCGGCGATCTCCTCCAGCACCTGCGCCAGCGGCCGCACGCCGTTAATGTCTTCCAGAATCCGGCTGCGCCTCTGCTCGATCTGCGCATTGCGCCGCTCGAGCGCCGCCTCCACTTCCACTCGCCTGGCCAAAGCAGCGGTCTGCCTCCGCGCCTGGCGCTGCATCATCCAGCCCCATGCGCTGATCGCCAGCAGGACCAGCAAAAGCACGCCGACCAGAAGAATCAGGTTGCCTACCGTCAGCGGCGATGGCCGCGTCACCACCACGATGTCGTCGTAGGTGCGCAGCAGCAGATCGAACGGCACGTACCGGTTGAATGGGTTGGGATCTTCCAGAATGCAGATTCCCGTCACCCGTACCCTGGATCCGAGCGGAATCTCCCGCAACGTGGGCAACCGTATTGGCTCCAGGCTGCTGTTCGGAGGATGGCGGAAGATAGCCGAGAACAGGTGCCCGTCGGCGCGCAGCACGTATTCGTCCTGCCCCGCCTCGCGTACTTCGGTCACCACTTCTCCCTCGGTTGAGACCAGGTCGAAAACATGATGGCTCTGGTTCAGGTCAAGCCAGCCCGCTTGCATGGGTTGCAGCGGATGGTTCACCCCGCTATCACGCACCTCGCTGTCGGTCAACTTCAGAAAGCCGTCATGCACATCGGGAAAGCCCGTGGCGTCCGCAAAGTCGCCAATCTGCATCGGCGTCCGCGAACGCGTCTTGATCCACAGGCTGCGTGTGCCGTTTTCCAGCACCACTTCCTGCCCCGGGATGTAATAGGTGACGGTCCCCTGCACCCGCAGCCGCTTCAGCAGGTTGGTCTGCGCGTAGCCTGAGAACACCTCGTCCATGGCTGTGGCGGGCAGCGTCCACGGATCCGCCGGCGCCGGCTTGATTAATTTCAGAAAGCTCAGATCCTGCGCGTGCAGAACAATGCCGGTCATCTGCATTTTGCCGTCGAACCGTCCTGAGGCCGCGCCGGAAACCTCCACGAAGCTGTCCAGCAGTGCGGGCAGCTTGTCCGGCTCGTGGCTCTCGATCTCCACCTCCACTTCGCCGCCGCCATCCATCAGCACTTCCACCACCGTGCTCGGCCGGTCCGAGCTGAACACGCTATCGGCGGAAAGCACCTTGCCCCGGATCGTGACCATGCGGCAGTCGTCGCGCGCGTGAATCAGGTCTTCGTAACTGGCCGGCGAGGGCTTTACCGCCGGTCCATGCCCCAGAACGGTCAGGGTCGCCGCGTCCACAAAGGGGCGGAAGCTGTTGCGGGTTGTGCCGCGTACGCGAATCCGGTCGCCCGGCGAGAGGTTGTACACCTTCAACGGCTGCACGTAAACCGCCGTATCGCCATCCTGAACAAACAGGGTGGCTTCGTAGCTACGGTAGAAGGTGACCGTTGCTTCGAAATCGACGGGAAGGTTTTGTGCAGCCTGCGCGTTGGTCAGCAGGTGAATGGCTTTCAGGTCGTTGACGGGCGCCGTGGGCCTGGACGAGGTTGTCTGTGCCGCCGTCCCTAATGCAAAGGGTCCGGCACAACATGCCGCGACGATGACCCACTTCTTCATACTTCGCATCAACCAGGGAAACGTGATCCGGCGCCACCGTTTCCGCCCTGCTCGGAGACGGCCATGGTGCGCGACGGTTTGCTCTCCTGGCAATCTCGGTGTTTTTTCTTGCCCCAATCTTACCCAGACCGGATTCTGGTGTAATTAGCTCTTTTGGGGTATCTTGTCCCCACTGAAGCTTTTGAGCCAAAATGGCTCTGACTGTGCAAAACCGGGAATGCGCCGGCCGGTTTTCTCCGATACGGCGCCGCCAACAGAAAAGCAAGGTCATGTCCACAAATTCCCCCTCCGCGACTCCTGATTCCGTCCCTGCCGCTTCCGTCAGCGGCCTGCAGTCCCTGCCCACCCGCCCGATCCGCGTCCTGGGCGTGCCTCTGGATATGGGCGCCAGCCGCCGGGGAGTGGATATGGGCCCGTCGGCCATCCGCGTCGCCGGCCTCGAAGCCCGCCTTGAAGCCCTCGGCCATCACGTCACCGATGGCGGCAACATCAAGGTAGAGATCCCCGAGACCCAGGCCTTCGGCGCTCACAACGCCCGCTATCTCAAGCAGATAGCCGACGTCTGTTCGCGCACCGGCGACGCCGTTCTTGAGGCGCTCGATGCCGGGCAGACCCCGCTGATCCTCGGCGGCGACCATTCCATCGCCGCCGGTTCCGTCTCCGGCGTCGCCGAGTTCTACCGCCGCCGCGGCCAGAAGATCGGCATCCTCTGGATCGATGCCCATACCGACATCAACACCCCGGACACCTCGCCCTCAGGCAACGTCCACGGCATGCCGTTGGCCGCGCTGCTCGGCCTTGGACTCGACCCGCTCGCCAACCTCTACGGCTTCTCGCCCAAGATCGCCCCTGAGAACACCGTCCTCATCGGCATCCGCGACGTGGACGCCGCCGAGCGGGCCAACATCAAGCGCGCCGGCATCGCCGAGGTCTACACCATGCGCGACATCGACGAGCGCGGCATGCGCACCGTGATGGAGGAGGCCCTGCGCGCCGCCGGCCGAGGCACCGCCGGCTACCATATCTCCCTCGACATGGACTGGATCGACCCCGAAGACGCCCCCGGCGTCGGCACCCCCGTCCGCGGTGGCGCCACCTACCGCGAAGCCCACCTCGCCATGGAGATCATCGCCGATCACGGCCGCCTGCTCAGCTTCGAAATCGTCGAAGTCAACCCCGTCATCGACGAGCACAACCGCACCGCCGATTTGGCGGTGGAGCTGGCCTGCTCCGCCTTCGGGAAGAAGATTCTCTAACGATCGCTCCCGCTATCCGTTCGCCGCATCATCGAATAAGGCAGCCCCAACCTTTTGATTGATTTGCAAAAAGGCCGTCTTGCCTTGCGTGAAGCTTTTACGTACTCTGAAGGGCATGGAAGTACATTTTCCGCCCGACGTTGAAACGCGGCTCAAACAAGTGGCAGTTGCCAACGGCAAGGATGCCGAACAATTGGTAAGGGACACTGTTGCCCGGATGCTCGAAAACCAGGCCCGCTTCATCGCCGGAGTCCAAAGAGGCATTGAGCAAGCCGACCGTGGCGAGTTTGTAGAGCACAAAGACGTGCTTAATCGTATCGACAGGCTATTTCACTCGTGAGACAGATTCGGTGGACCACCGAAGCGGCTGACCAACTGGAAGCCACCGTTAGACACATCAAGCAAGACAGTTCCACCGCCGCCCGCAATGTCGCTCAGGCGGTTATCGACCGCATTGAGCAACTGGCAGCTTTTCCCGGCCTTGGCCGCCCAGGAGAAGTGAAAGGAACCCGCGAGCTTGTAAGCCCGCCTTACGTGGTTGTGTACCGCTTCTCCGAAGAGATTGTCGAAATCCTGCACATCTGGCACGGGGCGCAAGACTGGCGCTGATGTCTCACAAAGGTCCAATGTGGAAGGGCGCGGCGAGATAGAACAATGACCCCGTTGAAACCATGGTCAAGGTCAACCCCGTCATCGAGGAGCAGAAACATGACCGCGGATTTGGAAGTAGAGCTGGCTTGCTCCGCGTTTGGGAAGAAGATTCTTTAGTGTCCAGCGTCCAAGCTTCCCCTGTTTGGCGCTGAATACGGCTGCGTGTATCCGAAATCCCGGTGGCCCCGGCCCAGTGAGCGGAGGTTTTGGCTCCGGTACACGGTCAGAACCTGATCCTCCCGGCTGCAGACCACGTGAACTCCCTCGCAACGCGCGATGTCCTCCCCATAACTACGTGCCGTCGCGACATCCTTTTTGCCGATCACGTACAACACGGCGCCGCGTGTATGCACCTCGCGACCATACATGCGAGCGGCCAGTATCGCATCGTCGGGAATACTGCGCGCGAAGGACCTTGTTCGTGCGTGCCTCGACATGGCCAAGCCAGCTTCCACCCCTACACTGTCGTGCATTGGCCGCTTCCTTTCCAGGGTCAACGTTGGTAGCTTTAGCCGTTCACATTCGCTTTCAGATTCTTTTAGAATTCGTTGCCTCCCAATATCCTGCGTTCGAGTTCACGCTTCACCGCCGCGACCTCCGGATCAGCATCCGTTCCGCAAACCAACTCTTGGAAGTCGCTCCATCGGATGGTCGTCAGACTCTCGCAAATGTGCGCAAGGTCCTCCAGGTTGCGGTGTGGGAGATCGCGCGCCAGCAACTCCGGATCGCTCCTGTATGCGGCCATAAGCTGGACATAGGCTCGCGATGGACTCTCATCCCGGACCATCATCCAAAACGCCGGCGCTTTTTGCCCAGCGCGATCGAGAAGGCAATCGATATTTCGTGCGATCTGATTCCGGTGCGGGTCATAGGTCGTGTTCATTGAGATGTCTGACCCCAACTTGGCTTCCATGAAGATCACGGATTTTCCCGTTTCAATCGTTACATCAATTTCGGATGGACCTTCCACGGGCTCGGAGGATGTAGCTCGCGCTGCCCAGATCGGATTTCTCGATGAAAGCATCCGCCTGCGGCTCTCTTCGAGATAATCCTCCGGGGAGTGCACCAGGCTCCACAACGACACTGTGGCAGCACTCATGTCGTCGGCTGGCAGATGAAGGACTGGATTGCGATGCCGGGCGATCTGAGATATCAGCTTCCACCATTGGGGGGGATTCTCGCGCAAAAC
>Ga0265338_10010383_pt1 | contig 10927 bp, 7 predicted proteins | sample 42126metaG_FD_193579 | JGI IMG/M metagenome (GOLD analysis project Ga0265338, IMG submission 193579) | Rhizosphere microbial communities from Carex aquatilis grown in University of Washington, Seatle, WA, United States - 4-21-26 metaG | ecosystem: Host-associated > Plants > Roots > Rhizosphere >... | reverse complement strand
TTATAACACTACACCCTCTAATATAGCATCAGGCACCTTCATCACAAAGATATCTGGTAGCACTATTGACCTAAGCCTTCCCACGCAAGGTGCCTCCGGTTCCCCCGACACCCTACAGACCTTAGATACAGCATCAGTTACCGCGACTATACCCACTTTACGACTAACGCAGAAAAAACCCCCAGTGCGAGGCCCTGTAATAATTCAAACCTATCGCACAGAAGATAGTCAAACTATTGGTTATTTAGTCAGCAGTATATTGGCACCAACCCTAAATGACACTACGGTGGACACAGTTACATTTGTGGATACGGAACCAGATGCAGAAATAGTGGGAAATCCCACTTTATATACGACTGGCGGTGTAATTGAAAACATTGCAGCCCCCGCATGCTCCTATATTACAACATATCAAGATAGAATAATACTTCTTCCTTCAGAAAGCACTAATCAATGGTGGTATAGTAAGCAGAATATTCCCGGTGGTCCAGTAGAGTTTACAGACAGTTTTGTGAACAATGTGGACCAAGCCGGTGGTAAATTAGTTTCGGCCTTAAAAATGGACTCTGAACTGGTGCTTTTTAAAGAGACTCTCCCCTATTACATAACTGGTGTCGGCCCCGACTCCACCGGTGCTCAGAATGACTTCTCTGCCCCCCAGGCAATTTCGTCTGATGTTGGCTGCATAGACAAAGACTCTGTTGTTTTGACACCAGGGGGCATATTCTTTAAATCTTTAAAGGGTATATATTTATTGGACAGAAAACTAGGATCAAATTATATTGGGGCTGATGTAGAGGCATACAATTCTAGTCAGGTAGTGTCCGCAAAACTTATAGAAGATACGCAACAAATTAGATTTTGTCTAGATTCTGGGATCGTACTATTATTTGATTATTTTGTTAATAATTGGTCGGTATTTACTAATCATCCAGCAGTGGACTCCATAATATTTGAAGATCAATTTACCTATATAACAGAAACAGGGCTCGTAATGCAGGAAACTCCTGGTGTGTTCACCGATAATGGCGAGTTCATAAAGCTTAAACTTAAAACGGGCTGGTTATCTTTTGTAGGACTTCAGGGATTTCAGCGGGTTTATCAGATGCTGTTCTTGGGTGATTATTTTAATCCTCATAATGTATCCGTATCAGCGGCGTATGATTTTAACCCATTTCCCGTACAGCAAAATGTAACACAGGCAGGTAGAATTCTTGGTACCGGTGTATATGGATCAGATGCTACATATGGACTGACATCTCCCGATGGCGGCCCTCCTCAAACATATCAATTTAGGGTAAACTTTAATCGACAGAAATGTGAAACAATACAAATTACTATAGAAGATAACCAGTTGGGGGCATCTTTTGGCGAAAACTTGGCCTTATCCGCATTTGGATTTATGGTCGGTACCAAAGGCACTCTCAACAAGATCGTGGCTCAGGGATCTAATACAAATACGCCCTAAATCAATTTCCTCATATGTGAAGGTTAGTGAGATGGTACGCAGATTTAAAGAAACAGACATGGAAGAGGTAATCAGTTGGTTTCACTCAAGAAAAATCGATGTTTCACCTGAGTATTTACCCCCAACTGGCTTTATCGAACCTGGCATCGCTTGTGGCTTCCTTTACAAGACCGATGCAAATTTTTGCATTTTTGAATGTTTCATTAGTGCTCCTAATACTGCTGGATATGTACGAGACGAAACCTTAAGGAACATTGTGACTGAAATGATACGAGAAGCTAAAGAACTGGGATTTAAACAAGCATTTGGATTTGCAACCAGCAAGAGTATGATTGCACACGGATATGAACAAGGTTTTAGATATGTCGAAGAATGCACAACAATCGTGAAGGATTTATGACAAAAGAATGCCCACACTGTAAAATTACTAAATCTATAGATAGCTTTTCTAAAGATAAAAATCGGTCGGAAGGCATTGCATCATGGTGCAAAAGTTGTTGCTCGGAAGATCAAAGGGCACGATATAGACGTGATCCAAAAAAGGTATTGACAGCCAATAAAGTGTGGCGAGAAGAAAATCCTTCCAATAGACTAAAAAATCATCTTAAGCAGTATGGATTAACAATAGAAAATTTTGACAGTCTTAGAAAACAACAGGATTATTCTTGCGCAATATGTGAAATACCTGAAAATAAGCTCAAATCTAGATTACACGTCGATCATTGCCATAAAACAAATAAAGTACGGGGCTTATTGTGTGGAAACTGTAATACAGCCCTAGGTTTACTAAAAGAAAACAGGAATATTATTTTACGTTTACTTGAATATAATGATGACAAAGGTAGGGTAACTCTATTAGCTTTATAAGTAACGCGCTCGGGGTGAATAATGGATACACTGCAACAAATGCAGCTGGTCCTAACAGCGGCCAGCAGCAACAAACAGATTTAAGCAATTTAAACTCCACTTACGGCGCACAGAGTGATCTGGCAAAGATGCTTTTAGCACAAGCACAAGGCCAAGGTCCCAATATTGCAAATCTCCAATTGCAACAAGCTACAAATCAAAATAACCAACAAGCCGCGGGTGCCATTGCTTCTCAAAAAGGAATGAATCCTGCCCTAGCACAACGTATAATTTCTCAACAACAAGCGCTTAATAATCAGAATGCGGCTGGTCAATCAGGAGTGCTCAGAGCACAACAGCAATTGGCCGCGCAGCAAGGACTGGGTAATGTGTACGCGCAACAAGCTGGCGAAGCTAATTCTAACTTCGGAACCATCACTAATGCCCAACAAGCAGCCAATAGTGCCAATGCCCAAATTGCCCAAAATAATGCCAATCAAAATGCAGGTATTGCAGGTGGCATAATCGGCGGTGGCTCTCAAATCCTCAGTAGCATTCTGGCTAAGGGCGGAACTGTTGGTGATCCAAAACACATGGAAATCTTGACCATCCCTACTGGCTCTAAAGTACATCCTATGTACTTCGATGATGGCGGAACTGTTGAACAGATACATTTAGAAGATCCATCGGCGGAAGTGGTAAACGAGGCCAATGCTAAAGAAGATGCTAATCCCACGATGCCCGAAGATTCTGGCGGTGCACCTAGTACTGCAAATGCAGGTGGCGGATACAAAACGAATGCCATTAATTCTAGTCTTTCACAAGGCCAAGATGTTATGGGAGCAATTTCCAGTGCTGCAGGCAGTGGTGGAGGCAAGAGCGGCGGTGGCGGTGCAGGACTTCTCGCTTTGCTGTATAATGGTGGAAAAGTCCCTGCTATGGTTTCTCCAGGCGAAAGATATATTCCTCCCCATATGGTTGAAGCCGTTACAAAAGGGCATAAAAAAGCAAGTGATGTGGCACCGAAAATTCCAGGAAAAGCCAAAGTTAAGGGGGATAGTGAGAAAAATGACACAGTTCCCGCTAACCTTGAGACCGGTGGCGTAGTAATTCCTCGCACGAAAGCTGACAATGATAGAGATGCGCAAGAATTCATGATGGCTCTCAAGAAAGAAAAAGCTAAGAAAGAAGGCCCCCAAGGATTTTCACGCGTTCTAGCAGCAAAGAGAAAAAATGGTTGACATAATCCGAAAAATCGGGTATTTTCTATGTATAATAGATGAAACACCGCAGTTGAATCTGGCGGATGTGGCGTTTATCATTATTTTAGGGAAAATTATTGTTGCTACGACAGTTGACTGGGCTTCTTTGGCTACATTGGCCATAGCAGTGCTAAATCAAATGCACAATAGACAAACAGTAACTTCTCCGGACATAATGAATATGACAAAACAAATTGAAAATTTACAAAATACTGTAACCTCGCTGAAGGCTCAATTATGAAAAACTTTACACTGGTACATGAAACTCCTGATCACTTCGTATTACATAACGGTCGAGCACATTTCCATGTAGCTAAGAGTGGCATAGATCAACCAACAGCAGATAAAATTAGATCCTTAGCAAACGGTGGAAAAGCTACAGCAGGTAATATCACCCAAAAAGAAAATCAAAAAGCGATGAATAAAATAGATAAGAAAATCGCATCAAAAAACTATGCTGATGGCGGTATGGTACAGTCACCAGAAGAAGCTAGGATTGAAGCCGCAGAAAAAGCACGCCGGGCGCAGAAGAAACAAGTAGCTTCCCAAGATGAACCTTTTGACTATGTAAAATATAATAACCCCGATAAATTTGCAAAGGGTGGACCAGTACCCGCTGCTGTTGTCAATCCTCCAGCAAAAACTCCCGATGTAGCTTCTCCAACTGACACTAAAACACAAACAGGCGGTTCAAGTCCCGGCGGTGCATCCACAGGTGGGATAGGTAGTGGACTTGGGGGCGCAGGCACTGGGGGAGCTGCAACTGGCGGTGCATCTACTGGCGGTGCGGGAACAATTACCGTAACAGTTTCTGGTAAGACAAATATCGCTAAAGGTGGAATCACTATTTCTGGTGTCGGCGGAAAAACTGAGGCAGGTAATGTTGCAAGCGGTGATGGTCCTGGTGCTCCAGGCTCGGGTGGCCATGGTAAAGGATCTCCTGGAGGTAATGGCGGTGCTCCTGATGAACCAAAAGGATTTTCGAATGGGGGCGATGTACAGAAAGCTGATGGCGGAAATATTACTGTTGAAGATCCTATGTCCTTGAATACATATAATGCTAGCACAGAAAAAGAATATGGGATTATTAACAGAGATCCAAATAGAACATATCTTCAACAGAATGGCACAAAAAATCAATATCGAACTCCCGAGGCACGCCCCGAAAATCCAAACAAATACTACAATTTGGCTGAAGGTGGCGATGTAGAAAAAGTATCAGATGATGTTGATATGTATAAGCATGGAATGGATGTAACTAGTGAAGATGATACTAAGAAATATCAGAACATAAAACAATTATCCCAAGAAACTGGACTCCCTAAGTTTGACGACGGTGGAGATGTTCAATCATTTCAAGACTCTTTCAGAAAAGCTACGCACTATGATGACGGCGGCGCCGTAGAGGACCAAAATCCTGGTTTTTTTGAAAGCGTGAAAAAAGCATTTAAAACTCCAGAACCCACACCAACCCCCGAACCCAGTCAAGATGCTAAATATGAGGCCATAAGAAAACAAAATAGACAGAATATGCAGGGGGGTAGCAACTACGCGAGGGGCGGTCCTGTAGCATCAAATGCAGTTAAGGATATTTCACATGAGACTCAATCGCAAGCAATTGGACGGTATGCCGCAGGAAATCCTGCAAATTATGCAACGGGCGGTCACGTGCATCATAATGGCGGCAAGAATCAATTACATTTTCATTTTTATGATGGTGCCAGCATACCATCCTCTTTAGATAAGTATGTTGGTGGTGAGCCGAACCCCGGTCCTTCTTCTAGTCCTCTTGATACCTACGAAGGCGGTGCCCCTGCTAATGAAATGACAGCCTTAGATAACTATGATGAAGGTGGTACGGTTACTCTTAGTCCGCAGGACATCGATCCCAATGCAAATTTAAATACTGGTGCAACTCCTCTTCAACAACAAATGAAGCAAGCAGATGAAAATCCAACACCAGAACAGAGTGCTAATAACCTTGCGAATGCCATGGGACAACCTGAACCCTTTGAGTCAACTACTGCTCCCAATCCCAATGCTACACCTACAACTGTAGCGCCTGATCAACAAGTTAAGGTTGCACAAACTCCTCCGCCTGCTCCCGGCATGAACCTGATGAACGAGTTAAGTCAAGCTACAGAGGCTCAAAAATCTGCTTTGCAAGCAGGGGAAAATGCGAAAGCTGATTACTTTGATACACAAAAAGATATTGTTACTAATCAGATGGCAAAACAGCAACAGTTATATAATACTTATCAGCAAACTCAAAAAGATGACGAAGCACAACTTAAGACTTTATTTGATGGTGTAAAAAACAGTAAAGTTGATCCTAACAGATACTGGAACAACAAAAGCACCGGAAGTAAAATTGCCGCTGGAATTGGGCTTCTTTTGGGTGGAATTTCTCAAGGCCTAGGTGGAGGACCAAATCCTGCTATTGCGGCCATCAATCAACATATACAACAAGATATTGATGCACAGAAAAATGATCAGACTAACAATGTAAATATGTATAAAATCGGGCTTCAAAAATATCGCGATGATCAGGCCGCATACAACTTTGCTACTTTAAACGCAAATGCTATGGTTGCAGGCCAACTTCAAAAAGCTGCAGCCACTGCAGGCTCTGCACAAGCTAAAGCTGCTGCACAAATGGGCATTGCACAAATTACACAACAAAGCATTCCACTTCAACAACAACTTGCCATGCACCAAGTCGCTATGCAAATGACCAGCGGCGGTACGGGCACTAAGAATATTAACCCAGAAGCCCTCCCAGAAGATATGCGAGATAGAGCGGTGCGCTTACCCAATGGAAATTTGGGCCTTAGTCCCACCAAAGAAGACGCAGCTATTGCCCGCAAATCATTCACCTCCCTCTCTGGAATGAATCAGCAATTGGATCAATTTCTAAATACAATGAAAAAGATCGGCCCTACAGTTAATCCCTGGGGCGCTGATGCAGCAACTTCTGAAGCTGCTCGACAAAATATCGTGTTAGAACTGAATAATTTACACGGCCTCAATAGATTAAATGACAATGAGTTTAAAACTTACATGTCCATGGTTCCAACTGCAGGCACATGGCGCCCAAATCGTGCCACTGCTCAAATTATGGCCCTAAAGCAACTTGTTAAGAATAAAGAAGAGGGCGAAATGACCAATAACATTGAAGGTTATAAAACCCCTAAATTAACTCCCGGCGCACCAAAATAAAGGAAACTTGTGGCAGATATTTCTCACACGATTACAACGGTCCCGCTTGTAAATAGTCAGACCAATACGGTCGAAAGTCTTCCTCAAGATAAAGTCGGACCCGCTTTAAATTCCGGTACACATAATCTTCCCGGTGGTACTACATTAAATGTCTTAGATCCTGATGGCAAACTAGTTTCATTACCGGCTGAACAAGTTCCAGATGCTATAAATAATGCTGGATACTCCATTCCAGGCCAAGAGCACATAACAGAACATAATTTACAAAAAACATACGGCGAAGGCATTGGAAATGAGGCCAAAACCTTCGGGTCGGCTGCCGCTAATGCTGCTACACTAGGTGCATTTAATCAAGCTGGAGTTAGATCAGGCCTATTATCTCCTGAAGCTCAGAGGGAACGCGCTGCAAGAAATCCTGTGTCAGAAATGGCAGGAAGTGCCGCTGGTGTTATCGGTGCTATGGCTATTCCTGGAATTGGAGAAGCTGATGCGGTGGCAGAAGCTACGGCAGCTGCGAAAGCCGCTGGCCTAAGTACTGAAGGAATCGCAAATGCTGGCAAAATGGCCGCAGAATCCTTTAGACCAGGAGATCTTTTAAATCCCGCTCAAGGTATAGCTAAAATCGGCCAGGCCGTAACTGATGGAACTGCCGGTGCCATTACCCAAAGTCTTGCAAATCCCGAATCCTCTTCCATCGTATCCAAAATATTAGCGAAAGCAACAGGCGTTGGATCTAAAACCCTAGGTTCTGCAGTTGAAGGTGCCGTGTATGGTGCAGGCCAGTCCATATCAGAACAAGTTTTAGGCGATCCTAACTACAACGCAGAAAATCTTTTACATAATGTGGGATATGGTGCTTTATTTGGTGGGGGCCTTGGTGCGTTTCTCGGTATAACTGGAGAAGGATATGGTGCACTCAAAGGACAATTTGGATCTAAAATAGAACAAGCAGCTATCAAGGATGCGATTATTGAAAATACTGCCAGCGCTACAACTGCTCTTCCTGCTTCTCTAAACGAAATGGCGGAAAGATTAAATTCTGCTCGCGGACTGGGCTTATCAACTGAACTACCTTCCAAGGCCCTCATTAACGAAGGAAACAGTATTCTTGCTGGAGATAGTGAGTTTCCTGTAACAACTATACAAGAACAAAGTTTAAATTCTGACAGTGCACGCACTGCATACAAAGCTTCTTTAGACAATCCTTCTAGCGAAGGGGGACAATTGCACCGGCAATGGGAAGCAGCACAAAAATATGAAGGCGTAAACAAATTAATTCCCCAATATATACAAGAAATTGCTCCAGGTTATCAAGCTACTGGTGATTCGATGGAAGGCGGCACGCGTTTAATAAAGGCCTTCACTAAGCAAGATGCACAAGAAAGTGCTGAGATGAAACCCCTCTTTAAAGAATTTGATGATCGCGCCTCAACACTTAATGCTAAACCAGAGGAAATTCTCACTCGTCTTAATGATGCGGTGCCAAATGCCTCTAAATACATTGAACAAAGTTTTGATCCTGAATCTCTCTATCGTGGTGAACATCGCTTTGGCATAAAACCTTTTGATGGTACATTAGGTGTATCCAAACCCGCTTATGAGTCTTTGAAATCAGTTGTAGAAGCTCTCAATAAAAAAGAAGGTCTAACACTTTCTAGTATACGAAATCTTCGAAATGTGCTAGGACAAGATGTAAATTTTTTTACCCATCCCGTTGCCGCTATGGAAGTTAGTGCTATAAAACGCTCTTTAATGGACATGATGCAGGATGGAATTCAACGCGCATTGAAAGAAATGACTCCCGAACAACTAGAGCAAAGCGCATTCAAAAATTCAGATGCGGTGCGGGATTTAATGAAGCGATATGCCATTAAACAAGAAAACAAAGGCACGATGGAACAGCTTTTTGGTGGTAGCATAAATCAACATGCAACATACAAGGATTCAATTGCACCTGAAAAAGTATTAGATAGGATTTTCCGTGATACAACTACGGTCAATGCAGCCAAAGAAATATTAGGTCCTCAGGAATGGAATAAGGTTACGGCGAATTATTTAAAATCCCAAGTTGAGAAAGTTACTGATAGAACTACAAACAACTTTTCATCTAAAAAGTTCTCTAACTTCTTAAACGCTAAAAAAGAATACGCCCTGGATGAAGCTCTTTCCCAAAATCCTGAACAACTCAACAAACTTCGTGCAATTTCCAATCGTTTATCTATTCTACCAGACTCGGTTTCTCCAAATCCTTCAGGCACCGCGAAAATGTCCCTATATCACAAGATGCAAAATCTAGTGGGTTTTGTTACGGGAGATGGAGTGGCAGCAGTTCCTTCAAAATTGTGGAAAGCGGCGGCAGACCATTTGGATGCAGCAAGGGAGCGCTCTTCTTTTGATCGAATTCTTAAAGGCGGTAATAGTCCTGGTTCTGAAGAGCAGTTGACCAAGAAAACTCGTCAATATGGAGTTTTTGCAAAAGTAGAACGCATGCAACAAGCCACTGCCAGTACTATTGATAGGGGCATGAATGCGCTCCTAAAGGGCGGAGAGGCATTAAAAGGTATAACGGCACAGAAATTAATACCTCATGAAGAGAACTTGAAAAATTACGACAAATTAGAGGCGCATTTAACGGATATGACCGCCAACCCCAATAAACTTATTGACAGTTTGGCCGATTCTACACATACTTTAAACGACATTGCACCGGACATAAACACACATCTAAACATAAACGCAGTTCGGGCAACACAATTCCTCGCTTCCAAACTCCCGGTGCAAAACCCTTCTTCCCCTCTCACACCCGCATACAAACCCTCAAAGAGCGAACTATCTAAGTTCAATCGTTATGCACGAATAGTGGAAAATCCATTGCACGTAATTGAGCAACTTAAACAAGGAAGTCTTACTACAGAAAGCCTAGAAACCTTGCAGACCGTGTACCCTCAATTATTAAAACAAATGCAAACTGCTCTCACCGGCAAATTGAATGAGAAGACCGTCGCTAAGATGCCTTATCAGTCTAAAATCATGGCCAGTGCCTTCCTTGGACAAGATTTGACCAACAGTTTAAGTCAATCTAGTGTACTTTCGGCACAGATTCAAAGTGCCCCTCAGCAAACATCTGGTCCTACGGCACCCCGACCAAAAGATAAAGTCGGCCCATCTCAAAAAGGCCTAGGAAAATTAGATAGTTCCACGCATTTTATGACCCCTATGCAGCAGAGTTTAGCTAGGACAGAACGATGACCAATCAATATCCTGTATTATATGCAGACCAGCGCCATAAGCGCCTAATCCCGACCAGGAGGTAGTTTCTGAGTAGCCGACCCCAGTTAGACCCATACACAGTTTATCCCAATGCCGATGCTTCCCCTGCCAATACAAGCTCCATGGCATCGAGTTTCACCTCTCAGCCTACTGTAGTTCAAAAATTGTCTCAAATTAGCTATTCGTGCGTTTGGTCTGGTACCGCTCCCGTTGGAACTATTTCAATTCAAGGTTCAAATGACTACAATATTAAACCGGGCGGTGCAACTGCAGTACAAAATCCCGGTACTTGGAATAATCTCGTTCTCAGCTTTGCAGGCGGCACAACGACTTCAATTCCTGTGAGTGGGAATACGGGTAATGGCATCATTGATATTGCGGCCACTGGATTATATGCTGTTCGATTAGTTTATACAGCAGTTTCTGGAACTGGCAACATGACAGTAGTCATAAATGCAAAAGTTGCGTGACACGTGAAGATATATAAAATAACAAATATTATTACCGGGATGATATACATTGGACAAACAAAGAAGTCTTTAAAAGTAAGATTTAATGCGCACTGCAGTAAAAATAGTACCTGTACGTATTTAAAAAGAGCCATACAAAAATATGGTAGAGATAAATTCAGTATAGAACTTTTGGAAGAAGTTACGTGTCAAACATTATGGGATATCAAAGAAAAAGAGTATATTAAAAAATACAGTTCTCTTTCTCCCAATGGTTATAATATACATCCTGGAGGTGCAGGATCTCATTCTGCTCTAAAGGGGCGACATGTAACACTCGTATCTTCTTTTAAAGGTAAAAAACACAGTGAACAATCCAAAGAATTAATTAAAAAAGCTAAAATATGTGTCAC
>Ga0265338_10010382_pt1 | contig 10927 bp, 13 predicted proteins | sample 42126metaG_FD_193579 | JGI IMG/M metagenome (GOLD analysis project Ga0265338, IMG submission 193579) | Rhizosphere microbial communities from Carex aquatilis grown in University of Washington, Seatle, WA, United States - 4-21-26 metaG | ecosystem: Host-associated > Plants > Roots > Rhizosphere... | reverse complement strand
TGCCGATCTTCAGCAGGAACAATTTCAAACCGGTCTCATGCTCGAACGTGGCGGCCGTGCGGCCGTAAGCGCGTTCCTCAACCGGAATCGTGAGCGCGCCGGCGATCTTGGGCGTGATGGTGACGCCAAAAACTTTTCCGGCGATTCGTGGATCCGTGACCGAAACGCTGATCGCGTTGTAACCGGTCTGTTCCGGGTTCTGCACCGACCGCGCGACGGCCAGCCAAAAGTGCGAGCGGCGTTCGCTGAGTTTATTGGCGCCGCTGCGGTCCTTGGCGCGAAACCATGCTTTTAATTGGTTCGCGAGTTCGCGCCCGCACGCCTTCAACATGCCGACGGGGTTTTTGGCCTGCGCCAGGCGCTGGTTAAAATCCTTCGTGAATCCGGCGCGGTTGATTTGGATGCCGATCATGTCGCGGTCTCCGGTTTCGGGTTTCGGGTTTCTTGTTTCGAGTTCCGACTTCCGACCTCTGGCCTCCGACCTCTGTCCAGATGTCCTTCGACAACTCCATTCACCAGCGCGGCCGCCATGCTGTGCTCCAGCGCATCCGACAACGCCTTTGAATCCAGCTTCGCAAACAACTCCGGCATGTTTTTTTGCGCATGCTCGATCACCTTGACCAGGTCGGCGTCGGAAACGGATTTGTCCTGGGCTTTGGCGAGCAGTTCACGGAAGAACGGTTTCACGCCGCCGAGCCACTTCGAAGCAACGCCCGTGAGATTTTCCAGCACGTGATTGACGAGCTTATCCGTTTCGCTGCTGCGGGCCTGCAGCGGATGTGCGGAGCAACCGCAGCTCCGAGTTTCCAAAGCCGCCTGGCATTCGGGGCAACCGTCTTTCGTGACGGTGACTTTTTTATTCGGAGATCCGCAGCGGCATTGGCCGATCGTTTTTCCGCAACTGCAATAATTGATGAAGTGATCGCCGTCGCCTTCGTTGATCACCGCGGACTCGCCCGGCTTCAGGGCCTTAACCTTTTCGTTATCGGCAAATCGTGATTCCAAAGCATCCTCCTGTTTTTGCAGTTTCTCTTCCGGACTTAAATCTTCGCCGGCTGCCGGCTTCCCCGACTGCGGACTGAGGGCTGTGGACTGTGGACTAACTCCCCCGATCGTCTCTTCTCCTTTTTCCGGCGCGGGGATGCCGTATTTTTTGCGAAGGAAATTGACGCCGATTTTCAAGCCGCCCTGGGCGAGCGCGGTGTCGCGCTGCGCGTCCTCGAGTCCGCCCTCTTCTTTCTCCAGGAACCGCGCCGTCGGCGCATTCGCCGCATCGCCGTAGTTCACCATCAGGATGTAGCGGATCAACTGCTGTTCGATCACGCCGCAGGCGTATTTGCCGGCAGCATCGATGCGATCTTCCTTCACGTCCTTTTCCACGGCGCCAAATGCCTGGCCGCCGCCTTTGCCCATGCCGCCACGGCCGCCGGTCATCGTCTGGCCGAGAATCACCATGCGCGCGTAGCGATCTGCGCGATCGAGCAATTCACCCTGCGGGCTGTGATCGCCGGAAGTCTTGGCGCCACCATCGAGGATTTGGAGATTCGTGCCCGTCGGGAACGCGCCCCAGGCGGAGGTGCCCATTTTTTCGAGCATCGAGCAAATGCCATCGATCGTTTCTTGCGGCGCGTTCTGATCGAAATTGGCCCAGCGGATCGGCAGGCCGAACAATTGCGCCAGGTTGAGCAGCCACTCGGCGCTAAAATTCGCGGCGCACCAATACCAGGCGAGCAAGCGCAGCCGTGCGCCGCCGAGGGCGGTGCCGCTTTTCATCTTGTGGATCCCGATCAGGAATTTGTAATCCGGGAAATCGTCCACCGACGACGGCCGCGGCTGATAGGACGTTGAACTCCAGGTCGTGTTGCCGGTGTCGGAACGACGATCCTTGGAAGTGGCGGTCGCGGTCTGGGTGGTCGTGCGGATCTGGCTCAGTTCGGTGCGCAACCCCATCCGGCCTTCCATGCTCCAGGCGTAACAAACCGGATGCACCCAGTAAGTCGAGCGCGGCCCGATGATATCGCCAAACTCCGTGGTGATGGTGTTCAACGTGCCGGTTTGCTTGGGCGCTTCCCAATCGATTTCCAAAACCACCTGGCCGACGAACCACGCGGACAAAATATCTTTGATGGTCCCGTCCAGATCATTTTCATCCGCGGCGGGATCCGGCTGCATGTTGCGGAGCGCTGCGCTCACGACTTTCATGCGCTCGATCGCTTCCGGTTCGGCTTCTTTGTCCTCTTCGTGGTATGGCTCGAAGATGAGCGTCTTGCGCTGAACGCCCTCAATCAGTTCCTGGCAGCACGCCCCCAGTTCAGGCCATGAATCGAGCATGAGATCGAACAGTTCCCACGCCTGGACGTGATTGCCGGCCAGCGCGCCCCGCAAAGTCATCTCTATATATTGCGGCGTGATGGCTGCGAGCTGGGGCAGCAACCAGCGATATGCCGCCTGCGGACGGAGTATCCGGCTCAGATCCGCGGAAAGGTTGCGCGTGTCCGGCGACTTTGGACTTTGGACTTCGGACTTCGGACTCGCAGCCGCCGCGAGCCCTTCAGCGGCAATCCGTGCTTTCGCAATCTGGGAATTGCTCGGCAACGGCCGTCCCGTCCAGGGGCTGACGGCCAAATCGGAGGTCGGAGGTCGGAGGTCAGAAGTCGGAGTCAAGCGCGCCCCCTTTTCCCTGGGGAACATCGAACATCCAACATCGAACGCCGAACAACGAAGTCCGGCCAAGAGCGACTGAAAAAGCCAAAAATGACCCGCCGAGATTTTCGATGTCCGAGCAAAGCCAGGCGGAGTACCCTTTCGAGGTGTATTTTTGATTCCTCACCGCCGAAAATTCTGGTCGGTGCCGCGCATTGCAGCCGGTTTGGCGCGTTCGGGTGCCTGTCTGCACTCTTGGGTGCAACAATTCGGCCTTGCCCGTCCTGGGTGGCCTGTTCTGCCCTCAGATTTCTGACCTCAGACCTCTGGTTCACGCGAGCCTCCTTGGCGTGAACATCCGCCGTTGCAAAGGTGACCGGCCAATCCGAATTTTGGAAAGCACTTCGGCAGTGATGGCGCCACCGGTCGAGATCAAGCCATACTCAGCGCATTGGCCGGAGGAAAAGGTATCGCCATGTTTTCCATCCGGTTCGGGTATGCACACGAAGGTGCCGCCAGTTTTAACCACCATGCGCTGGTCATCCTTGAAATAGGGATCCGGCGGGCAGATGCAGCGATTGCCGTTCATGCTCGCGGCATAAATATCCCCCAGCCATACTTTGTAGTTCGGATCCCGCTCGTAACCAGGCGGCACCGGCTCAACCTTGTTGCGCACGTCGACCAGCTCCACCGGGATCAAGCCGCCGAGTTTCTGCGCTGTCTCACGAGCCCAATATTGTTCGCTGGTGGCTTCGATCACCATCCGGCGCGCTGAGCCGGCCTTGCGGGCCTTCACGCAGCGGATGATGTTTGCCAGGCGTTCACGGGCAATTTGCGGGTCGCGCTCTTTCCAGACAAAAACCGCGCGATCGTACCGTTCCACACCAACCAATTCGCGAACCGTCACCGAGGTTGGATTGCTGGTCTCGCCGGTCGTGGTCGCCGGATCCACGCCGATGGCCACAATGCCGTTGGTTAATTTTGAGGCGAGAAACTCCAATGCCTGGCGAAACTCCAGATCGTTCTCTATATAGAATAGCGCGCATTGCCCGATGCCTCGGCGTTGCGCGGTCGTGAGTGCCAGCAGGTCAATGGCAGCCGTGCCGCCGAACTGATGCAGCAACCGGTAGCTTTCATCCAGGCCGAGCCGATTCGCTGGATCTTTGCAAAACCCTTCATAGGTCATCGGCTTGCCTTCGCGACTGTCGTAAAGCACGTGGCCGGCGGCGTACGCGTCCGCCAAGGCGACGCGGTGGATAAGGATGCCGTTCTGGCCACGATAGAAATGGCCATCGGCCTTGGGTGGGAATTCGGCGCCTGGCTCCGGCAGGGTCATTTCGAAGAAGGGATGCCGATCGTCACGCGGAAGATTCGAAGCGTAGATCAGCTTGAAAGTGGGATCTGTGTCCATGATGGGCTTCACGGCAATCTGCAAATCGCGCTCCATGGCCGGCTGCGTGAATCCGGCTTCATCGCGAAACACGTAACCGGTCCAACCACGGGCGGTCGCCGGGTTCGGCGCGATGATCAGCATTCGCGAATAGGCGGTCTTATCGAAGTAAAGCCGCATCTCCAATCGGGACGAGCTGTACAGATCCGCGAAATCCATCGCGCTCATCTGTGAATAAATCTTTCCCGTTTCCGCATTCGCGCATTTCAACTGCAGCTTGCCGCCGGCGGACTCAGTGGATTGCGTCATCGCCTCCTGGATCGCAGCGGCCTCGCGGGTGACCAGTTGCGCCTGCTCGGCCGCCGAAAGCGCCTTGCTGATCAGTTCCGAGCCAGTGAGTAATGAGGCGCTGGCGGCGATTACGTTCCGTCCGGCCTCTTTTGACATGGCATCGAACGCCATATCGCCCAGCGTGCTGGACTTGCGGCATTGCCGGGCCCAGAAGAGAACCATCGAGCGCACCTTGCGTACGGCCACCAGGGCAACTTTCTGGTAGGACCGGCGAACCCATTTTTTGATGCCGACGCTCATTTCGGTATCTCCACCGAGCCTGATTTCTCCAGCTCGTCGATCTCCTTGAAGTAGGTTTGCCGCAACGCCGCGATCTTGTCCGCATTCGGAATATTGCTCTCCGCAATATCCCGCGCGTTCTTGTCCGAGAACCATTTCAAAAACGTTTCGCAGGTCTGCACCTCGAACTTCTCGCGGTTCAATTGCAGGAGCCCCAATTTCAGCTTCGCATCCTGGATGCGCTTCCACGTCAGCGAATCCTCCTGTTCGATCGCCAGCTTGGAGAAGAATGCCTGACCCGCCTGTTCGAGCTGTTGCTGCGTTAGCGTCGGATCGTTCTGCTTCATGTCCTCCAGCAACTGCGACACCGTTGATTCGTTGACCGCCAAACGCTGCTGCAGCCGATACCATGACAAAAACAGCGAGAGCGCCCCCGACGAAGTTTGCAATCCGTCTTCGCGCAGCCACTTCAAGGTGTCGGACAATGAATGATCCCGCGCGTAATCCGCGATGGCCGCCTGCCGATCGGGCGGAAGCGTCTTGAGCTTGGCGTCGGACCGCGATTTTTTTTCTGTGCTCATTCATTTTGTAGCGGTGGTCTGCGACCGCCGCCAATTTGCGGGCCGCTGAAAAACATGCGCCGGGCGGATCATCGCGAGCTGCCGGCAGAATCCGACGTATCGGGTTCCCCCTCCGGCCGCTTGATCGCTCCCCGCTTCGGCGCAAAGTGCGTGCCGCACTGGCAATTGTTTTAAAAGATTGGTCATAGTGGCCACTCGTGCTACGAGTCGAGAAATGCCTCCCCGGCCGGCGTGATTCGCCACGCCTTGTTTTCCTTGCTGATGACCTTCAACGCCTGCTCGACCAGCGCGGGATCCCGCCGCTCGAGATAATCGAGCGCGTCCAGCAGGTCATCCGTCCTGGGCGAGGGAAACCCGAACATGCCCAGGTGATGCGCGATCGCGGAGGACGGCAGGCCGTGCCGGCTCGGATTCGCGCTCAGCACGTTCAGGATGGCCTTGCGGAAAAGTTCTTTTGATTCGGGTTTCATGTCAGTTTGTTCTCGATGATGCGATCGAGCTTGGTGTTTAAATGGGCGAGCGATTGGTTCTGCAGGTCCGTGGAGGTTTGCAGTGAAGAGACTTCCCGGCCAACCGCCACCACATCGCGCCTCACGACCTCGATCTGACGTTCGATTGCCTCGCCGACGCCCTTGTCGATTTTTTCGATCTTCGCGAAAAGCTGGCCGTGCCGGTCCGTGCAATGTTTCTTCTGGTCCTCGAACTCCTTTTTCGTCGCGAACTCCTTTTCCATGGCAATGAGCAAGGGCTGGGGAGAAACGAGGGTCGATTGCTGGCGGCGCGTGGCCATCCAAAGGCCGATCGTGGCCAGGTTCCCGCCCAGCGCGCTAATGGCGAGAACCACTAACCATACGGTGTTGGCGCTGGGAGTTCCGGCGTTGGCCAATAGTATCGTCATGCAATGGCTCATGAGTGGTTGGTGGTCAGCAGTCGAAGGGTTGCTTCAAAGTGTTTTGGCTCCCAACAAGTCGAATGTCCGTAATGCGGCCAACCGCGATGGATTATTTTTTTGTCGATCGGAGGAAAGATGTTGGTTGGGCCATTCAATCCTATCGGTTGCCCCGCCGTCTGAAGTCCAAAGAATAGGCTGCCCAGGTAAGTGTTTTCGAGCAACATGGCCTGGTCGAGACCCGCCACGTAGATGAACGCACGGCCCACGTGATCATGCGTCAGTGCATAATTTAAACCGTTCGCCCGACAATCCGCATCTGCAGCGCCGCAAAGTAAATGCAGTTCCGTGATGCGCGGCAAACCGCCGAGGCGGAGAGCTCGCAAGGCAGTGGCAACGCCTTCGCTGTGGGCAACCAGAATGATTTTCCACCCGGCATAGGCTTTGATCAGCTGGGCGAATTGCTTTGCGCGATACGGGCGCGTGAAGCCCGCAAGGATGGGCCCCGTGAAGTAAGTGAGGGTTTGCGCTTTGTGCGGCGTGTTCTTATGTATCCACGCGACGGCTTGATTGGGCCATTGGCTCCAGTTGCCGAAGATCGATTGCCAGCCCAGGATGCCTCGCTCAAAGATGTAAATGGTTTGGTTCATTCGTTTTTCCAAAACCATTCGAGGCCAAACAGGCAGCGGTGAAAACCATGCTGCAGCATTTCCGCCCGCGCCTGGTCGCGCGTCCACCCCTCGCGCCATACGCGATATTCGGCGGCGATCAGGCCGGTCCTATCCTGACCATGCGCGCAATGCACGAATGTGCCCGGCTGGATAGATGCCACCGCATCGCAAACTGTCAGCCGCGAAGGCCCGAAGATTTGGCGGGCAAACGAAATCGGGAAGCGCTGAAAAGTGAACTCCGTTTCAACTTCCTCCTCTTGCAGCCGGGCATCGTTCAACTCCACCACATTGCTCACGCCCACGCTTTTGAGGTAAGCCCAGCCGTCATTATTCGGCTGGCCACCGCGGTAAATGCCGGGGCTGACTTGAGCAAGATTCGGAATCCCGTGCGCAGCGGGATGCGCGGCACAACCGAAAGAGATAAATGCAAAGGCGCAAAGAACGCAGAGGCGCGAGCAGAAAGATAATTGCCGCCGCCCGCCATGCCCTACATTCAAACCAGTGCCATCCGCGACGGCTCCGTCGAGACGGCGGCCTGCGCTCTGGTTTTTAGTTTTGCAACAGTTGGGCATGACGGGCTTTGGCTATCGGGTCGGTATGTGTTAAGGGATTAAAAGGTGAATCCAGCAATCGCCGTGATCCGCTGGGCGTTTTGCGGCACGATTACCGCCAGCTCTGTTCCGGCGTAAGTGTGCGTGGTCAGCGCCTTGGTAATCCGCAAACCAAATGCGCCGAAGTAGGGATCGACTTGGGGTTTTTGCTTATCCGCGGTAAAATCGTAGCCAGCGTGTGCAAAGGCGGTTAATTCCACATCATGAATGATGAAATTCAATTCCGGCCCGATTTCCTGGCTGACCAAAGTCCCTGCGATCCCAGAGTTGAGCGTCTCGCTGCCAATCGAAATCGAGACCGACGAGTTGGTGGGTTTATAAATGTCGTAGGTAAGCCCGACGACATTGGCGAGGCTAACGGCCCCGCCCTGGATGGAAGCGACCCCGGTGAACAACTTTCCATGGGATTGAGCAAAGGTTTGGTCGTTGTTAGTGTTGAAGCTCGAAAAATAATCCGTAACGGAACTAAAAAAGGTGCCGTTGGTGGTTTGAGCGAACGATGGGGCGCAAGCGAGCAGAGCGCCCAGAAGGATTGTGGATCGGAATTTATTCATACGTTTGGTTGAGTTGTAGCGGCGGTCTGCGACCGCTCGCTGTTTTGGTTTGCGGTTTGCGGAATGGGAACCGGCACGGCCGGAGGAAGCGAAAAATGAATGCCCGTGAAATTCTCGAAAAGCGATTGAGCGGATTTGCCGGCGAAAGCGCTCGCGACGAGCATGACCAGTTTGGTGTCCGGAATAATCAACACGCCGGTCTTAATGCTGAGCACCGTCCACACGATCATGAACGGCACGACCACGACCAGGCCCATCACCCGCATCGTGCTGGGGGCCCCACCGTCATCGGAAATGAGTTGTTTAAAAGGGTTCATGGGAGTAAAAAGAGAGCCGTAGCAAGGATGGCATCGGCGCGGATGCTGGCGGGCACGCACCGATCACTGGAGGAAGTGTTAACCCCACTACGGCTCGAAAGCCGGAAAGCCTGAAGTCCGAAGCCGGAGTTCAGGTGTCTGCCCTCTGAATTCTGACCTCTGATTTTGATTGCTCGCGCCAACATCGCGAGCACTACACCACGTTCCACGTGGAACGTCTAAAGACCCATTGCCTCCGTTGGCTCCATTGAAGAATTTTGTGGGGCAATCACCCCAACCCTATCGAATTGCTAAATAAAAAACCCGCTCGATGCCGAGCGGGTTGATGCCGTGGAAAGTGTAGTTCATGGTTGCTTTGATTTTCTTGCGAGCATCCATGCCGATACAACGCAGTAGATAGAAGCGCTGAAAAATGTTATCGCCAGCAAATATTCAACCATCGCCGTTCGGTGGAAATAGTGAGATAAGGAGTCAGCGTTGGCGGAGAGAAGCCATGCAATGGCGCATCCGGCAAAGGCGATCGCGCAGAACAAAATGGATGCAATAAACGGTTTCATTTTCCCTCCGGCCATGGATACCGCGGCGGGGCCCAGACTTTCAAAACACCGTCCTCCAGGCGCATCGCCGGTGCCATCGTGGAAAGAGTCAGCGTCAATGTATCGCCCTCAACTTTTTGTTGAATCTCGATATCAATCGGAACGCCCAGGCACGTGCCCTCGATGACTTCTTTGCTGATGCTCTTTTTCATATTCCGCGCTCCGGGTTCCGAGTTCCGCGCTACGATCTGTTTTCCTGTAAAAACGCGTTATACCCTTCAACGGGCACGCGCCAGTTCGCACGAGTCGTTTTACGCTGTGGCGCGGTGGAGTCAATGATTTTAATAATGAACTCACGCGGCACACCAAATTTGTTCGCAATCGCATCTACGGCCGCCGCCGGGATCCGCATGAACTCTGACCGATCGCCGGTGATGTCGAAGCCCTGGAGTTTGCCCTCTTCGAGCAAATCGATCACGTGCTGTTCGCTGATGCCCCAGCGCAGAGCCACCTCCGCCACGACCAACACCTTGCGATCCTTGGGGAACGCGATGCTCAGGAAGTCGAGTTGTTCGGGCGCGGAAAGCATTTATTCCTCTGCGGCCCCTCGCTCAAAACTTTTCAGCTTCAACCGCGCCAGGACTTTGCCGTGATCATCCTGGACGACAATGTTGTCGTCCTGATCCCGGATCGGCGTGTCGCCGATGTAACCCGCGTACTGCGCCGCGGTGCCGGCGTCGTAGCCGAGCGCCATGATCTCGGCCACCAATTGTCTAAAGCCATCTTCAGTCATCATAACCAGTTTAATCCTTTGAACAGTTTTTTGATCGCATCCGAAATGGGTTTAAAATCCTCGGCGGTCCATTGCCGCATGGTTCCTTCATCGAGCGCCTTCGCCAATTCCACCTTGAGCGTGGCATCGCCGGATTTTTCCGCCACAAACTGCGCGTAAGCCCTCGCCCAGATTTCCGCCGGCCGCAGGAAATAACTCGAAAGATATTCCTCGCGACTGCCGATCGGCGCATGGAGTGCCGTGCGGCGCAGAGCCTGGATGGCTGAAGTCTTCTCGGCCGCCGCCAGCACCTGCGCCATTCCCGGATCCGCGGAGCGCGTGGCAAATTTCCCCGTTTCTCCAATCGCCTCCAGATCGAGGAAATGCCCCACTTCATGAATAGTGGTCAGCGCCGGCCAGTTCCCGTGCGAGGCCACCCCAATCGATTCCGCTTTCATCAATCCAGAAGCATCCATCACTGGGAAGAATTGCCCCATCGCCCGCGGGTCTGGTTTGCTATGGATCGGGATCTCTGGCAACACGCCATCATCATGAACCTCGTCGATCGCGTTCAACGCGGTATTGACTGAGGCCCGCAATGCGCCGCGCACTTTGACTTCCAGCGCGTCGGAAACCGGAGAGGCCAGAGGTCCGAGGTCGGAGAGCTGAGGTTCGCCGCCTGGGACCGCCGCCGTCTCGGCGGCTCCGGCGGCTGTAGGCTGTGGACTCGGGACTGTGGACTGATCGGTGTTCCATGACATCGTTCCGTCGTTCCCGATCGTGAGATCGTCGCCAAAGGTTCCCTTTAGCTTCGCCAAAAGATCGGGATCCAACCCGCGCGTGCTCGCCTGCAGGTTCTCATTAAAATTCTTCACATCCGGTTCCACGCGTTCGCCAGGCTGGAGAAGTCCAAGGTCTTCCGCGGTTTGCCGGTCCTCATCTTGAACGTCGTGCCCGCATCCCCAACCCCACGGGCCCCACGGCACGTGAAAATCCTGGTTGATGCGCAGCGCCCAGATCGGGTCCGTCTTCAAATAGACCTGGTCCTCGAATTCCGTGTGCGATTGCCGCGGCTCTTTGACATCGAGCACGCGAATGAATCGTTGCGCGGGAAATTCATTGAGCACGTCCACGTCCTGGCCTTGCCGCCAATACCCGTAATCCTGCGCCTGGCGCGTTTGCGTATCGAAGATCAATCCCAACCGCCGCTCGCTCGTTATGTCTTTTATATCCGCGTTCCCCGTTCCGCCTTCCGCGTTGTCCAATGGTCCCATTCCCTCGGCGATCGCAAATTCGCGGAGCTGCTGCACGAATGCAGCGCGGCTGCCGGTCGCCAAGACGGTTTCACCGTCGGGAGTAATATTTTTTTGGGCGGATAAGAACTCACTCAGTG
>Ga0265338_10010381_pt1 | contig 10928 bp, 7 predicted proteins | sample 42126metaG_FD_193579 | JGI IMG/M metagenome (GOLD analysis project Ga0265338, IMG submission 193579) | Rhizosphere microbial communities from Carex aquatilis grown in University of Washington, Seatle, WA, United States - 4-21-26 metaG | ecosystem: Host-associated > Plants > Roots > Rhizosphere >... | reverse complement strand
CTTCGCCCAATCCGATGGTCGGCGCGGTGCTGGTGAAGGGCGGCAAAATCATCGGTCGTGGCTGGCATCGGCGCGCGGGCCTGCCGCACGCCGAAATCGAGGCGCTCCGCGATGCTCAAAAAAACGTCCACTCGCCGCGCGGCGCGACGCTTTACGTCACACTCGAACCATGCAGCACGCACGGCCGCACGCCGCCTTGCACCGATGCTATTATTGCCGCCGGTATCAAACGGGTCGTCATCGGCGCGACTGACCCGAATCCGAAGCACGGCGGTCGAGCGTTCAAAATTCTGCGGCGTGCGGGGATCGAAGTTGTTCACGGAATTCTGGCTGACGCATGCGCGCAGTCGAATGAAGCATTTAATCACTGGATTGTCCGCCGCACGCCTTTTGTCACCGTGAAGGCGGCAATGACGCTCGACGGCAAAATCGCCACCGCCGGCGGCGAGTCAAAATGGATCACCGGCGAAAAGGCCCGCGCGCACGGAATGAAATTGCGGCAAGGCGCGGATGCAATCCTCGTCGGCATCAATACAATTTTGGCGGACGATCCGAGCTTGACGTTCCGAAAGCGAAAGGTGGAAAACGGAAATCGGAAACAACTCCGCCGGATCATTTTGGATTCAACGGCGCGGACGCCGCTGGATACGAAGGTCGTCAGTGATGAATTCGCGATGTTGACGACGATTGTTGTCGGCAGGCGCGCGCCGAAAAATCGCGTGGCGGCACTCGCCAAGCGCGTGAATGTGCTGACTGCACCGACCCAAATGGTGGGGAGAGCGTCCTCGCGAGCCGGCTCGTCAGTAGCCTCGCCCCACCGAATCAGCTTGGATTGGTTATTGGAAAAGCTCGGTTCGGATAACGTGACAAGCCTTTTGGTCGAAGGCGGCGGCGAGGTGAACGCGTCGTTTCTGCTCGGCGGATTCGCGCAGCGCGTGGCGTTTTTTTACGCGCCGAAGATCCTGGGCGGGCGCGATTCACGCAAAGGCGTCGCCGGCGGCGGCGCGAAGTCCCTGGGCGAAGTCATCCGGCTTCGCGACGTTGAGTGGCGGCGTCTCGGCGAAGATTTGTTGCTTACGGCGCGGGTTGATTAAACGCGGCTAGACGGAGTCCCGCTCCGCCGCTAAATTTATCCCATGTTCACCGGAATTGTCGAAGAAGCGGGCGTCATCGAGAAAATCGCGCCGGCCAAAAAATCCATTGAAATGACCGTGCGCGCCGGCGTCTGCGGCCGCGGCGTGAAGGTCGGCGACAGCGTGGCGGTCAACGGCTGCTGCCTGACGGCGGTGAAGGTTTCCGCGCGCGGGCGGGCGAAGCTGATCCAGTTCGATTTGTTGCAGGAGAGCTGGCGGCGGACGAATTTCCAGTTCGCCCGGCCGGGTTCGCTGGTGAATCTGGAGCGCTCGCTCCGCGCGAACGGCGAGCTTGGCGGCCATTTCGTGACCGGCCACGTGGACGGCCTCGGCAAAATCATCCGCTGGGAACGCGCGGGCAAGGACCACGTTCTCGACATCGCCGCGCCGGCGGACGTGATGCACTATCTCGTTTTCAAGGGTTCGATTGCCGTGGACGGCATCAGTTTGACGGTCGCTGGCGTGCAGAAAAAAAGTTTCCGCATCTGGATCATCCCGCACACCTTTGAGGTCACGGCATTGCGCGAACGGATAGTCGGCGACGCTGTGAATTTGGAGGCCGACCTGCTCGGCAAATACGTTGAGAAATTCCTGCTTCGCCGGCGGCTGGCTTGAGGTCAGCAGGACGATGGTTTTAATTCAGCCTGGAGTCTGCGGCAAATCAGCGCGGACGGGCGCTCCCAAACCATTGCTGCGTCCAGGTCAAGAATGGAGCCAGTTGTCGGATTTGAACCGACGACCGACGGTTTACAAAACCGTTGCTCTACCACTGAGCTAAACTGGCGTAGCCGACAATCCTTTTACGCGGCGCGGGGCGTTTTGGCAAGTTCACATCCGCACGGCGCGAGAATCGCATCGGTCATCCCGTGGATGATTTTCTTGTCCGGCGGACAAATGGTTGCCAGCACGCCGCCCAGTTGCGGACGCGCCGCGTCGCCCTCGCCGCTGACAAAATAATACGGACACAGCCGCGCGCGGCCTTTCATCGGCACGAGTTCGTTCTTCGCAAAATCAAACCATTGCGCCTCGACCAATCTGGGTTTCTCGTAGCGCTGCAAAACAAACGGCGAAGTTTCAAAACTTGAAATCGCCCGGTCCACCGCAGCGCTCCAGTCCGCGTGCGACAAATCGCTGCCCAGATAAACCCCGCGCGCGCCCCAGGCATGCTCGGAAAACCCTGACACTTTCAAAATCAAGTCGCGCTCCTTTTGCGAAAGCGTCTTGAGCTGCTGCCAGTCCGTCAGGTTCAGTTCCGGAATCGCCGCGTGCGGCGGTAGCGGCGCTGGATCCACGAGCCAGGTATAGGGAATCACCTTTTTCAGCCGCGCCAGAAAACCCTCGCCCAACTCCTGCCGCCAGAAGTTTTGCAGGTTGCGATTCCAGAGCAGCGCGAACAGCATTTTCTCCTCGAATACCGGCTTGGGCGGCGGCGTGAACCGAATTTTCCCGGCGGCGGCCAGTTCCAAGATTTTTTTCCAGTTCGCCACGTTCGCCAGATCGAACAACTCAAAGAAACGATAAACCGCGCTGCCGTCGGCAAAATCGGTGAATCGTGAATCGTGAACCATGAAGCGGGCACCGAGCTGCGTGGCGAGCCATTCCATTTCCGGACAGTAGGTTGCCGCCTCTTCGGAAACAATTATCTGAACCTGCTTGGCGTCGCCAAATATGGATTCAAATCCGCGAATCATCCCGTCCGCGCCGCCGATTATTTCCTGGGAGGGATGGCGTGCCGCCGTCCCTGACTGGTCTGTCGGAGTTTCCGAAGTTTGGGACGGCGACACGCCGTCCCTCCCAAATCCTGAATACGTTTTCCCCAGCCAGCCGGTCAATCCAATGCCCCCGGGCACGGAATCGAGTTCGGTGATGCTGAAACCGGTTTCCGTCAGCAAAATGTCCGGGCGAATCACGCGCGGCACGTCGTTTTTGAAGGCCGGCGAGCGCTGAAGCTCGATCAGCCCGGCGGGCTTGCCTTGATCGAGCCAGCGCGCCACCCATTCCGGTTGTTTGCCTTCGGCACTTTTGCGGTAAAGCAGATTCACCGCGCGATAAAATTGCAGCAACACGCGGCCCAGCAATTCAATTTCCTTCGCCAGATTTTCGCCGAGTGGAAATGGCGCCGGTGAAATGCGCCATTCGAGTCCGGCAAAAAGCCCGTTCGCGGGAATCTGTTCGCGGATGAATCTGGCTTTTTCGGCGTTGTTCATTGGCCTTCGCTCAATTCAAGAATCAGACGGTGACCACGGGATTTCGCAACGTCCCGATCCCGGTGATTTCAATTTCAATCACATCATCGTTCCGCAAGGTGAACGTGTCCGGCGGAACGATGCCGGTGCCGGTCAGCAAAATCGCGCCATACGGGAAGGATTGACTGCGAAAGAGATATTCGGCGAGTTCCTCGAAACGCCGTTTGATTTGTCCCACGGAGGTTTCGCCGGTGAAAACGTTCTTCCCGCCGCGCTCGATCTTGAGTTTGATCTTCCATTCACGCGCCTGCGCCTCGGGTGTGCCCAAGACGATGCACGGTCCGATCGCGCAGGAACGCTGGTAGGTTTTGGCCTGCGGCAGATACAAGAGATTTTCGCCTTCGATGTCGCGCGAGCTCATGTCGTTGCCAATCGTGTGGCCGACGATCTTTCCACGAGAATTCATCACCAGTGCCAGCTCCGGCTCGGGCACGCTCCATTTGGCATCGCGCCGGATGCCGACCGCGTCGCCCGGGCCGACGACTTTATGCGGCAGCGATTTAAAAAAAATTTCCGGCCGCTCCGCCTCATAGACGCGATTGTAAGCGTTCGCGCTGAAATCGGATTCCTCCATGCGTGCGGTCTTGCTGCGGAGATACGTCACGCCCGCAGCCCAGACTTCATGCCAGCCCACCGGTGCGAGCAATTGAATATCCGCCAGCGGCAGGCAGGGCAGGCTCAATTTGGCGAGATGCCCGACGAGCGCGACCGGATCCTCGGCTTCCAGCAACCGGGTGAGTTTATCAATGCCGGCGGCGGTCAGGTCGGTGATGGTGGAATTCTCGTTGACCAGGCCAATGCGGGTTGCGTGGCAGTGATTTTCTTTGTTTTTGAATCGGCAGAGTTTCATGGGATGTCTATTTGATTGGAGCGGTTGAAATCCGCGGTTGGGACTTTGGCAGCAGGAACGCCAGTCCGGCGCAACCGAGCATCCCGATGCCCAGCGCGGTGAAGCCAGCCGCGGTGCTATCATTATTCACCTTTGCCAGCCAGCCGACGATGTAGGGGCCGACGAAACCGCCAAGATTGCCAAAGGCGTTCACGAGACCCATGACCACGCCCATGACGCTGCGCGGCAGGGTCTCGCCGGGAATCGCCCAGAACGGCGCCATCGCCGCAAACGGTCCGGGAATCGCCAGGCATAGAAACGCGTAGGAAATCCAGAAATGCTGGCTCAACACCACGCTCAAAATCAGGCTCGTGCCGCTCATCAAATAGACCGCAGCCACGTGTCCGCGGCGCTCGCGGGTTTTGTCCGAGTGCCATGAGTTGATCACCATGACAACGGCGGTCACGGCGTAGGGCACGGCAAACAGGATTCCGTATTGCAGCGGGCTGAAACCCTGGCCTTTGAGCGAATTCGTGAAAAATGTCATGGAGCCGTAAGCCGCGCAATTGTGCAGGAAATACAAAGCAACCATCACAAACACCGACGGATGCGCCAGCCGTGCGAGCATGGAGATTTTTTGCGGTGGCTCGCGGTCCAGCGATTCCTTTTGCAGCGTGGTTTCGAGATAATTTTTTTCCTCGTCGGAAATCCACGTCGCCTCGCGCGGATGGTCGCGGATGCAGAACCACCAGACGGGCAGGAAGAGGAACGGCAGCAATCCCTCGAACATGAGCATCAGCCGCCAGCCATACATTCCCAGCAGCCAGCCCGTGATCGGCGCGGAGCCGGCCACGGCCAGCGGCTGGCAGAGCAGCCAGCCGTTGTTGGCGCGGGCCCGTTCGGCGCGCGGAAACCAGTTGGCCAGCAGCACCAGCGTCGCCGGAAAAACCGCGCTCTCCGCCACGCCGAGAAAAAACCGCATGACCTCGAATTGCCGGAAGCTTTGAGTGAGGCCGCAGCCGATCGCGCACACGCCCCAGGCTATTAGGCACAGGCTGATGAGTTTGCGCGCGCTCCAGCGCAAGGCGAAATGGCCGCCGGGTATTTGCAGCAGGAGATAGCCGAAAAAGAAGATGCCCGCCGCCTCGCCCTTCATTTTGTCGTCCATCAAGAGATCCTTCATCATCTTGGAAATGGATGGATCGAGCGCGAGGGAGACGTTAGTGCGGTCAATATACGAAATCGTATACATGAGTAGCGCCACGGGAACGATGTGCAGCCAGCGTTGTTGCCTCATAGATGGACGCGGGATATTCGCGAAAGCCGGCAAAAAGTCGAATTCATTTTCAGTTTCCAATTCTTTTAAAAATGGTTCAATGGGGGCGTGTCCAAATTCAATCTGTTTGAATTCACAGAGGAGGAAATATTTCAGGTGAGGACGAAATCGTCCGGGCCTGCGGGCAGCCTGCCGCTCACCGAAGAAATGCTGCTGAAAAGCCCCAGCGGCGATTTGTTCGGCCTGACGCAAAATGTCGGCATGGGATGGAACGCAGCCGAATCAGGGCGAAGACAATTTCTGATTTTAAGCACCCAGGGCGGATTGCGCGCCCCCGACGGAAAACCGATCGCGCTCGGTTATCACACCGGACATTGGGAAATCGGCTTGCTCGTCCAGGCGGCGGCGGAGGAATTTCGCAAATTGAAAACCATTCCTTTCGCCGGTTGTTGCTCCGACCCGTGCGACGGGCGGACGCAGGGAACCATCGGCATGTTCGACAGCCTGCCGTATCGAAACGACGCGGCGATCATTTTTCGACGGCTGGCGCGCTCGCTGCCGCAGCGGCGTGGCGTGCTCGGCATTGCGACGTGCGACAAGGGGCTGCCGGCGATGTTGATGGCCATCGCTGGTTTGTGTGATTTGCCGGGCGTGGTTGTGCCGGGTGGCGTCACGCTGCCGCCGGCGGGCGCGGAGGACGCGGGGACGGTGCAAACAATCGGCACGCGCTTCGCCCACGGAATGGTGTCGCTCTCGGAAGCGGCGGAACTCGGCTGCCGCGCGTGTGCTTCTCCGGGCGGCGGTTGCCAGTTTCTTGGCACGGCGGCCACGTCGCAAGTCGTCGGCGAAGCACTCGAGCTTTCGGTGCCGCACTCCGCTCTGGCGCCATCCGGTCAGCCCGTGTGGCTCGACCTCGCGCGCCGGTCCGCCCGCGCGCTGTTCCGGCTCGACGAACAAAAAATATCCACGCGCGATATTTTGACCGACGCGAGCATTGAAAACGCGATGGTTGTTCATGCGGCGTTTGGCGGTTCAACAAATTTGCTGTTGCACATTCCCGCCATTGCCCATGCCGCCGGATTGAAGCGGCCGACGGTTGAAGATTGGATTTCCGTGAACCGCCGCGTGCCGCGCCTCGTCAGTGTGCTGCCCAACGGTCCGATCCATCATCCGACGGTGCGCGTGTTTCTTGCGGGCGGCGTGCCGGAAGTGATGTTGCATTTGCGGAAATTGAATTTGCTCCACCTGGACGTTTTGACGGTGACCGGAAAAACGCTGGGGGAAAATCTGGACGCCTGGGAAAAGTCCGAACGTCGAGCGCGGTTCCGGGAGATTTTGCGGGAACAGGATGGCGTGGATTCGGACGAGGTGATTTTCTCCCCAAAAAGGGCGAAGGCGCACGGGATGCGCGGCACGCTGGTGTTTCTGCGCGGCAATCTCGCACCCAATGGTTCGGTCGTGAAGGCGTCGGCGATTGACGCGACGATGTTTGACACGGACGGCGTCTACCGGCTGGTGGGGCCGGCGCGGGTTTTTGCCAGCGAGAAAGCCGCGATGGCGGCCATCAAGCAGGGCCGCATCCAGGCCGGCGACGTGCTGGTGCTCGCGGGTGTCGGGCCGATGGGCACCGGCATGGAGGAAACGTATCAGGTGACCGGCGCGCTGAAACACGTGTCGCACGGCAAACGGGTGGCGCTGTTGACGGACGCGCGTTTTTCCGGCGCTTCAACCGGCGCGTGCATTGGGCATATTTGTCCCGAGGGTCTGGCGGGCGGGCCGATTGGGAAAATTCTGGACGGCGACATGGTGCGCATCGTCATTGACCGGAACCGGGTTCAGGGCAGCATTGATTTGGTGAGCGACGACACGCGGTTGTGCAGTTCCGAAGAAGGGGCGGCTGTTCTGGCGCGGCGCCCGACGCGATCAGACCTCGCGCGCGATCCGGCGCTGCCGGCGGACACGCAGCTTTGGGCCGCGCTGCAATTCGCCAGCGGCGGAGTGTGGGCTGGTTGCGTCTATGACGCCGACCGGATTGTGGATTTGCTTTCGAATCAGAAACCGAATGGACATTGAATTGTCCTGCCTGGCTCTGGGTGATGACGGAAATCAAATTGGGGCGCACTCCGCACTCCCCGCCGCGTCGAAGCAACTCGCCGCGTCGTAATGCAGTGAAGACGGCAGCGAAGACAGGCGCATTCCGCACTTGAACACTCTTTTCCGGTATTCATTTTGGGATGGACGATTGGGGGAGCGCGCGCGTCTCGCGTGCGGGTTTGGGCGTCGCGCCCGAACCGTTGGTGGAATCATTCAGTTTGGGGAACGGGTTTCCGGCGCGCCGCCGAAAACGGCAACCGGGACTGTCGCGCTCCCCATTCCATAATCTTCCACATTCCATGGCGTTCAAAAAGCGGCTTGCAAAATTAGCTGGCAGTGGTTCAATCCGAGCGTCGGTCAAAAAATCGAATAATATGAGCGCAGCCAACATTGTTTGTATTGTGGCGTTGAGCAACTTGATTTGCTGGAGCGCGGTTGCCCAGAATGACGCCGGGGGTTTGTCATTTTACGGTCCTCATGCGGCCGAAAACGCTGCCGCAGCGCGTGCTCAACAACAAGCTGCTGCGCTCAGTCCCAGCAACAGGCCTCTTCAATGCGCGCCCAACAGTCTGCAATATTGTATAAGCAACAGGAGGAAAAGGAACGGCAGACAATAATTGACGGCGTTTATAGTCACTACCCACGACCAATCGAAACAACGGCGGATGGGCGTCCAACCGGGAGTTACCGTATCCTTGACAGTCAGCCTTATTGCGTTTACAGCGAATTTGCCTCGCCAAGGTTTGAATGGGTGCCGCCGGATCCAACTTGGTTCAAACTCATAGATATTGTCGTAATTGATACCAACAGGATACTGTGTTCGGTTTATGGTGATAAAGAGATGTCAGATGCGTCCCGAACACTGGGGATCCAACCAATGTTTCCAGAAGACGCCGAACGAAATCAGGTTCTCATCAAGAAAGTTATTCAACCGAAGATTCATGAAATGGAAAACCTATTAGTCTTTGGAAGCCAATCCGTCTCAACTCTTGGGTTCGCTTGCAATTTTCGTCTGTGACCGGTCTCCTTTTGGATTCGGTTTCCACAACGGGCTGGTAATCCTTCTCGAAGGGTGTCTGGTCAATCGGACAGACGACCAAATCGTCAGGATACTCAGCGCCACAATATGAACACTTCTTCATGCCGTTTTCACACGCGCCCGTTTGCGGCCTAAACAAAGAATGGACGGTGCGTTGTGCGCTAAGTCCTGTTTCACGGTCAAACCTGCGGCTGGATTTCCGCCGGAGTGGCGGGCGGGGCGGCGGGCGTCTCGCTTTTCCACGCCTCGATTTTTTCGATGCGGTGACGGTGCTTCGCGCCGTGAAATTCAAATTCCACTTCCTCGCCGGGTTTGTGGTTCAACAGAGCCACGCCGACGGGCGAAAGATAGCTGATGATGTCCTTGTCTGGGTCGGAATCCCACGCGCCCAGAATCGTGAACGTCTCCGGCTGGTTCGTGCCGAGGTCGGTGGCCAGCACGACGCTGCCGATGGCGACGGCGTCGGTGGTGGTGTTGGAGAAATCCGTTCCCCGGGCGCGCATGAGCTGGGCTTCGAGTTCCTGTTTCTGGCGCATGAGGACTTTCTGCATTTCCTTGGCGGCCTTGAATTCGTGGTTTTCGCGCAGGTCGCCGTAGCTGCGGGCGATGGCGATTTCCTTCGAGTTGGCCGGGATTTTTTTCTGCACGAGTTCCTGATATTCGAGGCGGCGGCGTTCGAGGCTGTCCCACGAAACGAGCAGCGCGCTGTCCTGCTTAGTCTGCTCGCCGGTGATGAGCGCCTGGATGGCGGGATGCGCCTTGACGAGCCGCGCGAGCAGCGAGCGTTTGTCCATGTCGTCGAACACGGTCGAAAGCTGCAACGCGCGGGTCAAATCCTTGATGACCTCGATGTCGGCGGACGCGGTCAATTCGCCAAGCAGTTCCTGGTCGTCGAGGATGAATTCGCGCAGGCGGTTGGAGCGTTTCTCGTTGAACTGGTCGCGTTCCATCGCGGTAATCATGGCGCGGAAAACTTCCGGGCCGAGGATGTCCGCGAAGGAATCGTTGCGGTCGCGGCCGAGCCAGAGCAGCAGCTCGCTGCCGGCGGTGTGCTGGCTGATGAGCCGCGCGAGCGTCTCCTTGAGCAAATCCATCTTGCCGCCCTGGATGAGCAGGCTGGCGAGTTCGCGGCACAATTTCGAGGAGGAGGCGGTCAAAGCGCCCCGCACCATTTCCGGCCAGCGGTCGGGAGTCGAGGCCTTGAACGATTCCAGCGCGCGGTGATGTTTCGCGGCGGGAATCTGCTCGAGCACCTGGCCGAACTTGATGCCGTCCTGCAACCAGATTTGCGCATCGGTGATTTCACCCGCGGCGGGCTGCAATCCCGCGACGGTGCGCAATTCGTCCCGCATAAAAACCGCCTCCAGCGCGACCGCCGGTTGCGTGCGCTGGTGCGACACGATGTCCGCGTTCAGCGCCGTGATAATTTCACTGGCCGCAGCCGCCTTGTCCGGCAGGTCCGAAGCCATCTTAAGAACTTCCGCGACCACCAGAATGCGCGCCCTCAATCCCTTCGCCGCGCGGAAATCTCCGAGCACGCGATCCTGCAACGATGTTTCCTGTGCCTGGAACACCACCGGTTCGGTTTTCTTCGTCGGCACGATGAAGTGGCCGTCTTTTTTCATCTCGCGCTTGGCGGTTTCCCACCATTTTTTCCAATCGTCGCGGATGACATCCGGCACGAGCACCTGTTGAATCTGGTCCGGCGTTGCCCGGCCACCGAAACTGTTCAGCACGAGCTTGATCAAGTCGAGATGATGCGCGGCCAACTGGCGGACGGCTTCGAGGTCACTGGTCTTGCGGGCGAGGATGTGGTCCTTGGGAATCGGTTTCAGCGTCTCGGCGGCGAACGCCAGATCCATGGTGTGTCCCGGCTTGCCGGGGAAATCAATCGTGAAGCGCGCGAAAACTGTGTCCATAGTCTTGATCTTGCCGAAGCCCCAGCTCCGGTGCGTGCAGCAGCCGCCCTCCGCCAGTTTTGTCAGGGGTTCGACATGACGTCCCTCGATTTTTCCCGCCGCCGCCAGTTTTTCAAATTCTTCTCTCATAAATAGAATCGTATTTTCCCCGTCACGGACTCACAATAGTTCATTAAACGCGATGAACGGACAAAATCCAAGACAAATTGCGGTGCGGGTTTTGGGGCAACGCAAAGCCGGCGGCGAATTCACGGAAAATCTGCTGGAACTCGCGCTGGCCAACGCGCGGCTTTCATCCGCTGATCGCGGTCTTTGCCAGGAGATTGTTTATGGAATTGTCCGCTGGCAGGCTGCGCTCGACTGGCTCATTGCACGAAAGACGGGCGGGCGCG
>Ga0265338_10010380_pt1 | contig 10928 bp, 13 predicted proteins | sample 42126metaG_FD_193579 | JGI IMG/M metagenome (GOLD analysis project Ga0265338, IMG submission 193579) | Rhizosphere microbial communities from Carex aquatilis grown in University of Washington, Seatle, WA, United States - 4-21-26 metaG | ecosystem: Host-associated > Plants > Roots > Rhizosphere... | reverse complement strand
CAGCTTGAGGGTGAGATACTCCTTTACCTGCGTGGCGTGCTTCTCGACCTGCGGAAGCTTCGCCGAGATCTTCGCGAACAGCTCGTCTTGGGTCATGGCTATTCCCGGCCTCCGCCTTGCTGCGGCGCGATGCGCGTCTCGTTGGCGGCGACCTCCGAGAGGACGTCGCGCGAGCCGTGATCCTGCTGCAGCGTGGCGCCCGCGCCCTTCTCGATCGTGCGCATCTTGGCGATCTTCTCCTGCAGCTTGATCACCGCGAACTACAGCGCCTCCGGACGCGGCGGGCAGCCCGCGATGTAGACGTCGACGGGCACGATCCGGTCGACGCCCTTGAGCACCGAGTAGGAGTCGTAATAAGGACCGCCGCAATTGGCGCAGCTGCCCATGGAGATCACGAAGCGCGGCTCGGGCATCTGGTGATAGATCTCGAGGATCGGCTCGGCCATCTTCTTGCAGACGGTGCCGGCGACGATCATCACGTCGGCTTGGCGCGGCGAGGCGCGCGGGATGACGCCCATGCGGTCGAAGTCGAAGCGCGAGGCGTAGCTGCCCATCATCTCGATGGCGCAGCAGGCCAGGCCGAAGGTCATCGGCCACAGCGACATCTTGCGGCCGAGATCGATGAAGTAGTCGGCCGACGTGAGCAGCAGCTCGCCGCCCGGCAGACCCTTGGTGATTCCCGGCAGTTTTTCTAGGACTATTCCCACTGAAGAGCTCCCTTGGACCAAGCGTAAGCGAGGCCAACGGCGAGGATGGCGAGGAAGACGCCCATCTCGGCGAGGGCGAAGTGGCCCATCCCCTTGGCGGTGACGGCCCACGGATAGACGAAGAGCGTCTCCACGTCGAAGAGGACGAACAGCAGCGCGAAGACGTAGAAGCGGATGTTGAGCTTGACCTCGGTGGAGCCGGTGGCCGGGATGCCGCACTCGTAGGTGCTGAGCTTGCGCGCGTACTCGACCTTCGGGCGCAGGAGCTTGGCGGCGACCAGCGTGACGGCGGCGAAGGCCACGGCCAGCAGCACGATCGCGTAGACGACGGCGTAAGCGCTCATCATGACAGGAGTCCTCTCGTCTGGATCAGAACCTTGAACGCCTCCCCCATCCCTTCGGGATGGAGCAGCGTCTTGATCTGCGCGCGGCTCTTGAAGTCGAAGGCGGAATCGCCCATCGGCATGAAGTCAGCGATCCCGCCGTCCAACAAATAGCGCCCGAGCGTGCAATACGTTTCGGCCCGCAAACCCTGCTGCTCTCCGGCGCCGATCAGCACGTCGAAATCGACCGATGCCGTCAGATCCTGCTCCCCTTGCCGGTCCGTCAACCGCTGGGCGTGCGTATGCCGGTAAAATCCGCGCGGCGGGTTCGGAGCGCCGCCGAAGCGCTTGCCGTAATCGATCGTCAGCACCCAGCCCGCGAGCAGGCGCTCGGCCACGTCGGCCATCCACGGCGCCGCCTCGAGGTTCACGGCGTGCAGGCCGCCTTCCTCGAGCTGCGCGGACACGGAGGACGCATGAGGCTGGAGTTCCGGCGTCGAAAGCTCCGCCAGAGTCGTCCCGCCGTCGCGGGCGACGTACAGCTCGCGCACGGCGCCGCCGCTCTTCTCGAGCACGTGGACCGGGAAGGCGTCGACGAGCTCGTTGGAGAGGAAGACTCCCGCGCAGGGCTCGAGCTCCGCCAGCGACACGCAGGCCTCGACGTTCTCGAAGCGGCGCGCGAGACGCTCGTGCGCCCGCTCGAGCATCTCCTCGCAGCGCTCCACGAGGACGTAGCGCACGCCCCTCGGCAGCCGCGACAGCATCTGCTCCGCGAGCGCGCCTTCTCCCGAGCCCATCTCGACGACGGTCAGCGGTCCCGGCACGCCGGCCGCGCGCAGCGCGTCGAGCCTCTTGGCGACGTCCTTCGCGAGGACGGCGGCGAAGGCCGGATGCAGCTCGGGGGCGGTGTAGAAATCGGCGCGCGGCTGACGCCGCGCGTAAAAGCCGCGTTCAGGATCGTAGAGCGCCCTCTCCATGAAGTCCCTGAACGTCCGCACTTTTAAAGGTCCTCGGCTCCGAGAGTCTTCTTCTTGCCGTCCGCCTTGACCTTCTCGATCGAAGCGTTGACCATCGCCGTGATCTTGCCGGAGAGACCGTCGATGTAGTCGCCGCCCGTGCGGAAGCCCGCGTCCTTGACCATCTTCTTCACTTTGCTCACCACGACCAGCGTCTCGCCCATGGTTATCTCCTTTAGGAAGTGCGAAGTGCAGGGACTTTATATTTTTTCTACCGCTCCGTCAAACGCGCGCAAAAAACGACATCCGGCGGCACGCGTAGCAACTTGTCCAAACATTGTCGCTCACGCTCGGCGCGCCGGAGCGCGGCTAATGCGGCCGGACGGAACGCAGGATAGAATCCAGCTCTACTGTGTCCGAACACAGTCAACTTGATCGAAACGCAATCGCGCGGCCGGGCGCAGGCGAGCGGCGAAAAAAAGGAAGCCTCCCGCGGTCCGGACGGGAGGCCTTTGAAACCGTGGCGCCGGGTGGAATCGAACCACCGACCTAACGCTTATGAAACGCTCGCTCTAACCCCTGAGCTACGGCGCCGTGACGGGCATTATAGCAATTGCGGGCCTTGCGTCAAATGCGACGTTTTTTTGTATAGTGTTCGCGCAAAAATGGCTACCAAGAAAAAGAAGATTTCCGTCGTGATCGCGGACGACCAGACGCTCTTCCGCGAGGGCATCAAGGACCTTCTCGAGGACGAGAAGGGCATCGAGGTGATCGGCGAGGCGGCGGACGGCCAGGAGGCGCTGCGGCTGGTCAAGAAGCTCAAGCCGAACGTGATCCTCCTCGACATCAAGCTCCCTCACATGGACGGCATCGAGGCCACCCGCCAGATCCACCGCGATTGCCCCGACACGAACGTGCTGATCCTCTCTTCCTTCGAGGACGAGTCGCACGTGATGGAAGCGATCCAGGCCGGCGCCAACGGCTACCTCTCGAAGATGCTGCCCGCCACCGAGCTCGTCAACGCGCTCAAGGCGTTCGCCAACCAGGGAGTGATGATCCCCCAGCCCGTGATGAGCAAGCTCATCGACGGCCTGCGCCAGATGGGCAGCTCGGCCGCCGAGGCCTCGCTCGTGGCGCTCACCAAGACCGAGATCAAGGTCCTGGCGCTGCTCGGCCGCGGCAAGAGCAACAAGGAGATCGCCGCCGATCTCACCTGCTCGGTCAAGACGGTCAAGAACCACCTCAACTCGATGTTCCAGAAGCTGTCGGTCTCCAACCGCACGGAGGCCGTGGTGAAGGGCATCGATCTCGGGCTCATCTCCGCCGAGCGCGCCGACTAGCCGTCGGCCGTTCGACAAGAAAGAAAAATAGACTGGTGGCGCCGCCAGTCTATTTTTCTTTTTCGGAACTGGTTTTAAAACCAGTTGAGGGGCTACTTCTTCGGCTCGAGCCCGGCGCGCGTGCGCGCGATCGCCTCGTCCGCGTAGACGCGCACCCGCGTGTTCGGATGGGTCTTCGCCTTCTCGAGGATGGGCAGCGCGCGCTCGTCCTCGAGCTGCCCCAGGGCGTGGACGGCGGCGAGCGTGACGCGCTCGTCGGGGTCCTGGGCGGCGTCGCCGATCCAGCCGATGACGTCGTCGCTGACCGTGGCGTAGTCGGTCATGGCGCGGATGGCGGCGGCGCGGCGGGCGAAGCTGTGCGGGGCCAGGCTCATCTTGCGCAGCGTCTCGAGCTGGCTCTCGTCGCGGAACGCGGCCAGGGCGGAGACTCCCCCCGCGCCGAGGACGTCTCGGTAGGAGGCCTGCGACAGCGCCGCCTTGATCGCGGGCACGTGCTTCTTGTCGCCGATCGAGCCGAGCGCGCGCACGGCCTCGGCCTGGACCAGGACGCTCGGATCGCGCCGCGCCAGCGGAGCGACGAGAGCGGCCGCCTCCGGGCGCTTGTACTGGCCCAGGGACTCGACGACAGCGCGGCGCACCTTGGGGTGCTTCACGTTGAGCAGGCGCTTGAGCGCCTGGAAGGAGGCTTCGGTGTGCATGCCGCCGAGCGCGCGGGCGATCTCCGCGCCGGCGCCCCAGAAGGGCTCGCGGCGGACGGCCTGCTCGAGGGCCGCCACCGTCTTCTCGTCGGTCCACATCGCGGCGTTGCGCGCGGCGAAGTGCCGCCCGTAGGCCTTCCCCGCGCGGCGCAGCTGGTGGAGCCACATGGCGTGGGGCTTCTTGAGCTGCAGGCGCTTGAGGATCAGGTAGTCCGGATCGACCTCGACGTCCAAAGGCTCCCCGGGAAGGGCCCAAGAAAGGCGATGCTCCTTTTCGGTGAGCTCCGCGACGAACTCCTTCGTCCAGCCTCGGCCGCTGAAGCGCACCGGCAGCTTGATCTTGTACGCGGGCTCGGCGTCGCTGACGTCCTGCGTCTGCACGACGTGGAGATTGGCCTTCTTCGCCTTGGCGTCCCACGTGTAGGCGACCTTGAACGTCGGATAGCCGCCGCGATAGACCCACTGGTCGAAGAACCACTTCAGGTTTCGGCCGGTCGTCTCGGCGATGGACTGGATGAGGTCGGGCGTCTCGACGCTGCCGTCGCGGTGCTTCTCGAGGTAGTGCCGCACGCAGCGCCACCAGTCCTGCTCGCCGAGCTCCCGGCGCAGCATGTGCAGGACCCAAGCGCCTTTCTCGTAGGTGTGGCGGTCGAAGAGCGTCCAGGCGTACTTGTAGGTGCCGCAGACGATCGGCCGGCGGTAGCGCTTTTGGTCCTCGTCGAAATAGACGCGGGCGTTGTGGTAGAGCTCGTAGTCCGCCTCGTCCTCGCCCTTGTCGTGCGCCTGGAAGAGCACCTCGAAGTAGGTGGCGAAGCCCTCGTTGAGCCAGGCGTGCGACCAATCGCGGCAGGTGACGAGGTCGCCGAACCACTGGTGCGCGAGCTCATGAGCGACGAGCAGGTCCAAGTCCACGTCGAGCGCGGCGCGCGCGTCGATGAGGCAGGCGTCGGTCTGCGTCGTGCAGGTGGTGTGCTCCATGCCGCCCGGATACTCGGCGACGGCGACCTGGGCGTACTTGTCGTACGGGTACGGCACGCCGGTCATCTTCGAGAAGAACTCCATGGCCTTGACCGTCTTGCCGAAGCCGCGGCGCGCGTCCGCCTCGCGGCCTTTCTCGCAATAATAGGTGACCGGGATGTCCTGCCAGCGGTCCTCGATCTCCGAAAAACGGCCCGCCGCGATGCTGATCAGGTAGATCGAGTGCGGCCGGTCCATGCGCCAGTGCCAGGCTACCTTCCCCTTCGACCTGCTCGTCTCGACGAGGCTGCCGTTGGAGATGGCGCGAAAGCCATCGGGCACCGTGACGCGCACCTCGGAGGTGCACTTCTCGTGGGGGCTGTCGTGGCACGGATACCAGTGCCGCGCGTCTTCCGGCTGGCTCTGGCTCCAGACTTGCACGGGATTCTTCGGGTTGTGCGGGCCCGGGTAGACGAAGTGGAGGCCGGCCGTAGGCCGGTCGACCCTATAAGTCAGCGACGTCTCCGCCTCCTGGCCGGCCTCGAGCGGCTTGTTGAGATGGAGGCGGACCTTGCCGTCCTTGCTGGTGAACCGCACGGCTTGGCCGTTCACCTTGGCGGAGGATATCTTCATCTCCACCGCGTCGAACTCGAGCGTCTTGAGGTCGGCCTTGAAGGGCCGTATCGTCGTGCGGCACTCTCCGGAGACGGAGCGGCGCTCGAAATCGATCGCGAGATCGAGGAAGATGTGCAGCGTGTCGAAGTCGCGGTCGGGGGCGTAGCGCGGCGTGCGGCCGAGCAGCGCGCCCTTGACGTTGGGTCCTCCGCCGAGCGCGGAGAGCGCCCGGCCGCAGCGTTCGCGCAGCTCCATGGTGAAGGCCTTAGGCCGGCACCGCTTCTTTTTGCTTCGAGGCCGCTTCCTTGATCATCATCATCGCGATCTCGTTGCGCTGGATCTGGTTGGTGCCCTCGTAGATCTGCGTGATCTTGGCGTCGCGCATGTACTTCTCGACGGGGAAGTCGCGCATGTAGCCGATGCCGCCGCACATCTGCACGCAGTCCGTGGAGACCTTCATCGCCGTGTCCGAGCAGAGGACCTTGCACATGCCGGACTCCTTGGTCCAGCGCTTGACCTCGAGCCGGTTCATCTCGTCGAACACGATCGTGTTGTTGGCGATCGCCGCGTCGAACGCGGGCTTCATCGCCGCGTCGATGGCCTTGGCCGTGGAGTAGAGCAGGGCGCGGCTGGCCTCGATCTGGATGCCCGCGTCGGCGAACATGTGCTGGATCGCCTGGAAGCTCGCGATCGTCTGGTTGAACTGCTTGCGCACGCGGATGTAGGACATCGTCTCGTCGAGCGCGCCCTGGGCGATGCCCAGAGCCTGAGCGGCCACGCCGGGCCTCGACATGTCGAAGGCGTTCTGCGCGACGAACAGCCCGTAACCCTCCTTATAAAGGAGGTTCTTCTTGGGGATGCGGCAGTTGTTGAACACGAGGTCGTACGTCCAAGAGGCGCGGATGCCCATCTTGTGCTCCTTCTTGCCGAAGGAGAAGCCGGGCGTGCCTTTCTCGACGACGAAGGCCGAGATGCCGCGCGCGCCGCGGTTGGGGTTGGTCGTGGCGAAGAACGTGTACGTCTCCGCGGCGTTGCCGTTGGTGCAGAAGTTCTTCTGGCCGTTGATCACGTAGTAGTCGCCGTCGAGCTTGGCCGTGCACTTGGTGGCCGTGGCGTCGGACCCGGCGCCGGGCTCGGTGAGCGCGAAAGCGCCGAGCTTCTTGCCGGAGGCGAGATCGGGCAGGAAGCGCTCGCGCTGCTCGGCGTTTCCGAAGAGGATGATGGCGATCGTGCCGAGGCTGGTGCCGGCCAGGGAGAGCGCGATGCCGCCGCAGGCGCGGGAGAGCTGCTCGATGACGAGGACGAGCTCGGTCAGGTTGCCGCCGAGGCCGCCGTAGGCCTCAGGCAGGTAGACGCCGAAGAGGTCGGCCTTGCGGAACTCCTCGACGAGGGGCCACGGGAACTCCTCGGAGTTGTCGTACTGCTCGCGCACGGGCTTGATCTTCTGCTGGCCGAGCTGATAGGCGAGCGCGGAAATCTCCTGCTGCGTTTCGGTCAATCCGTAGTCCATGGTGGTCTCCTAGTCTTCCGTTACGGCCTCGTCGTTGGTCCGCGCCTCGAGGGCGTTTCGGGCCGCGGCCTGCTCCGCTTCCTTCTTCGTCTTGCCCGCCCCCCGTCCCAGCGTCCTCTTGCCTATTCGGACCAGGACCTCGAAGGTCTTGTCGTGGTCCGGCCCTTCCGCCCGCGTCAGCTCGTAGGTGGGCGGCACCTTGTACTTCTTCTGCAGCGTCTCCTGCAGCCGGCTCTTGTAGTCCGTCTCCGCGAGCCGCCCGTGACGGCCCATGCACCACTGCCTGATGAAGCTCTCCGCGGCGCCGTATCCACCATCGAGGTAGATCGCGCCGATGAGCGCTTCGAGGGCGTTGCCCAGCAGGCTTTGCCGCGTGCGTCCACCGGAGGTCTCCTCGCCCACCCCCAAATAGAGGTAGGCGCCGAGATTGAGCTCCGCGGCCCAGTGCGCCAGGCTCGGGCGGGATACGAGCTGCGACTTTTTTTTCGAGAGGCTTCCCTCGGGTTCGGTCGGGTAATCGACGTAGAGCTGATGGGCGACGACGGCAGCCAAGACGCTGTCGCCCAGGAACTCCAGCCGCTCGTTATAGACGCCCGTTTTGCTCTCGGAAGCGAACGACTTGTGCGAAAGCGCTTCCTTGAGGAACTCGGGGTCCTTGAAGCGGTACCCGATGACCTCTTCGAGGGGCCTCAGTCCGCCCTGGCCCTCCAAAGACTACTTCTTCGCGTGAGCCTGGATGTAGTCGATGGCCTGGCCGACGGTCTGGATCTTCTCGGCCTGCTCATCGGGGATCTCGGTGTCGAACTCCTCTTCGAGAGCCATCACGAGCTCGACGGTGTCGAGCGAGTCCGCGCCCAGGTCGTTGACGAAGTGGGCCTGCGGCGTCACCTCGGCGGCGTCCACGCCGAGCTGCTCGACGATGATCTGCTTCACACGATCCGCAACGGTAGTCTCCGCCATTTTTTCCCCTCCGGTGGTCGGCCCGAACTACATGTACCCGCCGCCGTTGATGTTCAACACGTGGCCGGTGATGTAGGACGAGTCTTCTGATGCCAAAAACAGGACGCCGCGCGCGATGTCGATCGGCTCGCCCATGCGGCCGAGCAGGATCTTCTCGAGAAGCTTCTTCTTCTCGGCCTCGGGGATGGCGTCGGTGAGGCGCGTGTGGATGAACCCCGGGGCGATGGCGTTGCAAAGGATGTTTCGGCTGGCGAACTCGCGCGCGCAGGACTTGGTGAGCGCGATGATGCCGCCTTTGGAGGCCGCGTAGTTCGCCTGGCCGGCGTTGCCTTCCTGGCCGACGACGGAGGCGATGTTGATGATGCGGCCGTAATGCGCCTTGAGCATCGGCCGGATCGCGGCCTTGACGAAGTTGAAGGCGCCCTTGAGATTGACGTTGAGCACGGCGTCCCAGTCCGCGTCGGACATCCGCATGAGCAGGTTGTCCTTGGTGATGCCGGCGTTGTTGACCAGGATGTCGAGCTTGCCGAACTTCTCGATCGTCTGCTTGACGACGCTCTCGCAGTCCTCGAACTTGGTGACGTTGGCGGCAAGACCGAGCGACTGCGCGCCGCCCTTGGCGAGCTCTTCCGCCGAGGCCGCGACCTTCGTCGCGTCGACGTCAACGAGGACCACCTTCGCCCCTTCGCCGGAGAGCAGCTGCGCCGTCGCGTAGCCGATGCCCTGCGCGCCGCCCGTGATGATGGCCACGCGGTCCTTGAGCCGCAGTTCTCCCGGCTTGCGCGTCTGCGGTTGAGATTGATCGGTCATTCCATTAGCGGTCGTTGTCGGAGTCATGTCGAAATCCTTGGTTTTGACGCCAGGATTCTACAATTGAAAAAATCGACTTGGGAAGAAAAAAATCGCCGCGGAAACGTTTTTTTAACGTGACGCCGCCTTGTCGGCGGGGCAACGGCTCGGCCGCTTCAGCGGCCGAACCCTCGCGCCGTGAGCGACTGTGTTCAAACACAGTTGCTGACGACGCTCGCTCCTCCAAAAAAAGCGAAAAGACTGTTGCTAGCAACAGTCTTTTCGTTTCAGCGGTCCGGCCGGCGAAGAACTACTTCTGCTCGCCTTCGCCGCCTTCGGCCTTCTTGTCCTTGGCGGCCTTGGGAGCGACGGCGATGCGGCCGTTGTACCAGCCGCAGTGCGGGCAGACGGAGTGGGCCGGGCGGCGGCGTCCGCAGTCCTTGTTCTCGCAGACGCTGGCCGACATCGTCTCGAGCTTCCAGTTCTGGGCGCGGCGGCTGTCGCGGCGGGAGCGGGTGTGCTTTCGCTTCGGATTAGGCATTGTCTTTTCGTCCTTTGTGGGTAGTTATCTTAAATGAGTTCGTCGGCTTGCAACTGCATTCGATCTTGTTCCTGTCCACGCCGCACTGCGGGCAGAGCCCTTTGCAGTCCGGCCGGCAGTACGCCTGCGTCGGGACCGACAACAGCAACGCCTGCCGGATCTCCTCCAGCCCGTCGAGGACGTCGTCCGGCAGATCGTCCTCCTCGAACGTCGCGTCGAGCGAGACGTCGTAGACGCTCTTCGACCGCGCCAGGCACCGGCAGCACTGAAGCTCCCAGTCCCCCTTCGCGCGGCCTTTCAGCCACAACCGCTCGTCCTTCCACGTCGCCTCCAAGTCGATGCGGACCGGCCCGACGAGCCGGACCTCTTCGCTCAGAGGCTGCTCCCACGCGCTCGGCTCGATCTCCCCTTGGAACTGCTTGCGGCCCTCTTCCACCAGCCGAGGGATCGAGATGCGCAGGGACTTGTCCATTCTAGCTTTTACGACGGGTGACGGTCAATTGAAGCCGACCGTGTCGCGGACGAAGTAAGACGGCTTGTCCTTGATGTCGAAATAGACACGGATGAGGATTTCAGCCAAGAGGCCCAGGAGGATGAGCTGAAATCCGATGATGGCGAAGAAGATGGACACTTGGAACAGCGGTTGGTCCTTCACGAAGATGTGGAGATAGAACTTCTTGTACAAGGTGATGAGAGCGAGGAACGCTCCCAACGATACCATGGCGAAACCGCCGCCTCCGAACAGATAGATCGGTTTGGCCATGTACGTGTCCATGAACTTCACCGTCAGCAGATCGAGCATCACCTTGAACGTCCGCATGATGCCGTACTTGCTCTTGCCGCGCGTGCGCGGCCGGTGGTTGACCGGCAGCTCGGTGACCCGGGCGCCCAGGAAGCCGGCGAAGGCCGGCACGAACCGGTGCATCTCGCCGTAGAGGCGCAGCGGCTTCAAGTACTTCGCGCGGTAGAGCTTCAGCGTGCAGCCGTAATCGTGGAGCTTGACCCCGGTGATCCAGGAGATCACGCCGTTGGCGATCATCGACGGCAGGCGGCGGTTGAGGAAGGCGTCCTGCCGGCGCTTGCGCCAGCCGCTGACGACGTCGTAGCCCTCGTCGAGCTTGTCGATCAGCTTGCCGAGATCGCGCGCGTCGTTCTGCATGTCGGCGTCGAGGCAGGCGATGAGCTCGCCGCCCGCGTGCTTGATCCCCGCGGCGAGAGCGGCGGTTTGGCCGACGTTGCGTCCGAGACGCACGCCCTTGAAGTTCGGATACTTCGCGCAGAGCTCTTCGATGAGGGCATACGACGCGTCGGTGGAGCCGTCATCGACCAAGATCACCTCGCTCGTCATGGAGAGCGCCGCTAAAGCGGCGCTGACTTCTTCGCCGAGATCGCGCAGGTTCTCCTCCTCGTTGTAGACGGGGATGAGGACGGAGAGATACGGCTGCTCGGCGGCGCGGCCGGAAAGGGGGTTACCTTACGGCCCCGCGCCCAGTGTATACGGCAAAAGGGGGCCACCGGGGTACGCCGCGGCA
>Ga0265338_10010379_pt1 | contig 10928 bp, 7 predicted proteins | sample 42126metaG_FD_193579 | JGI IMG/M metagenome (GOLD analysis project Ga0265338, IMG submission 193579) | Rhizosphere microbial communities from Carex aquatilis grown in University of Washington, Seatle, WA, United States - 4-21-26 metaG | ecosystem: Host-associated > Plants > Roots > Rhizosphere >... | reverse complement strand
TGTGAGCCAGATGCTCAACAGTGACAATAACACCGTGCGCGGAATCGCCTTGCTGCGGGTTTATTTCACCCGCGCTTTGAATGCCTATCCTGACCTCCAGTTCACCCTGCGACAGGTCTATTCCGGGGCCCAAAGCCTGGTGATCGAATATCAGAGCATCTCCGACCGGCTGGCCGCGGAGATGATGGAGTTCAACGATTCAGGCCTGGTCGTTCGTGCTAACGCTCATTACGCGGCCGTGAATGCGAAGCCGCGCGCGTAGCGGCGACGTCAATATTCCTCGTACCTAACACGGGTGATGGGACCTTAGTCCCATCGGGCTTTAAGAAAAAAACGGAACAAGTGCGAGGCTCATTCTTCGCACTTACATGAATAACCAATGCAGATTCGCAAATGCCCGGATCAAACCGAGCGGCCCGGGCCTGGGGCGGCGTTCCATTATCGGCTGGGTCGCAATGGCGCCCGCCCGCTCAAAGTCCCGATTGCCCGGGAGCATCAGGCCCACGTTGCCAGCCGAAGCCGCCCTGGCTCCCGGCCGCAATCTCATGATCCAGCTGGGGTGGATCCGATTGTTTTACGCCATCGTTTCGAAAAATTACGTCCCGCCAGCGTAAAAGACCCGCTCGATGAAAAAGAAATCGCTTCGCGCTTTCCCGGCGGACCCGATGCGCTTTCGTCCGTTGCCGCGTCCGGGACGGACCCGAAACGGCAGGGGAATAAGACCGATGAATGGGCCGGCGATTAAAACCCGGCGGCATTCCGCCAAGCCAAAGCAACTGAAGGTAAGCTCCTGGCTGGTCCTATCCTGGAAAAAGGCGATCCGTCAGTAAGATACCGGCTCGGCAGTGTCCGCATTTGTAGCGTTGAGCCTCCGGCTCAACTATCGAGCCAGAGGCTCGACTCTACAGCAACCAAATCAGGACATTACCACCGGCTCGCTTCGTGAAGATTTTCAAATGCTCCCACGCCCGGCCCGCAGCGGCCGGTCCATTCCATGAACTGCCCGGGGTCGTGTCGCTGGCTCCTTGGTCCCATTGCCTCCCGATCGATTCTCGGGGAAGATGATCGGGTCATGAATAATCCAACCGGAATTGCCCGATGCCAACAGATGACTTTGAACAGATAGTGTCCCGGCATTATGAGTCGCTTTACCGGTTCGCTTTCAGCCTGACCCGCACGGAGGCCGACGCATGCGATCTGACCCAGCAAGCCTTCTGCACCTGGGCGATGAAAGGCCACCAATTGCGGGATCGCAGCAAGGTCAAGTCGTGGCTGTTTACTACTTTGCACCGGGAGTTCCTGAGCATCCACAGGAGGGCAACGCGTTTTCCACAGGTCGAATTGAGCGACGAAAATGAAGATCTGCCCGTCATCTCGCCAGAAATGGTCAATACGCTTGACGCCATCGGGGTGCTCGAGTTTCTCGGGCAGGTCCAGGAACCATTCCAGGCGGCGCTCAGCCTCTTTTATTTGGAGGACTATTCGTACAAGGAGATCGCCGATATCCTCGAAGTCCCGGTCGGCACCGTTCGGTCCCGTATTTTCCGCGGCGTGCTGCAGTTGCAGCAATCAATCCTCAAGGGCAGAAACACGACGTCAAGGCGATCAATCCGGGCGCAGGAAAACGAGTCGCCCGCCGGGTCTTACACCTCAACGGATATACAGTCGCAAAATTGACGGGGAATATATTGGTTGCCATGACCAGTGTTGAGAACGGGCTGAGGGCGGGCGTTTTGACCATGAGAGTTCCACGGTATTGTCCTGATTTCCGGTAGGGCGCGTCACTCCGTGCGCGCCGTTCACCATCCCGCTCTGCGGGACGCCGGGCCGAGGACTGCCCGCCCTAACCGAATTTTAAAATCCTGACCCAGCCAATTCCCCTGAAGAATTGACGGTTGAGCACGCGTGTGCTTCTTTGTATCGGTAATAAGGTCAAGGTTATGATTCTCCAACGCTCACTCGGCAAACAAGGTTTGATGGTCGGCGCCGTCGGCTACGGCGCGATGGTGCTGGAAGGCTGGTACGGTGCGGTGGACGAAGCGACGGGGGTGGACACCATCCGCCACGCGCTCGACATCGGGGTCAACTTCATTGATACGGCGGATGCGTACGGCAACGGCCACAACGAGCAGCTGGTGGGCAAGGCCATCAAGGGCCGCCGCAAAGACTGCATCGTGGCCACGAAATTCGGCATCGTTTTCGAGCCCGGCATCAAGGGGACAGAATGGCCGACGAATTTCGGGTTCTCACTTTTCATCAATGGCAAACCGGATTACGTCCGCCAATGCTTGGATCACAGCTTGCGACGGCTGGGGGTCGAAACGATTGATTTGTGGTATTTGCACTGGCCCGACCGGGCGATGCCGATTGAGGACACGGTGGGAGCGATGGCCGAAGGCGTGAAGGCGGGCAAGGTGCGTTATCTGGGGCTGAGCAATGTGACGGCCGACGAGGCGCAGCGGGGCAATCGGGTGCACCCGATCGCGGCCGTGCAATATGAATACTCCCTCTGGCGGCGCGAACTGGAGACAGCGTTGCTGCCGGCCTGGCGCGAACTGGGCATCGGGCTGGTCCCCTGGGCGCCGCTCGGGAGCGGTTTCCTGGGCGGAAAGGTCCCGGAACTTTCCAAGGACGATTGGCGGAATAAAAATCCCAGATACGTCGGCGACAATCTCAAGGCCAACACCGATCGCTTTGCGCCGTTGCTGTCGCTGGCGAAGGAACTGGGCATCACCCCCGCGCAACTGGCGCTCGCGTGGCTGTTGCATCAGGGCGACGACGTGGTGCCCATTCCCGGCTCGCGAAAAAAGGAACGGGTGATGGAAAATGCAGCGGCAGCGGCGGTAAAATTGAGCCCTGACGTTCTCCGGCGGATTGGCGAGATTGCTCCGGCCGGCTCCGCTGCGGGCCAGGCGCTGATCGCCTAGCAGGAGAGCCGGCGGTCGCAAACGATTCATTTTCAGGATCCTCCCTTGTGGCTTTCGGACCTTTAAAAATAATCCTTGCCCGAAGGTCGGTCATGGGTTTTAAATCGATATCAGTCACGAAGGATTATGCTGATGATTAGGACAACACGTCGCCGCGGTTTCACGCTGATCGAGCTGTTGGTGGTCATCGCCATCCTGGCCATTCTGGCTTCGTTGCTGTTGCCGGCGCTGGCCAACGCAAAGGCGAATGCCAAACGGATTCCCTGCATCAACAATCAGAAGCAGCTCTTGTCGGCCTGGGCGATGTACGCGGCGGACAACGACGATTTGCTGGTGGCCGTCGGCAGGCAAAATCCGGCCAGCCCGGCGCGAAAGTTTTGGATCCAGGGCGCGTTCGTCAATCCGCCCGACAATTTCAACACGGGGTTGCTGTTGGACCGGCAGTACGCCTTGTTCGCGGATTATTTTAAATCGACGGACATTTATGTGTGCCCCACGGATCGCGACCGGGTAAAAGCCGGCGGTCAGGAGGGTCCCAAACTCCGCAGTTACGCCATGAATGCCTACACCGGCTGGTCCGGGTCCTGGGACTATCGCCTGACCACGGGATACAAAATTTACCGGAAGTATTCGGATATCAGCCAGGCGCCGCCGGCGGGGCTTTTCGTTTTTCAAGATGTCCAGCCGGACAGCATTTGCTGGCCCTTTTTCGGGGTGGAGATGAACATCGACTATTTTTTCAATTTCCCGGGAAGTTCCCACAATCGCGGCGGCATCATCGCGTACGCGGACAACCATGTGGAGTGGCACAAGTGGCAGGACCAGCGGACGTTGACAGCGTACTCGCCCAGCTATCACATGCATCACGACGCGGCGACCGGAAACCCGGACCTGACCTGGTTGCGGGCGCGGACCACGATTCCGGATAACAGTGCCAACGGCAGTGGCGGCCCGGGTGGCCCGGATGGGCTGGGGCATGGATCTCAGGATTTTCCTCCCAACGACTAAACGGTCGGCTGGGGGCTGGTGTGATTCCCGTGCAGGACTTCATGCAGGGTATGCAACATGGCTTCAGCGGTGTACGGCTTGGGGATGAAATGACAGATGCCGGCGTCCCTGACCCTGGCTGTGCCGCCGTCGGAAGCCCCGCTTGAGCTGACGATCCGGACCCCCGGATTTATGGCTTTGAGCGCAACGATGGCGGCCGGGCCGTCCATGACGGGCATCGACATGTCGATGATCACCGCGTCAATTTCCTTCTGGCGGGGCCGGTAAAGCGAGACCGCTTCGGCACCATTTTCCGCAAGCAGGACGCGGTAGCCAAAACGTTCCAACACTTTTTGCGCCAGTTTGCGAATAGGTTCTTCATCATCCACGACCAGCACCAGTTCATTGCAGCCGTGCGGCAGCCGGGATTGTCTCACCGCCGCCGGTTCCGGGGCGGCCAGAGTGGTATTGGCGGGAAAATAGATCTTGAAGGTGGTGCCCTTGCCCGGTTCGCTGTAACAGTTGATGAACCCGCCGTGGCTCTTGACAATTGCCAGAGTCGTAGACAAACCCAGCCCGGTGCCCTTGCCCAGTTCCTTGGTGGTAAAGAACGGATCGAAAATCCTTTCCTGGATCTCTTTGGGAATTCCCATGCCGGTATCCGTCACCTCGATCAGCACGTACGGGCCAGGGCGGGCCTCCAGATTCAAGCCGGCATAGATTTCATCGAGCACTACATTTTGCGCGTGGATGGACAGTTTGCCGCCGTCAGGCATGGCATCGCGGGAGTTGACACAAAGATTCAACAGGACCTGGTGAATCTGGGTCGGGTCGCCGGTAATGGTCCAGAGGTCGGCCGCGGAACGAAACTCGGAGGTCACCGATTTCGGGAAAGTTTCATCGATGATCCGCCTGATTTCACGGGCGATGTGCCCGGGATGGATGGCGGCGCGTTCGCCCTGGACGCCGCGCCCGAAACCGAGCACTTGCTTGACCAGGCCGGCACCACGCTGGACGTTGGTTTCAAGGGTTTCCAACAGTTTGAGCCCGTCATCATCGGTCACTTTTTCCTTCAACATCTGGACGGAGACCAGGATGGGCGTCAGGATATTGTTGAGGTCATGGGCGATGCCGCCGGCCAGGGTCCCGATGCTTTCCATGCGCTGGGACCGCAGGAACTGGGCCTCGAGTTTTTTCTTTTCGGTGACGTCGATGAACAGGAGCAGGAGGTGTGGCTCGTTCCCCAGGACAAAGGGAGTAAAATGACAAACCAGCCAGACCTCCTTGCCGAACGTGGTGATGAAATGAGGCTCGCACGGGCGCGGTTTTCCCCCCGCCAGGGTTTCCTCGGCGATCTGGAGCAAACCGGAAACGCGCCAGGATTCGAGCTGCCGGAAATCCTGGGCCAACATTTGGGGAACCGTGGCGTTGATAATCCGGGCGGCGGCCTCATTGGCCAGAACGCAGCGGCCGGACGCCTTGAAAACGACAATCCCCACCGAGGCGGCCGAGATGATTTTCTGGTTGAAATCGAGCGTCTCGGTCAAATGATTCGCCGTCCGCTTGCGTTCGGTGATGTCTTCCTTGGTCGCCAGAAAATGGGTGATGTGGCCGGCGGCATCGAAGATCGGCGAAATGGAAACCGATTCCCAAAAAAGTTCGCCGCCTTTTTTCCGGTTGTGAAATTCCCCGCGCCACTCCCGGCCGGCGGTGATCGTCTCCCATAATTGCCGGTAGTCTTCGGGCGGCATTTCGCCCGACTTCAGGAAGCGCGGATTTTTGCCGCGCACCTCCCGGAAGGAATAGCCCGTCACTTCCGTGAACCGGGGATTGACATATTCGATGTTGCCGGCCCGGTCGGTGATGACGATGGAGGCCGGACTCTGTTCAACCGCGCAGGACAGCTTGCGCATTTCCTCGCCGGCCTGCCGGCGTTGATGGATGAGCACGGCCATGAGCCAGATCACACCGATGCCCATGCACCGGCTGATGAGCGCCAGGCGGGGGTCAACCCCCGGAGATGGAAAAAAGAACCCGGCCAGGACCAGGATCGAGAAAATGGCGGCGAGCAGATACGGCAAAAACCGGGTGCCGATATAAACCGATAAGAGCAGGGGAATGACATACCAGACCCAGTCGGTGATGCCGAGCGGGGTGAACAAATCCGCTACAAAAATCCCCATGGCAAGAACCGGAATTGCCAGAAGCGCTGTTACCCTGAGCCGCTTGGAACTCATAAAACCACGCTATTCCTGCTACAACATTTAATTTACGGCATTACAGCGGCTTAAGCAAGATGGATTCTTTCCGGCGGGTTGGCGAAAGGGCCTTCGGGCTCGCGGCGATGACCGGGCGATCAGTTCCCGTTCAACACGTCATGCAGCGCATGCAGCATGGTCTCGGCGGTGTAGGGCTTGGGAATGAAGTAACGGACGCCGGCGTTCCGGGCCTTGGCCATGCCGCCCTCGGAAGCCAGGCCGCTGGAACTGACAATTTTGACATCGGGATTGATGGTCTTGAGCGCCACAATCATGGCCGGACCATCCATGATCGGCATGACGATGTCCGTGATGACCACATCGATCTCTTTCCGGCGGGGGGTGTAAAGGGAGACGGCTTCGGCGCCGTCCGCCGCGAGCAGGACGCGATAGCCGTAATGTTCCAGTGTTTTTTGCGCGATTCTCCGGATGGGTTCTTCGTCGTCCACCAGCAGCACCAGTTCATTGTGGCCATGCAACAGGCTGGCTTCCGCCGCTGCCGCTTTGGCCGCGGGTGCGGCGGTGTTGTTGGCCGGGAAATAAACTTCGAACCGGCTTCCCTGGCCCGCCGCGCTGTGGCAATGGATGAATCCGCCGTGGCTCTTGACAATGACCAGGGTCGTGGACAGACCCAGCCCGGTGCCTTTGCCCAGTTCCTTGGTGGTAAAGAACGGATCGAAAATCCTGTTCTGGATCTCCCGGGGAATTCCCGTGCCGCTATCCGTCACCTTGATGCACACATACGGACCCGCCGTTGCTTCCGGATTCATGCCGACGTACGTCTCATCGAACATGATGTTTTCCATGTGGATGGAAAGTTTGCCGCCCTGGGGCATGGCATCGCGCGCATTGACGCAGAGGTTCAGCAGGACCTGGTGAAGTTGGGTCGGGTCGCCCGTGATCGCCCATAAGTCGGCGGCCGAATGCAGCTCGAACTCCACCGATTTGGGGAAGGTTTCCTGGATGATTTGTTTGATTTCCCGGGTGATGTGTTTGGGGTTGATGGCAATGCGCTCACCGCTGACCCCGCGTCCGAACGCCAGCACTTGTTTGACGAGGCCCGCGCCGCGCTGGACATTGGTTTCCAGCGACCGTAGCAGTTTCTGTCCGTCTTCGTCCGTGATTTTTTCCTTCAATATCTGGACGGCGACCAGGAGCGGGGTCAGGATGTTGTTGAGGTCGTGGGCGATGCCGCCGGCGAGAGCGCCAATCCCTTCCATGCGCTGGGAACGCAGGAACTGCATTTCAAATTTTTTCCGTTCGGTGATGTCGGTGTTGATGATGAGCCGGGATTTGAGGCGGCCTTGCTCATCGCGAATGAGGTTGCATCGTCCCTGGACCGTGACGGTTTTGCCGGCCTTGGTGCATTCCTGCAATTCGCCGACCCACTCGCCGCGTTCGTTCACGGTTTTCATGGCATGCGCCAGTTGGGGCGTGACCACTCCCTGGAAGAGCAATTCCACCGACGATTTGCCGATGGCTTCGGCGGCCGTCCAACCGTAGATCCGTTCGGCGCTTTTGTTCCAATATATAATGCGGTGGTCCGGATCCAGCACGAAAATGGCGTCCTGCGCCTTATCGAGCAACGCGGCCTGTTCCCGGACGTGTCCCTCGGCCTGCCGGCGCCCGGTGACATCGTTGAACAGCAACAGCAGGTTGGGCTCGTTACCCCGAACGAAGAAGCTGAAATTGCACGACAGCCACGTTTCCTTGCCGAAGGAGCTGACGAAATGCGCCTCGCAATGCTGCGGTTTTCCCGTGGCCAGGACTTCTTCGGCGACCTTGAGCATGCCCGAAACGCGCCAGGATTCCAGCTCCCGGAAGTTCTGGTCCAACAGCCGGGGAGTCGTGGCATTGATCGCCTGGGCGGCGGTTTCATTGGCCAACACACATTGGCCGGATGCCTTGTAAACGACGATTCCCGCCGAGGCGTCCGAGATGATTTTTTGATTGAAGTCGAGCGTCTCGGCCAATTGCCGCTCCGCCTGCTTGCGCGCGGTGATATTACTGATGATGCCGACGATGAATTGTTCGCCCTTTTCATCCGTGTACAGTGTCTTCTTGGCAATGATGGTACGGATGTCCCCGCCGGCCGTGGTATAGATTTCCTCGTTGATGTTCTCCTTGCCCGTGTTGAACACCACCTCGTCCTTCAACCAGGAAACGTCCGCCTCCGCCTTGGGGAAAAAATCATAATTGGATTTCCCGAGAAGTTCCTCCCGTTGGCGGCCGATGAAATGGCAACAGGCATCGTTGACCAATACCCACCGGTGTTGCCGGTCTTTGACAAAAATGGGATCGGCCGCCGCATTGATGATCTTGCCCAGGTAGTTTCTGGATTCCGCCAACGCCAACTCCGCCTGCTTGCGCCCGGTGATGTCGCGCGAAACCCCCATGATGCCGATGATCTTGCCGGCGCTGTCGCGTAACGGCATCTTGGTGCTGGTCACCCACGTGATCCGCCCGTCCTTCCAGTCTTCCCGCTCCTCCTGGTCAATCATCGGTTCGCCGGTGGCCATGATCCGCTGTTCGTCCTCGTACGCCCGGCGCGCGTGCTGTTCCCCGAAGATGTCGAAATCGGTTTTGCCCGGGGCCGCGGAGGGATGGAGCAATCCAATCCGCCTGGCAAAAGCCTCGTTGATCCGGACGAAACGGCATTCCCGATCCTTGAAATAAACCTGGTCCGGAGTGGCCGTAATGAAATTGTTCAACAGCCTTTGCTCCGTCGCCAACGCCTCCTCGGCCCGTTTGCGCTCGGTGATGTCCTCCTTGACGGCCAGGAAATGGGTGATTTTGCCGTTGGAGTCGGCCATCGCGGAGATGGAGGCCGATTCCCAATAGAATTCCCCGTTCTTCTTCCGGTTGCGAAATTCCCCGCGCCATTCCCCGCCGCCGCTGATCGTCTGCCATAGCCGCTGGTAATGTTCGGGCGGCATTTCGCCCGACTTCAGGAGGCGCGGATTCTTCCCGATGGCTTCCGAAGAGGAATAACCCGTCACTTCCGTGAACTTCGGGTTCACGTATTCGATCTGGCCGGCTTTGTCCGTGATGATAATCGACACCGGGCTGTGTTCGACGGCGCGTGACAGCCGGCGCACCTCGGCTGCCGTCTGCTTGTGTTGTCTGATCATCAGCGCCATGACCCACAACACCAGCACCCCGACCAGGCGGCTGATCAAGGCCCATTGGGGATCAATCCCCGGCGGCGAGAAAAAGAATCCCAACAGCATGAGCCCCGAAAGGGCGGCCGCAAGTCCGTAAGGCAAAAGCTGGCCGCCGACATACAGTGAAAACAACAGGGGGATGACATACCAGACCCAGTCGGTGACGCCCAACGGGGTGTTTAAATCCACGACGAATTCCCCAACGGCAAGGATGGGAACGATCAGCAGGGTGATGGTTTTGGTTCGCGCAACAGTCATACGCGTGTATTCATGTGTGAATCAATGAAATGGAGCATAATTAATGCCCCTATTAGTTGAATTTTCATTAAGCCGGGTTGCTGGCAGCCGACGGCCAGCCGGCCAATAACGCTTGCCAAATGCTCGCACTGCATTAAAGTGGGCGGCCAATTTTCAATTTATGCATTTAATGGTCTCGAACATTCTTTTGGCGCAGGCGACCGGTCCCGCGCCGGGACAAACGCCGCCGGCCGGCCTGCAACTGCTGTTTGGCAGTCCCATCACCCTGGTGGTTCTGATGCTGATCATGATGTATTTTCTCATGTTCCGTCCCCAGCAGCAGCAGCGCGCGCGGCATGCCGAGTTGTTGAAAAATCTCAAGTCGGGCGACAAGGTGACCACGGCCGGCGGGATCGTCGGCATCGTCGTCTCGGTCAAGGAACGGACGGTTTCTCTCCGCTCGGCGGACGCCAAAATGGAAGTCACCAAATCATCCGTGACGGAAGTCCTCGCCGCCGACACCGCCGAATCCTGAGCCAGCCATGAAACAAAACGATCGTTGGAAGTTCGGTCTCGTTGTCGCCATCATTTTCTGGGCGCTGTGGTCCATCGGCATCATCGGGCCCTATTCCCCGAATTCGCGCAGCCTGGTGGAGGTGTTCTCGTCGCGGGCGGTTAACCGGGATGCGAACTTCACCAATATCATAGAACGGCTCCAGCCGTTGCTGCAGGCAGGCACCAACAGTGAATTTGCCAGTTTGTATGCAGCCATCGGTACGAACGACATCGCAACCAATTTCCCGTCCATCAACGCGAAGAATAAGGTGCACCCGAACGTCTTCATCCTGAACGAGCTGCAGCGGCAGGCGTCGGGCCAGATCAAACGCGGCCTCGATTTGCAGGGCGGCACGTCGTTCCTCGTCGAGATGGACACGAACAATCTGGTTTACATCGAGACGGTGACCAATAAAACCACCGGCCGGGCGGAAACGATCACGAACCGGCTCGAGGTCCAAAGCGCGCTCTCGCAGGCAGTGGAAGTGTTGCGCAAACGGGTTGACGTTTTTGGCGTGGCCGAGCCCATCATCCAGCCGGCGGGCGGCAACCGTATTCTGATCCAGTTGCCGGGCCTGTCGGAAGCCATCAAGTCAGAAGCCCGCACCAACATTCAAAAATCCGCCTATCTCGAATTCCGGATGGTGAAGGAGGACAGCTCGCAGTACGTCAATGAAACGACCGGGGATATTCTGCAACCCATTCCTCCGGGTTATGTGGTCTTGAAGCATGTCGAGCCACAACCCGACGGCACGGAAAAGATCGAAGCGGCGTTGGTGAGAAAAAAAGCGATGCCGGGC
>Ga0265338_10010378_pt1 | contig 10930 bp, 9 predicted proteins | sample 42126metaG_FD_193579 | JGI IMG/M metagenome (GOLD analysis project Ga0265338, IMG submission 193579) | Rhizosphere microbial communities from Carex aquatilis grown in University of Washington, Seatle, WA, United States - 4-21-26 metaG | ecosystem: Host-associated > Plants > Roots > Rhizosphere >... | reverse complement strand
CTATGCCCTTGAGCTGCAGCGCAAGATGTCGAGCATCTCCGGCATCGCCGACGTTCGCCTGCAGCAGTCGAGCCACTACCCGGAACTCGGGGTGAACGTGAACCGGACCTTGGCTGACCAGTACGGCGTCACCGAAAAGGACGTCACCACCAGTCTGGTGACCATGCTGGCCTCCAGCTTCCAGACCGCCCCGACGTTCTGGCTGAACCCCAAGAACGGCGTGTCCTACCCGATCGTCGCCCAGGCGCCGCAGTACCGCGTGGATTCCATGGCCAAGATGCGCAACATCCCCCTGACCGGCTCCAAGCCCGGCGAGATGCAGGTGCTGGGCGGTCTGGCCAACATCACCCGCCAGGACGCCGACGCGGTGGTGTCGCACTACGCCATCCAACCGACCTTCGACGTCTACGCCACCACCCAGGGCCGTGACCTCGGCGGCGTGGCGACCGACATCAACAAAGTGCTCAAGGCCGCCAGCAAGGACATGCCGCCCGGCGCCGTGGTGACTCTGCGCGGCCAGGTCCAGACCATGAACGACGCCTTCTCGGGCCTGCTGTTCGGCCTGCTCGGCGCGATCGTCCTGATCTACCTCATCATCGTCGTGAACTTCCAGAGCTGGCTCGACCCGTTCGTGATCATCACCGGCCTGCCGGCCGCCCTGGCGGGTATCGTCTGGATCCTGTTCGCTACCGGCACGACCTTGTCGGTGCCGGCTCTGACCGGCGCGATCATGTGCATGGGCGTGGCGACGGCCAATTCGATCCTGGTGGTGTCGTTCTGCCGCGAGCGGCTGGCCGAGCACGGCGACGCCATCAAGGCGGCGATGGAGGCTGGCGCCACGCGCTTCCGCCCGGTGCTGATGACCGCGCTGGCGATGATCATCGGCATGGCCCCGATGGCGCTGGGCCTGGGCGAGGGCGGCGAGCAGAACGCCCCCCTTGGTCGCGCGGTGATCGGCGGGCTGCTGTTCGCCACCGCCGCCACCCTTCTGTTCGTCCCCGTCGTGTTCAGCCTCGTCCATGGCCGCCCGAGCCCGGCTCCCGAAGCCGCGTCTGGCCATCCCAACAGTGATCCCGAATCGGATGCCTATGCCTACTGATCAGACAGACCTCGTTCGCCGCCTCAAGGTGGGCGGACTCATCGCCGGCGTCGCCGCCGTCGCCATCGTCGGCTGGGGCGTGTTTTCCCGCGCCAAGGCGGTCGACGACATGAAGACCTGGGCGGGCCAGCGCTCGGTGCCCGTCGTACGCACCATCTCGCCCCAGGCCGCCGCCGCGGCCGAGGGGCTGGAGCTGCCCGGCCAGTTGCAGGCCTACAACGAGGCGTCGATCTACGCCCGTGTGCCTGGCTATCTGAAGTCGTGGAACCAGGACATCGGGACCAAGGTCAAGGCCGGCCAGGTGCTGGCGGTGATCGAGGCGCCCGAGCTCGACCAGGAGCTGGCCCAGGCCAAGGCCAACCTCGCGACCGTGGAGGCCAACCTCAAGCTGGCCACCATCACGTCCCAGCGCTTCTCGGATCTCGCCAGCGACGACGCCGTCTCCAGGCAGGACGCCGACGAGAAGTCCGGCGACCTCGCCGCCAAGACCGCCGCGGTCCAGGCGTCGCAGGCCAACGTCCAGCGGCTGCAAGCCCTGGAAAGTTTCAAGCGCATCGTCGCCCCGTTCGACGGGGTCGTCACCGAGCGCAACGCCAATATCGGCGCCCTGGTCAACGCGGGCTCGGGCTCGAGCTCCGGCGGCGAGCTGTTCAAGGTGGCCGACGTGCATCTTCTGCGCGTCTACGTGCAGGTCCCCCAGAGCGCCTCCGCCCAGATCAAGGCCGGCATGAAGGCCAGCCTGACCCTGCCGCAATACGCCAACCGCGCCTTCCCCGCGACCGTGGTCAGCGACGCCGGCGCGGTTTCGAACCAGGGCGCGCTTTTGGTCGAGCTGGAAGTGCAGAACCCCGATGGGGCGCTCAAGCCCGGCGACTTCGCCCAGGTGCTTTTCGACCTGCCGCCGGCCTCCGGCGTGGTGCGCGTGCCGGCCAGCGCCCTGATCTTCCGCGCCCAGGGCCTGCAGATCGCGACGGTGACGCCCGACGGCCACGCCCACCTGCACAAGGCCTCCGTCGCCCGAGACCTCGGCGCCCAGGTCGAACTCAACGGCGGGATCGGGCCCGGCGACAGCGTGATCGACACCCCGCCGGATTCGCTGGAGGACGGCGACTTGGTGCGCGTTGCGCCGCCGCAAGCCAACGGAGGCGGCCGTGCCCAAGGCTAAGCCGCTCCTGGCCGCCCTGCTCTGCGCAGGCGCGGGAGCCTGCTCCTTCGCGCCGGCCTACCAGCCTCCGCCGTCACCGCAGATCGCGACCTTCAAAGAAGACAAGGGCTGGACCCAGGCACAGCCGGCCGACGCCCTGCCGCGCGGCGGCTGGTGGGCCGTGTTCAAAGACCCGGTGCTGGACGGCCTGGAGCAGAAGGTCGATGCTGGCAACCCGACCTTGGCAGAGGCCCTGGCGCGCTATCAGGCGGCCGAGGCCTATCTCGGCGTCGCCCGCTCGGCCGAGGGGCCGAGGCTCGGAGCCAGCGGCACGGTCAGCCGCAACCGCCAGTCAGACAACCGCCCGCTGCGCGGCTCCAACCAGCCCGACGAATACGCTGCCAACAGCCTCGGCGTTCAGGTCGACTGGGAGCTCGATCTGTGGGGCCGGGTGCGCAACGAGGTCGCGGCGCAGAAGGCCAATGTGCAGGCCAGCGCCGCCGACCTAGCTTCGGCCAAGCTGAGTCTGGAGGCCGAGCTTGCCGACGACTATGTGCGCCTCCGGGGCCTCGACGCCGAGGCCGATCTGCTGGACCAGACGGTCGCGGCCTACCAGCGCACCGACGGCCTGATCGCCAAGCGCCATACCGACGGCCTGTCGTCCAAGCTCGACGTGGACCGCTCCCGAACCCTGTTGGAAACCGCCCGCGCCCAGGTGTCGGACATCGCCAGCCGCCGGGCCCTGCTGGAGCACGCCATCGCCAGCCTGGCCGGCGAGGCGGCCTCCACCTTCTCCCTGCCGCCCCAGCCTGAGGCGGTGGCCGCGCCGAACACCCCGGCCGGGGTGCCTTCCGAGCTGCTCCAGCGCCGGCCCGACGTTGCCGCTGCCGAGCGGCGCATGGGGGCGGCCAACGCCGAGATCGGCGTGGCCCGCGCGGCCTTCTTCCCGGTCATCAGCCTCGACGGCTCGGCCGGCTACCAGAACACCGGCGGACCGAATCTGCTCAGCGCGCCCAACAGCTACTGGGGCATCGGGCCGCAGCTCTTCTTCACGATCTTCGACTCCGGCCGGCGTCATGCGCTGGAGGACGTGGCCAAGGCTCAGTACGACCAGGCGTCGGCCGCCTACAGGGGCCAAGTGCTTCAGGCCTTCCAGGAGGTGGAGGACGCCCTGGCGTTGGAGAACAAGCTGGCGGCGGAAGCTGTCGATCAGGCCCAGGCGGTACAGGCCGCCGAGGAGGCCCAGGCCATTGCCCTGAAGCGCTTCCAGAGGGGGGTGATCAGCTACCTCGACGTGGTCACCGCCCAGGCCGCGGCCCTGCAGGCCGAACAGGCTGCCTATGACCTTTCGACCCGGCGCAGCCAAGCCTCGATCCGCCTGGTGCGCGCCATCGGGGGCGGCTGGAGCGAAGCCCCGATCAGGACCGCCAGCGGCGACTGAACGCCGTTGAGGCCGAAAAAAGCCGCCAAGGCTTGGGGGGGCCCTGGCGGCTACTTGTCCCAGCCCGAGGGGGAGAGTCGGGACGGAGCAGGCGCCGGCTGATCTGGAGGACGGGGAACCAGGTCGACAATCCAACGCGCATCTGTAGAGAAGCGGGTTTCTTCCTGAAATTCTACAACGAAAACAGTATCTTAAATATATTTAATGCAGACCTGAGCCCGGCGTCTAAAAGGTCTTCCGTCTGGCTGCGGATCGGGCTTACTTGCCGCCTCCGCTCGCCGCGTCCGATCGCTTGCCCAGGAGTTCGCCATGGCCTTCCGTCTGACCAGCAACGACTTCAAGGACGGCGACGTCCTGCCCCAGGCCCACGTGTTCAACGGCATGGGCCATTCGGGCGGCAACACCTCGCCGCAGTTGCAATGGGACGACGCGCCCGAGGGGACGCAGAGCTTCGTGGTCACCTGCTACGACCCCGACGCGCCGACCGGTTCAGGCTGGTGGCACTGGGTGGTGGCCGACATCCCCGCGGAGGTGCGCGAGTTGGCCCAGGGCGCGGGCAGCGGCAAGACGCCCTTGCCGGCGCATGCGCTGCAGACCCGCACCGACTTCGGCCCGCCCGGCTACGGCGGGGCCGCGCCGCCGCCAGGCGCGCCGCACCACTACATCTTCACCGTCCACGCCCTGAAGGTCCCGAGTATCGGCCTCAATGCCGAGGTCAGCGCGGCCTATGTGGGCTTCAACGTCCACTTCAACAGCCTGGGCTCCGCGACCCTGACGGCGATCTATCCCGGTCGCTAAAGCACGATGGGATCAGGCGAATCGCCTGGTCGCTGAATCGTGCTTTAGAATCCTAAGTTTAGAGCGGGTTGCGGGCGGAAAGCCGGTTCCCGCTTTTCCCCAACCACTCCAAGCGTCGCCGTGTCCGGACCGCCGCACCGCGGCCCGATTGCGTCCGACCAGCGCCGCCCATCCTTGATCTGAGCGTCGGATGGCGGCACAGAGGCCGCGAGTGCGTCGCGAGGTTGTCACACTCCGCCTCGCGCCGGCGCCGGAGGCGACGGTTATGGGGCTCCGCGAGGAGCAAGCTCTTGCGTAGCCGCGACGAGCGCCCACTTCCTGATGGAAGGCGGGCTGCAAGGCGGCGCCGTCACTTGGGGGTTGCAGGTGGATTTGAATTTCGGGGGCGCAGACCAGGGCGGTTGTCGCCGCGCGGTTCGCGGCGGCTGGACCGCGACGGTTGTGTTCGGCCTTCTGCTTCTGGCGAGCGGGCCGACCCAGGCCCAGCAGGCCCAGAAGTCGGATACGCAGACGGCCGCTGGGCCGGGCGCCCAGATCCCCGACCCATGGGAGCCGATGAACCGAGGCCTGTTCCACTTCAGCATGGCCGTGGACAAGGCGGTCATCGCACCGGTCATCCACGGCTATCGGACGGTGGTTCCGCAGCCGGTGCAGACTGGCCTCCGCAACGTCATCTACAACCTCGACGAGCCCAAGACCTTCGCCAATGACGTGCTGCAGCTGCGCTTCGAGAAGGCGGGCGAAACGACGATCCGCTTCGTCGCCAACTCCACCGTCGGTCTCGCTGGCCTGATAGACGTGGCCGGCAAGACCGGCCTGCCGGGCCACGACTCCGACTTCGGCCAGACGCTCGGCCGCTGGGGCGTGCCCACGGGCCCCTATCTGTTCGTGCCCTTCGCCGCCTCCACCAACATCCGCGACGGCATCGGCCGGTTGGCGGATGGCTTCGGCGACCCGGTGTCCTGGGCCGTGGGCGGCCTCGGCACCGCCGCCGGCTGGGCCATCGACGGCGGGCGCGTGGTCCAGGCCCGGATCGACCTCGACGACGAGATCCTGGGCTTGGACCGCGACTTCACCGACCCCTACGCCACCCTGCGCTCGGGCTACTCGCAAAACCGCGCCTTCAAGGTGCAGGAGGCCAAGGGCGTCTCGCCCGCGGCCCAGGTCAAGGATTTGCCTGATTTCGGGGCTGAAACGCCTGCGCCCGCCAAACCTTGACCTTGGCGGCGCCCGTCGTGCAGAGACTGCCCTCATCTGACCTCGGAGCGCCCATGCCCAGCCGTCACCCCTCCCGATCGTTCCTCAAGGCGGCCGCGGCGGCGGCGCTCGTGCTCGGCGTCGCCGCGCCGCTGAACGCGGCGGCCCCGGCGCTGGCCCTGGCCCAGGCGCCGCGCGACGCCGGCGCCGAGCAGTTCGTGCAGGCCGGCGCCCAGCGCATCATCTCGGTGCTCAACGACAAGAGCGAGTCCGACGCCGACAAGATCCGTGTCTTCCGCGGGGTGGTCGACGAACTCGCCGACGTGCCTAAGATCACCACTTTCGTGCTCGGCAAATATGCTCGCACTATCACCCCGGCCCAGCGCGCGCGTTTCGGCAAGGTGTTCCGCGAGTACGCCCAGAACGTCTACGAGACGCGCCTGGGCGATTATCACGGCGAGACCGTCAAGGTGACCGGCTCGGTGGTGCGCAATCCCGGCGACGTGGTGGTGAACACCATCATCTCCGGCGGCAAGGTCAGCCAGCCGGTGATGGCGTCCTGGCGGGTTCTGCGCTCGGGAGCCGGCTGGAAGGTGGTCGACGTGCAGGTGGCCGGCATCTGGCTGGCCATCACCCAGCAGCAGGACTTCGTCTCGACCATCGACAACGCCGGCGGCAACGTCGACGTTCTGATCGCCCAGCTGGAGAAGCAGGTGCAGCAGCAGCTGGCCGGGCGCAAGTAAGACAAGGCCGGGGGAAGCGCGCATGGCGAAGGAGCAGTGGGCCGAGACGGCGGTGGGCGCGGTGGTGATCGCCGCCGCAGTGGGCTTTTTGGCCTATTCCCTGACCGTCGGCGGCAAGACCGGCGGCCATGGCTATGAAGTGAAGGCCCGGTTCGGCCAGGTCGGGTCTCTGGCGCCCGGCGCGGTGGTGAGCGTGGCGGGGGTGAAGGTCGGCACGGTGTCGAGCATCACCCTGGACCCCAAGACCTATCTGGCCGTGGTCAAGCTCGACCTCGACGCCAAGACGCCGCTGCCGGCGGACTCGGTGGCCAAGATCACTTCCGACGGTCTGCTCGGCGGCCAGCACGTGACGATCGAGCCGGGCGGTTCGACCGACAACCTCAAGCCGGGGTCCGATATCCAGAACACCCAGGGCGCGGTCGACCTGTTCGGCCTGGTCGGCCAGTTCCTGCGCCCGCCTGCGCCGGCTGGCGGCGCTTCGGGTTCGGCGCCGGCTCCGGCCGTCGCCCCGGACGCCAAGGCCGGCGCGGGAGCGTGACGGTTGTCTGAGGTCCCGCTCGCCCTGCAGCCGCTGCGCTCGGTCGGCAAGAGCGTGCTCGACATGCTGCGCACCGCCGGTCAGGTGACGCTGTTTGGCGTGCGGGGCGTCGGCGCGCTGCTGTCGCCGCCGTGGTTCTTCGGCCAGCTGGGCCGCCAACTGATGGGCGTCGGCTACTTCTCCCTGCCGGTGGTGGGCCTGACCGCGGTGTTCACCGGCGCCGCCCTGGCGCTGAACATCTACACCGGCGGCGGGCGCTTCAACGCCGAGCAGATCATGCCGCAGATCGTGGCCCTGGGGATCACGCGCGAGCTGGGCCCTGTGCTGGCGGCCCTGATGCTGGCCGGCCGTGTTTCCGCCGCCATGGCCGCCGAGATCGGGGCCATGCGCGCCACCGAGCAGATCGACGCGATGAAGACCCTGTCCACCGATCCGTTTCGCTACCTGGTGGCGCCGCGCCTACTGGCGACAGTGATCGTCATGCCGCTGCTGACCCTGGCCGCCGACATCATCGGCATCGCCGGCGGCTGGGTGGTGGCGACCAAGACCCTGGACTTCAACGGCGCGGTCTATGTGAAGAACACCTGGGACTTCCTGCAGGGCTGGGACGTGGTCTCGGGCCTGATCAAGGCGGCGGTGTTCGGGTTCATCATCGCCCTGATGGGCTGCTACCACGGCTACAACTCGTCCGGCGGGGCGCGGGGCGTGGGACGCGCCACCACCCATGCGGTGGTCTCGGCCGCGATCCTGATCTTCGCCGCCGACTACCTTTTGACCTCGGCGTTCACCCACCGATGAGCGGTCAGGTCCCCAAGCTGGAATGGCGGGGCGTCGACAAGGCGTTCGACGGCAAGGCGGTGCTGCAGGGCCTGAACCTCGACGTCGCCCCCGGCCGTTCGCTGGTGATCATCGGCGGCTCGGGCCAGGGCAAGTCGGTGACCATCAAGATCGCCGCCGGCCTGATGCAGGCCGACGGCGGCCAGATGCTGATCGACGGCAAGGACATCACCGGCGCGCCCGAGAAGGAGCAGCGCAAGCTGGCCTCCGGCTTCGGCATGCTGTTCCAGGGCGGGGCGCTGTTCGACAGCCTGACCGTCTGGGAGAACGTGGCCTTCCGCCTCATCAACGCCGACAAGGTCGCGCGCAAGCAAGCCAAGGTCCGCGCCATCGAGGCCCTGGGCCGGGTGCGCCTGGGGCCGCAAGTCGCCGACCTCTATCCGTCCGAGCTCTCGGGCGGCATGCAGAAGCGCGTGGGCCTGGCCCGCGCCGTGGCCGCCAATCCCGCGGTGATCTTCTTCGACGAGCCGACCACGGGCCTGGACCCGATCACCAGCCGCGCCATCAACGCCCTGATCCTCGAACAGGTGAAGGGCCTCGGCTGCACAGCGGTGACCATCACCCACGACCTGGAGTCGGCCCGCACCGTGGGCGACGAGATCGCCATGCTCAACGACGGCGTCATCGTCTGGCGGGGCCCGGCCGCCGACATCGACCGCTCCGGCAACCCCTACGTCGATCAGTTCGTGAAGGGGTTGGCCGAAGGGCCGATCAAGCCGGCAATCTAGACGACGGCAGCCGCCGATATCGCCGCCTCTGCCGCGGTGGTCTTGCGCGGCGAGGTCTCCTTGAGGAAGACGGCGATCAGCAGGCCCAGCACCTGGCCGGCCAGGGCGAAGTACAGGATGTACTGCAGGCCGTAGTTCTGGGCGATGGCGCCGGCGATGGACGGAGCCACCCCGCCGCCGAAGATCTCCCCGGCGCCGATGATCATGCCAGCCACCAGGGCGATCTGCCCAACGGGCGCGGCCTCGGCCGCGAGCGGGCCGGCGAGCACGGCCAGGGCCCCGAAGTTGAACAGGGCCGCGCCGAACAGCAGCACGAACAACAGCGGCAGGCTGGCCGATCCGGTATGGGCGAAGGCCCACAGGAAGATCGCCGCCAGGACGAAGGCGCCCAGGACCGCCATCTTGCGACCGATCAGGTCGGAGATGGCCGGCAAGCCGAACTGGCCGAGAAAGCCGCCGAAGCCGATCGCCGAGGACACGAAGCCCATCTGCGTGGTCGTCAGCTTCAGGTAGTTCTGCAGATAGGTGGGCATCATCGCGCCCATCACGAACACCCCGGTCATGGCGCAGACCAGGGTGATCATGCCGAGGCCCACGTTGCGGTGCTTGAACACGTCCTTAAGCGAGGTCCGGGCCACATTGGCCGCCTTGCCGATCGTGGCGGGCTCGCGGATGGTGATGGCGATCAGCACGGCGACGATCACACCGGGGATGCCCGCGATCAGGAACACTTTCCTCCAGGTGGTGAAGGTCAGCATCTGCGTGGCGATGATGGGGGCGAGCGCCGACCCGAGCAGGGCGAAGACGCACTGGAAGATGCCCTGGTTGATCCCCCGCCGCGGCGGGTAGGAGGCTTCGGTGCAGACCGCAACGCCGGTCGAGGCCACCGCGCCCTCGGCCAGGCCCATCACCGAGCGGATCACCAGCAGGCTGACGAGCCCGGTGGCCACGCCCGAGAGCCAGGACAGCAGCGAGAAGGCGATGATGCACGGCACCAGCACGCGCTTGCGGCCGAGACGGTCGGACAGGCCGCCCATCACGAAGGCCGACAGGCCCCAGAACACTCCGAGGATGCCGACGATGTTCCCCAGGTCCTGATAGTTGAGATGCAGGTCCTTCATCATGGAGGGGAACAGGGGCGCCAGGACCATGCGGTCCAGGCCCACCGTGCCGAAGGCGAGGGCCAACAGGGCGACCGCCTTCCATTCGTAAGCAACGTCCCAGCGGGCCGGCGTGCCGCCAGCGGCGGCGGATGAAGTGCTCAAGGGTGACCTCCCAGGTCTGATCGACTGTTCTTGGTCGTTGTCTTCACGCGCAGTCTTATGGCCTCTGGGAAGGGATGCGCCGCCCGTCCGTGCAGGCCGGTCGGCGTGAACTCGTTGTGCTGAAAAGCGAACCGGCCCCCGCCCAGAACATTGTTCTACGGTCAATCTGGTCCAGGAACTCCGGGGTGTATACAGAAAATTCCCGGCCGCCCGTGGCGAAGGCTTAAGCCAGCACCTTGCCCGGATTGAGGATGCCCTTGGGGTCGAGCGCCTGTTTCAGCGCTCGCATCAGGCCCAGTTCCGTCTCGCTGCGCGAATAGCCGAGGTATTTCTTCTTCTCGGTGCCGATGCCGTGCTCGGCCGAGATCGAGCCCTTGAAGTCGCGCACGGCGTCGTAGACCACCTGCTTGACCGCGCTCTCGTCCTCGCCATGCGCCGCCTGCACCCCGATGTGCAGGTTGGAGTCCGCCACGTGGCCGAAATAGACCGTGCCCAGGGTCGGCAGGGCCGCCTTCAGGCGGCGGTCGAGCTCCTCGGCGAAGCCGCCGATCTGGCCGGTGGGGACAGACACGTCGAAGGGGACGTGCGGCGCGAACACGCGCGGGAATTCGCCGGGGATCTCGCGGATGCGCCACAGCTCGCGGGTCTGTTGCGAACTTTGTGCGATCACCGCGTCGTCGACCTCGCCGGCCTCGATGGCGCTGCTGATCAGGTGCTCGAAGCGCGCCTCGTCAGCCTCGGGATCGGCGCCCAGGGCGTCGAGCAGCACATAGACCGCGTGGGTTCCGCTGAGGGGCCGCCGGCCGAATTCGCGCACGCCCATCTCGTAGAAATCGCCCCACATTACCTCGAAGGCCGAAAGCGAGCCGCCCAGCATGGCGCGGGCGCGGCGCAGCAGGGCGAGGGCGTCGTCGTAGCTTTGCAGGCCGCAGATGGCCGTGGCCGCCGTCGCCGGCTTGGGGAACAGCTTGAGGTTGGCGCGTGTGACCACGCCCAACGTGCCCTCCGAGCCCACGAACAGCTGCTTGAGGTCATAGCCGGTGTTGTTCTTCAGCATCTTGTTGAGCGACGACACGATGCGGCCGTCCGCCGTCACCGCCTCCACGCCCAGGACCAGGTCGCGCATCATGCCGTAGCGCA
>Ga0265338_10010377_pt1 | contig 10930 bp, 12 predicted proteins | sample 42126metaG_FD_193579 | JGI IMG/M metagenome (GOLD analysis project Ga0265338, IMG submission 193579) | Rhizosphere microbial communities from Carex aquatilis grown in University of Washington, Seatle, WA, United States - 4-21-26 metaG | ecosystem: Host-associated > Plants > Roots > Rhizosphere... | reverse complement strand
TAGAGTTCGTGATTCTTCCATTATGTAATACTCTCACCGCTATGTCAGTAGTTCTTATCTGAAAAGCGTCGTGAGCCAAAGGCAGAACAGGGCGCTCGTCGCTCCCACACATCCTGTGCTTCGCAACACACACGCACCCTGCTACAGGACGGCTTTTCACTGGTAGATGAGGCCGATGACGAGGCCCACCACCACCCACTGGCAGAAGTACGCAATCCCCTGCATGACCGTGAGCCTCCAGCCGATGCGGAGATTCACATGGTTGTGGATCACGAAGGTGCCCAAGGCGAATACGCCGATGAGCACGCCAAGATGCAGGCCCCAGATCCACCAAATACCGCCGCGGTACATGAGGGCGTAGAGCACCGCCACCGCCAGGATGGATATGAAGATGGCCAGCATGCCCAGAGGCATGTGCTTCATCAGATCCTTCTCTTCGCGATAGACATTCGGGTATTTCATGAATTCGGACTTCATGGCCGGCATCGCCGCGAACAGCGCGAAACCCATGGCCATGTAGACCACGAAAGCCCCGAGCGCTGCCAGGAATACCCACAGCAGATGCAGTTCCATTACCCCACCCCCATCGTCAGTAATTGAGCTTCGGGTACCAGTCCTTACCTCTTCCTTCGGGCGTCAAATCCAATAGGTTCCAAAGCGGCCAGATCATATCGACGTGGCGCGGACTCTGGCCCTTGTCGGCCTTGGCGAACATGAGCTCGCTGGCCCAGAAGTGGCGCACCTTGCCGTCCTTCTTCACGAACACGTTCATGGCGGGGGTCTGGCGCCCTTCCGCATCCTCGCCGTGATAGAGCCGGTTGTAGCTATTGTCGGCGGAGGAGAGGAAGCGCAGGTGGCGCCAGCCGCGATTGCGGGCGAAGGTCATGATGCGCGGCAGCGGTGACTTGGCGACGATGGCGAGGTTGGCGCGCTGGTTCACGTGGTCCGCGGCGCCCTCCAGGGAATCCACGATGGAGGTGCACATGGGACAGGGGTTTTGCATGCCCAGGCTGAACATGTAGCTGTACAGGATCAGGGTGTCCTTGCCGGGAGCGAACAATTGCGAGAGCTTGATCTTGCGGATGCCGATGACGTCCGCCTGCTCCTCGAACACGAAGTCTTCCGGCACCTCGCCCCCCAAGGGCAGCTTGCGGCGCAGCTTGGCGACTGCTTCCACTTCGCGGCGCAGGGCGATCTCGGCTTTGAGCAGCTGGTCGCGGGCCTTGCGGTAGGCCCTGGATTCGTTGGGGAAGTGTCCGATGGGCTTGTCAGCGGCCTTGCTGGCCGCTTTCTTCTTGCGCCGGGTGGCCATCACGCCCTCGCTTGGCTTACACGGTGCCCCGACTGTACGCCTTCCAAGTCAAAAAGGCTCCCAACACCAGGAGCACCACGGCGATGACCGGCACCACGCCGGGGATGGCGGTGAACACGGCGGCCAGACCCGCCATCTGGATGGGGAAGATGATCCGCACCACGCCCGTGAGGATGGCGAGCCAGCCCACCAGACTGATGAGCACCGGCCAATCCTTCCAGACGTTGTGCACCTGGATGATGGCGACACCGGCGATCAGGCTCAGGAATCCGGCGAGCATCACCAGCAGCGGTTCGTGCCCCGCCACGGCCAGCATGTCCGCGAACAGGGCGCGATTCACCAGCAAGGCGAGGCCGGCGGCCAGGAACAGGGTACCGAGCAGCCCGGCGATGAACTTCGAGACGCGCAGCGGGACTTCTTGGAGAGTGTGGGCTTTCAACATGGCGTCGCTCCTGCGCTGATTGCGCTTTTGACCCGAGCATAAGCCCAGATCAAGCTTCGGCAGTGCTGGATTTGACGGTGTGTCGCCCTGCGACGGCGATGCTTATGACAACAACCAGCATTGCCAGCATCTGCGCGGCTATGAAGCCAGGCACACCCACGGGGCAGATGCCGGTGAAGCTATCCGTGAGGCTGCGGGCCAGGGTGACGGCGGGATTGGCGAAGGACGTGGACGAAGTGAACCAGTAAGCCGCCATGATGTAGAGGCCCACCGCGTAGGGCGTAGCCTGGGGGTGGCTCTTGGTGGTGCGATGGATGAGCAGCAGAAGGCCGACAGTGGCCACGAACTCGGACCACATGAGCGCCATGCCTGGGCGCGGCTTGGTCGCCCACTCCAGGATGGGCATGGCGAACATGGCATGGGTGGCCCACACGCCCACGATGGCACCCAGGCACTGGGCCGCCATGTAGCCGGGAACGAGTTTCCAGGCCAGCTCACCACGCGCCGCAAACAGCAGGCTCACCACCGGGTTCAGGTGCGCGCCGGAGACGGGGCCGAAGGTGAGGATGATGGCCACCAGACCCGCACCGGTGGCGAGGGAGTTGGCCAGCAAAGCGATGGCTTCGTTACCGCCGGCGAGGCGCTGACCCATGATGCCGGAACCAACCACGACCATTAATAGAAATACTGTGCCGAGGAACTCGGCGAACAGGAGTTGGAGAGTCTTCACTTGGAACCGATCTCTTTTATCTTCTTTTGGATCGCGATCTTGTCCAGCTTGTCCAAGGGGAGAGCCGTGAAGACCTCGATGCGGCGTCGCAGCGCCATGAGCGTGTCGCGGAAGGCCCGGCGCTTGTCCTCGTCGCTCCCCTCCACCGCTGCCGGATCCGGCAGGCCCCAGTGGGCCGTCATGGGTTGGCCAGGCCAGTACGGACAGGGCTCCGCGGCAGCCTGATCGCAGACCGTGAACACGAAATCCATCTGCGGCGCGCCGGGTGCGGCGAACTCATCCCAACTCTTGCTGCGCAGGCCCGCGACCGGGAAGTTGTTGTGGCGCAGCGTCTCCAGGGTCCAGGGGTTCACTTCGCCCTTGGGATGGCTGCCGGCGCTGTAGCCCTTGAAACGCCCGTGGTTCAGGGCCGGATGGTTCATGAGCACTTCGCCGAATACCGAGCGGGCCGAATTGCCGGTACATAAAAAGAGGACGTTGTAGATCTTGTCCGTCATGCTCAGGCACCGGGCTGGGCGCAACAGGCGCCGTCCTTCTCCACCTTGGGCTTGCCGGGACTCATCTGCACTTGCTCGCCGCGGTCGGCTTCGCCGTAAGTGGTGCTGTCGCCAAAGGTGTAGAAGCCCTCCCAGGCCAGTCCATTGGGATCGGCGCTCCAGGTCTTGCTGGATTGGGCGTAGCAGCAGCGGGTGCTGGCTTGGTCTTGGGTCGCGACCTCGGCGGCCTTGAGGCGCCCGGCGATCTCACCCAGCTCCTCGCGGCTCTCTGCCTGGATGCCGAGATGATCGACACCGGGCTTCTTGCCACGGGTGGAGATGGCGAAGTTCACGCGCGGGTCGTCCAGCATCCACTTGGCGTAGTCACCCTTCTCCACCGAAGGCCCGGTGCCGAACAGGGTGGAATAGAACTGGATGGACTGGCCGAGGTCAGCGACGGCGACGTGTACGTGCAGGCGTTTCATGGCGGGTGCCCTTCTTGATGGTTTGGGTGGCCGGAGCGCAGCTAGTGACGCCGCAGTCGGCGCCCTGGCAGCAGTTCTCCGAGAGATATCCGATGAGGCCGTTCATCTCGCCGAAGTCGGCGGCCTGATACAGGGTGCGGCCTTCGCGCCGTTCACTCACCAGGCCCGCATGGCGCAGCCCGGCCAGGTGGAAAGAGAGCGTGGCCGGGGCGATATCCAGTTTCTCGCCGATGGCGCCCACGGCGAGACCCGCCGGGCCCGCCTGCACCAGCAGGCGGTAGATGGCGAGACGGCTCTCGTGGGCCAGGGCCCCCAGGGCGCGGATGGCGGTGTTTGATTCCATGATTCCAGTATTATCGAACTATTGGGAGATGTCAAACCTCAAGGAGGCATCCTCTATCTCATCATTCGAGCTTGAGCCGTGCGAAGACCATGTAGGAATGCGGGCTCCCGTAGGCGGAGTCGGCGGCCTTGGGCAGGTCGTAGATGCTCACCAAGCCCCCGAGCCCGGCATAGAGATGACCACCCAGCGGCCAGTCGTGAATGTAACCCACGCTGAGCTTGGCAACACTGGGCTCGCGGCCGGTGAGCGCCGAGACGCCGGTGAAGATCTCCTCCTCCTGCACCCGCTCCAGGCGTGCGAACAGCGTGTGCGTCGAGTGCCAGGTGATCGCAGTCTCGGCCAAATAGGCATCCAGCACCTGTCCTGGCCGGTCATCATCACGGCCCCAGGCCACGGTAGTAGCCCAGTTCCCGTCTGATAGCGGGCGGTCGTATATCGCCGAAGCCGTGGTGCGGCGCTGGTCCACCTGGGGCTGGAGTTGCTCGGGACTGTGCAGGTAACCCTGGCTGACTTGCAGTGACCAGTCCTCATCGGGATTCCAACTCAGCCGTGCGGAGGCGGAATCCAACCGTCCGGTCTCGATGTTGTAGCGGAACTGATCCGGCTCGCGTCCGTGGAAAGCGGAGACCTCGAACTTGAACTGCTGGAACACGGAGCCCAGGGTCAGGACGCCGTAGGTGATGTGGGTCGAATCCAACCAGTGATGCGAGATCGGTGCCTCCGGGTCATCCATGCCCGAGGCGCGATGCATGAACGCCGGCGGCCCGAGCGCCGGCTCACCCGGAAGCCCGCCATAGATGAAAGCTGAATAGCGCTGGGAGAAGGCATGGCTCCAGGATGCTGACAACTCCATGAACAAGTCGTGAGGATGTTGCCTATCCACCAGCGGATCAGTCCCATCCGCCGTCTCGCCCGTCTGCAACAGCAGAGGATAACCGCGCTTGCCCATGATGGCGTCCAGGGAAAGCATGGCTCGCAGTCCCAAGGTATCCGCACCCCAGCTGCGATCCGCCATCAGCATGAACATGCTGTTGGAGAAGTCCTCAGTGTCACCGCGCGGCCCGCCCTGGTAGTCGTGAACCTGATAGAGGTAACCATGGGTCATGGTCATCCAATCCCCCTGCATGGCCATGACACCCTGCATGGGCGTGGCGTCAGGTTCCCAACTGGTGCCCGAAGCTTCGCGGGTCATGGGATAGCCGCCGAAGGCTCCCGTCATCCCGATGCCGGCGTCGGCAAACGCCGATGATGCGCCCATGCCAGGCAACAGCATGGCGAGAAGTCTGGCGAGGTGAGGTCTCGACAAGTCCTACCGAGGCGGCTTGTCTGTGGCGTCGCTGCCATGGTCGGATAGCTGTGCATCGAACCACTTATGTATCGCGGCAATCGTATCCGAATCCTTGCCTGTGTAACGGACTTCAGCCCCATTCGGCAGCTCGCGGTAGACGATCGCGATCTGCCCCGGTCTTACGTCGCTCAGGTACTGGACGCCGGGCATATCCATGCCATGGATCTTCATGGGATCCGAATAGTCCCCCTTCGTGAAACGCTGAGCTTCCATGGAGAGATGCGTGCGGATGGCGCTGACGATATCCTGGTCCTTCGGATCCTTGGCGACCACCTGCTGCAGTCCGCCGTCCACAGTCTTCTGGAATACATGCGTGGAGTTGTGGATGTCGAATGGCATCACCATTGAGCCCTTCTGGGCGACATCCTGCTGTCGCGCAGTAGGATCGGCGGCGACGGCCGTCATGCCGGCATAGAGGGCAAGACCTATCAGCATCGTGCGCATAAGGACACTCCCAAGGTTTGCGAGACGGCTGCGCGGTGTATTGGCACAGACGGCCCCTCAAGACCGTCAGGTTGCAGCGAAGCCTACAACCTGGAGTAAACTCCATGTCAAGGGCTATCGGAGACAGATGATGGAGAAATCGATAGGTCAGGCTTCAGCGGTCTTGGGACTCTCCCAGGACACCTTGCGTTACTACGAGAAGATCGGCCTGGTGCCGAAGACACCCAAAGACCATTCGGGACGACGCAGCTATTCCGACGACCATCTGGCGCGGCTACGCTTCGTGCAAAGGGCCCAGAGTGTGGGTTTCAGCCTGGCCGAGATCGCCCAACTCCTGAAGCTGCGGGCGAGTCCCACCAAGAGCAGCCGCATGGTGCGAGCCATGGCCCAGTCGAAATGCGACGCCATGAAGCACCAGATGGCTGACCTGCAACGCATGCAGGAAGAGTTGGGGGCGCTGCTGAGCCTCTGCGATGGTAAGGGTGAGCACTGCCCCATCCTGGAAGGCTTGGATGGAGCCGGTACAAAACCTAGCTGCTGCCAGTAATCTGTCCCCAACCGCTCAGGCAGTGATGCGTTTGATCATGAAGTATGAAGACGAAGGGCAAAGTTCCGCGAACTGCGCCGTCCCAGCGATTCCCGCCGGCGCTTCTTCACGGGTGAGCTTGCGGTAACCCAGCGTCGCGAAGAACGCTTCCGCCGTGGTGGTGAGGAGATAGAGCTCCAGCACGCCCGCCGCCTTGGCATGTTCCTCCATGGCTTCCACCAGGCGCTTGCCGAGGCCGGTGCCGCGATGGGCTTCGTCCACCGCCACGGAACGCAACAGCCCCACCTCGCCCAGCACCTCGAGACCGGCGCAACCCACCAGCGTCTTGTCCACGTGGGCCGTGAGGAAATGCTCCAGCATCTCCGGCGTGATGTCCTCGACGGACAGATCCGCGGCCTGCAACAGCGTGTTCAGGGCCAGCTCGTCGTGGGAGTGGAAACGCGCGATGTCGATATGGCTCATGTGCCGTGCCCCATGAGGTTCAGGATGCCGTCGGTGGCGATCTGCAGCCCCACGCAGAACACCAGGAATGCAGAGATGCGGTTCAGCACCATGCCGCCCTTGGGGCCGATGCGCCGCAAGAAGGCCGGCGTGTAGGCGAGGCAGACGTAGACCATGAGCCCGGTGATGAGCACCGCCACCACCAAGGCACCGATGTTGGCGAGGTAGGTGGACTCGTGGGTGGCGTGGGCGTTGGCGCTCAGGGTGAGCAGCACGGCGATGGTGCCGGGACCGGTGGTCATGGGGAAGGCGATGGGATAGAACAGCTTGTCGTCGAGATCGGCCGGCGCGTGGGCTGCGGCGTGGCTGTTGGCGGAATCCGCGGCGGGCTTGTTGTCGCTGCCCAGGAGCAGCCAGCCCATGTGACAGATGACGATACCGCCCGCGAGCTGCACCACCGGCAGGGAGATGCCGAAGAGCTTGAAGAACCAGCTGCCCACGAACAGCACCGTGAGACAGAGGATCATGCAGTAGAGGGTGACCTTGGAAGCGGCGGCATGCCGCTCCTTGCTGTCCAGGTGCTCGAAGAAGGGGTTCACCACCAGCGCGGTGCCCACCGGGTTCACCGGCGCGAACAAGGCGATGATGCCCGCCACCGCGAGATGCAGGAAGACGGAGACCGCTTCCATGGCTATTGGACCCGGCCCGAGGGCGGCGGCATGCGACGGCGAGTCAAGGAACTGCGCAGTTCCCATTCCTGCTCCTGAGAGACATCTCCCAGGAACTTCACTTCCTCGGCGACCTGCACCGCCACCGGCACACCGTCGCGGTAGAGCACCCGGTTCTCGCCGACGATGGGCAGGCGCTGGCCGGGAGTGATGATGCCCACCAGGTTCAGGGCATCCGCCGCGGAGACGGACACCAGTTCGCCGATCTTCTCCCGGCGGCGCACCTCGCGCAGGGCACCGATGGCATCCGGCAGGGCGAACTGCTCGCCGGCGAAGCCATCCACGAAACGGCCGCCCCGCACCTCGCCACGGGCTTCCATGCGGCGATACACATATAAGAGGTCGCGCCAGGGCGGCAGCGCGCTCTCACGCTCCAGCACCTTGCGGAACACCACGCCGTAGCGGCGCAGCAGCACATCGGCGAGATGGGTCAGGGCCTCGGCATCGGTGCTGCTCCCGCCGCCGGCCACGGGCTGGCGCGGCACCAGGGCCCAACGGCCCGCCTCGTCCACACCCGGCGCAGCGCCGCGGCGCATGCGATAGCGCGTGGAACTGCTTAAAGAAGGTCGCTTGCTGGGGGGCGTGATGAGCGCCCGCAATCCAGCGAAGGAGTCGGAGGCCGCGAGGCCCCAGGCGGTGAGCTCAGCGAGCGCCTGCTCCACCTGGGTGCGCAAGAGGCCGGTCAGGCGCGTGATGTCCGTGAAGAACAGCGCGCCGTTGGCACGCAGCGCATCCAGCACCGTACGGGCGCCGTGGCTCAGATTGATGGCACCCGTATCCGGCATCTCGGCCAGGGCGCGCCAGTGGTCGAGCGCCTCGCGCTCCACGAAGGCGATGGGCGTGCCGCGCACCGGACCCGCGCGGCGTTCCTCGTCCGTGGCGCGCGGCGGCACCAGGCGCATCCAGGCCACGCTGCCGCCGGCGCAGAGCTGGTCCAGCATGTAGGGCGCGTAATCCAGCACGCGTGCCGGCAGGATGTCCTGCTCCCAGGCGAAGGCCGGGGCGGAGAAACCGGAGAGCTGCTCCAGCGCGGCAGCCAAGGCCGCGTTGCCCTCGCTGCGCTCGGCGCCCACGCCGTGCCAGTCGAAGAGGAAGCGCATGTAGTCCGCCGGCATGACCGGCTCGATCTCGCTCCGGAGGCGCTTCAGGGTGTACCTGTGGATGCGGGCCAGCAGGCGCCGCTCCACCCATTCGGTATCGGTGGCATCGGCACTGTACTTGCCGCGCATGACGCCGCCTTCCGCTTCCAGGGCCAGGAGTGCCGCTTCGATCTCGGTGGAGCCCAAGCCCAGCAGGTCCGCGAAGGAACGGGCCGTGACGGGGCCGGAGCATTCCAGGCGGCTGCGGATGAGCTCCCGCAGCGCGTCCTCACGGGCCGGCGGCGCGTCCTGCTCGAAAGGCGTCAGTTCCGGTTCGAGCTTGGCATCCGGGAACGCCGCCAGGAACTCGTGCAGCCGCTCCGCCGCGACGCCCAGCACCTGGCCGTTGGCCAGGGTGGCCGCCGTGGCGCGGCGCGCCTCGCAGAGAGCGTGGAAGCGTTCGCGCCAGGTGGCATCGGGGATGTCGCTGGACTTGCCGCGCAGGTCTTCCCCGCGGGTGAGGAAACCCAGCACCACCAGGGCGTCGTGCAGTTCATCCGCGTCGCGGGCCGTGGGCCAGACTTCCTCGCGCACCCGGGCGATGGCTTCCGGGTCGAGGGAGGCCAGCGACCCCGCCTCTTCCAGGCTCATGACGCCGCGGGACTGCACCGCGAGGGTGCGGCGCTCCTCGGCGGGTGCATCGTCCAGGAAGGCGTAGGGCTTGGCGGAGAGTATCTCCTGGGCCAGGGGCGAAGGCGACGAGAGATCCCGCGCCAACACTTTCAGGTCGCCGCTCTGCAGGCGTTCCAGCAGGCGGATGAACCCGTCGGAGTCCATGACCTCGTGCAGGCAGTCCTTGAGGGTCTGGTGCACCAGGGGATGGTCCGGCACTTCCCGGGCACCCGCCAGGTTCTCGGCGCAGGCCAGCTGGTCCGGGAACACCACCGCCACCAGGTCTTCCGCGTCGGCGCGCTGGAAAGCCGGCGGGTTGCGATGGCCGTTGCGGTTGCGCCGCACGGCGAGCGCCGTGGTGGCTACCCAGCGCCAACGGGTGCCGAACATGGGCGCCTGCAGGATGGCCTGCACCAGTATCTCTTCCGCGGTGGCGGGATGCAGGTACTTGGCGGGCTCCTCCAGCGGGAAGCTGTGGGTGGCGCCCAACGAGAGCACCAGGGAATCTTCCAACGCGGCGGCCTGCAATTCGAAATTGAACTTGCGGCAGAAGCGCTTGCGCAGGCTCAAGCCCCAGGCACGGTTGATGCGCGCACCGAAGGGGGAATGAATCACGAAGTGCTGGTCGCCGGCTTCGTCGAAGAAGCGCTCGAAGATGACGGTGTCTTGCGTCGGCAATGCGCCTAGGGCCGCCTTGGCGGCAGCGAGATATTCCGCCAACTGGCGCGCCGCGACCTCCTCGATACCCGCCTCGGCCATGAGCCAGGGGATGATCTCCTCGTTGGCCGTGAGCTTCGCATCCACGTCCCCGCGCAGGCGCGAGACGGACTTCGACAACTCGTCACTGCGCGCCGGGGCTTCGCCGAACCAGAACGGGATGTTGGGCGGCTGGCCCTTGGCATCCTCGACGAGCACCCGGCCCGTCTCGACTTTCAGGATGCGGTAGCTGGTGTTGCCCAGCTGGAAGATGTCGCCGGGGATGCTCTCGAAGGAGAAATCCTCGTTCAAGGTGCCGATGCGCAGGCCCGAGGGGCTCAAGATCACGTCGTAATCGAACTGGTCCGGGATGGCGCCGCCGTTCGTCACGGCGATGAGCTTGGCGCCGCGCCGGCCGCGGAGCTTCTTGTTCACCTGGTCGCGGTGGATGTGGGCGCTGCGCCGGCCGCGACGGGTGGAGAAACCCTCCGCCAGCATCTCGACGACCTCCTTATAATCTTTTTCGCTCATGGCCTGGTAAGGCCAGGCGTGGCGGAAGGCCTCATATAGCTTGGGCTCGTCCCACTCCTGGCAGGCCACTTCGCCCACGATCTGCTGGGCCAGCACGTCCAGAGGGGCATCCAATACCTTCAAGGTATCCAGTTCGCCCCGCTTCACGGCGGCCAGGAGCGCGGTGCAATCCACCAGGTCGTCGCGGGTGAGCGGGAACAGGCGCCCCTCCGGCAAAGCGCCGACGCCGTGACCGGAACGCCCCACCCTTTGCAGGAAGGTGCTGATGCCGCGGGGCGAACCCAACTGGCACACCAGGTCCACGTCGCCGATATCGATGCCCAACTCCAGCGAGGCGGTGGCGACCAGCGCCTTCAGCTCGCCGCGCTTCAGGCGCTGCTCCGCGTCCAGGCGATGGGCCCGGGCCAGGGAGCCGTGGTGGGAAGTGACGAACTCCTCGCCGATGCGCTCGGCCAGGTGCCGCGCCACCCGCTCCGCCTGGCGCCGGTTGTTGGAGAAGATGAGCGTGGTGCGGTGGGTGGCGGTGAGGGCCGCCAGGCGATCGTAGATCTCGGTCCAGACTTCGTTGGACATCACCGGCGTCAAGGGCGAGCGCGGCATCTCCAGATGCAGGCTGCGCTCGCGCACGTGGCCCGTGTCCACGATGGTGCAGGCTT
>Ga0265338_10010376_pt1 | contig 10931 bp, 8 predicted proteins | sample 42126metaG_FD_193579 | JGI IMG/M metagenome (GOLD analysis project Ga0265338, IMG submission 193579) | Rhizosphere microbial communities from Carex aquatilis grown in University of Washington, Seatle, WA, United States - 4-21-26 metaG | ecosystem: Host-associated > Plants > Roots > Rhizosphere >... | reverse complement strand
CGTGTCTGCTCGCACTGCGCACGCGCCGCCCCGTGAAGATGTCGTACGGACGCGAGGAGTCGTTCCACGGCCACGTGCACCGGCATCCGTCGCGTACGTGGATCCGCTACGGCGCGACGAAGGACGGGCGGCTCGTCGCCGCGGACGTGCGGCTGCTGATGGACGGCGGCGCATACGCGTCGTCCTCCCCCGCCGTGATCGTCAACGCCTCGACCTTCGCCGCCGGCCCGTACGAGGTGCCGAACGTCCGCGTCGAGGGAACCGTCGTGTACACGAACAACCCACCGTGTGGCGCCATGCGCGGGTTCGGCGCGCCGCAGGTCTGCTTCGCGTACGAGTCGGCGATGGACGTTCTCGCGGGCGAGCTCGGGATCGACCCGCTCGAGCTGCGGCTCCGCAACGTGCTGCACACCGGCTCGGTCCTCCCCACCGGTCAGGTCCTCACGGGGAGCGCACCGGCGCGTGAGGTGCTCGAGCGCTGCGCCTCGATTCCGCTGCCCGAGCCGGAGCCGGAGCTCGGGCGCGATCCGATCGCGTACCCGGGCGGCGCGGGCAACGTCAGCCGCGGCGAGTCGCTGAAACGCGGCGTCGGCTTCGCCCTCGGCTACAAGAACATCGCCTACAGCGAGGGATTCGACGACGCGTCGGAGGCGACGGTGACGCTCCGTCCGGGACCGGACGGGCCGGTCGCCGTCGTGCACACCGCCGCCGTCGAGTACGGCCAGGGCCTCTACACCGTGCTCGGGCAGATCGTCCGCACCGAGCTCGGTGTGGACGAGATCGTCTTCGAGCCCGCGTCGGCCGATGTCGGCTCTGCCGGTTCGACGTCGGCGTCGCGCCAGACGACGATGACGGGCGGCGCCGTGCTCGGCGCCTGCCGCGAGGTGCGCGCCGAACGGGACGCGCGGGGCCTCGACGAGCCGATCACGCGCACGTTCACGTACCACCACCGCGCCACCACGGGCATCGACGAGAACGGCCAGGGCGACGTCCACGTCAGCTTCGCGTTCGCAGCGGAACGGGCCGTGGTCGAGGTCGACGAGGAGCTCGGCCTCGTGCGCGTCCTCCAGATCGCGGCGGCGCAGGATGCCGGCCGCGTCATGAACCCGCAGGCCGCCGCGGGACAGGTCGAGGGCGGCACGGCGCAGGGGATCGGGCTCGCGCTGATGGAAGAGGTGAAGCTCGAGGACGGGATCATCCGCAACGCCTCGTTCACCGACTATCTGATCCCGACCATCCTCGACGTGCCGACGGTGGTGACGGAGTTCATCGAGGAGGCGGAGCCCGACGCGCCGTACGGTCTCAAGGGGATCGGCGAGCTCGGCACCGTCGTGGCGACTCCGGCTGTCGTGGCCGCGTTGCGCGACGCCGTCGGCCGCCCGCTGAACCGGGCGCCGGTGACGCCCGAGGATCTTGTCGGCCTCCGGCCGCCCGCCTCGACGACGGGCCCCGCGCCGATTCCGGAAGTGCCGGGCCAGCAGGCCGTGCCGGAGTACCTCGGCATGGGCCTCGGCCAACAGGAGCTGATGAAAAGGAGTGACTGAGATGAGCAGCACCGCCGTTCGCGTCGACCGGAGCACCCTCACCGGCCGCGACTACATCGAGACGCTCGACTGGTCGGTCGAGGAGCTCGAGGAAGTGCTCGCCGTCGCCGGCGAGCTGAAGGACGCGCGCAAGCGCGGCGAGGCGCACCGCCTGCTTCCCGACAAGACGCTGTACATGCTGTTCCTCGACAAGTCGACCCGCACGCGGAACGCCTTCGAGACCGGCATGACGCAGCTCGGCGGGCACGCGATCTTCCTCGACGCCGACAAGACCCAGGTCTCGCACGGCGAGAGCCCGAAGGACACGGCGATGACGCTGTCCCGCTTCGGCGAGGGCATCGCCATCCGCCACGACCTCGCTCCGTACGAGGGCAACGCGTGGATGCGCGAGATCGCAAAGTGGGCCGACATCCCGCTGATCAACCTCCAGTGCGACGTCGACCATCCGACGCAGACGATCGCCGACCTGATGACGCTGCGCGAGCATCGCGGCGACAACCTGCGCGGCCTGAAAGTGGCGATGACGTGGGCGTACGCGCCGTCGTACGCGCGCCCGCTGTCCGTCCCGCAGGGCGTCGCGACCCTCTTCCCCCGCTTCGGCATGGACGTCGTGCTCGCGCACCCGCCCGGCTTCGAGCTGATGCCCGAGGTGATGGAGAAGGCGCAGGCCGCGGCGAAGGCGGCCGGGTCGACGATCACGTTCGCGGACAGCATGGAAGAGGCGTTCGAAGGCGCCGACGTCGTCTACCCGAAGTCGTGGGGACGGCTGGACGCGTTCACCGACGAGTCGAAGGCTCTGGCGGAGTCCGGCGCGCACGCGAACTGGATCTGCGACGAGGAGAAGATCGCGCTCGCGTCGCCCGACGTCCTCTACCTCCACTGCCTGCCGGCGGACCGCGGCCGCGAGGTCACCGATGCGGTCATGGACGGCCCGCACTCCGTCGTCTGGGACGAGGCGGAGAACCGGATGCACACCGGCAAGGCGCTGATGGCGCTCACCATGGGCGGCTTCCGAACGTGACCGCGCGCAGGAGCGCAGTCGTCGCGATCGGCGGAAACTCGCTGATCAAGGACACGATGCACCAGAGCGTCCGCGACCAGTACATCGCGGCCGGCGAGACCTGCTGGCACATCGCGTCGATGATCAAGGACGGCTGGGATGTCGCCATCGGGCACGGCAACGGCCCGCAGGTCGGCTTCATCCTGCGCCGCTCCGAGCTCGCCGCCGCCGAGTTGCACGAGGTGCCGCTGGACGTCTGCGGCGCCGACAGCCAGGGTGCGATCGGCTACGCGCTCGCACAGAACCTCGAGAACGACTTCCGCAGGATCGGGATCGACCGCCACGCCGTCTCCGTGATCACGCAGATGGAGGTGGCGGCCGACGATCCGGCCTTCGCCAACCCGTCGAAGCCGATCGGCTCGTTCATGGACGAGCCGACGGCGATGCGGCGGCACGACGAGGACGGCTGGGCCGTGCGCGAGGACGCGGGGCGAGGCTGGCGGCGCGTGGTCGCGTCGCCCGCTCCGCTCCGGATCGTCGAGGAGGACGCGATCCGGGCGCTGATGGACGCCGGGTTCGTCGTCGTCTCGGTCGGCGGCGGCGGGATTCCGGTCGTCGCCGACGCGGACGGTCACCTCAGCGGCGTCGCGGCGGTGATCGACAAGGATCTCGCCTGCTCGCTGCTCGCGACGGTGATCGGAGCGGAGCTGTTGATGATCACGACCTCCGTCGAGAAGGTCGCGCTCCGCTACGGGACGCCCGAGCAGGAGTGGGTCGACCGGATGACGCTGTCCGAGGCGAAGGCGTACCTTGCCGACGGCACGCACTTCGCGGAGGGCAGCATGGGCCCGAAGATCCGCGCGGTGGTCGGCTTCCTCGAGCGCGGCGGCGCGGGCGCCACGGCGATCGTCACCGATCCGGGGAACGTCGAGCGCGCCCTCGCCGGCGAGACCGGCACGACGATCGTCCGCGACTAAGAGGGCTTCGCGTCCGGCGTGCCGCCGGCCATGCGCAGGCCGATCTCCGCGACGCTCTCGCGGTCCTCGGCCTCCGTCAGCCGGCCCTCGTACATGACGAGGACGCGGTCGTTCAGCGCGAAGATCTCGTCGAGGTCCTCGCTGATCAGCAGCACGGCGGTTCCGCTCTCGGCGGCGCGCAACAGGTACGCGTGCACCTGCTCCACCGCGGCGACGTCGAGGCCGCGCGTCGGCGACGCCGCCACGAGCACACTCGGATTCGCGTCGAACTCGCGGGCGATGACGACCTTCTGGAGATTGCCGCCGGAGAGGTAGTCGGTCTCCTGGTCCGGGCCGGACGCCTTGATCTCGAACGTGCGGATCGCCTCCTCCGCGGTCGCGCGCATCGGCCCGAGCCGCAGGAACGGCCCGAGCGAGTCGTCGCGGAACGACTTCAGCCCGAGGTTCTCCGCGATCGACAGCGTCGGCGCGACGCCTGTGCCGAGGCGGTCCTCGGGCACGTAGCCGATCCCGGCCTCGAACGCCGACCGCGCGTCGCCGTTGTGGACGGTCTTGCCCTTCACGCTGACCGCGCCCTTCGTGCACGGCCGCAGGCCCGCGATCGTCTCGGCGAGCTCCCGCTGGCCGTTGCCGGAGACGCCTGCGACGGCGGCGATCTCGCCCGCGCGGACGGTCAGCGAGACGCCCTTGACGGCGACGTTGCCGCGGTCGCCGTCGGCCCAGACATCGTCGAGCTCGAGCACCGGCGGGCTGTCGGGCCGCGCGTGACCCTCACGGCTGACGATCTCGATGTCACGGCCCACCATCAGCGCCGCGAGCGACTGCGGCGTCGCCTCGGCCGTCTGGACGGTGGCGAGCGCCTTCCCCGCCCGGAGCACGGTGACCCGGTCAGAGACGGCTTTCACCTCGTGCAGCTTGTGCGAGATGAAGATGACCGTCCTTCCCTCCGAGGCCATCTGCCGCGCCGTCACGAACAGGTTGTCTGCCTCGTCCGGCGTCAGCACCGCCGTCGGCTCGTCGAGGATCAATATGCGCGCCTCCTGGTACAGCGCCTTGAGGATCTCCACCCGCTGCTGCTCGCCGACGGAGAGCTGCCAGATCTTCGCGTGCGGATCGACGCCGAGGCTGTAGCGCTCGCCGAGCTCGCGCACCTGCGTCTCGACGGCGCCGGGGTTGATGCGGAACGTGCGGCCCACGCCGCGCCGGTCGCCGAGCACGAGGTTCTCCGCGACGCTGAACCGCTGGACGAGGCGGAAGTGCTGGTGCACCATCCCGACTCCCGCGTCGATCGCCTCGCGCGGCGACGCGAAGTCGACCTGCTCGCCGTAGAGGGAGATCGTCCCCGCGTCCGCGTGGTAGAGGCCGGTGAGGATGTGCGAGAGGGTCGACTTGCCGGCGCCGTTCTCGCCGAGCAGCGCGTGCACCTCGCCCGCAGCGGCCTCGAAGTCGACGCCGTCGTTCGCGACGACGCCGGGGAAACGCTTCGTGATGCCGCGCATCGAGACGGCGGGCGGAGCCGTGGCCATCAGCGCTCCTCCCGTGCGTACGGATTGCCGAGCGCAGCCGGAGCGCCCAGGCGGCTCCGCGCGGTGCCGGACGAGACGATCACGAGCACGACGATGGTCATCACGTACGGAAGCGCGTTCGTCCACAGCACCGTCGGCCCGAGGCTGATGTGGCGGGCCTGCAGCTGCGGCGCGAGCGCCTGGAGCGCTCCGAAGAAGTACGCGCCGACGAGGCAGAGCTCCGGCCGCCAGAACGCGAAGATGACGAGGGCAATCGCGATCCACCCCGCGCCGCCGGTGATCCCGTCCACCCACTGCGGCGTGATCGCGAGTGTGATCGTCGCTCCCGCGACGCCGGCGAACGCGCCGCCGACGAGCGTGTGGACGTAGCGGTAGCGCGTGACGTTGATGCCCATCGTGTCCGCGGCCGCCGGCGACTCGCCGACCGCACGGACGTTCAGGCCCGGACGCGTGCGCGACAGGTAGAGCCAGATCCCGACGACGCAGCCCCACGAGATGTAGACGAGGACGTTCTGTCCGAACACGATCGGGCCGATGACCGGCCAGCGCTGCATGCTCGCCGGGAACACGGCGCTGAAGGTGTGGGTGGCCGGCGCGCCGGAGAGGTTCAGGTCGTTGCCGAGATACGACGACAGCCCGACGGCGCCCGCGAAGATGGTCAGAGCGAGGCCCGAGACGATCTGGCTCGCACGGAGCGTGATCACGAGGAACGCGTGAATCGCCGACAGCGCCGCTCCGACGAGGCCGGCGACGACGACCGCTGCGGCGAGTGCGATCCCGGCGTTCGCGTGGACGTGCTGCACCGTCCAGAAGCCCATGACCGCGCCGACGAGCATCATCCCCTCGACGCCCAGGTTGAGCACGCCCGACCGCTCCGCGAGCAGCTCTCCGAGCGCGGCGTAGAGCAGCGGCGTCCCGTACGCGACGCCGGAGGCGATCAGGACGATCAGCAGCGAGTTGTTCACGATGCAGGCTCCGCGCCGGCCGCGGCGGCGCGCTTCTTCGTGCGGACGATGCGCACGCGGTGGCGGATGAGCACCTCTCCGCCGAGCGCCGAGAAGAGGATGATCCCCTGGATCACGCCGACGAGGCCGGCCGGGAAATCGACACCCTGCAGCGTGTTGCCGGCGTTCTCGAGACCGCCGATCAGGAACGCGACGACGACGACGGCGAACGGGTTGTAGCGGGCGAGCGCGGCGATGACGATCCCGGTGTACCCGTAGCCGAGCTTCTGGAGCCCGTTCGGGTCGCCGTCGATCGAATGCGCGAAGTCGCCCACCTGGCTGGCGCCGCCGAGGCCGGCAATTGCGCCGGAGAGCGCCATCACGGCGAGGATCTTGCGGCGCACGCGCACGCCCGCGTAACGCGCCGCCCGCTCGGAATCGCCGAGCACGCGCGCCTCGAACCCGAAGCGCGTCCGCGCGTACAGCACCCACAGCACGACCGCGGCGAGCACCGCGAGCACGGCGCCGAGCGGGACGGTGACGCCGCCCTGGATGTGAATCGTCCACGAGGGCCAGACGGCCGACGGGGGTAGCTGCTTCCCGACCGGGAAGACGCTCGCGTTGAAGCCCTTCGTCTCACGCCAGTACGACTGGCTCTGGAAGATCAGGTACGTCAGCACGAGGGCGGCGACGTAGTTGAGCAGCAGCGAGGTGAGGATCTCGTTGGTCTTGAAGAAGGCCTTGAGGACGCCCGGGATCAGCGCCCACAGCGTGCCGCCGACGCAGCCCGTCACCACCATCGCCGCGATCACGAACGGCGACGAGCTGCCGGTGCCGCCGAGGTAGAGGCCTGCGGCCGCACCGAAGATCGCGCCCATGTACAGCTGTCCCTCGGCGCCGATGTTGAAGAGCTTCATCCGGAACGCGGCGGCGGCGGCGAGGCCGGTGAACGCCAGCGGCGTCGCGGAGATCAGCGTCTGGGTGAGCGACCCTGTCTGGAGGAACGCCGCATCGAACAGCTGCCGGTAGGTCGAGAGCGGATTGTGGCCGGTCGCGAGCAGCACGAGCCCCGCGAGGAAGAACGCGAAGACAACCGAGCCGACGGGCACCGCGACCGACAGCCAGCGCGGCTGGCGCAGCCTCCGCTCAAAGGTGATGCGCATCCGGTCCTGTCATGAAGGCTCGAGGGGCCGGAGAGGGGCGCCGGTCGGGCGCCCCTCTCGCAACAGCCGTTAGCCCTTGGCGCTGCCGATCACGCCTTTGACGAGCCAGTTCATCCCGTAGAGGCTGTTCGCGCCGCCGGTGAGCACCTGCATCTTCACGCCGGCCTTCACGCGGAGCTTGCCGGTCTGGTCGTAGAGCGGCCCGGTGAACTCATAGAAGGAGCCGTTCTCGATCTTCTTCATGTACGTGGCGATCTTCGCCTTCGTCGCCGCGGACACGCCCGGCCCGTACTTCGCGATCCCGGTGAAGCCGTCGTTGAGGCTCCCGTAGTAGAAGCCCGACTTCCACGTTCCCGCCATCGCCGCCTTGACCCGCTTCAGCATGTACGGGCCCCAGTTGTACGTCGCGGCCGTCAGCCACGACTTCGGCGCGAACTTCGACGAGTCGGAGTCGTACCCGACCCACGGCACCTTCGCGGACTCGGCGTACTGGCCCGCAGCCGGCGAGTCGACGTTCTGCCCGAGGACGTCGGCACCCGCGCCGACGAGGCTCTGGGCGGCCTTCTTCTCCTTGGTCGGATCGAACCACGAGTTCGTCCAGACGAGGCTGACCGTCGCGCCCGGATGCGTCAGCTGGGCGCCGAGCGCGAACGCGTTCGCGTGCCGGATGACCTCGGGGATCGGGAACGCGACCACGTAGCCGATCTTCCCGGTCTTGCTGGCGGCGCCGGCCGCCATCCCGGAGAGGAAGACGGTGTCCTCGGCCCGGCCGAAGTACTCGGCCAGGTTCTTCGAGAGATCCGTGCCCGTCGCCTGCTCGAACAGGATGTTCGGATACTTCGCGGCAACCGCCTTCGTGATCATCCCGTAGGAGGTGCCGAAGATCATCTTGTAGCCCTGCGACGAGAGGCTGGCCACCGTCTGGTTGAACTGCGCCCCGGGGGCGATGTTCTCCTTCATGGTGAACTGCACCTTGCTGCCGAGCATCTTCTGGACGTACTGCATCCCGGCGTAGTGCGCCTGGGACCAGCCGCCGTCGTTGTGCGGCCCGACGAGGATGAGCGCGACCTTGTACGGGCTCGCGGCCTTCTTCGACGTGCCTCCGAACGTCACACTCGTGAAGACCAGCGCCAGGGCGCCGGCCGTCACAAGCAAGACGAGGACCGATCTGCTCCGCTTCATTACGTCCTCCTTGGGGATCTTCGGGCGGCTGCGGCCGCATTGGGGGGCGCCGTCGCCGGATTCAGGCAGCCTGCAAGATCCTTGTGAAGCTGCGGCACACGCACCTCCCGCACTTCTACAGACCGCGAGACCGCGGCACAAGCACCATCCGTTACGACGCCGAAAACGTCATCGTCGGACGTTACTGAGCCGCCGGTGGCGAACTACCGACCCATTTGGGCCATGGCCCCCGGCCGGATCGGCCTAGTAGCCGAGGAGCCGGACTTCCTCGCGACGTTCGCGAGCGAAGAAGTGGATGCCGTCGACGAACCTGACCCAGTTGCAGCGGGTGCACATGACGAGCGAATGGGTGCGGGCGCTGTCGGCGAGGTAGCGGACGCCCCGGAGCAGATCGCCGTTCGAGACCCCCGTTGCGGCCACGATCACTTCGCCCGGGGCGAGATCCTCGGTGCGGAAGATCCGCCCGTAATCCTCGATTCCGATCGCCCGGAGCTCGTCGATCTCGCGCCGGGAGGTCGGCCAGAACTGGGCCTCGACCTCGCCGCCGAGGCAGCGCAGCGCGGCGGCCGAGAGCACCGCCTGCCGCGTGCCGCCGATCCCGATGGCCAGGTGGTCGTTCGTGCCGCGGATCGCCGCCGAGATGGAGGAGGTCACGTCGCCGTCCTGGATCAGCTTGATCCGGGCGCCGGAATTGCGGATCTCCTCGATCAGGTCGTGATGGCGAGGGCGGTCGAGAACGATCGTCGTCACGTCGTTGACCCGGCGGCCGAACGCCTCCGCGATCGCCTCCACGTTCTCCGCCACCGACCGCTGGAGGTCGATCGCGCCGCGGGCCCGCGGGCCGACCGCCATCTTGCGCATGTACATGTCCGGAAGGCTCAGGAACTTGCCGGGCTCGCCGACCGCGATCATCGACATGGCGCCGTTGCCGCCGCGCGCGACGACGCCGCGCCCCTCGAGGGCGTCGAGCGCGAGGTCGACCTCCGCCCCGCCCGCTCCGACGATCGAGCCCGGGGTGAGGCTGCCGCTCTCGTCCATCGCACCGAGGACGACGCGGCCGCGGATCGGCATCATGTCGAGCGCCGCGCGCATGCCGCTCGCCGCCGCCTCCTCGGCCCCCACCTGGTCGGCGCGGCCGAGCCAGCGTGCCGCCGCGAGCGCGGCCCGTTCGGTGGCGCGCAGATACGACTCGCAGTTGCAGGGCGTCTGCTGCTCGTCCCCGGTCTCCCCCTCGGTCATGCTGCCCGTCGGCTCGGTCTCGAGATCCGTCACACCACCCGCTCCCGCATCCGCTCGGCGGCCGACAGGACGAGCTCCGCGACCGCCGCGGTCGCCTCGTCGGCGCTCTCGTTCTCGATCACCGGCACGCCCTCCCGCTCCGCCCGCCCGACGAGATAGTCCTGGAGCCGGCGGATCTCGGCGAAGCGGTCGAGGTACTTCGCCGTCGGCCGCTGCGAGCCCGCGTCGCGGGCGAAGAAGTGCTGCGCGTGCGCCGTCTCGTCCTCGATCGAGAGCATGCACGGGACGACGAGCGCGTCCGGCAGTTGCGCCGGCAGCATCCCCGGGACGAGGTGGACGCCCTCGAGCACCATCGACCAGCCCTCCTGGAGAGCCCGTTCGATCGAGGCGACGACGCCGACGAGCACGTCGCGCGACTGCTCGAGGAAGCCGGTGACGAGCGGGTCGTCCGCGTCGGGGAACGCGTCGCCGGCCTCGAAGCTCGAGTAGTGGATCGCCGGCATGAACTCGTCGGAGAAGAACGCGCGCATCGTCTGGCGCACGAAATCGGTGGACGTGACGCGCGTGATCCCGAGCCGGTACGCGATCTCGGTCGCCACCGTCGACTTGCCGGTGCCGGTGGCACCGCCGACGAGGATGACGATCGGCACGTCGAGCTCGCGGAGCTCCTGGTAGCGGCGCAGGCGGTGCATCGCCGCGCTGCCCTCCTCCTCGCCGAGGATCTCTCCCGCGAGGACGGCCAGCCGGTCGAAGTCGAGGACCGTGCTGCCGTTCGCGGCCAGATCGTCGCCGGCCCGCCGCGCGAGCGCGTACGCGCGGTCGGCCGGCACGCCCACCGCCATCAGCGCGCGCGCCATCAGCCCGCGCGAGTACGGGAGCCCGTGCTCGCCGCCGAGCGGCAGCGGCATGATCCGGCGCGGCTGGCTGCTCACGACGCGGCCACCCTCTGCGGCACGAGTCCGAGCACGAGCTCGTCGAGGCCTTCCGCGACCACGTCGTTAACAGCGAGGACGACCTCGGCGCCGCGGGCGAGCGCGTGCTCGGCGACGACGTCGATCGCAGCCGCCTTCAGCTCGACGAGGTAGACCTCGGCATCGATCCGCTCCAGCTCCTCCCGGAGCGCGTCGCGGCGGGCGAGGTTCCGCGAGACGTGCACGACCTCCGCGTCGAGGTGATCCGTCGGCGCGGCGCCGGTCGTGACGACGGCGGTGCGGCGGCCGCGGAGCGGCGTCGACGGCCGGAGCACCAGCTCGGCGCGCACGACGGGAACATCCTTGAGCGCGCGCACCGCGCCGTGGTCGGCGCGGCCGGTGTCGACGACGAGATCGGAGACGAGCACGCGGTAGGCGTTGAGCC
>Ga0265338_10010375_pt1 | contig 10932 bp, 10 predicted proteins | sample 42126metaG_FD_193579 | JGI IMG/M metagenome (GOLD analysis project Ga0265338, IMG submission 193579) | Rhizosphere microbial communities from Carex aquatilis grown in University of Washington, Seatle, WA, United States - 4-21-26 metaG | ecosystem: Host-associated > Plants > Roots > Rhizosphere... | reverse complement strand
CTGAAGGAACGGAGACTTGAAGCGAACGTTAGCCCCTGCCGCCCGGAGCGGGTAGCGGTCTACAAGGACTGGTTTATGGGGCGTACCTATTCCGACCGGAGAGAAGTCGTGCTTGTTGTTGAGGATGAGAGCCTTATACGAGCGAGCGCTGTGGATATGGTTGAACAGGCGGGCTTCGAAGCGATCGCGGCATCCAACGCCGACGAAGCGATCCGGATATTGGAGAGCCGCAATGACATACGCGCGGTGTTCACCGACGTGCAAATGCCGGGCTCAATAGATGGCCTGAAGCTGGCACAGGTCGTGAAAAACCGATGGCCCCCTGTAGCCCTCATCGTAACCTCGGGGCGGATGACGGTTCCTGAAAGTGAACTTCCAAACGGCGGACGTTTTCTCGGCAAGCCTTACCGGCCCTCGGAACTCGAAACGATGCTCCGCGAGGTTCTGGCGTAAGGATCCCGGCCGTGGCCTTTCGCCGTCGACCGCCTGCCCAGGTTCCACATCCGGAGATGGCATATTGGCCCCTGGAACATCACTTCTGCGGCGCCGCCGGGGGATGAAATTTTGATGCAGGAGGCTATATTGGCGGCGCGGGGCGGGGTAGCCTCAATCACCATAAGGCGGATCGATGGTCACCGTTGTGTCCTTCCAGCCGAGCACGCGTGAGTTCTCGGCTGTCGAAGAACCCCCTCAGGGCTCCGCAGAGCTTGAACTCCCGGTCGAGACGCTCCGGCTTAGGGTTCTGCAGCAGGAAATGCTCAGTAACTTCGGGGTCCTGGCACTCAAGGGAACTCCGTTCCCGGAACTGCTTGATCATGCCGCTCGCCTGGTGGCGGATGGACTGAAGGCGGAATTCGCCAAAGTCCTGAAGTACCAGCCTGAAGACAACCGGTTTCTGGTTTGCTCTGGCGTTGGGTGGGGTCCGGATGTTGTCGGCAAGGCCACCGTTGGTGCCGACATGGCATCTCCGGCTGGGTACGCGCTGCGAACCGGCAAGCCCGTCATTTCCAATCACCTCGACATCGAGGAGCGATTTCGGACACCCGAGCTGCTGGTCGAGCACGGCATCCGTCGCGCCATGAATGTCATCCTGCAAGGCGACGGGACTCCATACGGAGTGCTCGAAGTCGACAGCAGGTCAGAAGGTGAGTTCATTCAAAGTGATATTATCTTTCTGCAAGGTGTGGCCAACATTCTGGGCATGGCAATCGAGCGGCAACGCATAGAACGAAATCTCCGTCAGGCGCTCGACCGGCAACAGCTGCTGGTCAAGGAAGTCAATCACCGAGTCAACAACAGTCTCTCAATTGTCGCTTCGATGCTGCATCTCCACGCGTCGGTCGCCGGAAGCAGCGACGTACGGCATGAGTTACGAGAGGCATCGAGCCGAATTGCCGCTATCGCACGCGCGCATCAACGGTTGTACCGCAGCGATCGGATCGACACGCTAGACCTTGGGGCCTATCTGAGCGACGTGTGCAAGGACCTCAATGACTCCATGCCCTCCTGTAAGGTGAATGTCAGCGTAGAGGACGGCATTGAAATCCGAACTGATCGCGCGATTCCGGCGGTGCTTCTGGTCAATGAGCTTATCACGAATGCGGCCAAGTACGCCTATCCAGCGGGGAATTGCAAAGTCTGGGTGACTTTGTCGCGCCAACCGAACGATAACATCGCAATATCGGTGCGTGATGAAGGTATAGGTCTTCCTTCCGCATTCGATATAAAATCGGGCCGGCGACTGGGTATGCGTCTTGTGGACTCTTTCGCCCAGCAGCTTCAAGGCAATTTGGACGTTCTCAGAAAAGAGCCTGGTACTGAGTTCGTTCTGACAATACCGATCACCCCACAATCCTGACTGGCTGCATCCGTTTTTGATGACACCCGCCTAAGCTCCCTTGTCCATTTGTCACCACACAGGGTCGGCCCGCACCATTACATCGTTGGCGACACCGCCGCGAGTTTGGTTGCACACGCGTGATTCTTTATTGGGATTTTGCCGCAACTGCTCAGGTCGCCTTCCGGGCACATCAGCGACAAATTGAATGTTCGCTTTGACGTCAGCTTTATCGGTACGCAGACATCATACGACCTTGACTCCGCGAGGTATGCCAAGTCTCTCAGTCCCGCGGAACGCATTCGCAGTAACTCCCGTCACTGGTGTGGGTGCACTTATGTCTCATGCCAGCCGGGCAATCATCGCCCCAAGCTGGTGCAACGACACCCCAAAGCACGCCAGCCATTGCAGCGAGCAGAATCATGGATTTCATCGACCCCTCCTAGTGTCATGTTGGTTCTGTTGCATATTAATCCGATTCTCACCTCGACCATTCGTTATTCGAATGGCACATCTTAGGCGTCATCTGTGGAAGACTTTAGTTTTGCTGCATCCAGCTCACGGCAGAAAGTGACACGCCGCGACTGTGCGGTCAGTTGGGCCAATGTCCGGGATTGAGGGAGGAACGGACTTCAGCCAAGTCGCCTGGAACGAGGTAGTTGACCCGCCGCCGATATCACCGAGTTGACGAGCACGGTTAGAATCCCATTCGGCCTCATTCCGGTAGACCAATTTCGCGCCAAGCCTCGGCCAAAGGTCCGAACACCGCCGGCTCAAGCTGGCCGGCGACCTGCCGAACCCCCCGAATGGAAAACGCAGGTTCGTGCTCCAGTACGGCTTGCGCTGCGGCTTTCGCCTCCATCGCGTGACCGCCACGCAACAGCGCTGCCCCCAGGACCGCGTGACCAGTGCTGAAGCTCGGATTGGCGTGAACTGCGCGCTGCGCAGCATCCGCAGCGTCAGCATAATTCCCGCTGTAGAAATGCACGAGCGCCAGAGCATGGTGCACGCGAAAGTTATAAAAATCGAACGGACTTAACCGAAGGGCTCGCTCAGCCCTTTCAACGGCAAGCTCGGTCCTGCCCATCCAACCGAGCGTGACCGCACTGAAGCTAAGCGCGAAGACGTTGGAGTTGCTCAGCTCCAGTGCTCGATCAAACAACTTCAGTGCGGTCGTCGTGTCATGCTCAGTGAGCGCGATGATATGGGCGGCCGTTGCGAGCACCGTCGCGTCGTCACTGCCGTAGACAACCGCCGCCCGCGAATGCCGGGTTGCGGCAAGGCGATCTTCCTCACGCAACCCGGCCCGAGCATAGCGATGATGCAGGCATCGGCCCAGAAACGCATGAGCGGCCGCGTAGTCAGGCTGCAGCTTCAACGCCTCCTCAAGCAGCGGGATCGCCGGCTCGGATTCCTTCGGGACATGACCAAGCACGTACGGCACAGACCGCAGGAGCAGGTCGTATGCGTTGAGGTTTGTGGGCCTCCGGCGCTTGATGCGATCGATCTCGGCCCTCCACAGGCTGGGCTCAATGGCGCCGATCACGCACATGGTGATCTCATCCTGGAGGGCAAACACGTCCTCCAATATTCGCTCGTATTGCTCTGCCCAGAGGTGAGTATCGGTCTTTCCATCGATAAGCTGCGCGGTGATCCGAATCCGATTACCGGATTTCCGCACCCCGCCTTCGAGCACGTAGCGGACCCCCAATTTGTCCACGACCTCTTTTATGGCGACTGGTTTGCTTTTGTAGATGAAGATTGAATTGCGAGAGATGACGGACAACCACTTGATGCGCGAGAGGCCGGTGATGATTTCGTCCACCATGCCGTCCACAAAGTATTCTTGTTCCGGATCGCCGCTCATATTCTGGAACGGCAGCACCGCAATGAAAGGCTTCTCTGTTGGTTCCATGCGCAGTGAACTGTCTTGGTCGCCCTCGGCGCCAGAGCGCAGCCCATTAACACCGATGAGACGGTAGCCGCGGCCCGGGACGGTCAGAACGTAAGCCTCGCCGCTCTCTCCTTCGCCGAGCGCCTTTCTGAGGGCAGAGACGTGGACCCGGATGGTGTTCTCATCGACGACCAATCCAGGCCAAACCCTGCTCATCAGCTCGTCCTTGGTGACCACTTCGCCCTGTGCTGCGGCAAACACACAGAGTATGTCGAAGGCCCGGCTGCTGAGCGCGATCGGAACGCCGTCACGAGCCAACTGGCGCGCATTTATATCCAGGTGAAGGCGTCCAAGGCGGACCTCGTCCCGAGACATGGCATCCAACCGAAATTGCCGCGAATTAAGAACATTTAAGCTCGTGAACGATGGACCTTAAGCGTCATCGCCCGATACGGTCCAGAGCATAGCGCTGGAGACCCAATTCAGGAGATCATATCATGATGCTCGCCCGACGTGCTTTCTTTGGTCTGGCGGCCGGCGCGGCAGTGCCGCGGCTCACAGCTGGTGCAGTGCGGGCGCAAGGTTATCCGACGCGGCCCATCGTCCTGGTCATGCACCTGCCGGGCGGCAGCGCTCCGGACACCATCGCACGTCTCATCGGTCAATCTTTGTCGGAGCGGCTCGGGACGCCCGTGGTCATCGAAAATCGACCCGGCGGAGGTGGCAATGTCGCGTTGGAGGCAGTCGCTCGCGCCCTGCCGGATGGATATACGCTTCTTGGCGTTGCCGCGCTCCATTGTGTCAACGTGGCACTTAACGAAAAAGCCAAATTCAATGTCGTTCGCGATATTACGCCCGTCGCGACTCTCATCGATGTCCCGTTCGTCATGTTGGCGAGCCCTTCGGCGCCATTCACAACGATTCCCGAGTTCATCAGTTACGCCAAGGCCCATCCCGGCAAGATCAACATGGGTTCGCTTGGCACCGGCAATCTCACGCACTTGGCCTGCGAATTATTCAAGATGATGGCCAAGGTTGATATGATGCATGTGCCGTATCGGGGCGCAGTACAGGCTCAGGCCGGCTTATTGTCCGGCGACGTGCAGGTGATGTTCGATGCTTTGATCGCAGCGCTTCCGCAAATTCAGTCGGGTCGTCTGCGCGCGCTCGCAGTGACTACCCCCAAGCGCGTGACCGCGCTGCCCGATATCCCGAGCGTGAGCGAGTATCTTCCCGGATACGCAGTAAGTGGGTGGCTAGGAATTGGCGCGCCCCGGGGCACCCCCAACGCAGTCATCACGAGGCTCAACAAAGAGATCAATGCGGTCATTGCCGATCCCCAGGTCCAGGCCCGGCTAGCCAAGCTTGGTAGCCAGGTGCTTTCCGGGACGCCGGCAGATTTCGGCAATTTGATCACCACCGAAACCCGGAAATGGGCCAAAGTGGTCAAGTTCGCCGGCCTCAAGCAGGATTGAGATGTTAGACGAACCTTAGAATTGTTCGCCGATATCGTCCGTCTGGTTCAGAGATAGCATGTTTGGACGGTTTCGGGAATGTGGGTGTAGGTCCGAAGTTGGCGCGTTTCGACTGATAGCCACGTCGGCTTCAACGGCAGCTCTGGAGGGTGAAGCCGACATGGCGGGCAATGGACCAAAAACGACGCCAATGACCCCGAGTCGACGTGGGCGACCGAGAATTGCTGCTTCGCATCATGAGCAAATCCGCTTCAGCGATCGCAAAACTTTGCCGTCGTCGCGAAACGGTTGGGGGCGGTTGCGAGCCTCGGCGGACGCGCATGAGCGCGGCTCGCGCCAGAAGTAATCGGACAATTACCTGGTCACGATCCCAGCAATGCGAAACGCTTCCATGTAGCGCTTATTCGCGCCTTCGGATGTCCACATCGTATTTTGCTGTAGCCAGGTCTGTGACATCTTCGGAGCAAGCAGCTTGAGTGTCCGAAGCGCTTCCTTTGCCCTATCAACTTGCCCGCCTAGGGCGAGATTTATGAGCAATGCTCGGTGGGCAGTGGGAGAGCTTGGTACATAAGTGGCTGCGCGAAGCGCATGATCCCAGCCGTGCAGGTAACGTTCGGCAGCAAAGCATGCGGTCGCTCGAACATTATCAGGTGCGCCCGCATAGCCGCGCATGAGTAAATCTCGTTTCCCCCACCTTTCCGCCTCCTGAGCGTGCGCAAAGGCAAAATCACAGTTATGGCCGCCATATGTTGATCCTAGAGCAAGGAAATAGTGCGCAGCCGCAAAACCGGGTTTCAAAGCAATTGCCCGTTCCAAAGCTGTGACGGCCTGCTCTGGATCCTTCCAAATCAATGCATAACCGAGTGCGGCATGAGCCCACGGCTCCTCGGGATTCAACGACAACGCCTTGTAGGCCATGCTCAGTGCCGCGGGTATGACCTCCTGGCGATCCGTCCAACCCATATGAACAAGCAAGGTGGTCGCTATCGATTGTAGACTGTGGTTCTGAGCAGATTGTGGATTAATGGACGTGGCTCTGCTTAGGAGAGCACGCGCTGTTTCAATATCGGCCTGTACGCGCGTATTCATCAGCGATAAAGCACGTAACAGGCATTCCCAGTCGTTGAAATTCGTGGTGTCCTTGTGATTGATACGCAAATGCTCAGCAATGAATAACCGGGGTTCGATTGCTGCAATGATCCGATCACAGATATCATCTTGGAGCACAGAGCATGTGACGGTATCTTGATCATAGGCAGCCGTCCAGATTTGGCGGTCTATAATCGCGTCAACGAGTTGCAGCGTTATTCGAATACGATCAGACTGCGCTCGCACGCTTCCGCTCAGAAGATAACGCACGCCGATCTTTTGCGCGATCTGCACAGTCGGCGGCGATTGCGACTTAATGTAATGAGATGCTCCCCGCGTGGCGACCGACAACCAACTTATTTTTGAAAGCGCAAGGAGGAGATCGTCCGTGATCCCATCTGCAAGTACGCGATGTCCTACATCCGCGCTATTGGCATTTATTGGCAGGACCGCAATCGTAGGATAATCGAAGGTTGCACGGTCTATGCGGCGGTCGGTTACAAGTTCCGGCCCCGTTGCGCCCGGCATTTCCTCTTCTACTGGTCCAACAAACCGAAACCCTTTACCGCGGAGCGTCCGGATCAAGCGTTGCTCGATGCCGTTATCGCCGACCGCTTTCCGAGCTGCATGAATGCGTGCATCCAATGCGGAGTCGGATACAGTTCGGCCGTGCCATACCGCTGTCAAGAGAGCTTGTCTGGAGACAACGCGGTCGCGATGCTCGATCAAATATGAGAGAACATCGAAGACCTGCGGCTCCAGAGAGCAGAGTTGTTCGCCATGTCGCAATTCGCGCCGCTGCTTATCCAGGGCGTATGCTGCAAATCGGAAGAGCACCGTAGCCACCCTCACGGAGATCCGGCGCAATCTGTATTCCAAAAAAACAAGACGTTCTCAAGACAATCTTAAGGGGGCCTAAAGAGTGCTAGCGCGCAACGGTGATACCTTGCGTTGGCTGGGGCGCTCGCGGGCGGCACGCTCGAGGCAAGTTCTGGAAACCAGCCGCACGCAACAAGTGCATCACGACAGTCACGCTGTACTAGAAGTTGTTTGCGTACTTGGACGAGTTGCAAGCTCGCTTCGTCAATGCCGTGGTGAGAAATCAGCCTACTCACGAGCTTGGAAGAACGCCATGCCGACCGATGTCGTTTATGCCATTCACAAGCGATTCGTCTTGCAAAGGCGCAAGACCGCCGATCTTTCACTAGTGCTTGTCTGCCTCATCCTGACTCTCGTCAACCTCATGCTCCTATATGCAAGCCCAACACTGGCTGAGGCGATTGCCTGGTCGGGGCAGTTTTAGCGATCAACGTCGCAAGGCGCGACCCTGATGCCGACAACAAAGCTTCTCCTGGTTGATGCCAAGAGCGCTCTGCAGATTGCGGCTGCAATTCTCGGTTCAATGATAATTGTCCGAGGGTTGCCCCCGACCTCGGCCTATATTGAGTTCATGCAATCGATCGCGTGGCTCGTTGGTCCATGAGTATCGTGAGCCCGTGCTGATCGAGCACCATTAATGGGGCGATGCAAAGCCTGACTTCGTAGGAGAGCACGGGAACACGGAGGAGCGTGTGGCGCCCGTCAAAATACGGTCATTTGGGGTTAGGCGATGTTGGTTCTCACTGCACACACCACCCTGATCGTAACGTTGATCAGCATTTTTGCAGGCTCGCTGGCTGCGGGCCTCGCGGGGTTCGCGTTTTCTGCAATCACTGGCGCATTATTGTTTCATGTGTTGATGCCGATCGATGCTGTACCGCTCCTTCTCGCGTGCAGCATCACCACGCAGCTGTTTAGCATTTCCAAGCTGTGGCACACGATGAAATGGCGACAATGCCTTCCCTATTTGGTTGGCGGGTTCGCCGGCATACCGCTCGGAGCTGAGCTGTTGAAGACTTTCGACGCACGGGTATTCGCCGCCTGCTTCGGATCGTTCCTGATTTGTTACAGCCTGTATATGTTGCTCAGGCCGCATTTCGTCGTTCGCGGCGCAAGCCGATACGCTGAAGTCGCGGCTGGTTTTGCTGGAGGCATCACCGGTGGGGCTACGGCCTTTCCCGGTGCCATTCCTGCTGTCTGGTGCAGCGTACGCGGCTTCACAAAGCACGAACAGCGAGGAATCGTACAACCATTTATTCTGCTCATGCAGATCGCTACGTTGGCGTATTACTCCAAACTCGGGATGCTCGCGTCCGCAACGCTTACGACCTACTTATGGTGTGCGCCCGCTGTCATATTAGGCACATGGCTAGGGCTGCACTTTTTTGATCGCATCGACGACAAGCGATTTCGGCAGGTAGTCCTGTTCTTTCTCCTGATTTCCGGCGTAACTCTTGTAGTGTGATGAAGCAAGAGCCGACCGGCGCCATGAGGAAAATGCTGACCCGTGCTTTAATAAGTGCGCTGTTGCCGACAGCTGCGTTGGCGCATGATGATCGGCGCTTCGCGGGCTCGCCGCTGAAGCCTTGGTTTCAGAGCTTGGGTACTAAAGCAGGTGGCTTATGCTGCGCTTTAGCTGATGGCATCCTCGACGTGACCTGGGGTACGACCCCTGATGGACATTATCGCGTGCATGTCTGGGGACAATGGGTCGTTGTGCCCGACGAAGCGGTAGTCCAAGGGCCCAATCGGCTAGGCCGGGCGGTCGTGTGGCCTTACATCGATGATGTGCCGGGTGGGACCCTCATTCAGATCAAATGTTTTCTGCCGGGCGAGGAAAGCTGAAAGACCTTCACCGCGATGGAATGGTTCTAGCGTCGCTGGCGCGTTTTTTGGGGGCGGCGGCCGGACCGCCGCCAGCTCGGCCGTCAGCCGAGCGCGCCGCGTCCCGTGCCTAATTGCGGCCTTTCCGCCAGGTGGTTCGAGCCGGTACGAAGCTGGTGCTTGATCTGGAGGCGGGAGTTGTTGCGTCGGTGCAGCACCCCACCAAGGTTGAGCTTGTCGGTGCTCTCAAGACTGCCAAAGCGCTCTGCTAGTGACGCATCTCGCCCGCACCCGGCAAGGCGATCGAGAGCATTCTTGCTGCGATTGCTCAGAGCCGGTTATGGCACCTCGCTGACATAGTCAGAGGGTCCGTCGATGTCCGTTGTCCGGCTCACAGCGGACCGCGTCGCGCTCTCCCCGTAATCCTCCGGCACAATCATTCGACATTGCGGCGCGCGCCGTTGCGTGGTCATCATCCGCCCTATGAGTCGCAGCCAGACCGGTCGCAATGGAACCGCGCGCGAGGACAAGGAACCCGCGCGTCTGCCGCTGAATGAGGAAAGGCCGCACCCGACGTTCCGCCGCGAACGTTCGGCGCTCAAGCGTGGCGTGTGGCCGATTGCCGGCTGCGACGAAGCGGGCAGGGGGCCGCTCGCCGGTCCGGTCGTCGCTGCGGCCGTCATTCTCAATCCCGACGACGTGCCGCGCGGCCTCGACGATTCCAAGCAGTTGACCGCGGAGCGGCGCGAAGTGCTGTACGAGCGCATCTGCGCGCGCGCCCAGGTCGCGGTGGCGATGGCGCCGCCGGCGCGCATCGACCGCTATAATATCCTGCGCGCCTCGTTGTGGGCGCTGGCACGGGCCGTGTCGGCGCTGCCGGTCAAGCCGCGGCTTGTGTATGTCGACGGCCGCGACCGCATCGACTGCGGCTGCGACTGCGAGGCGGTGATCGGCGGTGACGGACTGGTCGCCTCGATCGCGGCGGCCTCGATCGTCGCCAAGGTGACGCGCGACCGGCTGATGACATGCCTCGGCGCCGCGCACCCCGGCTACGGCTTCGAGCAGCACAAGGGCTACAGCGTGCCGGAACATTGCGCGGCGCTGACCCGGCTCGGTCCGACGATTCATCACCGGCGCTCGTTCTCGCCGGTGGCGATCGCGCTCGGGCTGGTCGACGACGACGCCGCCGAGGCGATCATGGACGCACTGCCGCTGTAATCGGGGCCGTCATTCCGGCCGAGCGCAGCGAGAGCTGGAATCCATAATCACAGAACTTGCGGCAGTGAGCACGAAAGTGCCAATTTCGCCGACCATTGGTTATGGATTCCAGCTCTCACTCGCTGCGCTCGCTCGGCCGGAACGACGTAAAAGGGCCCGATGTTCTACGTCCCGCTCTATTTTGAAGCGATCCGCTCGCGGCCCGTGCTGGTGTTCTGGCTGGCAACGCTGGCACAGGCGGTGCTGTGGTTGTTGGTGCCGATGCTGTTCTATACGGCGCCGCCCGCCGAATTGGCCCAGGTGCTCGCCATCGGCCATGAATTCCAGTTCGACAGCGATGTCGGGCCGCCGCTCGCCTTCTGGCTCGCCGAAATCGCGTTTCGCATCGGCGGGCTGTTCGGGGTCTATGTGCTGGCGCAGATTTGCGTGGTCGCGACCTATTGGGCGGTGTTCAAGCTCGGGTCGGCGATCGTCGGCCCGCCGCAGGCCGTGATCGCGGTGCTGCTCATGGTGGGGGTCTCGCCGTTCACGGTGCCGTCGCCCGATTTCGGTCCGCCGGTTTTGGCCATGGCGCTGTGGGCGCTGGTGCTGCTGTTTTATTGGGAGGGCATGACGCAGGGCCGCCGGCAATCGTGGTACGGCGTTGCCGGGGCGGGCGCGCTCCTTCTCCTGACCAGCGAAGCTGCGCTCATTCTGTTGGGTCCGCTCGCGCTGTT
>Ga0265338_10010374_pt1 | contig 10932 bp, 6 predicted proteins | sample 42126metaG_FD_193579 | JGI IMG/M metagenome (GOLD analysis project Ga0265338, IMG submission 193579) | Rhizosphere microbial communities from Carex aquatilis grown in University of Washington, Seatle, WA, United States - 4-21-26 metaG | ecosystem: Host-associated > Plants > Roots > Rhizosphere >... | reverse complement strand
GAGACGGTCATCAATGACATTCTCCGCAAACAACTGGGATTCAAATGGCTGGTGATGACGGACTGGTGGTCGGTGTATGATGGGGAAAAGGTTGCACGGTCGGGTCAGGATCTCGAGATGCCCCTCGCCGTCGGATTGAAAGATGCCCATTCCCTCATCAGCTCCGGAAAAGTAACGGTCGCGGAGATCGATAGAATGGCAAAATGCATCCTGCGGACCTACTTTGCGATGAAGCTCGGCGACCGGAAACGCGATTCAACCCTTGAATCGCGATTTCCCGACCATGAATCGATCGCTCTCCAGACCGCACGCGAGGGGATAGTCTTGATGAAGAACGCAAACGGCATCTTACCGATCAAAGAAAACGTGAAGAATATATTGATCACCGGTGATTTTATCGACACGCTCGCGAGGGGAGGCGGCTCCGCGGAGGTAAAGGGATATGACATCAGGTTGATGATCGATGAAATGAAAGAATTTTTCGGGGCCAGAATCAACTATGTGAACAAGCCCAGCGCCGGCCAGCTCGCATCGGCGGACGTGGTCATCTGCAATGTCGGAACAAAGGACAGTGAAGGTTGGGACCGCCCGTTCGAGCTCCCCGCTGACCAGGAATTGAGAGTTCAGGAATGCGTCAATGCCAATCACCATACCGTGGTGATCGTGACCTCCGGGAGCGGCGTGAAAATGACCAACTGGGCGTCAAAAGCAGCGGCGATTCTCTATGCATGGTACGGCGGGCAAGTCGGCAATCAAGCGCTTGCCGAAATTGTCGCAGGAATGACGAACCCGTCGGGCAAACTGCCGATCACAATTGAAAAGGATTTCAAGGATTCGCCGGGGTACGGCTATATCCCGGCAGGCGAAAAGTTGTATGGCGGATGGAACGACCACGACGAGAAGACTCATCCAGTTTACGACATTCATTACAGCGAAGGGGTCTTCGTGGGCTACCGGTGGTATGAGAAGAAACAAATTGAACCTCTCTTCCCTTTCGGATGGGGCCTATCGTATACAACGTTCGAGTACTCCAATCTTAATGTCTCGAAACTGAAATTCAGACCGGAAGATACGCTCACCGTTACTTTCACGCTCAAGAATACCGGTGCTGCAAAAGGTTCCGAGATCGCTCAGTTGTACCTTCAGGATATAGCAAGCTCCGTCCCTCGCCCTCTGAAAGAATTGAAGGGATTTCAGCGAGTTGAACTTGATCCGGGCGAAAGCAAGCAGGTGGCTCTTCGGCTGACGAAAAGCGATTTTTCATACTGGAATCCGGCCACGAAGGATTGGTTCGCAGAGAAAGGGAGTTTCATCATTATGATCGGATCGTCGTCCAAAAATATCAGATTGGAGAAAGAGGTCGAACTGCTCTAATCAATTCTTCTAGCTGCGCCTTGATCGCGAATGCATCCTAGACGTCCATGTAATAAGCCGTGCCCCAGGACCTCATGCCGAAGAGAAGCATCTCGTGGTAACGTTTCCACTCGGCTTTTTGTATCATATACGCGAGGAATTCTTGAAATTTGCTTCAGCATTTAGCCTCACTTTACTTACCGTCTGCGTATCCTTTGCTCAACTCCCTCAATCGATCATTGTCGGGACCGTCTACAATATCTTCCACGAGGAATTTGCGACTGACGAGGAATTCTTCCATCAGGTGGACAAAGACGTTCCGTTGATGAAAGAATCCAACATCACCCACGTGATGATATTCCCGATGAGCGAGTGGGATCCCGAGACGAAACAGCTTCGATGGACACGGACCGATTACCTCGTCAAAAAAATCGAAGCCGCCCACCTCAAATTCATTCCCTTGATGCTGAAAGAAGAACAGTGCAGCCACTACTTTCCTATCTGGACATTCAAGGAAATCAAGGGGTTGTGGCAGGAGCGCAATGTCGACAATGGAAACAAGAACAATCGCCAGGATGTCGATTTTGCAGATCCGAGAATCTACCCGCTTCTCGAAGAATATTTCCGGCAAGTTATCGGGCGCTATGGCACAAGTCCCGCGCTCTCCTTCTACAACATCTGGAATGAGCCCCACTACCACTCGGACGCCGAACATGTCGTTGAGCGGTTCCGAGGCTGGCTGCAGCGGAAATACGGAACGATTGGGGCTCTTCGACGGGCGTGGGGAAAAGAATACGTTGACTGGAGCGAAGTCTCCCCCTTCCTCGCCGATAACTGGAATTCATCGATGCCGCAAATCGACTGGGCCGTGTTCAGGAGCGAGCTGGACGGAGACCTGATGGCGCAACTCGTAAGCACCCTCCGAAAGTATGACAAGGACCATCCGGTCAATGCGAATCCTGTCAGTACACCATGGGCGAATTTCGGCAACTTCGGATCTTACAATGTCGACGGTTGGGCGATCGCCGAACACGAGGATATCCATGGAATCTCCTATTATCCGGATGGATGGGAGAGAGAGCACAACCTGGAGCCTTGTCCCTACTGGCTGCACAATCTCGCATTCAATACGATCCGGAGCGGGTCGGGCGAAAAGAATTTCATCCTCACAGAAGTTTACACGAATGCGCAGAACGGATTGGCGCTCAACGGCTACCTCACGCCAGATCAGGTCAAAGACCTAGCATGGACTGCATTGTCGAACGACTGCAAAGGGATGATCTACTGGAAATGGCTTCCGTTCATGAGGGGGCGGCAATCTCTCGGCAGAGGATTGTGCCAGGTGGACGGAGACCTGGCGCCGCGCGGAGAAGCGGTGAAAGAGATCGGCGCGGTGATGCAGAAATACGGGAAGCTGATTTTCAACGCCCACCTAAAAAAAGCGAAGGCTGCCATCCTCGTGGACATAGTGGGCCTGCTGAAATGCCTTGAACAGGGCGCTGAACCCTCGACGAACAAGTTCATGTATGAAAGCAACGCGGGAGTATTCAAGGCGCTCTACGAAAGCAACATTTCCGTCGACATGGTCCGCATGGATCGCCCGCTGAGTTTAGAGACGCTCAAGAAGTACAAGATCGTCTACCTCCCTTTTCAGATTGTAATGAGGAAACAAACAGCCGAATTGTTGAAAGCCTACGTCCGCCAGGGAGGATGGATTGTCGCCGACGCGCGCACCGCAACTCTCGACGAACTCGATTTTGCATACCGGGTAAGTCCCGGCGCCGGGCTGGATGAACTTTTCGGGGCGACACGTCCGGATTGGACAGGCGGCAAAACATACTACAAAATCCATATGAGCGATGCCAAAGATCACCCGGCGTTTGATTTTGACGGAAGGTATTTCCGCGACAAACTTCAAGTTAATGATGAAGCGGAGATCATGGGAACGTTCGTCGACAATGGGGAACCGGCGATGATCCGGCATCGTTATGGCATGGGAACGGCAATCCTGAGTGCGGTGCCTCTCGGGGCGAGTTACTACGACCGGCCCAATGATCCGGCAAACAGGATACTCGTTAACGCTGCGCTTGATGCGGGAGCAGCTCCGGATGCACGGTTCATCGCCAAAGGAAGTGATTTCCTCTCTCTCAAGGTCCATGTCGCCGGCTCCAACCTGATTGTGTACGCTATCAATTCTGAAGCCCGGCCGGTTTCGGGGACAATTTCTGCCAATACTGAAGGGAAACGGATTGCGACCGTTACGAATCTCATTACCGGCAAAGGAGTAGTCTTCGTTCAGAATGAGCAGGGCATCGAGATTCCGGCGGAGGCATCCCCGTATGAGGTTTCAGTGTATTTGTTGGAGCATTGATCAGCAGAAACATTCATTCTTATTTCCCTGATGCCGCCGATGACACGAACCATACCGCTACAACGAACCGCAAGGAGTCAGAAGCTTCTACTGTTGAATGATATGATTCCGTCGTTGATTCTTCTGGCGACGGGTGTTGGAACATTGCTGAGCGGTACTAACACAAAGCTGGCGATCGCTAACATCGTTTCGGGTGGATTGATATCGGTATTCGGGGTCAGAGAATGGCGGGGCCTTTCAAAAGAGCATCATCACCGCATTCAGTGGTATGACGTTGTCTCAGGCTGCGTGATCATGCTGGACGCCGTGATGATGTACAAACCATGGAAAGGATTTCAGCCGGCCGATTTGTATTTTGCCTTGTCCCTCTTCTTGATATTGAAAGGGTTCTCTGTGATCAAGCCCAAAGGGATCCGTTTGCTGAAAATCTCGGAGGATGGGTTTTCGATCAGGACTGGGCCATTTTTCGGGCTTCGGATGGAATGGAAGGATGTTGAAAACGTTTCAATGAACGGAACTTCGCTCGTCGTCTCAACACACGAGGGAACGAAGAAGATTTCGCTGCGCCTCGTTGAGAATAGAGATGAGGTTTATCAAGCGCTTCTTTCAGTCGTCAAAAAATGACACGTTGCCCGGAAGAACTCTCGTTTGGATGTGTTCTCAATCTTCTCTATATTTGTTCGCCTTTTCCTGGGACCAGGTCATCAACCCGATCGGAGCTGTCCTAAGATTTCGGACCGGGAGCCGGCATCCAGTTAAATTCTAATGCACCGCATTCGACAAGGTTAGATAGACCACGACTGTCAATCACGCACGTCCAATCATCGGAGGCTGAATGCTACCCATCCCGCCAGCATTTCTTATTTTCATCGGGCTTATGTTTCAATCACAACCGGAGAGCCCTGCGGCCCCGGACTCAACGCTTGGAATTTTCGAAGGACATGGCGACATCGGTCACGTGCTGAAACCGGGACTTGCACAATACGATCCCGCAACCAGGAGCTACCGTGTCGGCGGAAGCGGGGAAAACATGTGGTTTACGAACGATGCCTTTCATTTTCTTTGGAAGCGGATGTCTGGCGACGTCTCCCTGACGGCGGATATCAAATGGATCGGCAGCGGCGGTAACCCTCATCGGAAAGCGTGCCTCCTGATTCGCCAGAGCCTCGAACCAAATTCTCCGTATGCCGATGCCGCTCTTCACGGCGTGGGGCTCACCTCCCTGCAATACCGCGAGGCCACCGGTGCGGCAACCCGCGAGATACAGGCCAACATCTCCGCTCCGACCAGAGTGAGCATACAAAAAGAAGGGGACTATGTCTTCATGTCTCTCGCCCGAGAAGGCGAAGCAATGCACTCGGCAGGGGGCTCGTTCAAGATCAAATTGACGGACCCGTTTTATATCGGAATCGGAGTTTGTGCTCATGACAGCAGCGCGTTTGAAGAGGCCGTGTTTTCGAACGTCGAGATCACGACCGGAAAGAAAGTGAGCTCCGCAGAACCGGCGCTTGAGAGCACGCTTGAGACTGTTGCGATAGCCTCAACCGACCGGCGTGTGGTCTATCAGGTGCGCGATCATATTGAAGCGCCCAATTGGTCCCGCGACGGAAAATACTTCATCTTCAACCGCGACGGACACCTCTTCACGATGCCGGTCGACGGCGGCTCGCCGCAGCCTCTGAGCACAGGAGTTGCTGTCCGCTGCAATAACGATCACGGTCTTTCGCCCGACGGCGCCCAGCTTGCGATCAGCGATCAGACAAAAGATGAAAAATCGCGCATCTATATCCTCCCGAGCAGCGGCGGCACACCCCGGCTCGTTACTCCTCTTGCCCCCTCCTACTGGCACGGTTGGTCTCCCGACGGAAAGACTCTCGCCTATTGTGCGGAGAGAAATGGCGAGTTCGATATTTACACGATCCCCGCTGCCGGCGGAGAAGAAAAACGGCTCACCACAGCCCCCGGTTTGGACGACGGACCTGATTACTCCCCAGACGGCAAATACATTTACTTCAACTCGGAGCGGACAGGTTTGATGCAAATCTGGAGGATGAAAGCAGACGGCAGCGATCAGGAACAGGTCACTTCCGACCAGTATAATAATTGGTTCGCACATCCCTCTCCCGACGGCAAATGGATTGTCTTTCTCTCTTTCGAAAAAGAAGTCAAAGGTCATCCTGCAAATAAAGACGTCATGCTTCGCCTGATGCCGGTGGGCGGCGGTGCAATTACTGTTCTCGCAAAGCTTTTCGGCGGACAGGGAACAATGAATGTCCCCTCATGGTCTCCCGATAGCCGCAGCGTTGCATTCGTCAGCTATCGTCTTGTTGCTCCGTAAAAGGGGAATTAATTGCCGCGCTGGAATTCATGGAATGGCGCGCGCAACGTTTGGGCTCTAGTAATCGCAAATATGTGCGCCAACGTTGTGTGCGCGTTCCACGACAACCCTCGGCCTGCTCTTAAGATTTCGAAGCTTCTTGCCGATAATGTCCATGAGGAGTGGACTGATCGTTCATTGATTGCCTTTCGAACGCTGACGACGCTCAATTCGCCATGAAGCAGCCAGCCGCACCGCAGCATCTTTATCTTCAGTCTCCTTCGCGTTTTAGCAAGAGATCCGTCCAAAAGAAATTCACGTCGCTCCCATGTTAACGTCTAAGTTATATCGCCCCTACGTAACGGCTCTTTGGCTGACGATTTTTGTCTTCAGCACATCTCCTCTTTTTGCGCTTGATCCCCATAAAACGATCGCTCAATACGGTCACACAGTGTGGCTCCGTCAAAATGGATTACCCGCAAACGCCGTGAACGTGAGCCTTCAGGCAAAGGACGGATACATTTACTTTGGCACTTCGGCCGGGCTGTTTCGTTTCGACGGCGTCAGTTTCAACAAAATCGGCGTAGATCCCGGCAAAGAGAAATCGCGCGAGACAATCTCAGCCCTGTGCGCTTCGCACGACAGCAGCTTGTGGATTGGAACGGAATATAGGGGATTGCGAAGGATCAGGAACGGCCAGGTAGTCCGGTACGGATTGGACGAAGGCTTCTTCGACACTCAGGTTCTCGAACTGTTGGAAAGCCGGTCCGGTCATCTCTATATCGGCACATCGATTGGCGTCTACATGTTCGACAATGAGAAATTTCTCCCCGTACTCCTGAAGCCAAACTACATCACGGCGCTCGCCGAAGATTCGTCAGGAAGAATATGGATTGGAACCCACCATGGCGTTCGCATCATCGATGAGCATCACCCGGGTGATGTTCTTAGTCTCACAACAAATGACGGTTTACCAACTGATATCACGACATCTCTTTTCGTTGATCGAGAAGAAAACACCTGGATCGGCACTGTCGACGGATTGGTCAAATGGAGCAAGGGTTCACTTAAAGTTTTCACCTGGCTGGACGGATTGTCGGACCATCATATCAATGCGATCAATGAAGACAAAGACGGCAATCTATGGGTGGGAACGAATATCGGAGGCCTTGACCGGCTTACCGGCGATAAATGGACGCTCTTTAACAAAGGGAGCGGATTAACCGACAATCAGGTCTTGTCGATCATCGAGGATCGTGAAGGAAGCCTTTGGGTCTCTACCTCGGACGGTCTGAATCAATTCAAAGACGTCAGCATAACTGCCTTTACCACGTACGAGGGACTGTCAAACGACTATATATCCGGAGTCATAGAGACGCCCGACAGGAGCATGTTCTTTTTGAGCGACCAGGGCTCAACAGTGATGGAGCTGAAAAACGGGTCATTCAAAAAATATGAAACTTCGGTCGGACCGACCTATGTTGCGCATGATGGAAGTCTCTGGATCGCCCAAAATGGGTTCCTCCTTAACATCAAGAACGGTCATATCCAACGCTTCGATACTACAAACGGCATTCCACCACACTGGATATCTGCAATTACGGAAGACGATAAAAGTCTCATATTCTATTCCGATCATGTCGGAGTTCGCCGCTTCAGTCACCATCGAGTGGAACCGTATCTCCTAAGAGACGGCAGTCAATATCCCTCGTTGGATTACGTGGTCTGTTTCTATCCTCAACGGGATGATTTGTTGTGGATCGGCGATGCCGATTCGCTCGTGAGAATCCAGGGCGGAGTACCCCAAGGCTTCACAACGAAGGACGGATTGGCTGGCAACTGGGTCAGTTCTATCTATGACGACCGGCGAGGCTCTCTATGGATCAGTTCTACGCAAGGCGGACTAACCCGATACAAGGAGGGTCGATTCACTCCCATAACTACGGCTGCCGGTTTGTTTGCAGACGAGATTTATTGCGTCCTCGGAGATAATAATGGAGGATTATGGTTGAGCAGCCCTGTCGGCATTGGGCGCGTTGAGCAGCAGGAGCTTGAAGACTTCGCCGACGGACGCGTCTCTTTCATTCATTCAAAGGTCTTCGTCACGGCTGACGGAATGAAGACCGACGAGTGCTTTGGCAGCTGGCAGCCCGCGGGTTGGAAAGCTCACGACGGACATATTTGGTTCGCCACCCGGAAGGGGGCAGTGATGATTGATCCAACCGCCTTCAAAACAAACAAGATCCCTCCGCCGGTGCTGATTGAAGACGTTCTTGTCGATCAGAAACCGGCGCCTTTGGGTTCATCGGCTGTTTTTGCTCCCGATGCCGAGAAACTTGAGTTTCATTACACTGCATTGAGTTTTCTGGTACCCAGTCGCGTACTATTCAAATACATGCTTGAAGGGTATGAAAACCAATGGGTCGAGGCCGGCACACGGCGAGCCGCGTATTACACAAACCTCCCTCCGGGCGAGTACCGCTTCCGCGTCGTGGCCTGCAACAACGATGGAGTGTGGAATGAGGCCGGTGCAAGCTATGCGTTTGTACTCAAGCCTCATTATTACGAGACGCGTTGGTTTTATCTCTGTGTCTTGATTGTCCTGGGCGGAGTCGCCTTTGGCGCGTACCGGATTCGAGTCTGGCAACTTTTGCGAAACGAAAAAATCCTCCGGGGAAAAATCGACGAGGCGGTCGCCAACATCAAAATCCTGGGCGGACTTATTCCGATCTGCTCGAACTGCAAGAAGATCCGCAATGATTCTGGCTATTGGGATCTGCTTGAAGGATATATCCAATCTCATTCCGAGGCTAAATTTTCCCACGGCATATGCCCCGATTGCGCCAAGCTTCTGTATCCCAACGTCTTTCACGCAAAGAAGGAAAAGTAGCCGACCCTCATCACCCTCGATCTGTCTTTCTGTTTCACACACTCGCTCCGTAAATAATCTGCCGCCGCTGTGCTCTGCGCTGTGAGCCTGACTCTCAACATGTTCAGACTGCTCCCCTTTTTTGCAATTATCGCCCCTGCTCGCTATATTGACTCTGTTATTCCACTCGCCAAACACTCTTTCTATCACGGGAGGCCATCGATGGGACCAATCCTAATTTTCTTCGCCTTCGTCGTTATTCTCATATTCTGGATCATCGCACAATACAATACCCTCGTCACACTTCGAAATCAAGCGCTGAATGGATGGAAGCAAATCGACATCCAACTGAAACGCCGCCATGACCTGATACCGAATCTCGTAAATACCGTAAAAGGGTACATGGAGTTCGAGCAGGAAACGCTGGAGAAGGTCATCAAAGCACGGAATGCAGCGGTCTCAGCCACCGGCGTAGCCGATGCGGCAGCCAAAGAAGGCGAATTGACCGGCGCTCTCTCTCGGCTCTTCGCCCTCGCGGAAAACTATCCTAACTTGAAGGCGAACGAGAACGTCAAGCAGCTGCAGGAAGAACTGACAAGCACGGAAAACAAGATCAGCTTCGCCCGGCAGTTCTATAATGACATCGCTACCAAGTTCAATATTGCCCAACAGACGTTCCCCGGCAACATCATCGCGGGGATTTTCAAGTTCCAGCCGTCGGAGCTGTTCGAAGTGAAGGATGCGGGAGATCGCGAAGTGCCGACGGTCGACCTTTCGCTAAAGAAATAGGGGGACATACATATGATGACCCGAAACATCTATGAGCAGCAAAGCGCCAATAAGCGCAATACGCTGCTGGTGATGGTTCTCTTTGCGTTGTTTGTCGGATTCCTTGGCTGGGGATTTGACGTCTATTTTTTCGGATTTGGTAATGGAGGCCTGAGTATTCCGATCGCCACCATTGCGGCCCTTTGTTTCGGGGGATGGAGCGCTGTTGCGAGTCTGGAAGGGGGCGCGTCGAGGGTCCTTGACTCATCCGATGCCATCCCCATCGACGACAGCGATCCGAAATACAAGGTCTATCGGGATGTCGTCGAAGAAATGTCCATTGCCTCCGGATTGCCGAAGCCGCGGTTGTATGTTATTCCGGACCCCGATCCGAACGCGTTTGCAACCGGCAAAGATCCCGAGCACGCATGTATCGCCGTCACGGAAGGTCTTCTCGAAAAGCTGAATCGTGAAGAACTGCAGGGAGTCATCGGACACGAAATGAGTCATGTTCGCAACTACGACATCAGGATGATGACCGTCGTGGCCGCCCTCGTGGGCGCGGTGCTGCTTCTCTCGGAATCGGGATTGAGAGCGGGGAGATTCGGCATCGGAAGAAAAAGGAGTTCCTCCCGCGGAAACGCCGGCGCCATCCTGATCGTACTCTGGCTCATCGGGCTGATCTTGGCCCCGATCATCGCCCGCATCCTCGCAATGTCGGTTTCGCGTGAGCGCGAGTATCTCGCTGACGCTTCAGGCGCAGAACTGACCAGGAATCCAAAGGCCCTTGCCTCGGCGCTGAAAAAGATCAACGACGCTGTTGAGCCGACGCGTTCAATTAAAAAAGGGACCGCGAGCCTTTGTATCGCTGATCCCCTCGGCAGCAGCGTTAACGCGAAGGAAGGCTTCATGGCAGAACTCTTTGGAACACATCCTCCTATCAGCAAGCGCATCATGGTCCTCCAGGCGATGTCCTACCAGCAAGCATGACGGCCTTGCTTTCCATATCCCATCTCTCGAAACACTACGACGGCATCAAGGCAGTCGACGACCTCTCCTTCGACCTCCAGCCGGGCGAAATTGTCGGCCTGCTGGGACAGAACGGCGCGGGAAAGACGACGACGCTTCGGTGCGTGTGCGGAATTCTGCGTCCCGACGGCGGGAGAATCACCGCCGACGAATTCGATCTTAATACCAACGAGAGCGGGGCAAAGCGGCTCATGGCGTTCGTCCCCGAGACGCCTAACCCGTACG